>WBZL01005851.1_pt1 | contig 10027 bp, 8 predicted proteins | sample 5204291 | NCBI WGS metagenome assembly WBZL01 (sample SAMN12344345, study PRJNA552823) | activated sludge metagenome | biome: Activated sludge suspended growth; feature: Nitrification reactor; material: Wastewater; isolation source: activated sludge from nitrification reactor of wastewater treatment... | reverse complement strand
CGATCTCATACGCTGCGCGGTGAAATTTTGCCTGAATAAAATACACAGATTTACTTGCAAAGTATCTCAACCGCTGAGAGAATCCAATTTATCGTAACCGCATCACCTGACATTGAAACCTAAACCCATCGAAATTTCCTTTACCCCGGCCGATAACCAGCGATTGGCTAATCTGTGTGGCACCTTGGATGAAAATCTGAAGCAAGTTGAAACAGCACTCGATGTTGCTATTTCCCGGCGCGGCGAGCATTTCAGTGTCGCAGGAAAATCCGATCAAACCAGGCTGGCCGCGCAAGTATTGCGCAATTTTTATAACCAGTCGCAAAAACATCTCAGCCTGGAACACATTCAGCTCGGCTTGATTGAAGCTTTAAACCCGCAATATCAGATTAATGCGGACGATAATGATGATGCTACTGAAACGGTTGAGCAGCCAGCGGCACCTACACTGTTGACACGCCGCAGCAATCTTTACGGCCGTACCCCGCGTCAAACGCAATATCTGCAGCAAATTCAGGAACACGACATCACATTTGCCATTGGCCCCGCCGGTACCGGCAAAACTTATCTGTCAGTGGCTAGTGCGGTAGATGCATTGGAACGCGGTTTGGTTTCGCGCTTGATTTTGGTTCGTCCGGCAGTCGAAGCGGGAGAGCGGCTGGGATTCCTACCCGGCGATATGACCCAGAAAGTTGACCCTTATTTACGCCCTCTTTATGACGCGTTATATGATTTAATGGGATTTGACAAAACCAGCAAACAATTTGAACGCAATACCATTGAAATCGCACCATTGGCTTTTATGCGCGGACGTACATTGAATCAGTCATTTATCATTCTGGACGAAGCACAAAACACGACTCCGGAACAGATGAAAATGTTTTTAACCCGTATTGGCCTAGGCTCAAAAGCCGTCATTACCGGTGATATCACGCAGATTGATTTGCCCAAACATCAAAAGAGCGGATTGACGGACGCCAAGGAAGTGCTTAAAAACATACGCGGCATTGCATTTACTCATTTTCTATCCGACGATGTGGTCAGGCACCCACTTGTGCAACGCATTGTCAACGCCTATGAGAAACATGACAAACGCGCACAGGATGCTGACAGTAATTGATGGATAAAACATTCAAACTAATCGTGCAATATGTTAACAGCAGTACCGATGTACCGACACGGCCGCAATTCCGCCGTTGGGTTAAAGCCGCACTGATGCAGGAAGCTGAGATTGTTTTGCGATTGGTGGATGAAATAGAAGGGCGTGAACTAAACCAGCAATTTCGTCATAAAAATTACGCCACTAACGTGCTAACCTTTGTTTATGATGATATGCAGCCATTGACAGGCGATATTGTGCTATGCGCACCGGTTGTCTGCAAAGAAGCGCAGCAGCAGAACAAACCCTTACTGGCGCACTACGCGCATCTTACCGTTCACGGCATTTTACATTTGCAGGGCTATGATCACATCGACGAGGCGGAAGCCGCTGAAATGGAACAAATGGAAACAAACATATTGGCGCGGCTCGGTTACGCTGATCCCTATTTAAACCGTGACGAAACAATTGCACCGTAATAGCTTGATGATAACAACCCTTACCAAGCCGGCCGGCGCAAAATGTGTAACGTATTTTTCTTTGAAATTATCGAAATTATTTATCTACTATGGATGATCCATCACCTAAGAGCGGCTGGTTAGAACGGTTAAGCACTATGCTGATCCGTAAACCGGAAGACCGCGAACAATTAATCACTTTGTTACATTCCGCCTTTGAGCGCAACTTACTCGACTCAGATGCACTCAGCATGATCGAAGGTGTCATGCAGGTATCAGAAATGCAGGCACGCGATATCATGGTGCCACGCTCACAAATGGATGTCGTCGACATCAGCGAAAAACCTGAGAAATTCATTCCGTTTGTCATTGAAGCTGCGCACTCCCGTTTTCCAGTAATTGCCGGCAGTGAAGACGACATTATCGGTATTTTGTTGGCAAAGGATTTGCTGCGTTATTATGCCGATCCGGAAGACTTCAACGTCCGCGACATGCTGCGCCCAGCCATCTTCATTCCCGAATCCAAGCGACTCAATGTGCTGCTTAAGGATTTTCGTAGCAATCGCAACCACATGGCTATTGTCGTCAATGAATACGGCGGTGTAGCGGGCCTGGTAACAATCGAAGACGTACTGGAACAGATCGTTGGAGATATTGAGGATGAATATGATTTTGATGAGGAAGAAGCCAATATCGTCATGGAATCCGAAGGCATCTACCGTGTTAAGGCCATTACCGAGATTGCCAGCTTCAATGAAGAACTCGGTGCCAATTTTGCTGATGAGGATTACGATACCATCGGCGGTTTAGTACTCAATAAATTTGGCCGCCTGCCACAACGCGACGAATCGGTGATTATTGACCAATTCAAATTTATCGTACAACGCGCTGATAGCCGGAGATTGTATATGCTCAGGGTTGAAAAGCTTACTTCCTAAACGTTCGATTCATCCGCTTGCTGCACGCCAGCAATCGCATTTCTACTTCGGCACATGCCTAAAATTACCACCCGCACCTACGATTCACAAACTTTCCAAACTTTGAGTGAATGCGGTTTATCGCCCGTATTAGCACGAATTTATGCGGCGCGTGGTATTGCCCATGCCGGTCAACTCGAGACAGAACTCGCAAGCTTGATTCCGTTCGATCAGCTTAAAAATATCCATTTAATGGCAGCGTTACTTGCCGATGCCATCGCAGCAAAAAACCGCTTGCTGATCATCGCTGATTATGACTCCGATGGCGCAACAGCCTGCGCAGTGGCACTACGCATTTTGCGCAAATTCGGGGCAATCGTTGATTACCTGGTACCTAACCGGTTTGAATTCGGCTACGGTCTGACCCCGGAAATCGTACAACTGGCGCATACCACCAAACAACCTGATATCCTCATTACTGTCGATAACGGTATCGCCAGCGTGGATGGCGTCGCAGAAGCAAAGCGTCTCGGCATGCAGGTTCTGATTACTGATCATCATTTGCCAGGGGATACCTTACCCGATGCAACCGCCATCATTAATCCGAATCAGCCGGGTTGTCCCTTTCCCAGCAAAAGTATTGCCGGTGTAGGCGTGATTTTTTATTTGATGCTGGCACTGCGTGCTGAATTGCGGCAGCGTGGCGCTTTTACAAATACGGAACAGGCGCCCAATCTCGCCAGTTTCCTTGATCTGGTGGCATTGGGAACGGTTGCCGACGTCGTCAGACTGGACAGCAACAATCGCATCCTGGTGCAACAAGGTTTGCAGCGCATCCGTAAAGGACGATGCTGTGCGGGTATTCATGCATTGTTACAAATCGCACGGCGGGATTATCAACAAATTTCCACCTATGAACTTGGCTTTATCTTGGGGCCGCGATTAAATGCCGCCGGGCGCTTAGATGACATGTCGCTAGGTATCGAATGCCTGATAACCGATGATGAGGCATATGCGGCACAATGCGCCCAACAACTCGATGAACTTAACCGCCAGCGGCGCGAAATCGAAGCCACCATGCAAGAAGATGCCATGTTGAAACTCGACAATATGCTAGAAACCCAGCAACCGGAAATTCAGCAAGCCTACAGCATTTGCCTGTTTGATCAAAGCTGGCATCAAGGCGTTATCGGGATCCTCGCCTCTCGTATCAAAGACAAATACCATCGCCCGGTAATCATTTTCGCATCCGGCAATAGTGACGAGCTGAAAGGCTCGGGGCGATCGATCAATGGTTTTCATCTGCGCGATGCACTGGATCTGGTTGCCAAACGTCATCCGCAATTGATCCTAAAATTCGGTGGCCATGCTGCCGCAGCGGGATTGACGATTCATGCGCATCTTTTTACAAAATTTTGCGAAGCTTTTGAAGAAGTTGCACAAACTTTGATGACCCCCGCTGATTTAACGCGCGTCATTGAAACCGACGGTGATCTGGATTTGTCTGAAATCAATATGGAATTAGCAGAATTTCTTGACCGCCAAGTATGGGGACAAGGATTTCCGCAACCGACATTCACTGCACGCTTTTTTGTAGAAAGTCAGCGCATCGTGGGTGAAAAACATCTCAAGCTGAAATTAAGAAAAATGGATAGTACAGTCCAAGATCAACCCATGCAAAAATCTGCCATGATTTACGATGGCATATTATTTTTTTATCAAGAGCTGCTGCCAGAACGTATTGACGCTGTATATCGCCTGCAGGTCAATGAATTTAATGGCAAAACATCTTTACAATTCCTGCTTGAACATTGGTCACATGCAGATCATCCAGTAATCAACGATGCCTACTGAATTTACTTTCAATGGAGAGCTAGCCGTACTCTCCCATTTTCTAACCAGCCTGGCCATTGGCTTGCTGATCGGATTGGAACGCGAACGCAGCCCCGGTTCCCGCGCGGGATTGAGAACGTTTGGCTTGGTCGCGTTATTTGGCACATTGGCCGCCATGCTATCGGAAAAAGCCACGCCTTGGTTATTGCTCGGTGGATTGTTGATCGTTGGGTTGATGACAGTCGCCGCATATTCCCGCGTCAAAGATGATAGCGCCGATCCAGGTACTACCACGGTAATAGCGATACTTATCTGTTATGGATTAGGCGCAGCCGTCTGGTATGACAATGAAAAGCTGGCCATCATGCTGGCGATTATCACTACGGTATTGTTGTACTTCAAAACAGAACTGCACGGTATCACCGAAAAATTGAGCCGGCGCGACTTGATTTCCATTCTGCAATTTGCCGTGCTGACGTTTATTATCCTGCCGATACTGCCGGATCATGACTTCGGACCTTATCAGGCCATCAATCCGCATCAAATCTGGTTGATGGTCGTTCTAATCTCCGGCGTCAGCTTGGCAGGCTATGTCGCATTGCAATTGATCGGCCGCCATCATGGCGCGGTATTGGGATTATTCGGCGGCTTGGTATCCAGTACCGCCACCACATTGGTGTATGCCCGCCGCAGTGTTGAGGATCAAAGCTTCGTATCACTCGCCGTGGTGGTCATTCTGATTGCTAATCTCACGGTATTGATCCGCCTGGCCATCGTCAGCGCAGTGGCTTCTTCAGCCATTTTGCCGCTATTGCTGCCTGTGCTAGGCAGCGGCTTTGTGCTCGGAGCTGCCGTTACGGCCTATTGGTGGCGTCAACTCAATCACCACAATGAGATCTCCATGCCGGAAATCAAAAATCCCACTGAAATCCGCACGGCAGCTACTTTTGGAGTGATTTACGGTATTGTTTTGTTTCTGTCATCATGGTTATCGGATGTTGCCGGCAGCAGCGGTTTGTATGGCGTTGCGCTTATTTCCGGCTTGACCGACGTCGACGCTATTACCCTATCGAGCCTACGTTTGTATGAAACGGGTAAATTGCAAGCCAACGAAACAGTAATCGCCATTTCGCTCGGCATATTGTCCAATATTGCCTTCAAACTCGGCCTTGTTTGCTTCATCGGCAGCGGACTACTCGCCAGACAATGTATCTCTGGCATGCTAGCCACTGCAGTGGGAATTGGCTTAGCGCTGCTGCTGTTGGTTTGACCTGTACTAATCGCAGTCGACTAAGCAGCATAGTGTCAAAAACCTCCACCCGAAGCCAAGTCGAACTGTTGCGTTTGATCAGTTTGTTTTTACAGGCATAAAAGGCCGTTTCACCTAGCGAAAAGATTGCGCATTATCGATTTGCGAATCTTTATTGATGGGGAAACAGTCTGTTTCAACCTCTTCAATCAAAATATTCGCAGGAATACCAAGCCCTCTGTGAAGCCGGCGAATCATCGCAAGCGATAATGGCCGTTTACGCGATAGCACTTCCGACACCTTGGAGCTGGATCCAATATATGGAATCAGGTCTTTGCGACTGAGTTGCATCTGATCCATCCTAAACACAATTGATTCAACCGGATCGGCCTTAGCAGACGGTACAATTTGACGTTCGTAGGCTTCAATCACCAAGGCCAGTAATTCCAATTCATTTTCTTCATCTGTGCCAGGTTCCGGATTTCCTAACATCAGCACTGATAATCGTGCCATAGCAGCTTCATAATCCTCCTTACGCTTGATAATCTTCACATCCATAGCATTCTCCATCGGTTATTTCACTGCTTGCTAATTCAAAATTTCTTTTTACTATATTCAGCATGCGTCCCAATCCATTCGACGATTATTATCCTATTTTGGTATCTCACCTTCACAACTAGGCGGTACGAATTTCCCTTAATATTAAATATGATCCTGTTATCGGGTAGAAAATCCGCACTGGGATATCGACGTTTAATATCTTGCGGAGTCTCCCAATTTTCTTGTTCCACTTCCATCCGCCATGCATCCAATTGCCCACGGGAGTTCGCATGTTCATTTTTAAATGCTTCAAGAAGCAGCAACCCCAGAATTCGCATAAATAAAGATATATTCTGATGAAAACAAGAATAAGGATTGTATTTCCCATTTTGGGAAATATCAATGGCGATATTTTCTATGAAAAAATAACAAATGGACGCATAAAATACGACAACATTGTCACAAGCTGCGACCAACTAAGCAGCATATTCCCTAAAACCGCTTTTACTAAAACTGTGGAGTGCTCAGTCCATACTTGTAACAATGGATAAATCATTTGATAATCGATTGCAATCATAAATTTCAACAATAAATCTTCACACTTTTGGGAGGCTCAGTTCAAGAATGGCAGATCCAATTTTTACGTTAACTACTCTTAATCCATTTGGTTTGAGGAATGTAGGATTTTATGCCAATCCTATCTTTGCTGATATAGATGGCGATGATGACCTGGACGCTTTCGTAGGCGAATACGATAGCGGCATGGTGCTTTTCTGGAATAATGGTACCAGAAATATGCCGGAATTTGGTTTTCCTATTTCAAACCCATTTGGATTAGGTATCGTGCGCGAGTACGCTCACCCGTCATTAGTTGATATAGATGGCGATGGTGATCTGGACTTATTTATAGGTAGAGGTGGCTATTATCATGCAGGAGAAAAGTTTTTCTTTGAAAACACAGGCACATCGGCTATTCCAGAATTTGCTGCACCGATCATTAACCCATTTGGCCTAGATTACGATGGCTACCGTGCCAGCCCAACCTTTGTTGATATCGACGATGATGGCGATCAAGATGCCTTCGTGGGTGAAGCGGATGGCAATACATTATTTTTTAGAAATACCGGCACCGCCAATAATCCAGCATTTGCTGCGGCCAGTACCAATCCGTTTGGATTAATCGATGTAGGATACGATGCTAATCCCACCTTCGTAGATATCGATGGTGATGGCGATCAAGATGCCTTCGTGGGCAAAGAGGATGGTAGCACATTGTTTTTTAGAAATACGGGGGCAGCTAATAACCCGGTATTTGCTGCTGCCGGTACTAATCCATTTGGACTGATTGACATAGGTTTAGAATCCAGTCCCAGCTTTGCAGATATCGATAACGATGGTGATCAGGATGCTTTTGTGGGTGAAAGAGGCGGCAATATTATTTTTTTCGTGAATAACGGTTTATTACTAACAAGTACAGCAGGAAATGATGTTTTAACCGGCACACCCTCTTTGAATGATTCCGCTACCTATGTAAATGCCACGGCTGGAATTACCGTTTCTTTACTGATCAACACACAGCAAAACACAATTGGCGCTGGCCGGGATACCCTAGCTGATATCGAAAATCTGGTCGGTAGCAACTTCAACGATGATTTGACAGGCAATGCCGGGCATAACGTTCTCACGGGTAGAGCTGGCAATGATATCCTCAGAGGGTGGTCCGGTGCAGATACGATGATTGGCGGATTGGGTAACGACACTTATTTGGTTGAAAATGTCGGTGATATCGTAACGGAAAACTTGAACCAAGGCACAGATACCGTCAGCAGCCGATTGACTTACACATTACCCGCCAATGTAGAGAGACTTATCTTAACGGGCACATCGGCGATTAACGGCACAGGTAATGGTCTCGCTAATGTGATTACTGGTAACTCTGCTGCCAATCAGTTAAATGGCGGTTCCGGTAATGATACGCTCGACGGCGGACTCGGTAACAACCGCTTAACGGGTGGAAACGGTAACGATATTTTCAAATTCACTACCAAGAATCATGTGGACATCATCGCTGACTACAACGTCGCAAATGACACGATGCAGCTTGAGAATAGCATTTTCACAGCGTTAACAGCGACTGGCACGCTGCCTGCTGGGCAATTTAGAATCGGGGCACAAGCAATGGATGCCAATGATTTCATCATCTATAACAACACGACAGGAGCACTGTTATATGATGCAAATGGCAATGGCGCGGGTGCTGCAGTGCAGATTGCTACGCTGAGTGCTGGTCTGGGTCTGACCAATGCAGATATTGTGGTGATTTAATCAGAAAAGTACGCTGAGTATTAGTCAGGCTTTCTTAGGTCTTTTTGACTATAGAAATTACCTGATTGCAGCTACAATCTATCCATTAATCAGCAGCATCGCATTATTTAGCGCGTAGCCGGAATTCCGCCCCGGCTGCGAATACGCACCTTAGGCGGTTATTTGGAGTGTAATAATGTCATTTACTTGGAAGCGTACAATTCTGGTTGTTGCCGCTGCAAGCGGATTGTTATTTGGCTGTGCAACCTCACAAAAAATTCAAGTCGTTCAGCCGGGCGATCATAATCTTTCTTGCGATGCCATCAAAGCGGAATTGGCGAAACTTGACAAGGCAGAGGCGGATATCGAATCAAAAAAAGGCGTTACCGGAACCAATGTTGCTGGCGCGCTTTTCTGGCTGCCGGGTTTGGCCTATACCTATTATGATGCAGGTGAAGCGACACGATTAGTGAATGACAGAAGAAGTGCCATGACTACACTTTATAACAACAAGAACTGCACACCTTGATTTAACCTAGAAACCTGAGAAAAGTAGTGAATGGGAAATCTGTTAATCTTGAATTGACAACAATTCGCCAGATTGGCAGTTTTCCATTCAAAAACTACAGCACTACAACACTCTCCACCCGCTTATGTTGGGTGGATGCTCATTCCACCACCGCTGTTGATTTCGATTCGATATCCCCTGGGGAAGCGTAAAATGCTTCAGCAATTTTCCCCATAACTCAGACATGGACAACAATATTGTGAGGTTAATGCGAGCAGTCGTGTAAAGTCTGATAGATTGAAAAGCCAACAAACCCAACTGACGCTTAGATTCCCGCTTTGCATTCGATTGCCGATGCGGCTCTAAATTGCACGGCAATTTTTTCTGCGATGAACCATGAAACCAATTAAACCCAATCCAACCACAAACATGGCATAAGTTTCAGGTTCGGGTATTGGCGAAAGCAAAAATGTTTCAAATTGCTCATTCATTATGCCAAACCCAACTATCTGCCGATTATTGCTGACGTCGATAGCATTGATATCAGTCCATCCTGCGGCAACAACAGCGGGCAGCAAGGAAAGCTCGTTCACAACACCCTGGCTGTAGACAAAATTGGCTCCCACGATGTCACCGGAATTGGTGATACCGATCAATTCACTTTGATTAGTGATATTTAAATCGCTTAGGTCAGTCATGTCTTCACCATTCGGTCCCGTTATGAAACCATGGATTCTGCCACTCAACGTGTTTGACTGACCGATGACTTGTCCGGAATGGTTAAGGGCAGAGGCAAAACTCGTAAGGCCACCCAACGTACCCAGATCTCTTAAGCCTACGCCGTTAGAACCGGTGATAAAAGCACGGGACCAGCTTTCAGCCGTTAAAAATGTTCCTGCTACTTGCCCGGAATCGTTAATATCTTCAGCATAAATCGAGGTGCCCAAATAGGTTACGCCTTTGCCGTTAGCGCCTGTCATAAAGCCGACACTGCCTTGGCCAGTTTCAACAACGCCTGCTATTTGGCCAGAGTTGTTAATGGCATTGGGTACAACAGCGTATCCGTCCAAGTTACCTAAATCTGTCATCCCAACACCATTAGGGCCGGTAATGAACGCA
>WBZL01005850.1_pt1 | contig 10028 bp, 8 predicted proteins | sample 5204291 | NCBI WGS metagenome assembly WBZL01 (sample SAMN12344345, study PRJNA552823) | activated sludge metagenome | biome: Activated sludge suspended growth; feature: Nitrification reactor; material: Wastewater; isolation source: activated sludge from nitrification reactor of wastewater treatment... | reverse complement strand
AACTGGTTAATGCCGCTACCGATATCACGGCATCGAATCCGATTGTTGCGGTGGTATTCATGTTGGACGGATAATTTGCATAACTATCGGTATTCAATCCACTATTTCCGGCAGCCGCGACAAACAAGTTGCCCGCTTGTGCCGAGCGCACAATGGCATCATAATTGCTTTGAGAATATCCGCCTCCACCCCAGGAATTATTGGTAGCCACGAAATTCTGACCGGTACCGGAAACCAAACTGGCATTGGTATAGTAATTGATCGCCGCAGTTGTCGATAAAGAAGTTCCTCCAGAAGGACCCAACGCTTTGAGCGCCACCATCTCAATATTCCAGTTCACCCCCGAAACACCGGTGCCATTGTCACCCGTAGCGCCAATTGTGCCAGCAACGTGAGTGCCGTGACCGACATCATCAAAAGGATTGTTGTCGTTGTTAACGAAGTCCCAGCCGACAATGTCGTCAATATAACCATTGCCATCCAAATCATCTCCGCCTTCCCAGCGAGAATCCGCTAGCAAATCACCGGCATCGATACGGCCATTATTATTAAAATCATTGACATAACTCACGTTAGCCGCATGATTCAAATCGATAAAACTGATAACGCTATCCTCATCCACGTCAGTTAATGACGTTCTCAGGGTATTACTGATTTCTTTTTGATTAATCCAAATATTAAGATAGAGATCGGGATGCGTGTAATCGATGCCTGTATCAATGACACCCACGACGGTTTTTGTCGTGCCGGTAAATCCACTGTTCCATGCTTCGGCGGCTTGGCTACCATAGCTATTCACAGGAGAAGTGACATCGCCGTACATACCCCAAAGATTACCGTTGGTATAGAAGGGATCATCGCTGCTCAATTGATTGGATATCACCCAATTGTGTTGCACAAACTCAACACCCGGCAGCTTGGCCAGTTTATCTATTGCTTTTTCAAGAGATTTGGGATGGTTGACTTTAGCCAGCATTGGTTCCTGCTGAGACGATGCAAAATCATCGACAAATTCGGCACCATTTTTGCGTAACAAAGTGACCTTCTCTAATGGGGTCATATGCGCAGCAAACTGAATCAAGAACTCACCGTTCACAAACTTGCTCATAACAATTTCCTAATTTATTTTGATTGAATCGGACATATAGCGGCAACCGGCGCCATATTTCTTTGAAATCATATCGACAAGAGATTTGCGGTCTTTATGATCCAAATATCCTAGGAACGTGAAACGCAGCAACTTAAAGTGGAATTTTCCAAAAAACAGGGGTTAGCAATACCTGTAAGCCCATAGGGCCGCAGCCACGGCCTCAATAACAGGAATAATGAAAGAAAAAACTAGCGCCGAGAGGAGCGGAGCCGCCACAACACTGCTAGCGAACTGCCGAGCAAAGAATGCATTAACACCGAAACCGCGCCCACAACCGGTGCCAGGGGAAGCATCGGAAATGCTTGTTTGGCCAGCACGATAGCCAATCCGGAATTCTGCATGCCAACTTCAATCGAAATAGTCCGCGCACTCCGGGTTGGGCAACCCAAAAACCGTGCAAACTGATAGCCAATCAAAAAACCGCCACTATGTAAAAGCGCAACGGCAAGAATCAACTCAGCACCATGCCTGAGAATGGTTTCGGCGTTGGCCGCAAACACCACCGCGCAAATTACGCACACACCCCAAACGGATAACAGCGGCGCAACCGGCATCACCCGCTGCACGAGGTGCGGCGCCCAGCGATTGAGCATAACGCCCAGCACAACAGGCAAAATCACGACTTGCAGGGTTTGCTTGAACAGCATCCAGGTATCCACCGGAACCAAAGTGCCCGCAAACAATTGCGTCAGTAACGGCGTCAGAATCACCGCTGCCAATGTGGAGCAAACGGTCATCACCACAGACAGCGCCACATCGGCTTTGGCAATATACGACACCAGATTCGACGCCGTGCCGCCAGGGCAGCAACCCACCAGAATCAGCCCGACTGCAAAATATGTCGGTAAATCAAGTGCGGTAGCAATCCCCCAGGCCAATAAAGGCATGACGGTATATTGCGCGGCAAAACCCATTGCCACCACTTTCGGCATGCGGGCAATCCTGCGGAAATCGTCGAAGGTCAAGGTCAACCCCATGCACAGCATGACAAAAGCCAGAATCAACACCACAACCGGTCCTTGATTCAGCGGCAACAACCACTCCGGCCAGCACAGGGCTATGGCGCCGGTCAGTATCATCCAGAGCGGAAACAATAGCGTCAGTTTTTGCAGCATAAAAGTTATCTCTAATCCATTTAGATTTCTGGCCGCGAAAGATCAAAGATCAAAGATCAAAGCACAAAGAACAAAGGTCAAAAATCCCGGGCAATGCGAAAACCCTGGAAGTAGTCGGCCTCATCTGAGTAGTTCCTGCTACGAATAGCCGATCGCAGGAGCAGTGGTCTGAAATTCCACGAACCGCCCCGAACCACCCGGAGAGTACAATCTCCACCATTGGCTTCCAGCCAGGCTGAGCCATTACCAGGTGCACCTAGATAATTCCCATGCCAGCAATCTTGCACCCATTCGAAAACATTTCCTGCAGTATCATACAACCCATAAGGATTGGCCTTAAATGAACCTACCGGCGCAGTTTGTTTGTTATCCCATTGACTGCCACAACCATTACACACTGCATTGTTTTGACCGGTGTCATCACCCCACCAGTAACGGGTTTGCGTACCTGCGTACGCGACGTATTCCCATTCCGCCTCCGTTGGCAAACGATATTGTTTACCGGTTTGTTGCGATAACCATTGCACGTAGGCTTGTGCATCGTGAAACGACACATTGATCACCGGCTGCCTACCGCGCCCCCAACCATTATCACTCGGTAATTGTCGACCGGTCACCGTGGCAAACACATCGTACTCGTCGAATGTCACCTCGTATTTACTGATTTCAAAGGCATAAGCGATGGTAACCTCGTGTTGTGGCATTTCATAATCCATTCCACCAACCAATCCCATCATAAATTTTCCGGGTGGAATGCGCACCATTTCGGGTTCAATGACAGTAGCTTTGGGTGAGTCAGTAACTGGTTGGGTAATAGGTTCAGGCATTACCAGTTGCGGTTGTTCCACACCGGGTTTCTTGACTGGAATAGGATTTGTTTCAGTATGGGTTGCTTCGGTCGCGAATGGTTCGGCACTCTGATTATCCGCTTCCGGTTGAAATGGCGTTGGTTCAGGAGACATTACAGAAAAATAAATCCCTGCCGCCAAAACCGCAACCATTCCGGCAATTACCGTGAATAGCGGGAAACTTGGTTTTTCCGGTACTCCAGGTGGTTGTGGCGGCACTGGCACAACCATGATTTTTTCCAGCGCTTTTATCAGCTTGTCGGTATCTGCATGAAAACGGGCATGACTGGTAATTTCAAGCGCATGACGCCGTGTCAATGGCACCAAACATTCGGGTAATTGCATCGAGTTTGACATTGCGGCACCGCCAACCAGCACCGGGATTACGCGGATATCCCGTTCCAGCAATGCCGTGATTTCAAGCCGCACCCAGTCATCGGAAAGATCCAAGCGCCGTTGCCCGTTGGCATCGGCAATATCCAGCCAGCGCTTTCCGATCAGCACCACGGCGGCTTGTACCGTTGCCAGCTTTTCCTTGATCACATTGCCGAACACCTCGCCCGGCTCGATCTGGTCGATGTCCATGAACACCTGATCACGACCAAAATGTCCGGCTAGCCGGTCATACAACCGGCCTGCATAATCTGCGCTATCGTCGCGGCGGTAGCTGATGAAAATTTTAGCCATTATGGGCGTTCACGGTTTCTGCACAATTTTAGTTGATAGGTGTTGAAATCGAGTGCTGTTCTTTCTATCCTGCAATCATACTGGCAATCGATTTTACCGGTCAAAAAATTGCTAAAAGAATTGGACATCACTGCCCGGATTGTAACTCTGGCAGCGATTACCGCATTTTCAATATCTCATGTGATACTTTAAATTAATGGTGAAAATATCTTGATTTATTGTGGTTAATTGTTGTGTCATCACGAGAAATCTTGTAAATTGACTGCCATCGACCACGTCTATTTTTTATGCTCCTGTTGATTGTATGAATAAAAAACTTGCCTGTTCACTCCGTGACGGTCTCGTATATGGCTGTTGTGCCAGCATTTTGCTGTTGAGCGGCTGCCAGTCGTTTTTAACCGGGCAATCGGCATTGCCCCCGGTGGTGAAGTCATTGCCTATTCCTTTGGCCAGTCATGAATTCAGTTTTGATCCTGCGCGCGATGATGTGGTGGGCACATTGCAAGTCATCACCGCAAGTACAGACGACACGCTTTCCGATATCGCCCGCCGTTTCAATCTGGGTTACGAAGAAATTGTCAGCGCCAATCCGCATGTTGATCCCTGGTTACCAGGAGCAGGCACCAAAATCGTCATTCCGACCCAATTCGTTTTGCCCGACGCGCCGCGCCAAGGAATTGTGATTAATCTTGCCGCCATGCGGTTGTTTTATTTTCCTAAAGCCAAAGCCGGTGAGCCGCAAAAAGTTGTCACGCATCCGGTAGGCATCGGGCGTGTGCAATGGAAAACGCCTGAAGGCGTAACCCGCGTCGCTTCCAAAAAAGAAAATCCGGCGTGGATACCCCCGCTTTCCATTCGCAAAGAACATGCGGAAAATGGCGATCCGTTGCCTGCTATCGTGCCGCCCGGCCCCGATAATCCGATGGGTACGCATGTCTTGAAACTCGACTGGCCGAGCTATGCCATTCACGGCACCGATAAACCACCGAGCATCGGTTTACGCGGCAGTCACGGTTGTTTGCGCATGTATCCCGAGGATATCGTAGGTATTTACAACGAGGTACCCGTCGGCACGCCGGTTCGCGTCGTGAATCAACCCCGTTTACTCGGCTGGCGCGACCACAAGCTATACCTGCAGACCTACGCCATCCTCGAAGACGATAAGCGCAATCATGCGGCATTGCTCAACACATCATTAAGTGCTGTACGCACGACAGCCAAGGCAAAGCTGGATCAGCGGCCACACGCAAAAATTAACCGGACTCTGCTGAATGAAGCCATCCAAAATCCGCGCACCATAGCCCTACCCATCACACAACCGGCTCTGACCCTGCAAGCTTATCTCGACCGCGCCATACGAGTGGAAAATACCCTGCCATTTAATGCGACCTGGGATGGCGACATGAGCCGGCAATTGACAGCGAACGATGTCTTGGAAATGACGAATAAACAATCCGACCAGATTCGGTAGTAGACTTACTTTTTCGTAGAGATCTACTTAATCCAGGCAATCCTGTTTGTCACTTCATCTGCAAGCCAGTCAATAAGGAAAGGATGCGTGAATATTAAAACCAGACAAACCCTTGCATCCATGACGTTAAGCTGCTTGCTCGGCGGACTGTCTCCTGCGCCAGTTTTGGCACAAAATCCCTCTACCCAGTTGCCCCAGTCCTGGCTGCCGTCACTCGATCAAGTTGCTGAGTCTATAGAAGAATCAGCCAATACAGACATGCATGCCTCTCAGCAAGCACTCAATCGAATCGGGCAAAATCTTGCCGATCTGCGCGATGCCCAGTTATTCATTGTTTATATGAAACTAATGCAGCATTTGGATGCAGTCATGCAGGCTAATTTATACAAAGAGCAGGAACGTTGGCTAAAACAACGCAAAGAAAAAGCGCAAGCTTCAGTCGTTTCGCAAGGCGGCACTTTGGCTTCGCTGGAATACAGCGATACATTCAGGGAAATTACCGAAGAACGGCTTAAAGAATTGCAGGCGCGCCTGCTGAAACACGTCCCAGCCCAATCACCGCAACCATTCAAAGGAGAACAGCCATGAACCTTACCGCACAACAAAAACGCATTTGCGAACAAGTCATCAATGTTTATGAAACCGGTAGCGCGCAAGGCAATTACAGTGCCATCGCACGATTTGATGATGGCCCCGATCGAATACGTCAGGTCACATATGGCCGGTCTCAAACCACAGAGTATGGAAAACTTCACGATTTGGTGAAGCAATACACCGAAAGCGCAGGTCAATTGAGCGAGAAGCTCAAACCCTTTATCGACAAAATCGGCATTACGCCGTTAGTGGACGATCAGGCATTCCTGGATTTACTCAGAGATGCCGGAAAAGATCCTGTCATGCAACGCGTTCAGGATGATTTTTTTGATGAGCGCTACTTCCAGCCCGCCATGAAATGGGCGACCAACAATGGATTTTCACTGCCGTTCTCAGCGCTGGTGATTTATGATTCTTTCATTCATAGCGGCTCAATCCCTGAGTTTTTGCGCACCCGTTTCCCTGCGAAAACACCGGCTAATAGCGGTAATGAAAAAGATTGGATCACGGAATATGTGGAGGCCAGGGATAATTGGTTGAGAAATCACAGCAATCCCCTATTACGTAAAACCGTGTATCGCACTGAATGCTTTCAGCGCGAGATCCAACGCGACAATTGGGATTTATCGAAACTGCCTATCGATGCGCATGGCGTGAAAGTGACGGGTAATTGATGGACAACGGATTGTCAATCCGCCTGGTTATTCACGGCGGCGCCGGTGCCATTTCACGCAGCAAATTGACTGCAGAACGTGAGCAAGCTTACCGGCAAGCACTCACAGAGTCGTTAACGACTGGCTATACCGTGCTTAAAGAAGGCGGTAGTAGCGTTGATGCTGTGATTGCTGCAATCGTGGTGATGGAGGATTCGCCATTGTTCAATGCCGGCAAAGGTTCGGTTTTCACGCACGCCGGCCGCAACGAACTGGATGCATCGATCATGGATGGCGCCACACGCCTGGCGGGCGCTATTGCCGGAGTCACCACCATTCGCAATCCCATTCGCGCCGCACATGCCGTCATGACAAAAAGCGCGCATGTCATGTTAATAGGTCATGGTGCAGAAACATTTGCTGCCGAACAAGGCTTGGCAATTGTCAATCCCGCTTACTTCTACACCCAGCATCGTTGGGATCAATTGCAAAAAGCCATCGCCAAAGACCGCATGATGCTTGATCACGACAATGATTCAGATACGTCGTTAGCTGATGACGATCAAAAACGCGGAACCGTTGGGGCAGTGGCATTGGATCATTATGGCAATCTCGCCGCCGGTACCTCGACCGGCGGACTGACTAACAAACGTTATGGACGTGTCGGCGATTCACCTATCATTGGCGCCGGTACCTACGCCGACAATCACTCGCTAGCGGTATCCGCCACCGGCACCGGTGAAATGTTCATTCGCACAGCCGCGGCGTTCAATACCGCCGCGCAGATAAGGTTACTCAACACGCCGATTGCCGAAGCAGCCGATAATACACTCGCTGAAATTGCCGCCATTGGCGGTGATGGCGGTCTGATCGTATTGGATGCAAAAGGCAACTATGCCGCGCGCTTTAATACGAAAGGCATGTATTGCGGCACCATCGCTAACGATGGCGTCGTTCGGACAGGCATTTTCCCGGGAGAATTGCATTACTAAAAATTTACCGTAACATCAATAAGCTGCCACAGTTCGGTAATATCCGGGGTAGAACCTACACTCTTCTGAGTTTGTTCAGTTTTTTGAAAATCGCTACAGGTCATCTCAAGATAACCCTAAGATTTACAGCCGGCAGTTCATACTGAATTGTCTTAAACAAAGATCTTTACCGTGCAATGTGAAAAAGTAGCTATGAGCCATCTACCGCATTGAAAATACTACGATTAACTTCCTTGAACGGAAAACCAAAGCCAACGCATCATTAAGAAACCCAGTAAACCGATCAAAGCCACTGCTCCGAATACTAAAAAGCCTAGAATTCCGACAAAAAGACGACTATGGATTACCGTTTTTTCTGGTTGTTCCAGATAATCGCTTAACAATTTAACATTCCGTTGATTAGCTTTCCAAACAAAATCCGATATATCTCCAAACACGGGGACTATTCCTAAGATAGCATCCAATCCGATATTGAAAGCCATTTTCAGAAGAATCGATTGGGGTACGCCCATATAAGCAGCTTGTGTCAAAATATGACTGGAAATTATTGCGCCCACTGCATCACCTATCCCAGGAATCATTCCGATTAAGCCATCAAAACCAAAGCGAATTTGCGTGCCAGGAATACGAAAAGAGCTATCCATTAACCACGCAAGACGGGCTAATTTATCTTTTGATTCCTCCAGTTGAATCCTGTTCGTAGCATTGCTTGTGTGTTCTGAGAAGTCATGTTTTTTCATACAAAGTTCTATGAATAAGTTATGTTATTGTTTAACAGAATAATTTTTTAAGTACTTCCCCACTTATTAACCTTATTGTATCTGATTGATTATTAACAAAGAAAACGTGTGCACAACTTATTTCTTCCGGGGATATGGCAAATCTATCACAATCAGCCAGACAAAACTTTAAAATGGTTATCAAATCATATCTAACCCAACAAACACTCGGCCAATTGGTTAACTGTACAATCTGCCTTGCGTTAGTAGAAACACGCTCTGCAAATCTACTTGCTGCTTAAATCAATGGACTCCATACTTGACGGCAAACGTCACATATACGATATTCATAGGAGGGTAACTCATAGGGTTATCTTCGACGGATGCAGGAGTAGATGAACGCCCTTCCTGCTAGCGTGCATTCGTCATTTTGTTCTGGCCAATGAGAAGAGCTATTAGTCGCACAACTGGCGAGGCTACAAATAATGATGGACATAATCACTAAAATTTTCATAGGCATTTTTCATCGAAATACAGTCTGAGCGTGGATTTATGTAAACAGGCATTGCGTAACATCTATCACCGATGGATAGATGGAAAACTTTTCAGTATTGATTGATCCCTTTCTACGGATAGTTATGCATGTTGGTTACCGGTTCAGATACACCATTAAATTTTGGCAAGCGGCATTTGATAAACCTTAAGGAAACTCTGAATAACTGTCATTTCGAGCATAGCGAGAAATCTATGGTATTGATTGCCAAAGATTCCTCACTTTGTTCGGAATGGCATCGAGGGTTATTCAGAGTTTCCTTAAGAAGAATTCGAGATTGCCAATAGGCCACCACCCCTAATAAATGCTCATTGTCACCAATCACATCCCTTGCCGCTTCAGTAAAATCAATCGGTTTACGGATCGAATAGAGGTAACAGTCAATAATCATTTTGTTTCATAGTTTATAAGACTTGAAGCTAGATGCCGGATGGCACTCATCTACTTCAAAGATCGATCCCAGTAAGGCATATCTCCAACATGTTCTGATAAGAAATTAATAAATGAGCTGATCTTTTTCGGCAAATGCCTGCTTGGCAAATAACAGGCATAAATATGACGTTCTACCGATAAGTATTCTGGAAGCGCGGCTTGAAGCCGCCCCTTTTGTAATTCCATGCCAATGGTATAAGTAGGCAACAAAGCGATTCCTAATCCATGTAGAACGGCTTGGGCAAGCGCATCATTATTATTAATGCGCAAGGTGCCGGATACTGGAACTTTGATCTTGCCTTCCGGCCCGGTGAAGCGCCAGTAACCTTGTTCAAGCGAGAGCGCGCAATCGAGGCAATTATGTTTTATTAGATCTTCCGGTTTTTGTGGGACGCCCCATTGCTGGAAATACTGAGGCGTTGCGCACAATATGCGGCGCACCGGCGCAATTTTGCGAGCAACCAAATTAAGATCCGGCTCGTTAGTTACGCGAATTTGCACATCGTATCCTTCTTCGATCAAATCACCTGGACGATCGGTAATGGTCAAATCAACTTTGATTTTAGGGTAACGATCCAGAAAACAAGGAAGTGCCGGAGCGATGTGGCGCGTGCCAAAGGAACTTGGCACACTCACTCTGAGTGTTCCGCGCGGCTCGGCATGGAGGCTATTCACGACTTGTTCGGCCTGTTCAGCTTCTTCAAGAATACGTGTCACATGCTCTGAAAGCGCGATACCTGTTTCAGTCAAACTAAGATGTCGAGTGCTCCGGAGAAGTAATCGCGTACTAAGATCCTTCTCAAGTTTAGCAACT
>WBZL01005847.1_pt1 | contig 10031 bp, 7 predicted proteins | sample 5204291 | NCBI WGS metagenome assembly WBZL01 (sample SAMN12344345, study PRJNA552823) | activated sludge metagenome | biome: Activated sludge suspended growth; feature: Nitrification reactor; material: Wastewater; isolation source: activated sludge from nitrification reactor of wastewater treatment... | reverse complement strand
ACCATGCCCCCGGCCAAACCAAACCACCCGCCCGCTCTGCTGGTGTTCCAACTGGTGAATCAATTAACATGATATCCTCGTATCGTCTGGTTAAATTGCCACCCCTTTTGAGGGTGGCAAGAATGATAGAACGTGAAAAATGCTGTTTCCAAGATGCAAAAGCGTTATTGGGACACAGTCAAAAAATGTTGATGTACGACTAATTCGTTGTTGTCATTACACATTCTTATGTGAAAACAGGGTCAGCTATGCAGCGGTTGTTTGTAATGTGTTATCAGGGAAACGGATACCATTGACGCGAATAATGCCGTTTTGACCGTTTAGATGAATCGTTGCCTGCTGGGCATTGGCCGAGTTAGGGACATTTGAGGGGAAGAGCACCAGATCGCCATCGGTGCCGTCACCGCCAGCAAAGATATTCCCACCGCCCCCCTCCAAACGAATTGTGGGCTGTGCCTGGGCATTTCTAATGAGCACACGGCCATGCTCGTCGAAGCCTACAGTAATGGTTGCCTCATTGCCATTAAGCCCAATCTGACCTGTTCCTGAATCATCAACAGAAACAAGGGTACGAAATCGCCCACTTTCGGCACTAACAGTTCCCGCTTGCCCATTAAGCGTGATTTCATTTGTGCCATTTTGATCTCGCACGACCAAACGGCCAAATTGCCCATTGACACCTATAGTTAGCTCGGCATTGCCGCCATCTAACACAATGGTTATATCTCCATTCTCATTCTGTAATGAAATTAATTCTTGTGGCATGTGATTTTTCCTTAATTAGGTGGTGATGGTACTTTGGGTACCATCACCGCCGTACTATGCTAATATTGTTTCATCCAGGGGTATGACAAAAGCTGTCTGTCACCTTGGACATGCTCTTCGGCTACTTGACCATCAGATGAATTAAACATCCTGATGGAAGTGACAAATCACATTGCGAACATAGTAATCATCAAAATGATCGCTGCCACCTCCCGTATAGGTAACACCGCGCAGTTCAAGTACATTATCTCCATTGTTCAGATCACTTCCATTGAAATGTACAATTTGTGTTTGCCACTCATTGACTCCGCCTCCATGATTGTTGAATATCCATCCGACGGGCTGGGGGTGATCATTAAGATACACTGCTGCATTATTAGAAGTTACAGTCATCCCTTTGACCATCATGATAATGTAAGCAGTGGCTGGAGCGTGCCTACCACCCGTATTGAAGGGAAGGTTTACAGGTTGAGCACTATCTCCAACTCGTATATCCTCATCTCCAACGATTCTGATAAAATCACTAACGACAGGCATGATATACTCTCCTTTGAGTTATCTTAAAGTGAAAAGGTATTTTGCTTTCTTGCTGTCCAAGGCCGCAAGACTTGCCCTTTAATCAACTGGAATATTTACGTCCGTTATCGCATCACCTCCTGGAATCATCGAATTGCGAATTAGCCAATACCTGCTGCAAATAAGCTAACATGTCCCCTAAAGTGGCAAAGCTGTGGCGTTCGCGGGTGTGGGGATTTTCGAGCATGATGTGCCAGGGTGCGGTTTCGTCGTCGCTGGAGCGCCAGAGCCGAATGAGGTAGGAGTGGTAGTTCGGCCGCTTCTGTTTCATGGTGCCTATCATGCCAGCCAGCTATCAAGAAATTATCAAAAAAACGGCCGTTTTTCCCCCAACTTTCCCCTCTTTTCTGCTACAATAGGCTCGTCAGAAAGGAGGTTCCCCGCGATGCTCCCAACCAACCAATTGAAGCTGTTTTTGTTAGGCACCTTTGACGTGCAGTTAAACGATAAAGCGATTAGCGGCTTTGAATACGATAAAGTACGCGCCCTGCTGGCCTATCTTGCCGTTGAAGCAGGCAGGCCCCATCGGCGCGATGCCCTCATTGAGTTGTTTTGGCCGGAACAGCCGGATAGCGTGGCGCGTAAAAGCTTGAACCAGGCATTGTATACCTTGCGAAAGGCGGTGGGAGACAGGCGGGGTGAGGAAACACCTTTTATTTTGGCCGACAATACGGCCGTTCGGCTTAACCCAAGTGCCAACGTGTGGATTGATGTGGTGGAATTTGAGGCGCAAATCAAAGGGATTGAGTCGCTAAGGGAGGAGGAGGGAGCAGAAACGGCCGTTGCCCTCTATCACGGGGATTTTCTCAAGGGATTGAGCATCAACGACAGCCCTGATTTCGATAATTGGTTGGCAGTAACGCGAGAGCGATTTCATCGGCAGGCCACAGAATTGCTCGACGGGATCACTCAGATCGCCATGCAGCGCGGTGAGTGGCAGAAAGCCTTGGCCTATGCCAGACAACAAGTTACCGTGGAGCCGTGGGATGAAGAAGCACACCGTCAGGTAATGCTCATTTTAGCTCGCATGGGGGATTACAACGGTGCCATAGCACAGTATGATGCTTGCCGCACTGTGCTGGCGGTGGAATTGGCTATTGAGCCAATGCCGAAAACAGAAGCCCTTTATGAACGCATTCGAGCTGTGCGTCAACAGCCTGTACGCCACAATTTGCCGGCGACCATGACGGGGTTTGTGGGGCGCAAAAAGGAGCTGGAACAGCTGCAACGACTGTTAGTCCAACCAGAACAACGGCTTGTCACGATTACGGGGCTGGGCGGCATGGGGAAAACGCGGCTGGCTTTGGCGGCGGCTGGGCAGCAGGTCAATGCTTTTTTGGAGGGGGTTTTCTTTGTCTCGCTGGCGGCGTTGGAAACGGCCGTTTCGCTGGCGGCCACCATCTCAGCGGCTTTACAGCTCCCCCTGCACAGTCAGCAGTTGCCCGAAGTCAATCTCCTTAATCACTTGCGTCAGCGTGAACTATTGCTGGTTTTGGATAATTTTGAACATCTTTTAGCGGAACAAGGCGGCGCCCTGGCTTTGGTCTCGCGGATTTTAAGGGAGGCGAGCGAGGTCAAAATTCTGGTCACGTCAAGGGAGCGGATACAGTTGCCGGGAGAGTGGGTTGTTGATTTGAGTGGGTTGGCTTATCCAGTGGGGGAAACGGCCGTGCTTGATACAGACATTGCATCCGTAGAGTACGAAGCCGTGCAGCTTTTTGTGCAAAGTGTGCAGCGGCTGCGGCCAGATTATGTGCTGGAGGGGGAAGAAACGGCCGTTGTCAGCCGCATTTGCCAGCTTGTAGAAGGGACACCGCTGGCGTTGGAGTTGGCCGCCGCCTGGGCCAATGTCTTGTCACCAGCCGCGATTGCCCTCGAAATTGAGCAAAGTCTGGACTTTTTGGTAACTGATTCCCCTCACGTTTCGCCGCGCCAGCGCAGCATCCGCGCCGTTTTTGAGGCGAGCTGGCGGCGGCTAACGGATGCTGAACGGGATTTGTTTGCCCAGGTTTCTGTTTTTCGCGGTGGGTTTACGCGAACGGCCGTTCATCAAGTCACCGCAGCCAGCCTACGCACCCTCTCTGCCCTGGTCAACAAAGCGTGTATCCAGTTTGACCCCGCCCAAAATCGCTACCACATTCATGAACTCCTGCGACAATACGGTGCTGAAACGCTGGGCGACAAGCAAGCCGAGGTCGAGCAGCGTTTTGCCCACTACTTCCAAACCTTTGCCGAGACCCACCAAACAGAGTACGAGCAACTGCGCCCCGAATGGCCGAATCTCACCACGGGGATGCGCCTGGCCGCTGAACACCAAAAGTGGCCGCTGGTGCTGGCTTATGCCACTGCTTTAGATAATGCCTGGTTTTCGCAGGCACGTTTTACGGAGATGCGGCAGGGGTTGGGGTGGGCGGAAAAAGCGGCCGTTGCGCTTGATGATCCATCTGCTCTTGCCAAAATCTATACACGTTGGGGCGAAACCTGCATTGAACAAAGCGATTATGAAGAAGCGGCTCAGTTGTTAACCAAAAGTTTGACATACTTCCAAACAATGAGCGATAGAGATGGGGTGGCAACCACAAAATTTCAACTGGCACGTATTGCCTTTGAGCAAACGAATTATGATGAGGCGGAAAAGTTGTTGCAAGCTAGCCAAAATATTCGGGAATCGCTAAATGATAGGGCTGGGGTAGCTGCCATCTTACTCCGGCGAGCAAGAATCTGGTATGAAAATGGTGAATTTGATCAGGCAGCTCGTTTAGGTCAAGAAGCAACTTCCTATTACAAATTAGTTGGTGATGATAACGGCCGTATTGAAGCCCTGCGATTCTTGGCGTTTGTCGCTTTGCGCCAACAACAATATCTTTTAGCCCAATCTTATTGTGACGAAGCCATCGCTCTAACAGAAAAACGAAAGGATCAAAGCCAACTAGGCTCTATGCTATATACCTTAACAGTCATTCACAGGTGGCTCCAAAATTTTGAGCTGGCTCATGACTATGGGGTGCAAAGTCTCAAGTTACTACAACAAACAGGGCGCAAACGCACAGAAGGGATGGTCTTGCGCGAACTGGGCTTTGTCCATAAAGAAATGGGAGATTATCAGAAGGCATTGCAGATGAGCCAGCAGAGCTTAACCATATTCCGCCATGTAGACGACGATTTGGGCTGCATTTATAGCTTACGCGACATAGGTGATATTTTAGTAGGGCTGAATCGGTTTTCTCAGGCTAGAAAAGTATGGGCAGAAGCAAAGAGCATTGCTTCTGCCCTCGAAAACGGCCCCCTCTTAACAGCTATTCAGCAACGTTTAGATAGGCTTTAGCGACCTCATTCAATCGCAATTAGCCCCCATGAACATCCTCTGGCCCATTAGATAGCCAACCAGTCTGTAAAAGGGGTTTCCAAATAGACGGATCGAGCGTAATGCCAAAATTAGCAATAGCTTGCAAGTGCTTAAACCACTTGACCTGATCGTTTGCCTCAATCCCTGGTAAATCAATTACAGATGGTAGAGTCGGTTGGTTAACCCCATCAAGCATTTGCTTGAATTGCATATACAGCTCCTCTTTGGCGTTGTTGATATCTGTTGTCCATGGCTCTCTTTTGACTATTTGGAGGATGCCAGGGTGTAGCAGTGAAAGAATTTCATCCGTCACTCGGTGGAGATGGGCGATGGCTTTTTCGTTCGTGACATAAGGATTGTTTTGTGGCTTAGCTTGAATTTGAACAGCTATCGTTTCCTGCATCCCTCGCGCTTTGATCATCTCTTGCCAATATTCGCTAAGGATTTTAACAGCCTTTGGAAATCGTGTTCCCGTCGTAGAATCTCCAAATTTTCCCTTTGTCATATATTCTTCCAAGACCCTGAGATGTGTTCTTGGGCGTATCTTGGGAACTGGATGTTGTCCATCGTCTTCATTAAAGTATAGATTGTCAATAAGCATTTTTTGCATCGAAAGCGCTGCAATGGGACCAGCTACGAGCGTGCTGTAAATATCAGCAAATATTTCCTCCTCCCAACCTGGAGACCATTCTGTTGAGCGAGTTAGTGTACTATAAATTAAGGCACGCAGATTGACTGTTTTGCCGGAGCCATCAACCTGTTTTCTGGCATTCCAGAAAACATAATGGCCCACTTCATGGGCAATCGCTAGATAATCTTGGGCATTTTTGGAATCAATACAGGTATAGGGAATGCCAATCAAAGCGATAGGCGCATAAGGCATGATGCGTACATTCGGTTCTTTCTGGAAGTAGGTAATCGCTTGGGTTCCCGCATCCAAAAGCCCTGCCTCCACTGCTGGCTGTAGGGCTTTATGCGCCAGCTTATCCCCCAGTTCAAGAGCTTTGTGTATGCTTGTTTCTTGTTCACTGGCAGTGACTACCAGCCGCTGCTGGCACGCACGCTGCCAGACTGAAATGTCGTAAGCCGTTTGATCAATTATGCGGCTTAAAGCATAAGCGGCTGGATCGTTGCGACTATCTACCAAATAGTACTCCTCAAAAAATCCTCGCAAAAAAAATGTGAACTGCTCGTTGCTCCACCACTTCAAGTTTTTCAATGCCGTTTTGATGTGGTGTGGCCATAATTTTGCTGCCTCAGCATCACAAGAGACGATTAATTCCTCAATCACTTCGAGTTGTGCCTTGTGGCGAGTTTGCCAAATTTTGTCTTGATCTAACGGTAACATTATTTACTCCTTATTGAACCTGGTCAAGCACGATAAGATCATCAAGCAGCAGTTGCTTTGCGGGTGGCTGCTACTTTAAATGAAAGTTATTCTTAGACGTTTACCAAGCACACGTCCTTTCCTGCGATGGGTCTTCAGAAAATCTTTTTGGGAAAATCTGTTGGGCTTTCGTTGGTTTGGAATTGTTGGCTACAGTTTAACCCTAAACCCTTTCATACCATCAATAGCAGCAATTAAGGTGTTGTTAAAGCTGCTTCATATGCCTGGCGAAAAAGCGAGTTGAAGCTTGTAGAGTTTTCAGGCGGTTTCGAGTTGGATGCAGCCACAGCGGTAAACCCGTTGGGGAAAACGATCATTTCCGCTTTAGCCATCCCGTTCCAGCGTGCGCCGTTGTGGGAAAACCCAGTTCCGTTTGGGAAGGTGTGGACCGATGCCCAACCCAGGCGTTGGCTTGTACTAGCTGTGTTGCCCATCAAAGCATAATTGGCCGCTGAGATGATCTTGTTGGTGGCTGTCAGGGCATGAACAAACTGCCCCATGGCTAACGGTGACAGGATCCACCCGCCAGGCGCACATTTTGGATCTTCTGGATCTGGTTCAACCTTTTTCCCGTTCGTGTCAGATGGGCTCGCATAGAACATAGCGTAGTTTTTGCGAGGAAAGTCCGCATCGTTACACCTGGCGGTGATACCAAGCGGTTGCCAAATATTTTCCTGAACATACTTCTGATAAATATTCTTGCCGTGGATATCAATCAGTGCGTTATAGTCGTCATTTGGCCTGTTTTCGAGCTGTTCTTCGCCTTGTTGGGCAAAGGCAGGGTCGAAAAAAAACGGCATTGACTGAAACATGGACGCACTGGTGTTAGAGTAGTGACGTGTTCCCACCCCTTCATCTGTTTCGGGGCCATTTTTGAGCCGTTCCCAAATTGGTGCTGATTGGGTCTTGGCAAAGCCAGCGCGATGCTGCATCAACATGCCAATGGTGACATCTGCAAATTCGGGATGGAGCATTTGCTGCCAACGCCGTGGCAAGAAGGCTTTCATGGGTGCTAGCAATGAGGGCTTGGGTGTTGCTGGAACTGTTGTAATGCCCAATGGCTGTGATTGCATAACCTGAATGCGGTGCATCGCTGCAGTAAAGGTTACCATTTTGCTGACGCTGCCCCATGCTGTCTTGGTACGGATGGTAAAGGGCTGTTCACCATCATCTTCACCGGCAACCCGTGCCAAGCCATACTCTGCTTCAACAAGACGCTCCCCATTCCCATCTTGAAGGATAAAAGCATAGCCCATGTAAGCCTGACCTAGCCCCTCTGATACGGTTTGCAGGAACGCCTTGGTGTTAAACCCCTGAACAGGTTTGGCTTGGAAACGTTTGTGTATCAATACTCGTGTCATTTTTAAATCTCCTGTCATTTGTGTTATGGGCTTATCATGCCAGCCTGCTATCAAGAAATTATCAAAAGAACGGCCGTTTTCCCCCCAAAATCCCACCTCTTTCGTCAAGCACCATGCTACAATTCCCCCATGAAAACACATTTCCTGTTACTCGCTTGTCTTCTACTGGCAGCCTGTGGCGGCGAGGCAGCGTCACCAACGGCCGTTCCCACCCCCATTCCCACCACAACCACCCCCGTTACTCCCGCCGAACCAACTGAAACAATGGCAGAAACGGCCGTTTTCCCCCCCGCCAACGGCCTGCTCTTTATGCAAATTGCCCCCGGCTCGCAAACGCTGGCGCGGTTTGACCTCAACAGCAGCGAAGTCGAAACCCTCTTTATCCCCCTCACCAATAGCTGGCTTTCCCTGGCCGACAGCAACCCCGACGGCAGCGAATTTGTGCTGGCCTATGCGCCACCGCCGCCCGACGGGGAAGTGCAGATGGGCTTCACCCAGCTTTACCTGCTTACCAACGGCGACACCACCCCCCGCCTGCTCATCGAGCCGCAGCAAGCGGGCGAAATCTTTTTTTACCCGGATTGGACGGCCGACGGCCGTTTTATCTACTACTCCCACGTGGTGCAGCAAGACAATGCCCCCTTTACCACCACGCTGGAGCGATTTGACCGGGAAAGTGGGGAAAGCAAGGTGGTGGCGGATAATGGCATTTGGGGCAGGGTGTCGCCAAACGGCCGTTTATTGGCCTATGTATTGGTCAATCTTGAAGCACTAACCCGCGAACTGGTTGTCAGCGAAGCCGACGGCAGCAACCCGCGCACCCTTGTCACCCAGGAAGATTTTGCCGACATGGACGCCCCATTCTTCTCGCCCGACAGCCAATGGCTCTATTTCAGCGCCGTGCCGCTGCCGCAGTCAAGCTGGTGGGACAGGTTGTTGGGGGTGGAGGCCGCCGCAGCCCACGCTGTTCCCTCCGACTGGTGGCGCATCCCCGTGGGCGGTGGCTCCCCGGAACAAATCAGCCACATCAACGAAGCCGGGCTGTACGGCGGCTTTGCACCCGATGGCACCCAAATCGCCTTTGCCAGCCAAACCGGCCTCTATACCATGAACCCCGACGGCAGCAACCTGCAAAAACGGCTGGAAACCTCGGCCGGGGTTATGCTCACCTGGATTCCATGATTACACGCTTGACACCCTTGAGCCACTTGGTATAATCCGCTTCACAATGCGGGCATGGTGAAAAGGTATCACAAATGCTTCCCAAGCATTTAGTACGGGTTCGATTCCCGTTGCCCGCTCTGAAAAAAACGGCCGTTTGTTCTCACAAACGGCCGTTTTCTGTTAAAAACCATCCTTCGTATTGAGCTGCGCCAGCCACTCCCCCAGCCACGCCATCGCATCCTCAAACCTTGTCACCGGCAGCATTTTGTACCCCGTGATGTCATACCGCCGGTACAGTTCCCCATACACCCCGCCATATTCATTGCGCCGCGTCTGCTTGCTCAATGCCATCGCCACCGCCTTCACCGCCTGCGAAAGCTGGCTGGCCTGGCTCTCGGTAATAAACCGTTCGGCGTTGCCAAGTTGCGCCTCAATAGATTCCAGCCGCTCCGAATGCTGCTGCAACTGGCGGGTGTGATCATCCAGTTCGGCACGCAGCAAAAGCTGGTTACGCGCCAGCCGCAAAACCGCCTGCGCCATCTTGTAGGCGTTGGCCTCTGGTGTGTCCTGCTCAAGCAGTGCCTCAAACGAGGGGTCTGTCGTCAAGCTCCCCTTTTGAAACGCCTCATACAGCACCCGGTAGCATTCCAACTGATACCGTATCAAACGCGCCTGCACCTCTGGCTTGACCCGGCTGGCCTGAATGCCAAACAGCCAGCCGTTCAGAAATTCCAGCGGCAAGCACAACATGCTGATTTGTCGCTCACGATTTTGTTCTATCCGTGTAACACGGACGTTACTCGCAATTTGGGACAGGACTGGATCGCGGTTGATGCGGTCATTTTGCCCCGTCCAGCTTACACCAAGCAGATCGCAAACGGGTCTGATGGGTACAAACACCCGCCCATCTTCCAGGCGAACGGCCGTTACCGTATCCTCATAAAACAACACTTGCCGCTGTTCAACCGGCACCAATGCTTGATCTGTCACCAGCTTCTACTCCTGAACCATTTGCCAACCAATGCCCTTGCCCACCCTGATTGCAATCCTATGCAAATGGCGGTATCTGTCAAGCGCAGCCCTATTTTGCCTGACACAACCCACCCAAACAAAAAACGGCCGTTTCCACTCTCATCATAAAACAATGAAAAGGGGAAAACGGCCGTTTTGCAAAGGCGATTCTGGGGGAGTTCCGGCGTTCGGCGTATTTGGAGGTGCCGCGCAAGAATGGGAAGTTTCAATCGCAGAGGCGATTCTGGGGGAGTTCCGGCCCGTGAATACAAAGCGGGTGGACGGACGGCGGCACGTTTCAATCGCAGAGGCGATTCTGGGGGAGTTCCGGCCGCTGATTGAAACGTGCCTGGCATTTCTTCACGAGTTTCAATCGCAGAGGCGATTCTGGGGGAGTTCCGGCCAGAAAATAGCAAAATTG
>WBZL01005845.1_pt1 | contig 10032 bp, 8 predicted proteins | sample 5204291 | NCBI WGS metagenome assembly WBZL01 (sample SAMN12344345, study PRJNA552823) | activated sludge metagenome | biome: Activated sludge suspended growth; feature: Nitrification reactor; material: Wastewater; isolation source: activated sludge from nitrification reactor of wastewater treatment... | reverse complement strand
CCCCTCCGAGACGGTCGAGCTGCCCTCGTCGGCAGTCATCGACGCCGGCATGGCCGAGGGCGCCGACGATGCCGCCAAGCAGGCCGCGGCCCAGGAGGTGCTCAAGAAGGTCAAGGACCGCGACCCCGAGGAGGAGAAGAAGAAGCTCGCGCGCTCCAAGACCGTGAGCGCCGAGGCCCGCGCCAAGCTCCAGCGCGGGCTCGGGGCCGAGGCCCTCCTCACCGCGCGCGAGGCCCTCAAGATCCACGAGCAGAACGTCGACGCGATGCTCGTGATCGCCGAGGCCTACTACAAGCAAGGCAAGCACGAGCTCGTCTACGCCGTCACCACCTCGGCGCTGCAGGTCGACGCCAAGATCCGCACCCCCGAGGAATCGTCGCGCGCCTACAACCTGCAGGGCTTTGCGATGCTGGGCCTGGGCGAGAGCACCAAGGCCACCCACGCGTTCAAGAAGGCCGCCGAGGCCGACGAGAAGAACGCCTCGGCGTGGAACAACCTCGGTACGCGCTACCTCGAGGCCGGCGACGTCGCCACCGCGGCCGGCTGCTTCCAGTACGCGCTCGAGCTCGATCCCCGCTTCCCCGAGGCCCAGCTCAACCACGGCGCCGCGCTGCGAGCCCAGGCCAAGTGGGAGGAGGCCGAGGCCGCGATGCGCAAGGCCCTCGAGCTGCGGCCGAGCTACGCCGAGGCCTACTTCAACCTCGGCGTGCTCTACCTCGACGCCGATCCGTTCCCCAACCTCGACACCACCCAGCGCCTCAACAAGGCGATCCAGAGCCTCGGCAAGTATCGCGAGCTCGCGGTGGGCGACGGCACCGGGCGCCCCGCCAAGACCCGCGGCCCCGGCCTCGGTGGCGACGGCAAGGCCCCGCCGCCGCCCGTCAGCAAGGAGCGCGCCGACGACTACATCCGCGTGGCCAAGAAGGGGCTCGAGCGCGAGGAGCGAAGGCTCGAGCGCGAGAAGACCAAGCCCGGCGACGCGGCGGGTGCAGGCCCCACGGCGGGAGGCGAGCCCGCGACTGACCAGCGTCCGCCCGACGAGCCCGGCACCGCGCCGAGCGAGCCGACCAAGCCCGAGCCCGACGAGCCCGGCACCGCGCCGAGCGAGCCGACCAAGCCCGCACCGCAAGGCCCCGGCACCGAGCCGACCAAGCCCGCACCGCAAGGCCCCGGCACCGCGCCGAGCGAGCCCGCACCGCAAGGCCCCGGCACCGCGCCGAGCGAGCCGACCAAGCCCGCGCCGCAAGGGCCGTCGACACCCACGCCGACCAAGCCCGCGCCGCAAGGCCCGTCGACGCCCGCGCCCACGCCGGTGCAGCCCGCCCCGCAAGGACCGGCCGCGCCCACGCCGACCAAGCCCGCGCCCACGCCGGTGCAGCCCGCTCCCGCGCCGGTCAAGCCCGCGCCTACGCCGGTGCAGCCCGCACCGCAAGGGCCGTCGACGCCCGCGCCCACCCCGGTCAAGCCCGCGCCCCAGCAGCCCGGCGTGCAGAAGCCACAGTCCGCCGCGCTCGACCTCGGGTTCGAAAATCTCGCGCCGCGTGGAACCCGCTCGATTCCATCGACACTAAACTCGATGGCAGGGCCGCCGGCGCGGCCGCTGCGTGCTCGGTCGTCTCGAGGGGCCCTCCCCGCGTCGTGCATCCCGGTCGAACCCACGCCATCCTCCGAGGTCGGCTGCGATGCGGCCGATCCTCGGTGTCGGTCGCTCGTCGACCGCGATTGCTCGATGTCCGTCGATCCCCGCAGGAGCCTCGCATGAGCACGCCTCGCAAGCCCCGTCACGCTCGCGATCTCGACGGCGCGCCGTCCTGCCGCCTCGCGAGTACCGAGCCCCACCGTTCGATCACCCGCTCGTCGCACGATGGCCGCAAGGGCCCCGTGCAGGCCCCGGGACGCCGTACGCGGCTGGTTTCCGCCTTGGCAGCGGCTGGCGTTTTCGCTACAGTCCTCGCCTCGCAAACCGTGCACGGTCAGCCCCCACACCGGCGCCACCGCTCGACGGCCCCGGCACCCGTGGAGATCGAGTCGGCCACCCACTCTCGAGCGACCGCGGCTCCTGCCGCTCGTGAGACCGCGCCGCAGGCCGACGAGGCATCGCCCCGCGAGCAGGCCGAGCCCGTCGCCACCGCTGGCGAGCTCGCTCCGCCCCCCGCTGCCGCTGCACCCGGGCGCCGGCCTGCGTCGCGTCGCCCGGCGGCCGAGGCACGCACGGCCGAGCCCGACGAGCCCGTACGACTGGCCATGCGTTCGGTGGTCGCACCAGCCGCCGACGCCCCCACGGCCGACGCCGGCTCCGACGCTCCCCCCGAGCCTTCGACCGATGCTCCCGCCGTCGAGGCCGACCGTGGCCGCCGACGTACGCCCGCGGGCAAGCGCACGGTCATCACGGACGACTTCCTCGTCGAGGGCAAGCTCGAGAAGCCCAGCGCCTACTACGTCTTGCGGCGCTCGTCGCTCGACTACGACTGGGCCCGGCTCGACGCCAAGTTTTCTCCTTTGGTGCTTGAGTCGGTCCAGGATCCTCTGTTCTAATCTCGCCCTAGCTCGCTACAGGGACTCACCACCAACCCCCTCGCGGGGTCTCCGAGGGCCAGCGCTCTCCGCGCGCGAGCGCGCTCGCCCAGCTGCACCACGCCGAGCAAAACCACCGCAGCCTCGGAGCAACACCAGGACGCAACGCAACACGACGCCGGGCTCATCGACGTGCCACCGGCGAGAAGGGGCTCCAGGGAACGCCCCTTCGCCACAAGAGGAGGACACACGGTCATGGACAATTTCGCTGAATTCTACCAACAGGGTGGCTTCTGGATGCACTTCATCGCGCTCTCCGCCGTCATCGGCGCGGGGGTGACGATCGAGCGCTTCGTCTTCTTGTTCTTCCGCCTCAACATCAACGGCGGGCAGTTCTTCAACCAGATCCAGAAGCTGGTGATGGCCAACAACATCGACCGCGCCATCAAGCTCTGCAACGCGGCCGACAAGGCTGCCCTCGCGCGCGTCATCAAGGCCGGTCTCACTCGCGCCAACAAGGCCGAGTCGGACATCTCGGCTGCGATCGAGGAGGCCTCGCTCGAGGTCGGCCCCACCGTCGCCAAGCGCATCACGATGATCTCGGCCCTCGCCAACATCGCCACCCTGCTCGGGCTGCTCGGCACCATCTTCGGCATGATCGAGGCGTTCGAGGCGGTGGCCACCGTGTCGGCCGACCAGCGCGCCACCGCTCTGGCCAAGGGCATCTCGATCGCCATCAACACCACCGGCTTCGGTCTGCTGGTCGCGATCCCGCTGCTCTCGATGCACATCTTCATCTCGAACCTGGCCAAGAAGATCTCCGACGAGATCGACCTCTACTCGGTCAAGCTCGAGAACCTCCTGGCCGCGCGAGTCCGCCAAGGGTAGTGGCTCGAGCTCTCCTCCTCCCCGTGCGACCGTGGTGACCCCCGACTCGTCGGGGGCCCAACCTCGACCCCACGTGGCAGGCGAGCTCGGGTCCTGCTTCCCTTCCAACCCGAGGAGCTCCTCTCAGAAAGGACGCGGCAATGGCGAAGAAGAAATCCAGCATGGAAGAGGGAGAGGTCGAGGCCAACCTCCTCCCCGTCATGAACGTCATGTTCCTCCTCATCCCGGCCCTCCTCTTGGCGATGGAGGTCGCCCGCTTCGCGGCGGTCACCGTCACTCCGCCCAAGTTCGCGGCGCAGGCCGACCAGAAGGAGGAGAAGAAGGAGGACCAGAAGCCGCTCAACCTCAAGGTCTTCATCATGGAAGACGGCTACCGAGTGAGCGCGCAGGGCCAGCAGCAGGGCGCCGAGGCCGGCAAGTCGGCCGACAGCAACAAGCCCACCATCCCCTTGGCCAAGCCGGGCGCCCCGCTCGACGACTTCGACCGCTACGACTACGCAGCGCTCGAGGCCGAGGCGGCGCGGTACAAGAGCCTCTTCGCGCACGAGACCCTGGTGACCATCAGCGCGGAGAACAGCATCCCCATGCAGGCGCTCATCCACACGATGGACGCGCTGCGCGGGAAGGACTGCCGCATGCTCAAGGCGTTGCAGGGCGAGGAGATCCCTCCCGAGTGCTACTTCTGGCAAGCCGTCGTCGAGGCGGGGGCAGGTTGACATGACACCCGAAGAATTCCTCGCAGCCAAGAAGGCGGCCAAGAAGGCCGCACGACGGAACAGGAAGGAAGAGCAGGGCTCGCTCAACCTCACCTCGCTGATGGACGTCGTGTCCATCATCGTGGTGTACCTGCTCAAGAACTACGGCTCCGACCCGGTGCTCATCATGCCCACCTCTGGGCAGAAGATCCCGATGTCGATGGCCGACTCGCCGATCCAGGACGGCATCCCCGTCTACATCGCGCAGCGGTCCATCACCTTCGCCAACAAGAAGATCGTCCAGATCGACGAGAACGGCGACATCGAGGCCGGCGCCCTGCAGAACCACCTCATCGGCCCGCTCTACGACGCGATGGCCGAGGAGGCCGACAAGGCCAAGCAGATGGCCGCGGCGCAGGGCCAAGAGGAGTGGAGCGGTCGTGTGATCCTGGTGGGCGACGTGAACCTCAAGTTCTCCACGCTGGTCGACGTGATGTACACGGCGGGCCGCGCGGAGTTCCGCGAGTACGCGTTCTGCGTCATCCAGACGTACTAGCCCCCAAGGGGCATGCTCGAGGCCTCTCGGGGAATCCTGGGGGCCGCGTCTCTGGCACGTCGGCGGCGGCCGGGTCCTTCGGGGTCCGGCCGTTCGCATGTGCGGCCTGCGCTGTGACGGGTGCTCGATCGAGCGCGCAGGAGCTGGTGATCGTCGTGACGGATTGCCCTCCGGCTGGCCATGGATGTCCTCGTGGTCGAGGAAACTCGAGGCCGCCGTGCGCGTGGGTTCGGCAGGGGCGTGCAGGCCCTTCGTTTGGCCCCGAGCCGGCCGCGCGAGTATGCTCGGGGCGCCCCTGGCGAAGCGCCGAGCGGATTTGGCGCTCGACCATGTAGCTGCTAAAACCGGTAAAGCTGATGGCGAACCCCAACCCACGGGAACCGAAGCCGGCTGGCGCCCCCGCGAGCGCGCGCGCCGAGGGGTCGCCGTCGCAGCCCAAGGTCCTGCGGCTGGTCGTGGTCATCGACGACCTGGTCTGCGACGAGGTCCACCAGAGCAAGGCCGAGTCGCTCAGCGTGGGCACCGACTACCGCAGCGACGTGGTGCTGTTCGGTCGCTCGGCCCCGCTTCGGCACGTGCTGTTCGACTACCGCGACGGCGCCTACTTCCTCGACGTGCCCCCCGAGGCGCGCGGCAAGGTCTCGCTCGGCGCCAAGGCGTTCCCCCTCGCCGCGCTGCGCCAGCGCTACGGGGCGGGCGACGTGCTGCGGATCAAGCTGCCGCCGCGCGCCAAGGGCAAGCTCCTGCTCGGCGACAGCACCCTCATGTTCCAGTTCGCGGCGCCCAAGGTGCTGCCGCCGCGGCTGCCGTTCCCGGTGCAGTTCAAGCCGCGCCTCGACGAGATGTTCGGTCGCACCGACCTGTCGACGATGGCGGTCTCGCTGCTCACGCTCGGCTCCTACTTCACCTGGGCCGCCATCGCCGAGTACGACTCCTCGTTCGACGTCGACGACATCGACGATCGCTTCGTGCAGGCCATGGGCATCCAGAAGAAGGAGCCCGAGCCCGAGCCCGAGGCCGAGGAAGAGGACAAGGACGAGCTCGCCGAGGAAGACGAGGAGAAGGCCAAGAAGGTCGAGGAGAAGAAGCCCGAGAAGAAGCTCGACAAGCCCCCCGAGAAGTTCTCCGCCAAGGCGGTGGCGCAGGCCCGCAACGTGGGCATCGCACGCGTGCTGGGCACCTACGGCGGCCCCGGCGAGGGCACCGTGCTCGACGTCATCGAGAGCACCGAGAACAACCTCGACGAGCTGTTCGACATGGGCATGACCACCACCATGCTCGCCGACGGCGGGGCCATCACCCCGTTCATCCCCGGCGGCGAGGGACTCTCGCTCGGCGGTCAGGTCCTCGACACGCAGGGCTTCGAGCTCGGCGATGGGCCCGAGCTCGAGCGCTCCGAGGAGAAGCGCGAGCGCAAGATCGTCGCCAAGACCAAGGCCAGCAAGACCGAGGTGTTCGGCAACGTCGACAAGAAGGGCGTCACCGCCTTCATCAACCAGCGCACCAACGCGCTGCGCGTGTGCTACGAGGCGGCGCTGCGCACCAAGCCAGGCTTGGCCGGAAAGATGACCTACACCATCAACATCGGCACCATGGGCAACGTGACCAGCGTGTCGGTCGACGAGGACACCGTGGGCGAAGGCAGCGTGCGCAGCTGCACCCAGGCCAAGATCAAGGGCTGGCGCTTCCCGCGGCAAGAGGAAGACGCCGAGGTCACGTTCTCCGTGGTATTCTCAGGATCCTAGCGATGCAACATCGAGCACGAGCATGGGCAGGGGTGTGCGGGGCGTGGCTGCTGCTGGGCTCGGGTGGGGCCTTTGCGGGCCCGCCGGAGGCCGAGGCTGCACCCGCCGAGGCCGGACCCACCGAGGCCGCACCCGCCGAGGCCGCGCCCGCCGAGGCCGCGGCCCTGCCGGCCACGTCCACCGTCTCGGTGCCCGCGGTGCAGCGCACCATGGAGGCCGACATGAGCACGCTCGGCGAGCTCGCCTCCGATGCCAAGCGCGACGCCGATCTCGTGCGGGCTGCGTGCGTGCTCGACAAGCAAGAGCGCGCCCAGGGCGTGATGGAGCTGGCCACCGGCGAGCTGCTCGTCATCCGCGACGCCTCGGCCACCGCCGAGGCGCGCAGCTTCGCGGTGGAGAAGCTCCAGGCGTCGGCCGAGCGCCTCGACGACCTCGTGCAGCAGGCACGAGACTGCGTGGGCGATCAGTCCCCCGAGATGTCGGACGACGAGACCAAGAACGACGTGCAGCAGGAGCCTTCCATCCCCATCGCCGACCCCACGGTGGGCGGTGCGGTGGGAGGTGGCAAGCCGCCCGGGCTGCCGCCGCCCGTCGACGACGGTGCGCCGCCCACGGTGGGAAGCCCGAGCATGTGAGCCGCACGGCGCCTGGGCTCGCGCGGGCCCTTGCCTCGCTCGGGTGAGGCTCGGGCGTCGCGCGGGTCGGGCAACCGAGCCGACGCTGGCGAGTGTTGGTGGATGACGTGAAGGACCGCGTCCAGCGAGGGGCCCTGCGCCGATGATCACCGTGTCCTGGTGGCATCGTTGGGCTAGGCTGCGCGCCCCGCACCCGACGCGAGAGGGCCCTCGTTTGCGCGCCACCACGAGATCACGGCCAGCGGCCGCCCGCGAGCTCCGAGGGCGGGGGCATGCCCTCGTGCTCGCCCTCGCGGCCCTCGTGCTGCTCGCGTGGCCCGCCACGGCCGCGGCCGGCCCCGAGATCAACATCCCGCGCGCCGAGGACGGCCCGGGCATCAAGGCGGGGCAGCGCTCCACCTTCCACCCCGGCTTCGCGCTCGTCACCGGCCTCGACTCCAACGTCTTCTCCAACGACAAGGCCGAGCCCCGGCCGCCCAGCGGCGAGCTCGGCCCGCGCTCGGCCAGCTTCATCATGCCCACCGCGTGGGCGGGCCTGGGCAACCGGCAGTTCCGCGACGGCCTCTTGATGACCCCGCCCGAGCGCTCGGGCCGGGCTGCCGACTACTACATCGGCCTCGTCGCGGGCTTTCGCCAGTACATGGCGCGCAACCCCAACGTGCTGCGACAGAGCCGCCTGAGCGGTGGCCTGCAGATGCGCGTGGCGTTCCTGCCCGGGCGCAAGCTCTCGGTGCACTTCGACGAGGACTTCTTCCGCTACGCGCAGCCCAGCACCTACGAGACCGCGGCCTTCAACTTCAACCGCATCCAGCACCAGGGGCAGCTCTCGTTCATCGGGCGCCCCGGCGGCGGGCGCCTGAGCCTCATGCTCGCGCCCCGCAACCAGCTGCTCTACTTCCAGGGCACCTCGCGAGAGAGCTGCCCCGGCCCCTCGAGCGATCCCGAGGATCCGGGCTGCAACGTCAGCAAGGGCAACCGCACCGTCAACGGCTTCACCACCGAGGCCAAGTGGCGGATCATGCCCAAGAGCGCGGTGGTGCTCAGCTACTCGTTCGACTGGGCCTACTACCTCACGTGCTGCGTGGAGGTGGGGCAGGGGCGCAACGAGGACAACTTCGCCCACCGCATCACGGGCGGCTTCCGCGGGCAGGTGGCCAAGAAGCTCATGCTCGACGCGATCGCCGGCTATGGCCTGGGCTTCTACCGCGACGACCCCAACGGCCCCAACTTCAGCTCGTTCATCGGCGATCTGAGCCTCTCGTACTTCCCGAGCCCTCGCAGCCTGCTGAGCATCTCGCTCTACCGCTCGTTCCAGGACTCGCTGCTCGGCAACTACTACATCGACGCGGGCGCGCGCCTGCAGGCCCGCTACGAGTTCAAGTGGCGCATGGTCGCCACCGGGGGCCTGTGGGTGGCCGGGCGGCGCTACGCCGGCCTGCCCGTGCCCGGCTACGAGGACGAGAACGTCATCGCCTACCGCGGCCGCGGCACCGACCTGTTCCAGCGCCGCGACACCATCTTCAACCTCAACGCCAAGCTCGAGCAGCCGCTCGGGCGCATCTTCGCGGTGGCGCTGCAGTACGACGTGGCCGTCGACGCCACCGACTTCGAGATCGACTACGTCAACCAGGTCGATCCGGACCTGCCCGTCACCGACATCGGCGGCTTCACGCGCCACGTGGTCATGCTGCTGGGAGCGGTCCGCATATGATCGCCGGCAGCACGCTCCTGGGCAGCGTGCTGGGCGGGGCCCTGGTCGCGCTCGCCACCTGCCGGCCCGAGCCGCTCCCCGTGCTCCCCGAGCCGTCGGCCACGGCCAGCCAGACGCTCGGCCCCGGCGACGTCATCGAGATCCGCGTCACCGACCAGGACGAGCTCACCGGCGAGTACGAGGTGGGCGAGGACGGCAACATCCGCTTCCCGTGGATCGAGGACGTGGCGGTGGCGGGCAAGACCCGCGGCGAGATCGCCGAGCTCATCGAGCAGAAGCTGGCCGACGGCTGGCTGCGGCAGCCGCAGGTCGCCGTGCGCGTGCTCGACCGCCAGAACCGCGAGGTGAGCGTGCTGGGCCAGGTCAACACCCCGGGGTCGTACCCCTTCAAGGAGCGGCTGACGCTCGTGCAGGCCATCTCGCTGGCCGGGGGCATGAACCCGCTGGCCCAGGCCAAGAAGGTCAAGCTCATCCGCGAGACCGCCGAGGGCACCAAGACCTACGAGATCGACGTTGGCAGCATCCTCGACAGCAAGCGCGCCGATCTCCCGCTCGAGCCCGGCGACATCGTGTTCGTGCCCGAGGCGCCCATCTAGCCCGTGGTGGACGTCGCGAGGGCCCGCCCCCGCCCCCTGCACACGGGCTGGCCCCGGGCGGCCTGCCCTCGGCGTCGCGGAGCGTTTTTTCCAGGATTTTCGCGGGAACGGCGCTATCGGCTAGACTCGACGTCCTCATGGCCCCCACCCCCGAGCTCGTGCTGGGCATCGACCTCGGCACGACCAACTCTGCGTGCGCGATCGTCCGCGAGGGGCGAGCGTCGGTCGTGCGGCGCGGCGAGGACCGCATCGTCCCCTCGGTGGTGGCGGCGCTCCCCGATGGCTCCATCGTGGTCGGCAACCGGGCCAAGCGGCGCCGCGCCATCGATCCCTCCCAGGTGGTCTACAGCGCCAAGCGCCTCATCGGGCGCCGCTTCTCGTCGCCCGAGGTGCAGCGCATGCGCAGCACCGTGCCCTACGAGATCCGCGAGGGCAACAACGAGGCCGTGGTCGTCGAGCTCGGCTCGCGCCTGCACAGCATCGTCGAGATCTCGGCCTACATCCTCTCGTACCTGCGCGAGATGGCCGAGGAGGCGCTGGGCCAGCCGGTGAGCAAGGCCGTCATCGCCGTGCCCGCCAACTTCACCGACAGCCAGCGCAGCGCCACCCGCATCGCCGCGCGCCTGGCCGGGCTCGACGTGATCCGCGTGATCAACGAGCCCACCGCGGCCGCGCTGGCCTACGGCTACATC
>WBZL01005844.1_pt1 | contig 10032 bp, 11 predicted proteins | sample 5204291 | NCBI WGS metagenome assembly WBZL01 (sample SAMN12344345, study PRJNA552823) | activated sludge metagenome | biome: Activated sludge suspended growth; feature: Nitrification reactor; material: Wastewater; isolation source: activated sludge from nitrification reactor of wastewater... | reverse complement strand
GACATGTGGGTGATCACTTCCAGTGCCGCGCCGAAGCCTGGTAGCACCATCACGTACACCGCGGGGTGCGAGTAGAACCAGAACAGGTGCTGGTACAGCAGTGGGTCACCACCGGCGGTGCCGTCGAAGAAGGACGTGCCGGCGACACGGTCCATCAGGATCAGCACCAGGGCCGCAGCGAAGAACTGGGTGAGCAGCAGGCTGAGGATGGAGGCGGCCACGGAGCCCCACACGAAGATCGGCAGGCGGCCGTACGTCATCCCCTTGGCGCGCATCGTGATGACGGTGACGAGCACGTTGAGGCCACCGAAGATGGACGCGAGACCGAACACGATGACGGCCAGGGCGAACAACACGTTGCCCTTGTTGGCGATGACGGAGAACGGCGGGTACGCCGTCCAGCCGGTGTCGAACGCGCCGACCGCAGGGGCCATGAGGAGACCGAAGGCCACAGGCGGGATGAGCCAGAAGCTCAGCGCGTTGAGCCGCGGGAAGGCCATGTCGTCGGCGCCGATCATGATCGGGATGAGGTAGTTGCCGAGCGAGCCCATGGTGGCGGCGACGGCTACGGCGACCATGAGGATGCCGTGCATGCTCATCACCTGGTTGAACCGCTCGCCGTCCATGATCGTCTTGCCCGGGCTCATCAGTTCGATGCGCATGAGCATCGCTGAGATGCCACCGAGGCCGAGCACGGTGAGGAACATCACGCCGTACTGGATGCCGATCACCTTGTGGTCGGTGTTGAACATGAAGTAGCGCCGCCAGCCGTCGGCACGGTCGGGCTTGGCCGGCAGGCCGACGAGCTCACGTACCCAGGTGTTTCCCAGGCCGATGCCCACCAACCAGCCGATGAGGCCACCGACGTAACCGATGATGAGGGCCAACTCCGAGTTGATGCCGTCCTGCTGGATGAGCAGGACGAGGGCAGCGCCGATCAGGTAGCCGAAAACTGCGCCGAAGAACGCGCGGATCAAGGGCCACATGGTGGTCACCCTTCCTTTCTGATGCTGGCCAGCCAGGCCTCGAAATCGGCTTCGGAGACGATGCGGATGGGCGTGGCCATCAGCGCATGATCGATGCCGCACAACTCGGCGCACTGAACACGCAGGGTCTGATCGACGTTGCCGTCACCCAGCGCGTTGGGGGTGATGTACAGCTGGGTGACACGGCCGGGCACGGCGTCGAGCTTCTGACGGAAGCCGGGCACCCAGAACGAGTGGACGATGTCGATCGACGTGATGTCGAAACGCACCCGCTGGTCGAGGGGCAGCACCAGCTCGGTGGTGCTGATCTCGCCGCCCTCGTAGGTGTACGTCCACGACCAGCGCTGTGCCGTGACCTCCACCACGAGATCGGCCTTCGACTCGCCGCGGATGTCGCGCAGACCGACGAAGCCGGGGTCGACGGCCAGGCCGATGGCCAACACTGCGCTGACACCCACCCACACCGGCACGAGCCGCTTGTGGGTGAGGAGGTGAGGGCCGTCCTCTGTTTCGATCTCGTCGGACGTGTGCTTGTCGACCTGGCGGACCAGGATCGTGAGCAGGGCGGCACAGACGCCGGCGAAGATCGGCACAGCGAGTCCGATGAGCAGCTTGTACGCCTCGTCACCGATCTCGGCCTCTTCGGCATAGCCGGCGGGCAACAGGTTCGCCTTCCACACCATCAGCAGACCGATGACGGTGAACAGCACCCAGAACACGCCAAGGAACATCCAGTCCTTGCGCGCAGATTTCATTCCGACCCCCTCGTGACCATGGCCCGCCCATACTGCTGAGTGCCACGACGGGCCAACCAGGGACCAAAGTCCCGAAGTGAGCGACTTGCCACACGTCACATCGACGGCGGTCAGCGGTCGTCGACGACCGCCTGCACCACCACGTCGCCGGCCTCACGGAGATGGAGGGTGACGGGGAACGACTCGCCGCTCACCAGCGGGCGCGAAAGGCCGTAGCACATGAGGTGCAAGCCCTCGGGCACGAGGTCGAGGGTGCCGCCGGCAGGGATGTCGGTGACGTGCGTGCCCGGCTCCGACATCACGCTCGTGCCGTTGGCATCCGTGGTGGTGATGTGCACGGTCAGCACCATGCACGGCTCGGCCGTACCGTCGATGAGCAGGTCGGGCGTGTCCGTGTCGTTGTCGATCTGCAGGTACAGGGCCGCACTCGTCACACCGGGCGGAGTGGGGCGCAGCCAGGCATCCGTCGCCGTCACGCCGCGGCCGGGGGTGCTGCTGCACGCTGCCGCCCCGATGAGCGCCACGAGTGGCGCGGCATACCAGAGCCTTCGGGTCAGGGCACCACGATCTGGATCTCGCCGGAGGTGCCGGGCACCATCAGCACGAGCGGCGAAGCGCTGGCCGCGTTGGGCTTGCCGATCTTGAACTCGAGGAACGCTTCCTTACCCTCGTGCACCAGCGTGGTGCACGCGAGCGCCTCGGCGTTGTCGCCGAAGGTGCCCAGGCGGGCTGTGAGGCGACGCTCCTCGGACGACTCGTTGTGGAACAGGACGTGCACCTGGGTGCCGCGCGGGACGCTCATCTCGCTGCGCGGCTGGCCGTCATAGCCGTTCAGCAGGGCCACCAGGCTGCCGTCGCTCTTGAGGTACACGTTGGCGAGCACACTGCTCTTGGCCGACACGTCCTGCGACGTGTGCTCATCGACCTCGCCCACGGGCCCGGCTTCCAGACAGGCCTGCTCGCTCACCGTCGTGGGGTGGGCCTCGATGGTGCGCTGGCCCTGCATCGCCGAGGCGACACCGACTCCGAACAGGGCGACGGCGCCGAGGGTGGTGATGCCCACCACGGTGCGCTTCGACGCCGTGCGCCGGTGGGAGAACACGAATGCGCCGAACAGCACGAGCGCGGCGACCACACCGAACACGATCTTGCCCGGATCCTGATCGAGGCGCAGCATCACCCGCGAGAAGGCGTAGACGATGGCGCCGAGGGCGGCTGCCGCGAGGATCGGGAACTCGAGCGGGTAGAGCAGGCGGCGGCGGGTGTTGGCGTTGGTCTCGTCGTTGTCGCTCACCCGCGCGCTGAGGCCGAGCACCATCCACTCGACCGTCGCGGCGAGCACCACGACGACGGCGACCTTGAACACCACGGGCTTGCTCACCGCACCGACGACGATGCCGGCGACGCCGAGGGCGGCGGCAGCGGGCCACGCACTGTGCACGCCCGCACGCTGGGCAGCGGCAGCCGTGTCGGTGGCGTTGTCGTCCATGCCCGAGACGTTGCAGTCGCGGTTGGCGTAGTTGACCCCACCGAGGAAGCCGAAGATTGCCGACACCGAGATGAGGCCGAGCACGCCCGCCGACGACAGCGGACCGTCGGTGCACGCGGTGAGGACCAGGGCGGAGACGAGCGCGAGCGCCGATGCCCCGAAGAACAGCTTGGAACCAGTCGTGAACATTCCTGCTCCGTTACTTCGTCACGTAGACCACGAACCAGAGCATCGCGAATGCGACGCTCAGGGCATACCAATACAGCGCATGCGCAGCCACGGTCTCGCGATCGGGGGTGCGACCACCCAGCGAACGAAAGGCAGTGACGGCGCTGAACACCACGCCGGCGATGGCAGCCGCCATCAGGGTGCCGGTGAGGGCGTAGAACATCGACTGGTAGGTGCCACCGTTGGCCGCCAGCTTCATCTGCGACCAGATGTAGGCCTGGGCGTTGATGAACATCAGTCCGACGACACCGGTGAGCGCCAGCGCCACACCCGTGTGGGGCCGGTCGTCGCGCTTGGCGGCGTACACCGCCCACTGGGCGAAGATGCACAGTGGCAGGAGGGCGATGAGCATCACGTTGGCGGCCACCATCGGCACGCTCGTGTCTTCTGGCAGCCAGCCGGTGCCGGCGATGCGGGCCTGGTCGCGCATGCGCAACCACATGGTGATCATCCCCATGAACAGCGCGACGGCGGCAGCGCAGGCAAGTGCCGTGCCGACGAAGATCTGGCGGCGCTGGGCGCCGGCCGGGGCCGAAGGAAGGGCGATCATCAGGCATCACTCCCGTGCGAGGGCTTGAGGTCGAGGAGGGGTTCTGCGGACTTCACCACGTGCACCGCCGCGAAGTTGTCGCGGGGTGCGGGCGAGGTGGTGGCCCACTCGAGCGTCTGGCCATCCCACGGGTCGTCGCCCGCGGCGTCGCCCGTGAGGAACGAGCGCAGGGACAGGGCGATGAACGCCAGCACTGCGAGCACGACGAGGCCGAGACCGACGGCGTTGAGGGTGTTCCACAGGCCCATCGGACCGGAGTAGTCGAAGTTCACCGCCGAGGCCTGATCACCGGCCTCGATGAACGGGAACACGGCCCCGAGCTGATCGGCGAAGCCGGCCACCAGCAGCGACACGGAGGCGAGCACCGCGCCCAGTCCACCGAGCAGGGCCAGGCCCAGCGTGGGCTTGGCCGGCAGGGCCTTGCCCCACCACTTCGGGCCCCAGTAGGTGACCGCACCCATGGCACCGAGCACACCGGCGAGCACCGCCAGCAGCCAGGTGCCTTCCTCGGCAGTCGTGCCGCCGAGGCCGGCGCTGCCGATGTGGGCCACCATCGAGGCGGCGAAGGCGGTGAGGAGCAGGCCGGTGGAGAGGAACCCGAACACCGCGGGCGCCTGCACCTTGGGCTTGGCGGCCAGGTGCTGTGTGGCGTAGGCGAACAGGCTGAACGCACCGAGCAGGGGCAGGCCGTGGACGATGCCGAAGGGCAGCAGCTGCTTCACGATGTCCCAGAAACCCTGGTCGAACAGGCCGGCATCGAGCGTGGGCGGCACCTGCATCATGCTCGCGAACGAACCGACGCCGGTGAGGCCGATGGCCAGGAAGATCGGACCGCGGGGGCGCAGACGGGTGCCGCTGGCGGTGGCCGCAGTATCCGCGTAGAAGCCGAGCACCGGCACGGCGAACAGCAGCACGAGCGGCATGGTGAACCCGAAGCCGGCCCAGTCGCCGAGCGCCCGGTTGCCCGCCATCTCACCCAGCGAGGGGTAGTGGTGGGCGGCGTAGAGGTAGAGCAGGTCGCCGGCGAGCACCGGCAGGGCCACCACCAGGCCGAGCGCGAACACCAGCACCGACCACGAGAAGTATGGGATGCGGCGCATGTTCATGCCCGGCGCACGCGTGGTGAGCACGGTCGTGGCGACCGACCCGGCGCTGGCCAGCAGGCCGAGCACCACGAGCAGGACGGAGAGGATGAACAGATCGACGAAGCGCGGGTTGCCGCCGCCGGGGCCGCCGTTCTGCACCAGGGCGTACACACCGAGGATCGCACCGAACACCCACAGCCAGAAGCCGGCGAGGGCCAGACGGGGCAGGGCGAGCGCCCGGGCGCCGAGCTGCAGCGGCACGACGGCGATGGCGGCGCCCACCATGAGGGGCAGCAACACCAGGTAGGTGAGGCCGAAGCGCTCGATGCTGAACAGCTGGGTGAGCGAGCCGACGTCGAGCAGCTCCTTGTCGGGAGCGATGCGCTCGACGCCCAACAGGATGCCGACGACCGCCGAGCCGACGAGAGCGAGGGCCGCCGACCCGAGGTACATGCGTCCGAGGCGCTTGTGGTCGGTGGTGCCGATCCACTCGCCGACGCACGCGAGGATGCCCGACGGTGCCGGGGCGCTGCTCGCATGGGTTTCGATGGTGCTCATAGGCGACGAACTCGTTTCAGGTCGGGCGCGCGACGCGCAGAACCCAAGTTGGCGGTCTTGCGGCCCCGACACTATCCGCGGCGACACCGCTCGGCGGAAATCGTCAGCCGGGACGGCGCACGAGCACGTCGATCGTCATCGCCGCGAACAGCAGGGTGACGTACGTGATCGAGTAGCCGAACACCCTCATCGCCCGCGACGCGGTGGGGTTGCGGCCGAGGTCGACGGTGCCCCACAGGAACAGGGCCCCGAGCAGGATCGCGCTGATCCCGTAGATGAGGCCGAGTTCGCCGACGGGCCACAGCGCGAGCGTGCCGGCCACCATGAGGGCGGTGTACATCACCATCTTGCGCACCGTCACCTCGGGCGGGGCCACCGCCGGCAGCATCGGCACCGAGGCGGCGCGGTAGTCGTCGGCGTACTTGATCGCCAGCGCCCAGAAGTGGGGCGGGGTCCAGAGGAACATCACCACGAACAGCACCACCGGCGCCCAGGCCACGTTGTTCTGCACCGCCGACCAGCCCACGAGCACGGGCACCGCGCCGGCGGCGCCACCGATGACGATGTTCTGGGTGCTCGTGCGCTTCAGCCACAGGGTGTAGATGAACACGTAGAACAAGGTGGCCGACAGGGCCAGCACGGCCGACAGCAGATTGGCCCAGGCCCACAGCACGGCGAAGGCGAGCACCTCGAGCGCGATGGCGAACACCATCGCCTCCGTGGGCTTCAGCAAGCCGGTGACGAGAGGGCGGCCCTGGGTGCGGGGCATCAACTTGTCGATGTCGCGATCCACCACCATGTTGATCGCGTTGGCGCCACCTGCGGCCAGCGTGCCCCCCAGCAGGGTGATGAGCACCAGCGTGGTGCGCGGCCACGCGCCATCGGCCAGCACCATCGTGGGCACCGTGGTGATGAGCAGCAGCTCGATGATGCGCGGTTTGGTGAGGGCGACGAACCCGCCCAGCTTGGACGTGGGGGTGCGCCGCGCCCCGTGGGCGACTCCTCCCGGGGCGATCCGGGAGGGAACGAGGGGGCGCGAGCCGACAGCCATGGTTCGTCCATCGTAGGCGGACACCCGATCACCGGCTACTTCGCGGTGCCGACAGCTACACCATGATCCCGAGGTACACGACGATGGCCGGCTGTTTCCCGGACCCGTACACCCAACCGTAGACGGAGCCACTTCGCCCGGCACCGATCACCAACCCGTAGCGGCACCATGCCTGGGCAACGAACTGGTGCTTTCCTGTCGTCAGGTAGGGCACGGTCGTGGACGTGCCATAGATCTTCCCGCTGGTGTACTGGTTGCCCACCGCCAGCTTCCAGTACGCCAGCTTGCCCCCTTTGTAGCAGTGGCTCCCGGAGATCTTCACCGGCACATCGCTGCCTGCCTGGGCCGTGGCCGAGTCGGTGAAGGCAGTCAGCCCGGCCATCAGGGCCATCGTGGCGGCCAGGCGGCCGATCCTGCTGGCGATCTTGGTCATCGTCCTCTCCTCAATGCTCTGGCCGCCTTCATGGCGGTTCTCGCTGACAGGACCATCGTCCTCCCCAGGCACCGTGTGCGGAATGGGGAGGAGTCCCCGGCCGCGCCGGTTGCTGTTCGCTCGCCCAGCGCAACCCGCAGCGGCCAGAATGGCAGCATGCCGCCCACCACCGCCCCCGTCGAGGTGGAACGACCGGAAGCCGACTCCGACGAGTCGGTCGACCGCCCGTGGATCGTGTTGGTGTGGAACGACCCGATCAACCTGATGAGCTATGTCACCCTGGTCTTCCAGAAGCTGTTCGGCTACAGCCTGGAGAAGGCCACGGCGCTCATGCTCGATGTGCACCACAAGGGCCGCGCCGTGGTGAGCAGTGGGGCTCGCGAGAAGGCCGAGATCGACGTGTTCCGGCTCCACGAGCACGGCCTGTGGGCCACGATGCAGAAGGACGACTGAGCATGTACCGGTTCCTGATCGCGCCCAAGTGGCTGCTGTTCCATCTCGTCATCGCCGCGGCGATGGTGGCGATGGTGGCCCTCGGGTTCTGGCAGCTGCGCCGCCTCGACGAACGGCGGGAGTTCAACTCCACCGTCGAGGCCCGGAGCTCCCAGCCGGTGGCGGCACTCGACGAGCTGGTGCCGGCCGGCGATGCCCCCGACCTCGACGCGATCGAGTTCCTCCCGGTGCGGTTCAGCGGAACCTATGTGCAGGGCCTCACCTACGAGCTCACCGTGCGCCGCGACGACCTCAGCGGACGCGACCTCTACGCGATCATGCAGCTCGCCGACGGCACCGTGGTGATCGTCGATCGCGGTTGGTTGCCCACCGGAACCCCTTCGCCCGCTCTCCCCGAGGGCGAGGTGCAACTCACCGGCCGCCTGCGCGAGCCCGACACCGGCGGCACCGGCCAGCTCGACCCCACCGGCAGCGAGCCGGTGTCGATCTTCCGTGTCGACGTCGCGGCCATGGCGGCCGACGCCGGCGCCGAACCGCGCCCGATGTACGTGGAGCGACTGCTCGCCGAACCGGCCGAACCTGCCGAGCTGGAGGTCATCCCGTTCCCCAACCTCGGCGAGGGTTCGCACTTCGGCTATGCGGTGCAGTGGTTCTTGTTCACCCTGTGCACCTTCGCCGGATGGGCGTTCGCGGTGGCGCGCCGGGTGGGCGAGCTGAAGCACCCGGAGAAGGCCGTCGTCGACCCCGACGCACCGGTGTTCTGAGCCTGATGGCCGACGGATTCGAGCCGGTCGACGGGGCCTTCACCACCCCGGCGGGGCGGCGGATCGACGCCGCTGCCGTGTCGTGGAGCGCCACCCGCAGCGGCGGCCCAGGGGGCCAGCACGCCAACACCTCCGACACCTCCGTCACCGTCACCATCGAGGTGGCCCGCACCGGGCTGCCCGAGGTGGTGTGCGGTCGGTTGGCAGCCGCATTCGGCCCGGTGGTCGCCGCCACCTCCTCGCGCTCACGGTCTCAGTGGCGCAACCGACAACTGGCCTGGCAGGCGGCGATGGAGCGGCTCGACGCGGCGGCGGCCCCACCGGCGCCACCCCGGGCACGCACCCGCCCCAGCCGCGGCGCCCGCGAGGAACGGCTGCGCGACAAGCACGCGGCGAGCGAACGCAAACAGGGCCGACGCCGACCGTCTGCAGACGACTGACCAGGCCCGCACAACTGAAGAGGGCCCCCGCCGCAGCGGGAGCCCTCTTGGAAGGGGAGAGATGGGTTGTCGTCAGTCCTGCTTGGGGTGGTCCACTGCCAGGATCACGTCCTTGGCGTGCTTCGAGAAGAAGGCGTGGAGCAGGCCGAGGATCGAGAGCAGGAAGAGCACCGCAGCGGCGAGGTAGCACACCGTGGCGGCCAGGTCGGCCTTGTCACCGAACACGCTGAAGCCGTAGCTGGTGAGCAGCAGGCCACGCAGGGTGTCGGCACGCAGCAGGGTGTCGGTGCGCAGACGCTGGAGCGAATCGGCCTGGGCCTGCAGTTCGGCGATCTCTTCCTCGGAAGCACCGCTCTCCTTGGCCTCGGTGACGACCCCACGGGCAGCCGTCACCACGGCGCCGATGGAAGCGTACGTGTAGCTGACACCGTCGACCGCGACTTCCTCACCTGCGGCGTTGGTGATCATCAGGCCAGTGCCCGTGACGATGCTCGACTCGAGAGCGTGGAGGCGGATGTACTTCTCCGCGTAGCACTCGGCCTGCTTGCCCGTGAGCATCTGCTTGCCCCCGTTTTCCACCAGGCACGGAGTGTCGGCCTCAGCCGTGATGCCCTTCTCCTCGATGAAGGCATCGACCGCCTCTTCGCTGCCGAGCTTCTCCAGCAGGTCGGCACGCAGTTCTTCGTTGGTCCCCAGCTTCTCGACCGGGGTGAAGAAGATCTTCTGCTCGTCGAGTTGGCTGCGGACATAGTCCGCAGCGAAGTCGGACTGATCCTTCAGCACGAGGCCGAGAACCAGCAGGAGCACGCTGAACACGGCCCCTCCTACTGCGAACGCGATGTCTACCGTACGCCTTTTCATGATGTTGTCCTCCGTTGAGCCGCCGAGGTATCGGGGTGGCGGCGTTGTCGTCAGTGTGCATCGTTTCACAAGCGCACGAGGAGGGCATTAGGACCCGGCCCCCGGGGACCTTTGCAGCCGCAAATGAGGACAGACGCGCAATGGCCCGGACCTCACGGCCCGGGCCATTCCGACACGACGAGAAGCGCCACATGGCGCGATGGACTCAGACGAGCGCGGGCACCTGGCTCTGGATCCAGCCTTCGAGATCGGGCGTGGACTCGACACAGGTGATGAGCGCGTAGCGCGGCGCATTGCCGCGATGCACCACCACGTGCCACAGGCGCTGGGTGTCGACGACGAAGCGCGAGTACTGGGGCAGGGGGACGCGGCGCTCGGT
>WBZL01005843.1_pt1 | contig 10033 bp, 7 predicted proteins | sample 5204291 | NCBI WGS metagenome assembly WBZL01 (sample SAMN12344345, study PRJNA552823) | activated sludge metagenome | biome: Activated sludge suspended growth; feature: Nitrification reactor; material: Wastewater; isolation source: activated sludge from nitrification reactor of wastewater treatment... | reverse complement strand
AGGCAACAACCGGCATCTGACGGCGCGTTTCCAGGACGTCAAGAAACAGTTCTTCGCTGTAAGCGGCCGAACCGCCAGGGCTGTTGATGATTAACACAACGGATTTGATGGCCGGGTTTTGCCGGGCATAGGCCAATTGTTCGGTAATCTCGTAGGCGGTGAACCCATCTATTTCGTAGTTTAACCGTATGAGGCCGATTTGGGGTTTGGGGACCACTCGGGGGGCCACGAAGATGCCAATGGCTAAGGGCACAATGACGACAAGTATGAATAACAAAATAGTTCTGAGGGGCGATGGTCCAGACCGGTTACTTTCATCCATAGGACACCTATACCTAATTTTTAGGACAATAAAATCATTAAATCATGGGCGTCTTTGGATGATTTTGGCCGACCATTGTTTGTGCTTTGCGGGCCTTAAATTTGGTGATTTGCGGGTTGCACAAAAGTTGAAGTCCATGTTTTTCCAAAGAACAAATCAGGGATCAAGGATAACATGGAGGCAGGTCCATCGCAAGGCGGGTTCTGGGGCAGAGAACGGCCGTTGTCAATCATTTTACCTGCGTGTGGATAACTGATTGTCATTTATGACAGGGAGGATCGCTTATGTTAAAATGACGATATGCCACATTGGCCAAACAGACGAAGTACTATTCATGCATATCACGCATTTATCGCTCACAAATTTTCGCAATTACGGCCGTCTGGAATTAGACCTTCCACTCGGGCCTACACTGCTGCATGGCAATAATGCCCAGGGCAAAACTAACCTTCTGGAAGCTATCTTCTATCTAGCGACCACACGGTCGCCGCAAGCCGATCAGGATCAACAACTCATCAATTGGGAAGCCGCCCAAAGTGAAGAACCCATTGTTGTCGGCCGCATTCAGGCTCAGTTAACAACACAAACAGGTCTGCGCCACGTTGAGATGCGGCTGATTTTGGAGCAATCCCAATCGTTACAACGGGGTAGACGCAGTTTCCGCCGCGAAGTTTTGGTCGATCGACGCAAAGTGCGGTTGATGGATCTGCTGGGCAATTTACGCGTCGTTTTGTTTTTGCCAGAAGACATCCAATTGATCACCGGCGCGCCCAGCCAGCGCCGACGGTATCTGGATATGACGCTGTGTCAGGTTGATCCGGTTTATTGCCGCCACCTTTCGGAATACAATAAACTCCTGGAGCAGCGAAATGCGCTCTTGCGCCAGATTGCTGACGGGGCCGGGTCGCTGGAAGTTCTACCGGTGTTCACGGAAAGGCTGGCCGCGTTGGGCAGCCAAATTTTTATCCGCCGCGCCGCTTTTTTGGCCGCCATGTCCCGGGAAGCGCAACGTATTCATTACGAAGAATTAACAGACAAAAACGAGACGATCCGCTTGAATTACTTGCCGCGTTTAGAGGACAGTGGGATCGGCCAGGGGCGTTTGCTTTCGGAGCTGGTCCATGTGGGGCATTGGCTGCAAGAGCAGCAAGACAATCCAAACGCAGTAGAAAAACGGTATCGGGAAGCGATTACGGCCGTTCGTCAAACCGACCTGGCGCGAGGCAGCACCAGTGTTGGTCCACACCGCGACGATTGGTATGTTCAGCTAAACGGCCGTAACCTGGGCAGCTACGGCTCCCGCGGCCAACAGCGCACAGCCCTGCTCGCGCTAAAAACGGCCGAAATCAACTGGATGACCAAGACCACCGGCGAGACCCCCATCTTGCTCTTAGATGAAGTCGTGGCAGAATTAGATGAGCAACGACGCGCTTTACTGCTAAACTATGTGAAAGGAGCCAGTCAGGCTCTATTGACAGCGACCGACCCGGCTATGTTTACAAGTGATTTTTTAAGGCAAGCCAGCAGTTATACGGTGGCCAACGGCCGTGTCCAATCCGATAATGCCGTATAACCATATAACAAATAATCTACTGCACGGCCGTTTGGTTCATCCGACCAGCGTGCGGCATTCTACCCAGTTCATGCCAAAGCGCGTATTTACCGATGTATTTACAAGAGAGAAGCGTTGTGAAACAACCTGGAAGTTACCTTGAAACACCAGATACTGTCCTAATCATAGATGACAGCCCCGAAAATCGCCTATTGTTATCCTCACAATTAGGTATGGAGGGTTACAAAATCCTCCAGGCCCAAGACGGCCACGAAGGGCTAAACATAGCCCGTGAACATGATCCGGACATCATCTTGCTTGATGTCATGATGCCCGACATCAACGGCTTTGATGTTTGCCGCCAGCTAAAAGCGGAAACCGACACCCACCTCATCCCCGTCATCATGGTGACTGCCCTACGCGATATCAAACATCGTATTGAAGGCATCGAAGCCGGCGCCGACGAATTTTTATCTCGTCCCCACAATCGAGAAGAACTCCTCGTGCGCGTGCGTACGCTCATCCGTCTCAAACGTGCCCGGGTCGGCCTGGAAGAAGAGCGCAATCGGCTCCAGCTTCTCTACGACATCAGCCAGGCCATCAGCGCCGAACTAGACCCGGACATCCTGATGGCTACCATTATCGACAAAACCCAAAAAGCTGTCGGCGCAACCAAGGGCAACATTATGCTCTTGAATGAAGCCGGCGAAGTCGATCACAAATTCCTCATTCGCGCCGGCTCTTCGGTAGAAATTAGTGACCGCGTCACGCAAGAAGTAATGACGCGCGGTCTGGGAGGCTGGCTGATACGCCACAAGCGTGGCGATATTATCGAGGACATTCAGCAAGATGAGCGCTGGATCACCTTACCCGACGATCCCCTAGAAAAAGGTTCGGCCATTGGCGTACCATTTGTCAGCCCCAAAAAAGTGGTCGGGGTCATCATCCTGAACCAGCCACAGGTGGGGTATTTTAACAAGCAACATCTATCTCTTTTGGAAACCATCGGCACTTCCGTTGCCTCGGCGCTGGAAAACGCCAACTATTTCACCGAAATCAGCGAAGAACGCCGCAAACTTGGCGCCATTCTCACCCAATCCACCGACGCCATCATTACTACTGATGAAAAATGGCACATTTCGCGCATCAACTCAGCCGCCGAGCTGCTTTTTGGTGTAGACGCGCAAGAAGTAACCAATAAATCTATCCGCGATGTGGCAGAATTAAAGATGCTTCTACCAATTTTCCATAACGCTTCCGGGCGAGTGGCTCCTGAAGAAGTGCATCTGGAAAACGGCAAAACCCTCTACGCCAGCATTTCGCCGATACAAGAAGTTGGCTACGCGGCCGTTATTCAAGATGTTACCGAATTCAAGAAAATCGAAGAGATGCGTCTGGCCGAAGAACGGCGCGAACAACTACTGCTCAAGGAAACGTTCTCACGCTACATGGGGCAGCGCCTGGTGGAACACGTGATGTCATACGAACCCGGGCTGTTATCGCGGCGCGAACGCCGACGAGCGGTTGTTATGTTTGCGGATCTGCGCAATTGGACCAGCGGCATGATCATGAAAATAGAACCCAATAAGGCCATCAACCAATTGAATGAATTTTTTACGCAAATGATGGATATTGCCCTGGAATATGACGGCACCGTCTTTGAGATGACAGGTGATGAAATTTTGGTGGGGTTTAACGCTCCATTTGACCAACCAGACGCGCCATTTCGGGCTTTACAGACAGCCCTGACGATGCAGCGCGAGTTTAACGTGCTCCGTCGTGGCTGGTATGAGGAAGCGGGGACTGAACTTGGGCTAGGCATTGGCGTGGATTTGGGTGATGTGGTGTTGGGGAACGTGGGGGCTGAATCGCGGATGAGTTTTCGGATGGTGGGGGAACCGATGAACACGGCGCATCGGTTGGTAGACCTGGCGGAGGATGGTCAGATTATTATTTCGCAGGTTGTTTACCAGGCTTTGCAGGATAAAGCGCCAGATTTTCTGGAGAATATTCCGTTTGAAAGAATTGGTCCGGTTGCGCTGAAGGGGATTTCGCCGCCGCAAACGCTCTACCGCACGACAGTGGATCGCTCGCCGATGAACGATTAAGGCAAGTGGGCGAATTTGGTTAAGAGGGAATTGTGTCGGGTTATAACGGCCGTTTCCCCGCCATTCCTGGTCGGCGCGGATAAGCTGCCGGAGTCGCTTTCACCTTAGGCACTACAACCAGATAATGAGGCCGCTCTGGCGGTGAAGGCGCCAGGATTATCTGCGCACTGCCGCCGCCCAAGATCGTGATCGCTTCAGCGGCAACGGCCGTTTCCTGGGCCGCATTCTCCCCTTTTTGCGCTAACGTCTGGCCACCTACGCGGCACAGCGGCAGTAGATATTCCAGCAGTACCCGCATTTCCGCCACGCCGCGCGCCACCGCCCAATCATAACGCGCCCGATGCGCCGCCGCCTGGCCTAAAACCTCTGCGCGCTCCGCTAAAATAACCACATCATCAAATCCCAATTCCGCCGCCACAACCAGCAGGAAATCTGTTTTTTTAGCCACGCTTTCCGCCAGAGTAAGGCGCAATTCGGGATACAAGATTTTTAGCGGCAGGCCAGGAAAACCCGCACCTGTGCCTACATCGATGAGCGCACGGCCGTTCAAATCCCCGGTTACCAGTGCACAAGTCAGGGAATCGAAAAAATGGCGCTCACGAATATCGTTGGGCTGGCGTACGGCCGTTAAATTCAACCGCGCATTCCAATCTAGCAACAGCGCCAGATACGCCTCAAACTGCGCCCGCTGCGTGGCCGACAAAGACAACCCCATTGCCGCCGCCTGCGCCGCCAAAGCCATCTCATCCATTACCGGCTGCGCTCCAGACGCTTCAACTCTTCATCAATCACATACGTATCGTACTGCTCACCCCCAAAATGAGCCGGCGTATACGTCAGCCACGACTGCTGCATCATATAAAACCCACGCACATAAAGCGGCACCATCGGCGCTTCCCCGCCTTCGCCAAAGAAACCATTCTCCACCTGGCGATAAAGGTCTATCCGTTCTTGCAAATCGGTGGACTGCGACGCCTGACGCAGCAAATCGTCAAATTGGGTACACGGCCGTTCCGCGCGGTTCTCGCTGTCCGAACAATGCAGCAGTTCATTCAGCCAATTGTTTTGATCGGGATAATAAGACGACCAGCCCAATTCCCAAACATCCGGGCGTACTTCCCCTGCCCCAGCGCGGGTATTCGCTAACAGCGTGCCAAACTGTACCTGCTCTAAAATAATTTGCTCCTCGGTACAATCCAACTCCTTCACCCACATCTCGCGGATCAATTCCGCCTGCCGCAGCGATACATCCAACGTACTGACCAAAAACACAATCGGCGGCATCAAGCGGCAGCTGCTGTAAGCGCTTTCAGCCAGCTGCTGCCGCGCATAATCCGGGTTGTAGCCAATTCCCACGCTGTCGACAGGCGGCGCGCCCACAACGCCAGGCGGCCCCAAATGACGCATCGCCTCGGCCCGACCGCCATACAATTCCTCCGCCAAGGCTTCACGATCGATGGCCGCGCTGAAGGCCCGGCGCAAGTTCGGTTCGCGGAAAACACCGCTGCTAAAGTTGAAGCTGATATAAAACACTGTTTGATCAGTCACCATGCGGGCGCGTGGCATAAATTCCAGCAAAAAATCTTCCCGGTAATCGGGCGGCAGGGGAGCGATATCCAACTGCTTGTCTTGCCAGAGTTCGTACATACCGGCGTCATCGTCAAAAAAGTAGATATTGACCATTTCCGCATTTCCACCGCGCGGTAAAGGCCATTCGACATTACGCTGCAAAATGGTTCGTTTTTCAGACAAATCGCCGGTTATGAGCAAATAAGGGCCGCTGGTATAAATGTTTTCCGGCAGCTGCCATTCATCCTCAAATTCTTCGATCAGTTCGCCCGGAACCGGTTTTAGCAGGTTCAGGCTGGTAATGGTTAGAAAATAGCCAGCCGGTTTGGTGAGTGAAAATTGAACAGTGTAATCGTCGATGGCTTTGACGCCAATCGCATCCAGGTCGCCAGGAGAAACGTCGCTCAAGCGATGGACTTGTTCACAACCGGTGATGAGGAACAGGATGAAGGCTTCTGGGGTTTTTGTGGCGGATTGACAGACGCGGTGCACGGCCGTTACCACATCACCCGCCACCACTGGTCGGATATTTTCAGGCTCCAGCAGTTCTCCGTCTAGCGAACCGGCTGCCGGTGGACGCAGCCAATACACATCCTCGCGTAAATAAAAAGTCCAGACACGGCCGTCGCGGCTAACCTCCCACCCCTTGGCCAATTCCGGCTCAACTATATCGGTGGCATGGTTAAAATTTGTCAACCCGACAAATAAATTCTCTATCAACGTGGCGCCATTGTCCTCAGCCGTCTTTTGCGGGTCGATATTGGGAAAAGCGCCCTGCATCCCCACATCCAAGATAACCGGTCGCCGCTGATTGGTGAGTACCTGTGTTGGAGTCACCGTTTGCGCCACCACTCTGGTCACGACCTCCTCAAAGCCTTCTACGGTTACCACTTCCGTAACCACCACATCCACAACTGGCGGAGTGTCACAGCCGGCCAGCAGCAAAATAAACAGGCTCGCACCCAGGACATGACGGCCGTTTCCGCCCATTACCCACCAAATGACTCGTCTTATCATAACCTCGTCATGCTATCCTATGCCCACATTGCAGGCAAATATTCAGGCGCTAAAATCGGACATTTGCCATGTCCAGGTACGAGTAGTAAACTAGGGAAAACAAGCTCTAGTGCTGCATTGCTTAAGGAAAGGCTCAACATGTACGAACGCGTACTGGTGATTGATGATTCCGAAGAAATTCGCGAATTTTTGAGCGAATATATACTCAGACCAAAAGGTTTTGAAGTTCTTACAGCCTCTAATGGCCTCATGGGTTTGGAAATGGCAATCGCCAAAGAGCCGAATCTGATGATTGTCGACCAGCAGATGCCCCGACTGACCGGCCTTGAGGTGTTGGAGAAATTAAAGGAACGCGGAATTGAAATCCCGGCTATTCTGGCCACAGCACATGGCTCAGAAGAAACGGCCGTGGCCGCTTTCCGTTTAGGCATTCGTGACTACGTCATTAAGCCCTTCGATGCCGATGAAATCAGCGAATCCGTAGACAAAGCGCTGCGCGAAAGTCGTTTGGCCCGCGAACGCGACCAACTGGTGCAGCAGCTCATGGAAAGCAACTCGCAACTGCAGCGCCGTGCCCAAGAACTCAATGTCTTATATGGCGTGGGCAAGTCTGTTGCCTCCTCTTTAGATTTAGAAGAAGTGCTGCACCGGGTAGTTGAAGCGGCCGTTTACGTCGTTGGCGCAGAAGAAGGCTCACTGATGCTGTTAGATGAAGAACAGGGTGAGTTATACATTCGCGCATCCAAGAACCTCGACTCCAAAGCCCAATCCATGCGCAAACGCGTCTCGGACAGCCTAGCCGGTAAAGTCCTCCAAACAAAAAGAGCCATCGCCATTGGCAATGACTCCCAGTGGAAACGCACCCACACAGCCCTCTTGGTGAAATCGCTTATTTACGTTCCCCTGATTTTGCAAAACAAACCCATCGGCGTCTTGGGAGTCACCAATCGTCTGAAGGAAACCTCCTTCGACAGCAACGATACGCGTGCCCTTTCAGCGCTCGGCGGATATGCCACCATCGCCATCAACAATGCCAATATCTACAGCGAAATAGAGCGGGAAAAAAACACCCTCAGCGCCGTCATGGACCTGACGGATAATCCAATCCTGGTCATAGACGAAAATAATCGCCTGCTGCTAACAAATTCATCTGCGCGTAAACGTCTGGGATTTGTGTCTGGTGAAAATCCGATTGGCCAACCCATTCAGGATATTTTACAGGGCGACCTGTTGGCCTTTATTGACCAACCACAGGGGGCGACCAGACAAATCGCGAAAAAATTAGTAACTGCGAGCGGTCAGACGTTTAACGCCGAAATGACCCTCATTGAGGGCGGAAATCGGTCTATTTTGTTACAACCAACAGGGTAACGGCCGTTCCCCCACATCCCCCAACAAGCTTCCCCGATGGCTTAAGACTTAAAGCCCAACCAAAAATGGTTGGGTAAAACTGTACGTGCCGGTTCTACTTCGATTTGCCCCACCGTTTTCTTCTCATTGAGTGACAGATTGTTTACCAGGCATAAATTCGGGAAACGGCCGTATTTCTCTCGATAATACTCTGCTGCTCGATTCACCTTTTCATCCAACGACCGCTGCCTATCACTGTCCAGCCACAACATACCAATGTCCATTTTATTCCCTCGCTGATGGCCAAATACGGCCGTTTCCATCAAAAAACAACACATTCGTCCCGTCATCCACAATTTCTTCCACAGATACCTCATCCAAATGCGGTCGAATCAGGTAAGGATGGGCCATCAAGGTGGGCATCGGTGGGCGCTGCAACTGACTCACACTCATATGGAGATCCTCATTACCTACATACGCTGCCTGAAAATTGACCAGATTGCCATTGGCGACGGCCACAAAATCGCCACGGCCGTACAAATTTTCCGCGCCCGTTCCAACCTGACCGGCACCATCCCGCGCCGCCTGTCTATCGGCCGCCTTCCCCACCACCCGCACCGGCAAATTGGCCCGTAAGATCGTGTCGATGGCTTCTGCGCCTGGCTGGTCCGTGGAGAGAACCAGGTGAATACCCATCGTTTCGCCATGCTGTACAAGCTGCGTAATAGCATCGCCAATAGGCGCTCCACCCGCTTCGATGAGCGCAGCCGCCTGGTCGATGATCACCACCACATTGGGCACAGCGGCCCCATTTTCTTCGCGGTAAGCCATCTCGTTCACCAAAAAATTCAGGGCGTCGGCGGCTGTTTCAACATCATAAATTACAGATGTTAGCATATGAGGTAAAAAGTTTAAGGGTTCAAGTTCTGTGTAGGCAGGGGCGCTTGCCGCAATTTGCGGATCGATGATCAACAATTGCACGTTGGACTGACGATTGGTTAACGCCAGAGACAGGGCAATGGTGCGAATCAAACTGGTTTTTCCTGCACCGGGCATACCGGAGACCATCATATGTGTCATCCCCTTGGAATCGAATTGCACCAACACCGGACGGCCGTCTTCCGACAATCCCAACACGGCCGTGAGTGGCTTGATATGCGGCGTCATTGCCAACACATCCAGCAGCGCCACAGGTGGTTCTTCTTTAAAAGCCACATCAACCTGCCAACGGCCGTCCGCCCGCCGAATGGCTACATCTGGCACACCCAACGCCGTTTTTAAATCACCCGCCACATCCCGTAGTCGGTCCCAACCAGTTGCCAGCATGGCCTGCAACTCGTACCGATACGCCCGTGGCCCCACAACGCCGCCCATTACCTCCGTGGACATCTGATGCCGGACCAATACGCGCTCAATCTGCCTGGATTGAATTTCTATGCGATGCTGCAAGCGTTGTTTTTGCAGCATTTGTCGTCTTTCTCTTGGTGTTGTCATAAAATACAGAACAATAGTTCTTAGTTACATATAAAAAAGAAGGACGGCAATGAAACGGCCGTCCTGTATCTGGTCTGTTCAGCTCCCCATTATGCCGTCTGGCGCATCACCATCATAACTTTCCCTTGCACCTGCACATCCTTGGGGTTAACAAATATCGGGTCCATCGTCGGATTGGCGGGCTGCAGCCGGATACGGTCGCCGTCATAGAAAAAATACTTCAAAGTCGTCGTGTCGCCGGCTAACCACACGGCCACCATGTCACCATTCTTCGCCGTCTCTTGCTTCCGCATAATCACGATATCGCCATCATTCACCATGGCGTCAATCATGGACTCTCCGTTCACCCGCAGCGCAAACAAGTCATCTACACGACCTTTAAGCATGGTGGTACTTACTTCGATGGCGTCTTCTTCGTCATAGACGGCGAAGCCATCGTTGCCTACTTCGATAGGCGAACCAGCGACAATGTTGCCAACCAGCGGGATTTTCACCAAATTGCTGACACTTTCCACGACAATCGCTTTGGCTTCTGTCGCCTTTTCGGTCATGATCCCCAAAAATTTTTGGGCCTTATCAGTAAAACTAATTCCCCGCGATACTTCAGCATCACGGCTTAGA
>WBZL01005840.1_pt1 | contig 10038 bp, 8 predicted proteins | sample 5204291 | NCBI WGS metagenome assembly WBZL01 (sample SAMN12344345, study PRJNA552823) | activated sludge metagenome | biome: Activated sludge suspended growth; feature: Nitrification reactor; material: Wastewater; isolation source: activated sludge from nitrification reactor of wastewater treatment... | reverse complement strand
CATCGCGAACTGATCGCGGGTGGCGAACCACCCCCAGATCGGTTGGCGCACCGTGCCCTGCAGTTCGCGGGCGACGTACGACCACGCGGGCGCACCCGGCCCGCCGTTGAGGAACTTGTAGCTGCAGCCGACGGCCAGTTGCACGCCGCACGCATGCAGATCGATCTCGATCGCGCCGGCCGCGTGTGAGAGGTCCCACACCACGATCGCTCCGGCGGCGTGGGCGCGCGCGGTCTCGGCCGCGACGTCGGCCAACTCGGCGGTGCGGTAGTCGATCACCGAGCGCACGCACACCGCGACGTCGTCGAGCCGATCGAAGCCGTGGCCTACTTCCAGTCCCAACGTCGCGGCGATGCCGTCGACCACATAGCGATCGGTGGGAAAGTCGTCGGCGCTGATCGCGATCACCTTGCGGTCGGGCCGCAGGCCGAGCGCCGCGTGCACGGCCTGGTACACGCACAAGGTGGTGTTGTCGTGCACCACCACCTCGCCCTGCCCTGCACCGATCAGCGGCGCCAGCCGATCACCCACGCGCTGGGGCAGATCCACCCAATGGTCCCAGCTGCGGATGAGGTCGGTGGCCCAGTCGCGCTCGTACACCTCGGTGAGCCGCTCGATCGTGCGCTTCGGCGGCATGCCCAGGCTGTTGCCGTCGAGGTAGATCACCCCCGGGTCGGGGATGTGGAACCGGTCGCGGTAGTGGGCCAGTGGGTCGGCGGCATCGTGCGCCAACGCATCGTCACGTGTGATCACGCCCGCCGACTCTACGAGTCTTTCGTACCGGGCCGTTCTCCGAGTGTTTCCTACCCGGATCCGGGTAGGAAACACTCGGACAAGGCCCTCACGGTAGGAAACCCTCGGACAGGGAGACGAAGACGGCGTGGCGGACGTGGCCGTCGTTGGTGAACTCGGCGATGTCGACGACGGCCGTCAGCGAGGGCTGCACCCAGATGGCCGGACCCGTGAGTCGGGCCGACGGCACGACGGCCAGCGGGCAGGCATCGACCACCAGTGCATCCAACCGGGCGCGCAGCGTCTGCAAGGCCGAATCCGTGAACCCGCTGCCCACGCCACCAGCGAACAACAGCCCCGATCCGTCGTCCACGGCCCGCCCGAGCAGCAGCGCGCCGAACGTGCTCGCCCGCGCGCCCTCGCCGCGGGTGAACCCCACGATCGGCAGCTCGACGCGCACGCGGTTCTTCACCTTGCGCCACGCGGCCGAGCGCTGGCCGGGCAGGTACGGCGACCCGAGCCGCTTGGCCATGATGCCCTCCAACCCGCGCTCGGCCGTGGCGGCGAGCAGGGCCGCACCGTCTCCGATGCGGTGCGCGGGCACCATCCAGTTCGTACCCGGCTCCACGAGCGCCTCCAAGAGCGCGCGCCGCTGCTCGTACGGCAGCCCGATGGTGTCGGTGCCGTCGATCTGCAGCACATCGAACGCGTAGAACGCCACCTGCGCGGCGTGCTGCTGCATCAGCTCGAAGCGCGGCCGGCCCTCTGCATCGAGCACCACGAGCTCGCCATCGAGGATCGCCCCGCCCGCGTTCACTGCCGCGGCGAAGCCCTCCAGCTCGGGGTACTTGGCGGTGACATCGGCACCGCTCGAACTCTGCCATCGAGTGCGACCATCGGACACGAACGCGAGTGTGCGGAACCCGTCGAACTTGATCTCGTACGCCCACTCGTCGTCGTGCGACGAGGGCGGCAACGACGCGAGCGTGGCCTTCATCGGCACGACGGGGAAGCGCAACGCCATGCGGTCAACCACCGATGAACTCGTGTGCGTCGCCCAGGTGCAGCTCGACGAGATCCCAGTCGACCGGCCCCGCGTCGAGGTACATGCCCACCCAGCCGCGGCCGCCGTAGTACGGGGGGCGGAAGTACACCGCCGGCGACGCAGCCACCAACTGCTCCTGCGCGCCCGGTGGCGCGGCGAACAGGAACGCGTTGCGCTCGTCGTGGTGGTGATCCCACGTGGTGGCGAACTGGCGCGCGGACCGGCCCGCACCCACCGACCACGCCAGCTCGCCGTGGCTGGTCTTCACGCTGCAGCCGTCCAGCCCCGCGCAGATCTCCTGCAACCGCTCCCACAACTCGGGCACCGAGGGGCGCGACGGCTCGCTCATGCGGCGCACGATAACCCCGGCGGACCGGCATCGCCGCCGGGCCACCGGCGCCGCCGCCCCGGCTGGCATACCATCGCCTCATGCACGACGACTCGACGTTGGTGGAGCAGCGCATCCGGCGCGAGTTGAACGACCGGCTGATGCCGCTGATGTATCGGGCCAAGCTGCCGCTGACGGTGGAGGCGTGGGACACCCCCGGCGAGCCGGTGCCGTACACGGAGGCGATGGCCGCGCTCGCCACGGAGGCCCGCCCGTTCATCGTCGGCCGCCGCTGGAGCCGCCCGTGGGGCACCACCTGGTTCCGCTTCACCGGCGACGTGCCCGCCGAGTGGGAGGGGCAGTCGGTGGAGGCGGTCATCGACCTCGGCTTCCACCCCGATTCGGCCGGGTTCCAGGCCGAGGGCCTGGTGTGGGCGCCGGGCGTCGACGGCCGTGGCCTGCCCGTGCAGGGTGTGCACCCGCGCCGCACTGCGGTGCCCCTGGCCGCCACTCCCGGCCCGGTGGATCTCGTCGTCGAGGCTGCGTCCAACCCGGCCTTCCCGATGGTGGGCACCCGCGCGGGCCACCTCGGCTCGCTCGAGACGGCCGGCGACCAAGCCCTGTTCTCACTTCGCGAAGCAGCCCTGGCATGGCGCAACGACGACGTGTTCCACCTCCTCCTCGACGCGGAGGTGTTGTTCGGGCTGATGATGGCGCTTCCCCGGGAGGCCCGCCGCCGCAAGCGCCTGCTGCGCCACCTCGAACGCGCCTTCGGCGCGCTCGACTACACCGACATCGCACGCACCGCGCCCGTCGCCCGTCGCCTGCTCGAGCCCGCCCTCGCCGAGGGCGCCGCGCCGAGCACGCACGAGGTGATCGCCGTCGGCCACGCGCACATCGACACCGCGTGGCTGTGGCCGTTACGAGAGACAGTTCGGAAATGCGCCCGCACGTTCGCCTCGGCGACGGTGATGATGGACGACTACCCGGAGTACCGCTTCGTCTGCTCGCAGGCCGCGCAATACGAGTGGATCGAGCAGCGCTACCCAGCCCTCTTCGAGCGCATCCGGGAGCGTGTCGCCCGCGGCCAGTGGCAGCCGGTTGGTGGCATGTGGGTTGAAGCCGACATGAACCTGCCGAGCGGCGAGAGCCTCGTGCGTCAAATGGTGTACGGCCAGCGTTACTTCGAGTCGCGCTTCGGTGCCCGCTGCCGTGAGGTGTGGATCCCCGACGTGTTCGGCTACCCGGCGTCGCTGCCGCAGATCTTCGTCGCCGGCGGGTGCGACCGCTTCGTCACCCAGAAGCTCAGCTGGAACAAGCAGAACGTGTTCCCCCACAGCACCTTCTGGTGGCACGGGATCGACGGCACGCGTGTGCTCACCCACTTCCCCCCGGTCGACACCTACAACGCCTCGATCGTGGGTTCGGAGATGGTGTTCAGCGAACGCAACTTCAAGGAGCACGGCTGGAGCGATGTCTCGCTGATGCCGTTCGGCTTCGGCAATGGTGGTGGCGGCCCCACCCGCGAGATGCTCGAACGTGCCCGCCGCTTTGCCGACATCGACGGCTCGCCGCGTCTGCGACAGGGCACCACCGACGAGTTCTTCGCCCAGCTGGAGGCGGAGGCCGCAGCGGGCGCGCCCGTGCCGGTGTGGGATGGCGAGCTGTACTTCGAGACCCACCGCGGCACGCTCACCAGCCAGTCGCGCACGAAGGTGGGCAACCGCCGCTGCGAGCGCCTGCTGCGCGAGGCCGAGCTGTGGTGGGCGACGGTGAGCCACGGGGCGATGCCCGCCGAGATCGCCGCCGAGCTGGAGCAGTTGTGGAAGGACGTGCTGCTGCAGCAGTTCCACGACATCATCCCCGGCTCTTCGATCACGTGGGTCCACGACGACGCCGAGGCCGCGCACGAGCGCGTCGCGGCGCGCCTGGAGGAGCTCATCGCGCAGGCACTGGAGCGCATCACGAGCGGGCCGTCGGTGGCGAATGCCGCCGGGCGTGCGCGCCACGAGGTGATCGCCGTCGACGGCGCACCCGCCGGTGATGGCCCCCGCCAGCACTTGTCCGACGGCCGCACCGCGTTCGCCGTCGAGGTGCCCGCGTTCGGCACGGCGCCGCTGCACGCGAGTGCGTGCGCCGATGCCGTGGCGGTCACCGAGCACTCGTTCACCAACTCGTCGATCGCGGTGAGCTGGGATCTCGAGGGAACGATCACTTCGATCATCGACGTGCGCGCCGCGCGCGAACTGCTGCCCCACGGTGAGCACGTGCGGTTGGAGATCGCGCCCGACCGCCCGATCGAGTACGACGCGTGGGATCTCGAGGCCTGGACCCGCGGCCTGGGCGAGGAGGTCGGCGGCGTCACCGATGTGCAGGTGGTGGAGGCGGGCCCCTTGCTGGCGACGTTGCGCGTGCAGCGCTCGTTCGGCGGCAGCACGTTGGTGCAGGAGATCACGCTGCGCGCCGGTAGCCCGCGCCTCGACATCGCTTTCGAGATCGACTGGCGCGAGGACGAGCAGCTGCTCACGCTGATGGTGCCGCTCGACGTTCGTGCCCGCGAGGCCGCGTGCGACATCCAGTTCGGCCACGTGATGCGCCCCACGCACGCGAGCACGTCGTGGGACGCGGCGAAGTTCGAGGTGTGCGCCCACCGCTTCGTCGACCTCAGCGAGCCGGGCTTCGGTGTCGCCGTGCTGAACGACGGCCGCTATGGCCACGGCGTGCAGGACGGCGGTGTGCGCGTGTCGCTGTTGCGCTCGGCCCGCTTCCCCTCACCGGTGCAGGACGTCGGCCGCCACCGCGTGACGCTCGCGATCCTGCCCCACGGGCCCGGCCTCACCGACGTGCTGGCCGAGGCCGAAGCGTTGAACGAGCCGCTGCGCGCGGTGACCGGCACGGCGGAGAAGGCGGATGTGCCGGCGGTGACGATCGATCACCCCGGCGTGCAGGTGAGCTCGGTGAAGCGTGCCGACGACGGCAGCGGCGACCTGATCGTGCGCCTTCACGAGGCCCTCGGCAACCACACCACGGTCACCGTGCGCACCCCGTGGCGCATCGCCGAGGCCGACGCGTGCAACCTGCTGGAGGAGCCGCAACGTTCGTTCGAGGTGAGCGACGGCATCGTCGCCATGACCCTGCGCCCCTTCGAACTCGTCACCCTCCGCCTGCGCTGACCCCGCCTCCCCGGTTCTTGTCATACACCGACCACGGGGCACCGTGGCCGATGTATGCCCAGAACGGGTGTGGTTGTCACGCACCGGCGAGGTGCTGCAGCGCCATTGCGCCGTAGACGGCGATGCCGTTCACCATCGCCGTCTCGTCGAACACCACCCGGTTGGAGTGGTTCGGCGCGGCCTTCGAGGGGTCGCGGTCCAACGGCGTGCCGCCGAGGAACAGCATCGCCCCCGGCACCCGGTTGAGCACATAGCTGAAGTCCTCGGCTCCCATGATCGGGTTGGGCAGCCGCACGGTGTGCTTCGCCCCGACCACGTCGCCCGCGACGTCGAGCGCGAAGTCGGCCGAGCCCGGGTTGTTCACCGTGACCGGGTAGCCGTCGTGGAACTCCACCACCACCTGTGCGTCGTGGGCGGAGCTCACCCCTTCGGCCACGCGGCGGATGCCGTCGCGCACCTTGGCCCGCGTGCGCTCGCTGATCGCGCGGATCGTGCCCTCGATGACTGCCGTCTCGGGGATCACATTGTTCGTGGTGCCCGCGGTGATGCGCCCGACGGTGACCACGGACGGATCGAACACGTCGATCGAGCGGGTCACCATCGTCTGCAATGCCTGCACGATCTCGCACGCGATCGGGATCGGGTCGAGCGCGAGGTGGGGCTGGCTGGCGTGGCCACCGCGGCCGGTGACGGTGATGAGCATCTGGTCGGCCGAGGCCATGATCGGCCCGCCACGTGAGGCCACCCAGCCGGACGGCAGGTTGGCCGTGATGTGCAGCGCGTACGCGCCGGTGACCGGCGACTCGCTGCCGTCGGTGCGCGCCGACACGTCGAGCAGGCCTTCGTCGAGCATGAACTCGGCCCCGCCGAATCCCTCCTCGCCGGGCTGGAACATGAACAAGACGCGGCCGGGGATGTCGTCACGATGGGCGGCGAGCAGCTTCGCCGCGCCCACGAGCATCGCCGTGTGGGTGTCGTGCCCGCAGGCGTGCATCGCCCCGTCGATCGAGCTCTCGAAGTCGAGGTCGGTGTCCTCGTGGAGCGGCAGGGCATCCATGTCGCCACGCAGCAAGACGGTGGGCCCGGGGCGGCCGCCCTCGAGCACCGCCCCGATACCGCTGGTGGTGGTGTGCTGAGTGACGGTGAGCGGCAGCCCTTCCAGCGCGGCGAGCACGTGCTCGCGGGTCACGGGCAGGTCGTTGCCCAGCTCGGGCCAACGATGCAGCTCACGCCGCAGCGCCACCGTCTCGTCGAGCAGTTCGCGTGCTTCCTCGCGAAGTGAGTCCGCCAGCGCCGTGTCACGTTCCATGCGCGCATGCTACGCACACCGCCTAGGCCGGCCCTCCGTTCGAGCCCTCCCCGCGCCCCGGCCGCCCCCGCTGCCCTCGCTCGTGTCGCGGCCTGACGTCCATGAATGGACGTCAACCGGGGACACGAGGCGGGTTGGGCGGGTGGCCCGGGCCGGGGTCTCTCGCTCGTGTCGCGGCCTGACGTCCATGAATGGACATCAGCCGGGGACACGAGGCGGGGTTGGGCGGGCGGCGGGGGTGTGCTGTACTCGGATTCGTATGGCGCCGGTGACGGAGATGGTCGACATCGTGGACGACGACGATCGGGTGATCGCCACGGTCACCCGCGCCCGCATGCGCGCCGAGCGCCTGCAGCACCGTGCCGTTTCGATCGCGGTCATGAGCACCGACGGGCGCCTGCTCGTGCACCGCCGCGCCGACGACAAGGACGTGTGGCCGGGCATGTGGGACATCGCCGCCGGAGGAGTGGTGAGCGCGGGTGAGGACTACGACACTGCGGCGCAGCGCGAGCTGGCCGAGGAGCTCGGCGTGGAGGGGGTCGGCCTGCAACCCCTCGGAGCGGGCCGCTACCGCGACGACGCGGTGGCGCTGATCGGCCGCGGCTATCTCGCCGTCAGCGACGGGCCCTTCGCGTGCACCGATGGTGAGATCGCCGAGGTGCGCTGGGTGGACCGCGCCGCGCTCGATGAGCTCATGGCGACCGAGCAGTTCGTGCCCGACAACCTCGCCCTGTTGCTGCCCCTGCTGTTGTCCCTGTTGCTGCCCCGGCTCGACCCGGCCTGAGGCGCCACGAATTTCTGCCGATCCGGCGATCTCGCCGTACCCAGTAAGGGTGCAGCGCTGCACCGGGCAGCGGGCAGGAGGAATCGACGATGACCATGTACGGCGCCAACCCCGAGCAGCTCGCCTCGCTCGGGCGCACCTTGAAGCAGCAGATCAACACGATCGAGGGGGTGATGAGCACGGTCTCTTCGATGATGTCCGGCACCACGTGGGTGGGTCCCGCCCGCGACCGCTTCGAGCAGGACTGGAACACGACGTTCCGCACTGCACTCAGCCGGTTGAACCAGGCCTTCGACGCCGCCGGTGGCGATTGCATCGCACGCAGCAACGACCTCATGCGGGTGATGGGCGCCGTCTGAATCTGTACAGAACGATGGCGACTGAGAGCGATGTTCGTCCGGTGGCCTGACCAGCCGCCGACCGAGCCGCTCAGCCGGCGGTTTCGAGGTGCTCGGCCCCGAGGCGGCCGTCGACGATCTCCACGACGCGATCCGCGTAGTGGGTCATGCGGTGGTCGTGGGTGACGATCACCGCGGCCGTGTCGCGGGCCTTCATCTCGGTGCGGATCAACTCCATCACCTGGGCGCCGATCTTGGTGTCGAGCGCGGAGGTGGGCTCGTCGAACAACACCAGCCGTGGGTTGTTGAACAGGGCGCGCCCGATGGCCACCCGCTGGCGCTCGCCACCGCTGAGCTGGCTGGGCATGTTGCGCGCCCGCTTGCCGAGGCCCAATTCCTCCAGCAGCAGGCGAGCGCGGGCCTTGGCGGCCTTGCCGCCCTTGCCGCCACCCAGTTCGTCGACCACGAGCAGGTTCTGCTCGGCGTCGAGGAACGGCACCAGGTTGACGGACTGGAACACGAAGCCGACGTTCTCGCGGCGGAAGCGGGTGAGCTCGCGCGCATCGTGCCCGCTGATGTCGGTGCCGTTGACCGTGACGGTGCCCTCGGTGGGCGACAGCAACCCACCCGCGATCGACAGGAGGGTGGTCTTGCCCGAGCCCGATGGCCCGAGCAGGGCCACGATCTCGCCGTGCTCGACGCGCAAGGTGGCATGGTCGAGTGCGACGATCTCGTTGTCGCCCGTGCCGTACACCTTGCGGACATTGCTCATCTCGAGCACGCTCATGCGGCTGCTCCTCCTGTGACTGATCTCATGACGCGGTTCCGATCGCCGAGGCCGGATCGACGCGGGTGACGCGGCGCAGCGAGATCGCGCTGCCGAGTGTGGCCGCGAGCACCACGCCCACGAACGTGAAGACGAAGCGGCTGGTTTCGAGCTGCAGGGGCACCTTCGGCGGGATCGCCGCCGCCGCGAGCAGTGCGAGCGACGAGCCGAGCGCGAACGCCAGCGTCGCCACGACGAGGGCCTGCACCAGGACGCCCACGAACAGCCGGCGGGTGCTCGCGCCGATCGCCTTCAACACCCCGTAGAGACCGATGCGTTCGATGGTGAGGAGGCTGAAGAACAGGCCCACCACGGCGAGCACGACCGCGAGCGTCGTGTAGATGATCTGGTTGAACGTGTCGCGCTGCTGCTTCACGCCCGGCAGGGCGAGCACGGCGTCTTCCACCGTGAGCGAGGAGGTGGCACCGTCGGTGGCCTCGTCGATCGCGGCGGGCACCGCGCTCACGTTGGGGGCGCGCACCACCAGGGCCTGCACCACGCCGTCGGCAACGGCGGAGTCGGGGCGGTTCGCGTTCTGCACGGTGCGCCACGTGGTGAGGTTCACCCACACCGAACCCTGCAGCAGGTAGCTGGTGTCATCCACGAAACCGGTGATCGTGATGGGGGTGGCGGCAGGGCCGACGAGGATCGTGTCGCCCACCTCCACCCCTTGGTCCTGCAGGCGGCTGTCGGCAACGCCCTCACCGTCAGCGGGTGGGGCGGGTACGCCGCGCGGAGCCAGCTCGTAGCCGGCCACTGCCACGTCGGCCAGTTCGCTCTCGCCGGGCACCTGCGCGCCGAGCAGCACGAACCCCAGCCCGCCCACCTCGGCGCCATTGCCGGCAACGGCTTCCACCTCGGCGCGGAGTTCGGGCGTGATGCGGCTGCGCAGGAACGAGTCGCGAGCACTCGACGAGTAGACGATGGCATCGGCACGTTGGGCCCGGATTGCGCCGGTGGAACCCAGGTAGAGCCCGTCGAGCAGGCCACCGAGGAAGAGCAGGAGGGTGGTGAGGAAGGCCAGTACCAGCGTGGCGACCACGAAGCGATTGGGGTTGCGGCGCATCTCGCGCAGGGGCAGCCTCACAGGTGCACCCCCGCCCCGGTCGTGGCCGCGATCGGCTCGATGCGCAACACCCGGCGCACGGCCACCAGCGAGGTGAGCAGGGCGAGCACGAGCACGATCGACGAGGTCACCACCGCCGGTGCCACCTCCACGTGCACGCCGAGGTTCTTCACGCCCTGCAACGCGCCGGCGTACAGACCGAACGCGACCACCGAGCCGGCGAGCGTGATGAGCACGACCTGCACCAGCAGCGACCGCACCAAGAGTCCGGCGGGTGCGCCGATCGCTCTCAGCAGGGTGAGCGCCGAGGCCTTCTGGAAGGTGACGATGAGGAAGAACAGGCCGGTCACCAGCGGCACCACGAGGTAGAACAGGCCGAGGATCAGGGCGAAGCTGGAGCGCACGCTGCTGACACCGGGGGCACCGTCGACCGCTTG
>WBZL01005839.1_pt1 | contig 10038 bp, 12 predicted proteins | sample 5204291 | NCBI WGS metagenome assembly WBZL01 (sample SAMN12344345, study PRJNA552823) | activated sludge metagenome | biome: Activated sludge suspended growth; feature: Nitrification reactor; material: Wastewater; isolation source: activated sludge from nitrification reactor of wastewater... | reverse complement strand
TTGCGTATCCACCGATGAAGTTGAGTCGTCGAGGATCAATATGCGCGGATTCATCAACAGCGCGCGCGCAATCGCTACACGTTGACGTTGCCCGCCTGAAAGCGTGACGCCGCGCTCGCCGACGATAGTGTCGTAGCCGTTGGTAAACCCTTCGATAAACTCATGCGCTTGCGCGGCTTTCGCGGCGGCGATGACTTCGTCCATTGTTGCTTCGGGGCGACCGTACGCAATACTTGCCTTGATCGAGTCTGAGAACAACAACGAGGTTTGTAAAACGATGCCAATTTGTTTTCTCAGAGTCACCAAGTCCATCTCGCGGACATCCACGCCATCCACGAACACGCAACCATCGGTCACATCGTAAAAGCGCGGAATGAGATTGATGAAAGAAGTTTTGCCCGAACCCGTCGGTCCGATCAACGCGACGATTTGATTCGGCTGGACGGTCACGCTGACCCCGTTCAACGAGGCGGTCTTCTCGCCCATGTAATTCAGCCGCACATCGCGGAACTCAACTTCTCCGCGCAGGGATTCCATTTTCACTGCATTCGGCGCGGATTGGATGGCTGGCTCGACATCCAACACTTCGAAGACGCGTTGCGCGCCTGCCGCCGCCTCCCCGCCCGCGTTGACGAGTCCCGTCAACTGTTGGGCTGGTTCCGCCATCATCAAGATGTACGCGTTGAACGCCACGATCGCGCCGATGGTCAACGTCCCGTCCATGACCATTTGTCCGCCGAACCACAGGATTAAAATGACGCTGACGGTTGTGAGCCAGTTGGTGGTCGGCATGATCTTCGACCACTCGTCAATGACGTGCACCCACGATTTGAAAACGACATTATTAGCATCGGTGAACCGCTTGATCTCGTACTTCTCACGCGCAAACGCGCGGACGACTTGCACGCCGACGACATTTTCCTGCAAGCGGTTCGACACCTCGCCCATTGCCTGATCCACGATGAAGAATAACTTGCCGATCTTCGTCCCAAAACTGGAGGTCATGAACACCAGCGGAATCATCGGCAGGAGCGCGATCCCCGCGAGCAGTGGATTCTCCGCGACCATCGAATAGATCACGCCGACGGCGAGCATGACAAACTTCACAAGGTCGGAAACTGCCGTGCCTGAAAATTTTTCTATCGAGCGGACGTCTTCGATACAGCGCGAGATGAGTTGTCCCGATTGCGTATGATCGTGGTACGTAAACGTCATATGCTGGATGTGATCGAACGTGCGGTTACGCAGGTCATAGCCGACGTGAGCCGCGATCCATTCGGTCGTGTAACGGTTGACCAGGCTGAGGAAAGCCGAACCAAGCCCAAGTCCGAGAAGGAGAAGCGCGGACTGTGTGATCTGTCGCATATCGCGGCGAGTGAGTCCGTCATCCACCGCTGTCTGAATGATGCGCGGGACGAGGAGGTTGAGCGCGGTCATGATGAACAACATCAAGAGAGTCGCAAGGATCTGCCATGTGTATGGCTTGAGGAAAATTCGAGTTCTGAGTAAATTTTTCATAGCGGGCTTGATAGGATACCATAAATTTTTTCTCCGTTCTCGTGGCAGTTGCACTGCCACCAGAGGTGACGCAGTACAACTGCGTCGCAAACATCACGGTGGTATAATGCCCGTGCTTTTATCTTGAAGAACTTGAAGGGACACATGAAACTTCACGAGTATCAATCCAAAACGATCTTTGCAAAGTATGGAATCCCGATCCCCAAGGGACGGGTGGCGGCTACCGCAGTGGAGGCGAAACACATCGCCGAAGAGCTGGGGGGCCGCGTTGTTGTTAAATCGCAGGTGCTGGTGGGCGGACGCGGCAAAGCGGGCGGCATCAAAGTTGCCAAGAGCGCGGCGGAAGCCGAGGGACTCGCGCAACAGATCCTCGCGATGGAGATCAAGGGCTTGCCCGTTCGAAAAGTGCTGGTGGACGAAGCCGCCGCCATCGAACATGAAATTTATTTTGCTATCACGAACGATCGCGCCGCGAAAAAACCTGTGATGATCGCCTCGGGCGAAGGCGGCATTGACATCGAGGAAGTAGCCGCGACGACACCTGAGAAAATTATCAAGGTGCATATCGATCCGCTGTTGGGGTTGCGCGATTACCAGTCGCGCGATGTCGCCGCTTCGATTGACCTGCCGCGCGAACATTGGCGCGACTTCAGCAAGATCGCGGCGGGACTGTGGCAAGCCTATCTCGAAACCGACGCGACGCTGGCAGAGATCAATCCGCTGGTCATCACGAAAGACAAACGATTGGTCGCGCTCGACGGCAAAATGATGATTGACGACAACGCGTTGTTCCGTCACACAGACTTGAACGAGATGCGCGACATTGACGAAGAAGAGCCCGCCGAGACCGAGGCGCGGAAGTACGGACTCTCTTACATCAAACTCGATGGCAACATCGGGTGCATGGTCAACGGCGCGGGCTTGGCAATGACTAGTATGGACATCGTCAAACTCTTCGGCGGCTCGCCCGCCAACTTCCTGGACATCGGCGGTGGCGCAGGCTCGGATAAAGTTTCCGCGGCGATGAAAATCATTTTGTCCGACCCCAACGTGAAAGCGGTTCTCTTCAACATTTTTGGCGGCATCACCCGTTGCGACGAAGTGGCGCGTGGAATTTTGGTCGCCATGGATGAAGTCAAACCGAAAGTTCCGATGGTCGTGCGGCTCGTCGGCACGAACGCGGAAGAAGGACGCGAAATTTTGAAATCTGCAAAAATGATCACGGCAGAGACTCTTGCCGACGCGGCGAAGAAGGCAGTGGAGGCGGCGAGATGAGCATCCTGATCAACAAAAACACAAGACTTCTCGTGCAGGGTATCACCGGCAACGAAGGACTCTTTCATTCCACACAAATGCTGGCATACGGAACAAATCTCGTCGCGGGTGTGACGCCCGGCAAAGGCGGCGAATGGGTGCTGGATGGAAAAGTCCCCGTATTCGATTCGGTCAAACTCGCAAAAGAAGCGACCGACGCGAACTGCGCGGTGATCTTCGTCCCTGCCCGCTTCGCGCCCGACGCGATGTTTGAAGCGGCAGACGCGGGCATTCCCCTCGTCGTGTGCATCACCGAAGGCGTCGCTGTGCAAGACATGATGCGCGTGCGAAATTATCTCGACCAGAAAAACGTTCGCTTGGTTGGTCCGAACTGCCCAGGCATGCTGACCCCCGGCGAATCAAAAGTTGGCATCATCCCCGGCAACATCGCCATCCCCGGCAACGTGGGAGTCGTTTCGCGCTCAGGCACGCTCACGTATGAAGTGTTGTACGCGTTGAAACTCGTCGGCATGGGCGCATCCACGTGCGTGGGCATCGGCGGCGACCCGGTCAATGGAACGAATTTCATTGACGTGCTGGAAATGTTCGAACACGATCCGCACACCGAAAAAGTTGTGCTCATCGGCGAGATCGGCGGCTCGGATGAGGACAAAGCCGCAGAATTTATCGCATCGAAGATGACCAAGCCTGTCGTTTCATTCATCGCAGGCCAGACCGCCCCTCCCGGTAAGCGGATGGGTCACGCGGGCGCGATCATCGAAGGCGGCGCGGGGACTGCGGAAGGCAAAGTCAAAGCGCTCGAAGCCGCGGGAGTCAAAGTAGCGAAACATCCCGAGGAGATTCCGTCGCTATTGAAGTAAGACCCCAGCCACCGATTACACAGATTTTCTCAAATTTTTAAAACCAATCCGTGAGAATCGGTGAAATCCGTGGCAAAGGTTTAAATTAAACACGTAGAGCCGTCCTTATCGGACGGCTCTACGGTTATAATCGCCAAAAGGATTTACTTATGCGAGTCGATGTACGAAACGGCGTCACCGACGGTAGCGATCTTTTGGGCGGCTTCGTCGGAAATCTCGGCGCCGAACTTGTCTTCAAACGCCATGATCAACTCCACCAAGTCGAGCGAATCAGCCTCAAGGTCCTCGCGGAAGCGAGCCTCGGGTGTGATCTTCGCCTCGTCGGCGCCCAGTAAATCCTTGATAATCGCCTTTACGTCGTTAAATGTGTCAGACATGACAACCTCCTCAGAGAATTTCTTCTATTGTACTAGATAATACAACCACAGGAACACTGCCCCATGTCAAAAGTTGCGCCGATAGACCAGCGAAAAGCAGACCATATTAAGATCAACTTAGAGCAGGATGTCCGCTCTGCGCTGACAACAGGACTGGAGAATTACCGATTCATCCACGAAGCATTGCCCGAACTGGACTTAAACCGCCTCGATACGACGGTCAGCCTGTTTCGCAAACTTCTAGCGGCTCCCATCCTCATCTCTTCGATGACGGGCGGCACAGCCGAAGCCGAGACCATCAACCTGCGTCTCGCCGAAGCCGCGCAAGAGATGAACATCGCTATGGGAGTCGGCAGTCAACGCGCGGCGATCGAACACCCCGAACAAGCGCGGACGTTTCAAGTCCGCCGCGTCGCGCCTGATATTTTATTGTTCGCAAATCTTGGCGCAGTACAACTCAATTACGGCTACACCATTGACCACTGCCGCCGCGCCGTAGACATGATCCAAGCCGACGCGTTGATCCTCCATTTGAATCCGTTACAAGAAGCCGTGCAAGATGCGGGCGACACAAATTTTGATGGGCTTGCAAAACGAATCGAGGAAGTCTGCAAACAAATCGAGGTCCCCGTCATTGCAAAAGAAGTCGGCTGGGGAATCTCCGAACGAACAGCAAAGTTATTATCCGATTGCGGCGTTTCCGCCATTGACGTCGCAGGCGCGGGCGGCACAAGTTGGTCACAAGTGGAAATGCACCGCGCCCCCGACGAATTCACCCGTCAACTCGCCGCGACGTTTGTTGGCTGGGGAATCCCAACGGCAGATTCAATTTTGAATGTGAAGAAAGCAACCCCCGACATGACCATCTTCGCCAGCGGCGGCATCAAAGATGGACTCGACATCGCCAAGTGCATCGCCCTCGGCGCAACGCTCGGCGGCATGGCAGGTCAATTCCTCAAAGCCGCGGCAATTTCGACCGAGCAAGCAGTTGACATGATGAAACTAACGAAGCGGCAGATCGAGGTGACGATGTTTGCTTCGGGTGCCGGAACATTGAAAGAGCTAACAAAAGACAGGCTTGTGGTTGTATAATTGAAACAGAGGTGTTGCATGACTATTCAAACTACGCCCAACACAAAATACGCCAGAGGTGTCCGCTGGCTAGCTGAACTCTACGAAAAAAAACAAGTCAGCAATTTGACCGCGCAAACGCTCAACAAAGCAGTCGAGTACGAGGTCAGCCAATCGCAATCTCAATTAGACGAGATTGAAAAAGTATTAGCCGACTACGAGAAACAATTCAAAATGTCCACTCCCGAATTCTTCGAGCGTTACCAGGCAGGACAAACAGATGATAGCGCCGAATCGGTCGAATGGGCGTCGCTTGCTCAAATGGCAAACAGCATCCGCAAGCGACTCGAACTTCTTAGCGAATCGTCGGAATGAACCCGATCGAATACGTGGAGTCGGTCAAAGAACGCCTTTCGACCGACTCTATTGTTATCAGGTTTGATGTCATCAGGGAGTTTGCCAGCCTTGAGGAGGGGTTTATCCGTGTTCGAGCAAATTTGACCAACGGCGATATCCTCGATTTCTCTGAATTCGTACAATGGCTGGACGATTTGGAATTAACCAGCTACCGGTATCATTGGATGGATAAAGATAAACATCTCATTCGTCGCTGGGATAATGCGAAACACTTCCCTGATCTCCAAAACTTTCCGCATCACATCCACATCAGCGAAACGGATGTGACTTCAGGCAAACTTGTCAATATCTTCGACGTGCTTGATGAGATCGCATCAGCCATCCACAAACTGAAACGATGAAGTTAACGAAGCGACAGATCGAGGTGGCGATGTTCACCTCAGGCGCGGGAACATTGGATGAATTGCGAAAAGACAGGCTTGTGGTTGTATAATTGAAACAGAGGCGCGCTATGACTATTCACACGTCAGCCAATACAAAAAAACAAGTTGGTAATTTGTTCAAACTCTACGAAAGCGGGCAGGTAAGCGAAACAACTGCGCGTAACTTGAACAAGGTTCTAGATTTAGAACTCAGCCAGTTGCAGTCTGATCTCGCGGCTACCGAAAAAGACCTGGGCGACTTTGAGCGTCAACACAACATGTCCACAGCGGATTTTTTCAAGAGATGGCAGGCGGGCAAAACCGACGACCGCATGGATTATGTCGAATGGGCGTCACTGGCTCAAATGGCGGATAATCTACGACAACGTCTGGAATTCCTTTCCAACGAAAGCCAGAAATGAATATCGCCGAATACTTCGAATCGGTCAAGGATCGTCTCTTGACCGATTCAGTTGTTGTTGATTTTAAGTTTCTTAAACGCGTAGATAGATCAAATAACGGTCATCTACGCGTTCGCATTTTCTTTTCGGATAACAGCAAAATGGAATTTTCAGAATTCATTGAGCAGAACACAGAAGGTGAGATTCGCCTTGTAACCTATAGTTATCATTGGGCTGATACAAACGGCAATCTCATTTGCCGCTGGGACAACGCTCCGCACTACCCCCATCTTGAAAACTTTCCGCATCACATCCATGTCAGCGAAACGAATATCACATCAGGCAAACCTGTCAATATTTTCGAAGTATTGGATGAGGTTGCGTTAATTATCAACAAATAGCTCCGCGACGGCGTTTGTTGGAATGGAAAATTGATCAACGCGTAAGGTTGTATAATTGCGAGAGAGGTATGCCATGGTCACAGTTACAGTTACGCTTTCAGAAGACCGATTCGAAAAATTACAAAATCTTGCAACTCAGTTCAACGTTCCCGTCGAACAATTACTTCGAGTGAGTGTTGAGGAATTGGTCGCGCGTCCGCAAGAAGATTTTCAAAAAGCGCTTGAATACGTTTTGGAGACATACAACGAACTGTACAAGCGACTGGCATAATGATTCGATCTCTCACCATCACCGAAGTTCTCGAAATATATCAACGCATTATGAAGCAAACTGGGGGCTTGGTTGCAATCCGAGACTTTGGCGCGCTCGAATCCGCGCTCGCCCAACCTTATATGACCTTCGGTGGAAATGAACTCTATCCCAACCTCGCAGAAAAAGCCGCGGCGTTGGGATTTTCTTTGATTCAAAACCATCCCTTTGCAGACGGAAACAAACGCACAGGTCATGCGGCTATGGCAATGTTTCTAGCGATCAACGGTTACATGATAGATGCAAGTATTGACGAACAAACGGAAGTTATCTTATCGGTTGCCGCTGGCAAGCTTGAACGCGACCAGTTTACGAAATGGCTCTCCAACCACATCAGAGAATTTTCGTGAACCAGCACACGTAATAAATCAATGCCTCAAGATTTGTGACAAAAACAACTTCGTCCGATCTTCCTTCGGGGAATTGAAGATCTGCTCAGGCGTCCCCTGCTCCACAATTTCACCTTTGTCGAAAAAGATCATGCGGTCCGCGACGGCGCGGGCGAAACCCATTTCGTGCGTCACAGCGAGGATGGTCATGCCTGATTTTGCGAGTTCGGTCATCACATCCAGCACTTCTTTGATCATTTCAGGGTCGAGCGCGGAGGTCGGCTCGTCGAACAGCATGATCTTCGGCTGCATCGCCAGCGAGCGCGCGATTGCCACGCGTTGCTGCTGTCCGCCCGAAAGTTGACCGGGGAATTTCTTCGCCTGTTCGGGGATGCCAACGCGCTCCAGCAATTGCATGGCGATCTCCTCCGCCTTCTGCTTCGTCCACTTGCGGACTTGGATCGGCGCAAGGACGATATTCTGCATCACGGTCAAATGCGGGAACAGGTTGAACTGCTGAAAGACCATGCCTGTTTCACTGCGAATCTGCTCGATGTTGCGCACATCGTGGCTCATCTCGATGCCGTCCACCATGATCTTCCCGCGTTGATGTTCCTCAAGACGATTGAGCGTGCGGATGAACGTAGACTTTCCCGAACCCGACGGCCCGAAGATAACGATCACTTCCCCTTTCGCCACTTCCATGTTGATCCCTTTCAACGCATGGAAATTCCCATACCATTTATGAACTTCTTGAACTTTGATGATCGGTTCGTCTGCCATAGCGCTTATCCTCGTTATCGAATTCCAACTCCGAGCCGCACTTCCAATTGCTGACTCAAGTACGACATCCCGTAACTCAACACCCAAAAGATCAACGAAATAAATACATACACCTCGCGCTGCAAGCCGAGGAACTCCGGTTGGGCTAGCACAGTCTTCGCCATTCCCAGCAGATCGAGCAAGCCGACGATGGCGACCAGCGATGTATCTTTGAACAACGCGATGAACTGTCCCACGAGAATCGGAATGATCAAGCGCAACGCTTGCGGCAAAATGATAAAGACCATCGTCTGCGCGCCGCTCAAGCCCAACGCCTCCGCCGCTTCGAACTGTCCCTTCGGGATGGCTTGCAAGCCGCCGCGCACATTTTCCGCCAGATACGCCGCGCTGAACAACGTAATCCCCACCATCGCGCGGACAACGCGATCAACCGTCCAGCCGTCTGGCAAGAAGAGCGGCAACATCAATTGCGCCATGAACAGGATCGAAATCAACGGCACGCCGCGCACCAACTCAATGTAACCCACGCTAAACCATCGAATGATCGGTAATTCCGAGCGACGCCCCAATGCCAGCAGTACACCGATCGGGAAAGAGAACATAATTCCGACCACCGTCAGCAGGAAGGTGAGCAACAACCCGCCCCAAAGGTTGGTCGTCACTATGGGCATGAATCCCGTTTCGGATTTGGAGAGTCCGCGCGTGAGCAGGATGATGATGGGCAGTGAGATGACCCACCCCGCGATCACGCTTCTTTTCAGGACGTCCGGGCTGGTTCGCCCGATTCCCCAGCCTGCCAGTCCCGTGACGGTTAAGATGACCAGCCACTTACGCGGCTCGTCACCGAACGGAAAAGCAAACGCCAGCACGACAGGTAAAACTAAAAGCACAAGCGCATAACGCGAACCTCTCGCCCAGATCGCCAATGAATTTCCCGAAAGAAAAACCAGAAGGGCAAGCCAGATCCACAACCTCCAAGCCTGCTCGAGTGGATATTGCCCGATCATCAACAAGCGCATGTTGACGATGATCACTTTCCATTCGGCTGTGGTGAATACCCACGTCAGCAGACCGCTCACCGCCCAATAGACGATCCACGCGCCGAGGATGGTCAACACTGCGTCGTACCACGAACCGAATAGATTCTTGCGCGCCCAACGCAGGAGGTTGGAGCGTTCGGTCATCGGCGGGAGGACAGATTCGACGTTTGCCATCTTAGCGCTCCACCAATTTGATCCGCTGGTTGTACCAGTTCATCAACGCCGAAGTCAGAAGGCTGATGCTGAGATAGGTCAACATCACTAACGAGATCATCTCCACCGCGCGACCTGTTTGATTTTGAATGGTGTTCGATACATAGAAAACGTCGGGATAGCCGACTGCAATCGCCAGCGATGAATTTTTCACCAAGTTTAGATATTGACTCGTCAGCGGCGGGATGATGACGCGCAGGGCTTGCGGGAAAACGATCAGGCGCAAGGTTTGAAAGCCGTTCAAGCCCAACGCGCGTGAGGCTTCCACTTGTCCCTTTGAAACGGATTGAATCCCCGCGCGCACGACTTCGCCAATGAATGCGGCGGTATACAGCACGAGTCCCGACGTGAGCGCCATGAATTCGGGAGTGAGGATTTTCCCGCCTGCGAGATTCAATCCTTTGACGAAAGCGAGATCCAACGTGAGAGGTTTTACAGGGAGGATAAACCAGCCCGCTATCACAACCAATACAAATGTGAGGAGCGACCAGAGTAGAGTCAACGGGGCGCGGCCTGTGCGTTGGCTGTATGCCCGAAGAGCGATGAAAACGATGACGGCGAGGATCAAGCCGAAGAGCAGAATCAGGCGGAACGTCGGGAAAGAAGCGGTTGGAATCCCCCAAGGGATGCCGACGCCGCGATTCGTCAGGATGATATCGCCGGGCCATAAGATGGCATCCT
>WBZL01005837.1_pt1 | contig 10040 bp, 8 predicted proteins | sample 5204291 | NCBI WGS metagenome assembly WBZL01 (sample SAMN12344345, study PRJNA552823) | activated sludge metagenome | biome: Activated sludge suspended growth; feature: Nitrification reactor; material: Wastewater; isolation source: activated sludge from nitrification reactor of wastewater treatment... | reverse complement strand
CAAGAGCCTGGCCTTCGACGACGCCTGCGAGCACGAGGCGTGGAACGACAGCGACGAGGCCCGCTACGTGTTCTTCGTGCAGACCCGCTGGCCGCTCCCGGGCTGGGAGGGCGTCGTGCACACGGGGATCCACAAGGTGCTCTCGCTCGCGGCCCGCAGCGTGCCCGCCAAGGCCACCGAGCTCGACCTCGCCCTCAACGGCTGGCGCTGAGCCACCGGCCCCGACGGCACGCGTCCGGGCCCGGGCGCCGTCAGGGCCCCAGCGTGGACGACGGGGTCGAGGCGGCGACGATCGCCGGGTACATGGCCGCCGCCACCGCCCGGGCGCCGTCCTCGTTGACGTGCACGATGTCGGTGAGCACCGGCACGTCGAGGGCGTCGAAGGCGTTGGAGATGTCGATCACGCCGTCCGGCAGGTCCTGGCGCACGAGCGCCCAGAACGCCCGCATCGACTGGTAGATCATCTGGTCCATCCCCTGGACCGCCAGCAGCTCCTCCTCGCCCGGGTCGAGCGGGGTGCGGGTGAGCAGGTCGGGCTGCCAGTAGTGCAGAACCGGGACGCCATAGGTGTTGCCGAGGTTGATGGACAGCTCGACGCCGTCGGCGTAGACGCCGACCACGTCGTCCACGAGCGACTGCAGGGGCACCTGCCCGGCGGGCACCGGGGCGTTCTCGGGGAGCAGCGGTGACGGCGGCGCGGCGGAGCCGTTCACGCCGGCCTGGGTCATGGCCTGCCGGATCAGGTCGGACTGCAGCTGGCCCGGCTCGCCGGCCACGTCGCGCTGGGCCAGGGCGTTCTGCAGCTGCAGGGCGATGTCGTTGATGCCGTCGTAGAACACCACCAGGTCCGGGCGCTCGCCCGCCACGAGGAGCTGGGCGAAGATCTGGGTCTCCTGGTAGTTGGTCAGGCCCTGGGCGCCGTAGTTCCGCGCCCGGATCGGCCGGCCCTGGGCCTCGGCGAGGCGCACCACCTCGGAGGGGATGGTGTGGTCGTCGCGCTGGCCGTCGAACCCGAACATGGTCGACCCGCCGAAGAACCAGATGTCGAGGGGCTCGCCCGGCACGGTGGTCTCGTAGCTCCGGCGCACCCGGTTGGCCACGTTGACGTAGGTGCTCTGGAAGTCCCGCAGCGACTGGTCCTGGGTCGGCGTGTACACGCCCCCGCTGGCAGCCTGGCCGAGCTCGGTCTCCAACTGGTCGGCGTAGGGCAGGTCCCGCAGGGCCGCCGAGTCGCGGGGACCGGGCCCGGAGACGCCTTCGAAGACCTCCTGGGGCGTGGAGCGCTCGTCGACCACCCACCAGATGCCGACGGCCAGGGCCTCGACGACGAGGACCGCGGCGACGACCCGCACCGTGCGCCAGCGGCGGTCCTTGCGGTTCTCGGGCGCGAGCACGGTCCGCTCGTCGGCGTAGCCCTTGCGGGGCCGGGAGCGGTGCTCGCCCGACCGGGTCTGCCAGCCGTCGCCGCCGCTGGTGGGGCGCAGGGGGTCGGCCTTGAACAGGCGGGCGACGAGGCCCACGGGGGTGATGACGAGGTAGTGGATCGGGATCATCAGCACCCAGGTCAGGCCCACGCCCACGCCGTGGGCGACCTTGTGCTGGAGGCGGTGGAACCCCCGGACGAAGCCGTCCGAGGCGAAGCAGGCGATGCCGACGACGACCGCGGCGACGATGGCGACCAGCGCCGCCGAGGTGCGGTCGAGCAGGAGGAACACCACCGCCACCACGCTCAGGCCGATCGTCGGCGCGATCCGCTGGCGCGTCGTGATGGGCCGCGGCGCGGCCGGGTCGCGCCGCTCCCCCGACCGGTCGCCGGCGGCGGCCCAGTCCCCCGGGACCTCCGAGGCCTGCGGGTCGCTCACGGCCCCGCCACCCCGAGCTCGTCGTGGTACTGGCAGGCCAGGACGACCTGCGTGTAGCGCCCCCAGACCTGGGGCGGGAGGCCGCTGGTGTCCGCCGAGGCCAGGAGCTGGAGCTGGTCGGGCGGGAAGGCGTCGTACAGGTACCCGCTGATGCAGGCCGCGGTCTCCGGCGTGAACTGCTCGCGGGCGATCAGGCCGGCCTGGAACGCCTCCGGCGTAATGGCGGCCTCGTCGCTGCCGTCGTCGCCCCCGCACGCGCCGAGGGCGAGGCTCAGGGCCGCCACCACGACGGCCGCCGCCACCCGGTGCCTCATGCGCCCAGGGCCTGCCGCGTCGGCGGCGCCTCGGGGTGAGCGGGGGGCGCCGGCACGGCCGAAATCATGCCAGACCCCGCCCCCGCCGCACCCGTCACCGGACGCCCGGCGGCCGGCCCGCGACGCCCCGTGGCCCGCACGGACGGGCGCCGGGACCGGCGGTCGGCCGGTCCCGACGGGGTCAGACCGTGCCGTCGGCGAGGCCCCGGGCGCTACCGGACGGCGCGGTAGTGGAGGTAGAGCACCCGCTCGTCGAGGGTGCGGGTGTCGACCAGCTCGAGGTCCACCCGCTGCTCGTCCCGGGGGAAGAACGGGGTGCCGCCGCCGAGGAGCACCGGCATGACCCGCACGAGGTACTCGTCGATGAGGCCGGCGGCCGCCACCTGGGCGGCGAGGTTCGCACCGGCGATGGCGATGTCACCGTCGTCCGACTCGGCCCGCAGGCGCTCGATCTCCTCGACCGGGCCGCCCGCGGCGAGGCGGGCGGCGCCCTGCACCTCGGTCAACGTGGTGGAGAACACCACCTTGGGGAGCGGGTTCCACAGGCCCGCCCACTCGAGCTCGGCCTCACCGAGGTCCTGGGTCTCCGGGGCGTCCTCCCAGTAGAGCATCGTCTCGTAGATGCGCCGCCCCATCAGGTGCACCCCGACGCGGCGGATCTCGTCCAGCGACGTCTGGAACGTCTCGGGCCCCGGCACCCCCCACCCGAACCCGCCCTCGGGGTCGGTGATGTAGCCGTCGAGGGACACGCCCATCGAATAGGTCACCTTGCGCACGTTCGCTCCTCGGTCGGGGGCTGCTGCGGGATCCGACGGCCGCCGCCCCCGGGACTCATCGGCTTCGGGTGCGTCACCTCGCCATCAGGGCGAACACGCCCCAACCGAGGTGCTCGCGGGTGTAGCGGGCGTAGCGCTCGGGCTCCGAGTCGAGCAGCGCCCGAACGTCGCCGGCGAGCTCGTCCGTGGGGTTCGCGTCGAGCCAGCGCCGCATCGTGAGCCACTTCGCCGCCTCGTAGCGGTCCCAGTCGTCCTGGCCGGCCAGGACCATCTCGACGGGGTCGTAGCCCAGGGCACGGAAGGACGCGAGCAGCTCGGGCAGCTCGAGGAAGTCGGACACCGAGCCCGCCAGGCACCCTCTGGCGACATCGTCGCTGGGCGGCACCCGACGCCAGTACGGCTCACCGACGAGGACGATCCCACCGGGGAGCAGGCTCCGTGCCAGCAGCGCGACCGTGCCGGCGACGCCACCGCCGATCCAGGTGGCGCCGACGCAGGCCGCCACCCCCACCGGGGCGTCGGCGACGTGGCCGGCGGCGTCGTCGTGCACGAACTCGACCCGATCGGCCACGCCGAGCTCCTCGGCCCGCCTCCTCGCCTGTTCGGTGAACGTCTGGCTCTTGTCGACGCCCGTGCCGACGATCCCGTGGTCGCGTGCCCACGAGCAGAGCATCTCGCCGGATCCGCTGCCGAGGTCCAGCATTCGCGTTCCCGGCGCCATCCGCAGTGCCGCCCCGAGCACCGCCAGCTTCTCGGCCGTGAACGGGTTGTGGATCCGGTGCTCGCGCTCGGCGATCGTGAAGATGCGGGGGATGTCCACGGCGCCGCTCCCTGCAGTCGGACGGTTCGGGGCTCGGCCCCCGGCGAGCGTACGCAGCCGTGGCACCGGGCGTTGGCGACCCGGCGCCCGAGTCGCTTTACGGGGCCGGGGCCCTCCAGCCGCCGCCGCCCGGCGTCCGCATCCGGAGGACGTCGCCGGCCTGCAGCCGGATCGTGCACTTGTCAGGGAGGCGCTCGGCCCGGGACTCGTCGCCGCCGGGGAGCAGCCAGTTCTCCCCTACCGCCCCCGGCCCGCCGCCGGCGAGGCCCCAGGGCCGGGAGGCCCGCCGCTCGGTGATCAGCGACACGGTGGCGTCCTCGAGCACCTGGAGGTCCCGCTCGATGCCGTCGCCACCCGGGGCCGAGCCGGCGCCGCCGCTCCCCCGCCGCAGGCGCTGGCGCAGCACCCGCAGGGGGTAGGCCCGTTCCAGCGCCTCCACCGGCGTGTTCATGGTGTTGGTCATGCCGGTGTGGATGCCGGACTGGCCGCGGACCCCACCGGGCGCCGCGGTGGGGCCGGGGACGGGCGGTCGCCCGCCCTGACCGCCGCCGACGGTCTCGTAGTACACCCATGCCCCGGCGCCGTCGGGCCCGCCGGCGCCACCGATCAGCACGTTGTTCATGGTCCCCTGCGAGGCGGCACCCACCCGGTCGGGCACGGCCTGGGCCAGCGCCCCGAGGCACACGTCGGCGACCCGCTGGCTCACCTCGACGTTGCCCGCGCCCACCGCCGCCGGCGGCCGGGCCGCCACGACGGTGCCCGCCGGCGCCACCACGTGCACGGGCCGCAGGGCGCCGCCGTTCGCGGGGATGGACGAGTCGGTGGCCGAGCGCAGCGCGAAGCCCACCGCCGACACGGTGACCGCCTCGACCGCGTTGACGTTGCCCGGGCGCTGCGGGCCGCTGCCGGTGAAGTCGAAGGTGACCTCGTCGCCGGCGAGGGTGAGCGTGACCACGACCGGGGTGGGCCGCTGCTGGTCGGGGGCGGGGCCGAACGAGTCGAGGGCGTCCTCGAAGCGCCAGGTGCCGTCGGGCAGCGCCGCCAGCGCCGCCCGGACCCGCCGCTCGCCGTAGTCGAGCACCTCTGCCAGCGGCGCGTCGGCGAGAGCGGCCAGGCCGGCGGCGCCGACCACGTTGGCACCCTCCTGCGCGGCGAGGTCGCCGCCGCGCTCCTCGGGCGTGCGGGAGTTGGCGAGCAGGACGGCCCGGATGCCGTCGTCGAGCACGACCGGCGGCAGGCGCAGGCCCTCCTGGAACACCTCGGTGGCGTCGGCGGGCAACGAGCCCGGGGCGGCACCGCCCACGTCGGCGTGGTGGGCGCGGTTGGCGACCCAGCCCACGAGCCGGCCGCCGGCGTGCACCGGCGCCACCAGGGTGAGGTCGTTGAGGTGGGTGCCCCCGGCGAACGGGTCGTTGAGCAGCACCTGGCGGCCCGGCGCCAGCGTGTCGCCGAAGGCGGCGATGGCAGCGGCCACCGAGGCGGGCATCGAGCCGAGGTGCACGGGGATGTGCTCGGCCTGGACGAGCAGCTCGCCCCCGGCGGTGAACAGCGCCGCCGAGCAGTCCGCCCGCTCCTTGATGTTCGGGCTGAACGCCGCCCGCCGCAGGACCGCGCCCATCTCCTCGGCCACACCCGTGAGGCGCGAGATCAGGACCTGGAGCGACGCCGGGTCGAGGCTCACGGCCGCCCTCCCCCGCCCGCCGCCGCGGCGCCGGTCGTGCGGACGAGTCGGAGCGCGCCCGCCTCGCCCCGCCCGGCCCGCCAGCCGTCGGGCAGCCAGACCGTGGTGTCCGGCTCGACCAGGGCGACCGGGCCCACGCCCGAGGGACGGTCGGGCTCGGGCAGGTCCTCGACCGCCAGCGGCGCCGGCCGCCGGGCCGACGCCCGCAGGGCCACCACCTCGACGGGCGCCCCCGGCCGGGCGTAGCCGTTGCGGCGCTCGTGCTCGGCCGCGAACGCCGCCACCGACGGCACCGACAGCTCGTAGCTCTGGCCGGCGTACCGGCAGTCGACGCGGGCCTCGACCTCGGCGGGCCCCCCGCCGAGGGCGGCGACGGCGTCGGCCGCCAGTGCACCCAGGGCGGCGTCCACGCCCGAGAGCTCGGACGGGTCCGGCCACGAGCGCACGAGGTCGTGCTGGTGGGGGCTGGCGAGCACCCCGACCGCGGAGAGCACGCCCGCCCGGGCGGGGACGAGGACCGTCCCGATCCCCAGGGCGTCGGCGAGCGCACAGGCGTGCAGCGGGCCCGCCCCGCCGAACGCGACGAGGGCGCCCTCCCGCGGGTCCACCCCCCGGGCGACCGACACGGTGCGCAGCGCCTGCTCCATGGCCGCGTCGACGACCGCGAGCACCCCCGCCGCGGCGGCCGGGGCGGATCCCATCCCGAGCGCCTCGAGCGCCGCGGTGGCGGCACCCAGGTCCAGTCGACCGAGCCCGGGGAAGGAGGCGTCGGCGGGGATGCGCCCGGCCACGAGGTTGGCGTCGGTCACCGTGGGCCGCCGCCCACCCCGGCCGTAGCAGGCGGGCCCGGGGTCGGCCCCGGCGCTCTCCGGGCCGACCACCAGCGCGCCGCCGGCGTCCACCCGGGCGATCGACCCACCGCCGGCGCCGATGGTGTGGAGGTCGAGGGACGGCAGGCGGACGGGCAGGCCCGCGACCTCACGCTGGGCCGCGGGCGCCGGCGCCCCGTCGAGGATCAGGCACACGTCGGTGCTGGTGCCGCCCATGTCGAAGCTGAGCGCGGTCGCGAACCCGTTCGCGCGGGCGACGGCCGCCGCGGCCCGGGCCCCGCCGGCGGGGCCCGACAGCAGCAGCAGCGCCGGCGTGGCTGCCGCGGCGTCGACCGGGACGAGCCCACCCGCCGAGGTCATCACCGCCACCTCGGGCGCCAGCGCCGACAGCGAGCGCAGGTACCGGCTGCACACCGGTCGGAGGTAGGCGTTGACCACGGTGGTGACGGTGCGCTCGTACTCGCGGAACTCGGGGGCGACCTCGTGCGACACGCTCACGTCGTGGCCCGCGGCCCGCAACGCCTCGGCCACGACCCGCTCGTGCCCCGGCGCCAGGTCGGCGTGCAGCAGGCACACCGCCACGGCCTCCACGCCCGAGGGCACCGGGGGCACGGCACCGACCGGCGCGACCTCGGTGCCCGTGGCGTCGAGGCGGCCACCCACCTCCAGACGGTTCTCGCGCGCCACGAGGGGCGCCGGCCGGTCCGACCACGGGTCGTAGAGCGACGGGCGGTGCTGGCGGGCGATCTCGACGACGTCGGCGAAGCCCTCGGTCGTGACCAGCGCCACGGTGGCCCCCCGGCGCTCGAGCAGCGCGTTGGTGGCCACCGTCGTCCCGTGGGCCAGTTCGGAGGGCGGCCCACCGAGCTGCTCGATCCCGGCGGCCACGGCGTCGGCGGGGTGCGCCGGCGTCGAGAGCACCTTGGTGGCACGGCCGTCGGCGGTCACCAGGTCGGTGAAGGTGCCCCCGGCGTCGGACCCGATGCGCATCGGCCGAACGCTATTCGCCTCACAGCCGGCGGCCCGCCGCCGATCGGGTGGGGGTCGAGCGGGACGCAGCACGATGCCCGCACGCGGGGTGGTCTGAACACCACTCTGTGTGGTTTACTCAGCCGGACGAGGCCCGGCACCCGCCGGGCGACGAAGGAGAGGGCGTGGCCAGGTTTCGACGGTGGGGCAAGGCGGAGCAGTCCGATGCCGACAACGTCGACCTGAGCCAGGACGAGCACGCCTGGTGGGCGAACGGGCGGGTGCAGAGCGCCCCCGGGCTCGCCCCCGAGGCACGGCCCGAACCCGCGCCGACCCCCGACCCCGGCCCCTGGGACTTCACCGACGTGTTCGCCGCGGATGTCGACGGCGCCATCGGCCGGGAGTTCGGTGAGGGCACGACCGACGCCACCGAGACCTCGGACGCCCGCAACCTCGCCGAGGTCTTCGCCGAGGAGGCCGCCTTCCGCACCCTGGGCGTCGAGCCCGGCGCCTCCTGGGACGACGTCGTCGTCGCCCACCGCCGCCTGGCCAAGCGCTTCCACCCCGACCGGCTCATCAGCGCCGACGACCGGACCCGGGCCGAGGGCGAGCAGCAGATGATCGAGGCCAACGCCGCCTACGAGACCCTCCGCCAGCGCCTCCGCCCCCACAGCCGCACCACCGGCCTGTTCAGCGCCTGAGCCGCAGGGCCTGAGCCGCAGGGCGCCGACTCAGTCGAGCTCGTCGGGCACGCCGCCCGTCCGCCCCGTCTGGCGGGTGCACGCCTCGACCGCCAGCCCGTCGACCAGGTCGTTCATGGGGTCGCCGCTGTGGCCCTTGACCCACCGGAACGTGACGTCCCCCCGGGCGAGGTAGAGGTCGATGAGGGGCTCCCACAGGTCCCGGTTGGCCACCGGCTTCTTCTGGCTGTTGGTCCATCCCCGCCGCCGCCAGCCCTCGTACCAGCGGTCGCGGAAGCAGTGCACGACGTAGGTCGAGTCGCTCACCACCTCGACCCGGCCGTCGAGGGCCCGCAGCGCCTCGAGCGCGGCCTGGATCTCCATGCGCTGGTTGGTGGTGTGGGTCGCCGCACCGCTGGCGAAGGGGCCGCCGGGCACCGCCCAGGCCCACCCGCCCGGACCGGGGTTCCCCGAGCAGGCACCGTCCGTGTACACCTGCGTGAGGTCGGCCATGGAGCGATGGTGGCACGGGACCGGTTGTGATCCGGACATCCACCCGTGAGCATGGCGGCATGATCATCGACGGCTTCGTGCACCAGCTGCCCGACATCGACCCGGAGGAGACCCGGGAGTGGCTGGACTCGCTCGACGCCGTCGTCGGCACCCACGACCGCTCGCGCGCCCGGTTCCTCATCGCCAAGCTGCTCGAGCGCGCCCGCGAGCTGCAGGTCGGCGTCCCCGCCGCTGTGGCGACGCCGTACGTCAACACCATCCCGGCGGCGGAGGAGCCGTGGTTCCCGGGCGACGAGCACATCGAGCGCCGCATCCGCGCCTTCATCCGCTGGAACGCGGCGGTCATGGTGGTCCGGGCCAACAAGCACGACGACGGCATCGGCGGCCACCTGTCGTCGTTCGCCTCGAGCGCGGCGCTCTACGAGGTCGGCTACAACCACTTCTTCCGGGGCAAGGACGACGGCCTCGCCGGCGACCACGTCTACATCCAGGGCCACGCCGCCCCCGGCACCTACGCCCGGGCGTTCCTCGAGGGCCGCCTCACCGAGGACCAGCTCGACCACTTCCGCCGCGAGATCGCGGGCGACGGCCTGTCGAGCTACCCCCACCCGCGGCTGATGCCCGAGTTCTGGGAGTTCCCGACCGTGTCGATGGGGCTCGGCCCCCTCAACTCGATCTACCACGCCCGCTTCAACCGCTACCTCCAGAACCGCCAGATCGACGACACCTCGCAGTCCCGGGTCTGGTGCTTCCTCGGCGACGGCGAGTGCGACGAGCCGGAGACCCTCGGCTCGATCTCCCTCGCCGCCCGCGAGCAGCTCGACAACCTCACGTGGGTCGTGAACTGCAACCTCCAGCGCCTCGACGGCCCGGTCCGCGGCAACGGCAAGGTGATCCAGGAGCTCGAGGCCATCTTCCGGGGCGCCGGCTGGAACGTGATCAAGGTGATCTGGGGCTCCAAGTGGGACGAGCTGCTCGCGAAGGACGTCGACGGCGTCCTGCTCGAGAAGATGAACTCGACCGTCGACGGGGACTTCCAGCGCTACACGACGGCCGACGGCGCCCACATCCGCCGCCACTTCTTCGGCCCCGACCCCCGCCTCGGCAAGCTGGTCGAGCACCTGAGCGACGACGAGCTGCGCCTGCTCCCCCGCGGCGGCCACGACTACCGCAAGCTCTACGCCGCCTACCGCTGGGCCACCGAGCAGCGGGGGGCGCCCACGGTGATCCTGGCCAAGACGGTCAAGGGCTGGACCCTCGGCCCCGACGTCGAGGGCCGCAACGCCACCCACCAGATCAAGAAGATGTCGACCAAGCAGCTCCTCGAGCTGCGCGAGCGCCTGCACCTCGAGGCGGAGATCCCCGAGGAGACGCTCCGCGACGACGCCGACCCGCCCTACTTCCGCCCCCCCGTGGGCTCGCCCGAGCACGAGTACCTCATGGCCCGGCGGACCGCGCTCGACGGGTCGCTCCCCCGCCGCACCACCGAGGTCAAGCGCCCGCTCACGCTGCCGGCCGACGGCCCCTTCGACGAGCTCGCCGCCGGCTCCGGGGCCCAGGCGGTGTCGACGACCATGGCCTTCACACGCCTGCTG
>WBZL01005834.1_pt1 | contig 10042 bp, 8 predicted proteins | sample 5204291 | NCBI WGS metagenome assembly WBZL01 (sample SAMN12344345, study PRJNA552823) | activated sludge metagenome | biome: Activated sludge suspended growth; feature: Nitrification reactor; material: Wastewater; isolation source: activated sludge from nitrification reactor of wastewater treatment... | reverse complement strand
CTGGCAGCCTCGCCAATCACACCAATTTTCTGCATAACGGCGCTCTGGCGCATCTCATCTTGCAAAAAAGCTTCACGGTCTACGCCATCTATAAAACGAGCAATCGCTTCTGCCGCTTCAACAATGTCAACCAGATATTGTTCTTCAGACCGCATACACTACTTTTAGCTCCGCTAAAACGTTGTTTTTGATGAGGGGCTTGAGATCGTCGCGCAAAACCAGATCAACATCTCGCTGCAACAAGTCGGACAGCTCGATTTGCATTCCAGCCAGGTCCATCAGGGTCAGGGTCGCTTCAATTCCAGGCTCAAAATCTACCAAGACGTCCACGTCGCTCTTGGCGGTAAAATCTTCGCGCAAAACGGAGCCAAACAGCGACAATTCGCGAATGTGATGGCGATCACAAAAATCCGAGATTTGATCGGTCGGTATCTGCACTTTGGGATTCATGCTGCACATTATAACAGAAGGCATTCCTACTCACTCAACTGGAGACCAACTTGCCCCGCAACCTGGCCAGGCGGTGTTCTAGTTCGGGTTGGACGAGTTGGGCACGAGCGGGCGACCAGCTCTGGCAGAGGGCAAGCGCCTGTTCGGTCCAGCGCACGGCCGTTTCCACATCCCCTTCTTGCCATTCATAGTGCATCGCCAGTTCTACGTGGGCAGAGATGTCGTCGTAGGTGGTGGCGGCGATTTGCTGCCAGCAGGGTACGGCTTCGGCGCGACGGCCGTGTTTTTTTAGCAGCCCGCCCAGTTCATACAGCGTGCGATGGTACAAATCGAGCGACAAATCCCCGGCTAAAGCCCAGCGCAGCGTTTGCTCGGCGGCAATGGTCTGGCCCAGGGCGGCCTGCCAGCGACCCAGGCTGTAGAGGTCAATAGGGTGATCGGTCACTTCGGGCCGGGCGAATTGGCGCACGACCCGGCTGGTCAGCGTGACCATCGACACCATGTCGATCTGGTTGTGGTAAAAGACGCGGCGCAGTTCGCGGGCATCGCCGCTGCGCAGGTAGTTGTTGTAGAGCGTGGGAATGAGCCAGCCGGGCACGTCGTCCTGCGTGCGCCGCAAACCGAGCAAGGATTGCTCCAGACTGCCCAGGGCGCAGGATTCGAGCCGCTGCCGCCACAAGCGGCGCGACGGCGGCAGGAGGTCGATATGCGGTTTCTGGCGCAAATCGGTGGGCATGCGGTTCATCAGGTAGCGGGTGTCGAGGAGAGGGACGTCGAAGGAACGGCCGTTAAACGTAATCAACCCCGCTTTGCCCGCCAGCAGCGCATCCAACAGGAGCAGCATGGCCGGTTCGTCGCCGTGATCGCGCAAGAAATATTGGCGCACCACAAACACGTCGCCCGACGGTCCCGTCTCAAAAAAGGCCGCGCCGACCATGAAAGCCAGCGTACCCGCCCCGGCCAGACCGGTCGTTTCGGTATCCAAAAAGAGGAAATCACGAAAATCAAGGTCGGTAAGGCGCGCATCGTTGGTGAAAACGGCCGTCTCCGCCGGCGACAAATCCAGCAAATCGCGCAGGGTGTCCTGCCCGTGCCGGTAGCTGAGCGGGTAGACTTTGTCCAGGACGTAACAGGCCCCTTCGGCCGTTTCTTCGCGGCGGATGCCAGGGAGAAGCTGCTCGACGGGTTTGGGGGGATCGAAGCCTTCTTCAAAGAAATCGGCGGCGGGGGGTGACGGCCGTTCCATTGGCGGCGGCTTTGGCGGCGCGGGCTTTAAGTTCCGCGTGCCTTTCGTCACGCCCAGGCGGCGCAGTCTGGCCTGAAAATTCTCGTCCATATGTTCTGATTGTAAGGATGTTGCGGGTGAATGGCAACTAATAACCGCCTAAATTCACCGCAAAGTTCGTTAATTTTAAGCTATACTTCCAGCGCAAAGTGCATTATGAAAATTTATCTCGCCCGACACGGGCAATCACGCTGGCAAATCGAACGGACGGATGGGGACTGGAACAGTCCGCTGACGCCGTTAGGACATCAACAGGCGCAGCAGCTGGCCGGCTGGCTGGCCAATGGGCATCGGGTTGACCCGGAAACGCGGGTGGAAGTGAGGGCTGTGTACAGCAGTCCCTTGCAGCGGGCGCAGGAAACGGCCGTTTACACCGCCAGCGCCCTCCAGCTTCCCATCCACACGGACGAAAATCTGGCCGAGGCCACCTTTCTCGTTTCCGACCATCTTCCAAACCAACCCTCACCTTTCCAGCCGCCAGAGCCATTTCAGCCATCAGCCGATTATGCGGCCTTGAAAACGCAAGCGCAGGCTGGGCTGGCCGCCCTGATTGCCGGCGCAGAAACGCACGGCGGCGCCGTGATGGCATTTTCCCATGGCGGCTTAATTTCCACAATGCTGCGCCAGGTGGTCGGCAGCGACGCCGTTTCTTTTTGGATTTATAACACCGGAATAAACCTGATTGAATGGAAGCGAGGCCGCTGGCATTTGCTGCACCTGAATATGTGGGACCATCTCAGCCCGGCATTACGCACATTTTAAGGAACTGCGCCGACCCGAAGGGTTTCGTTACCAGCGAGAAAAACCCGTCAGGTCTTGCTCAATACATTACCTTTTTAGGACAATTTATGACTCTTGTACTTGGTATGGTGTTTGTTTTTGGTCTGGTTATGGTCGCAAATTTTGTGACGGTGGCCCATAAACCACGTCTAAACAGGCTCTTTGATTTATTTCTGGTCCTCATGAATCTCCCCATTCTCTTCATTGGCGGGCTGCTTTTAGCGTTTCCGTCTGAACTGCTGTCGGCGTTTATGCAGGGCGGCAGCCTGCCGGCGCTCAACTGGTCGGCCGCCGGTTGGACGCTGGTGGGGATGGGTTTGTGGGGAGTCTTGGTCAGTTTGCGGCCGGTGCGGCAGGGATTCAGCCGGATCGCCCCGCTAAACGCCGAGCTGCCAATGCATACGTTGGCACTGGTATTCAGCGGTTTCCTGGTGGGGAACACGGTTTTTTCGCTTACGCAGGGTGGATTGGAGGAATTGGCGGCTACGGCCGTTTCCGCCTCTATTTTTGATATTTTATTCATGCAAGCCCTGTTTGTCGGGGTGGCCGTATTGGGAATTGGCCTCTACATCCGCCGCACGCCACAAGATGCGCGTTGGCGGCTTGGACTGACACGTCCCACCTTGCAGCAGCTCCTCACCGGCATTGGCTGGATCGTTGTTCTGGTTGTGCTGCAAGCCCTGGGCGGCGCCTTATGGACGCTGATTGACAGCTCCCAGGCCAAGTTGGTAGAAAACATCAGCGGCGAACTGCTGGGTAACATCGACACATTTGGCGAATGGCTGCTCCTGGCTCTGGCGACAGGGTTGGGCGAAGAACTGCTGTTTCGCGGTGCGCTCCAACCCGTCTTTGGACTGGGATTTACGGCCTTGCTGTTTGCGTTTGCCCATGTGCAATACGGCCTGACACCCGTGACCCTGGTGGTGTTTGTCATCGGGATTGTGCTGGGGCTTATTCGGCGCAAACATGGCACGGCCGTCTCCATTTTTGTTCATTCCGGTTACAATTTCGCTTTGGGCATGATTAGCCTGTTGGCGCTGCAATATGCGGACACGTTACGGTAAGCACACCCAAGCAAAATTGGCACGGCGCCACTGTTTTTGTTATAATGCCGCCGCATTCGGGGCATGGCGCAGCTTGGTAGCGCGCTTCAATGGGGTTGAAGAGGTCGTGGGTTCGAATCCCGCTGCCCCGACTGGCTAAGAAACAGAAAAACGCCGCGTTCATCAGCGCGGCGTTTTCTATTTCCCACAATCATCAAAACGAGCGCCGAAAACGGCAGCGGCTCGTTCTCGTTTCATGGGAGACGACATGAGCATAAGCTCAACACCTTCCCTGAAAATCCGCAGATTTCGCCGATGACGCAGATTTTTTCTCTGCACCTCCGCCACTATGTTTGCAGATTGCTGAATGGGACGCGGATGAACACGGATTTGACGGATTTTCGCGGATATTTCTTAAAAAATCTGCGTTTATCTGCTGTAATCCGTGAAAATCCGCGTCCCATTGTTAAAAGTGCAAAGATAGTGTACGCGCCTCTGCGTCTTTGCGTTAATTTATTTCCGAAGGAGACGACACCAACTGTCGTTGACCACCATGAATGAAAACCCAACCTCCGGGAGGTTCAGTGCGTAACAGAGGCCGTTTCTGAAGCCTCCCGGAGGTTTATTTACAGAGGAGTCGGCATGGATACGCACACAGAACAAGGTAGCAATGCCAATAGCAAAGCCGTTCGTTTACAACGGCGCAGCGCGCTTGTATTTGCTGTTTTGGGCATATTGCTTTGTACGATTTCTTTAGGCGCCGAGCTGTTAGGGCTGGAATTTACGCCTGGATTTGGCGCGGTGCAAATGATGCAATTGTTATTCGGCATCACCTGCCTGACGGCCGCCGGGTTTCTTTACCTGCGCACGCTGCATGCGGCGAACGCGCCGCGATCGCTGCAAGCAGATATTGGCGTGCGGCTGGCGGCGACCGGTCTGGTGTTTATTTATGTGGCCGGATTTGCGGATTTAATTGGGATTGGCACGCATGTGGACCCGAAGTTTGCACGGCCGTTTGTCGGCCCGCTGCAGTTGGGGGGGATATTTTTGGGAACCCTGTCGATCGTGATTGGCTTGTTGCTCTACCATTCCAGCCGCCGCCTGCGCGGCACTTCCTCGATGGAATTTTTAATGAATGGCAAAAGCGAGCATACAGACTAACGAAACCAACCACCGCCTGAAACCTGGCAAGACCCCAAGGGTTTAATACTCAACTAATCCAAATTCCCACAAAAAAACCCTTGGGGTCTGTATGAATAACTCCGACAAGACCCCAAGGGTTTAATACCCAACTAATCCAAATTCCCAGTATCAAACCCTTGGGGTCTATTTAGATACTAATTGTTGTCGCCCCAACCCACGCCCCTTACCGCACCAGAGACAGTTGGAAAGGCTGGTTTAAGACAGTAAAAACAAATGTATCTGTCGGTGGACGCTGGTAGGTGACAAAGAATTGCAGCGTCTGCCCCGGCGGTACATTCCAGGGGAAAGCCGGGTTCGTAGAAAGCAGTAAAAACCGGGAGCCATCCGCTGTTACCAAAGACAGGTCCGACTCGGTAACAATCACCGGCTGCTGCCCCAGGTTGGTAATCTGCCCTTCTAAAATGAGGGAGATTTGGTCTCCTGAAATGGTTGCCCCGGTCAACGAGATGTTAGTTTGGGCTAAATCACCGCTGCCGCCAGCAAAGGGGATAACGACTTGAATTTGCGCGCCGCTTTCAATATCGACAACGACCCACTGCAACGTGGGCGTGTTTAAGCCCACGGGCACCTGATACCCGGCGGTGGCCTGAAAAGATTGCCCGGCATTGAGGAAGCCGCTTAAGCTGGGGAAATTGCCCGATTGGCTGGCAAGGGGATTGACGGCGTATTGGTTGCCCAGGTCGTCGGCGAGGGTGAGGCGGAATCGATTGGAATCGACAGCCTTTAAGCCCACATTTTGCACCTGGAAATCGACGCGGAAGAAGGCAAAACCCGCCGGCGATTCGGCGCGTCCCGGATCATAGGCTGTGCCGGTGACCGTGATTTGCAAATCGCCCAACTGCACAGATTCGCCTAATTCGACGGTATTGGGTTGGAAATTACCAGCGGTATCGGAGACGACGTAACGGCCGTTTACCACCAGCCGGTTTTCGCTGCCATTTCCCAGCAGCACAATCGTTGTCCCCGGCACTTGCTGCGAGAAAATATCCCGGTTGTTAATGGGCACTTCTTCGCGGCTGTTAAAGGAGAAGGTGTAGGTCAGGCCGCCCTGAGTAACCATTTCGATTTCATCGCCAACTTCCATTTGCTCTATCAGCGCCTGTAAATCGGCTGAGTATGGCAAACCAAAGACATAATTAACAATGGTGCCATACACCCAAACGGCCGTGTCATCCGCAACATTCGGCGACCAGATGCCGTCTGCGCCAACCACCTGTGGCTGCACGGTAAACGTCCGCCCGCGCAGCGTCAGGGTGGCGGGCATATCCAGCGTCACCGAGATCGTATCCGACGGACCCACCCCTACCACCAATGGGTCTTGACTAGAAATTTGTGAGCCGACGGCCGTGGGAAATGGCGTTGGTTCATTACCACCCGCAAACAGGCCTCGCCCTTCACGAAAAGACAAAAACATTAACACCGCAATGAGGCATAAGGCCACAACGCCCATCATCACGATGCCGGCAAACAATGCCAACCAACGATTGGCGCTGATCCAGGTTTTAATAGACCCATTCTGAGAAGATGAGTCTTGCGGTGCGTTTTGCTCAGTTTCCTGTGGCTCTAACTCTGGCGACATAGGTTTCGTCCTGACGGCAAATCGGTCTGTAAAGGGGAAGCCACGTTACGGAATGCCTGCCGGTAAGGGCTGTGGGGCAACTCGGATGAGGACGGTCGATTCGTCACCAATCACAACCTGGCTGTAATTCAAAAATGGCACAACAATGCGCAATGCGCCGGTCGTTTCGATGGAATCGAACCGGATCATGCCCGCTTCATTGGTATAGCCAAAAGCCAACAACTGGCCCGTGCTGTTTTCATAAAGCGCCACGGCCGCGTCGACAATACCTTCTGTCAGTTCCGGCATGAAATTATTGTTGCTGTCGTAATACAACGTGACATTAACCACGACCACACGCTGCCCGCCGGAAGGGGGAACGGCCGTTGGCAACGGTTGAATCTGCACGGACGGCGGCGGCGCTGGCGTCAGGGTCTGGAAAATAGACGTAAAGTCAATCGGCGTGACGGTGGGAAAAGCCGTGCCGCCAAATGGCGTGGGCGTGGCTGGCGATGGACCGCCCGTACCCGTACCCGTTCCAGGGAAAAAGGGCACGGAAGTCGGCGTTTCTGTTGGTGTCGGCGTGGGGGTAACAACCTCCTCGATACACACCAAATCATACGTATGTAACGGCGATTCATCATAGGGCGGCGGGTTAACCGGACCCACTACCACCGACAAAAACCCGGTATACGGAGCGCGAATGCTTAATTTGCTCCCCCGATCGCCTGGCGCTTTGTCGTCGTTGCCCAGGTTCGGGTAAAAATCATTGCCGTTCTGATCGTAGAAGATCATGTTTGTATCGGCGTAAGGCGAAAGATTGAGCGTTTCACAGGTGTATTGCATGCCGGCCTTCATCCAGAGTCGGAAGAAATCGGTATCCTGCGAACTGCCCAACGTCGGCACAAAACTGAGGTTATAGACCAGGCCAATCCCGATGGTACAGGCGTATTGCAGCGTGCTGTTATATTCACAAGCATCGGCTCCGGCGATTGGCGTTTGGGAGGGCGTGGCCGTTGGCTGCGCAATTTCCTGTACGTCCAGGCAATACGTTTTGCCGGTTGGATCTGAGGGATCGCGGTTTTCTACATAGGCGTAATAAAATCCCTCCGCCCCGGCGGCGATTTCTACCATGGAGCGCCTGGTGGTCACGTCGATGTCATCATTGACGCCCATCAAATTACCCTGGGTATCGTAGATTTTTAGCAATGTATCGATGCCCACCAGCAGGTCTCTTGTTTGAATTCGGTACCGTGACCCGGCTTTGCCATAGAAGCGATAATAATCCACATCACCGGTAGGCCAGAACGTGGCGTTACATGTAGAAACCCCCACGCCGATGGCCCGGGCCTCGCGCAAGGTGTTGTTCGGTTCGTAAGCGTCTAGCAGGATAACGCCGCCAGGAGTGGCTGTAGCCTGGGCCGGCAGATCATTATCGATGATGTTGATTTTGATTCGAGATGGATTGCCTAAGGTGGCATTAACGGGATTGAGCAGTTCGATGTAGAAAAATTCTATTGGTTCGTCGATATTGTCGTCGATGATGGTGATGGCAATGGTTCTTGTGGCCACGTTGGTGGGAAATTCCAGAACGCCGCTGACGTTGGTGTAATCGCCGCCGTCGCCGGTAGCTGTGCCGAAGTAAGAATTGTAGTTGACGCGCACCGTATCCGTAGCGGTGATCAGGCTGCGGGAAACAGAAACCTGGACGGTTCCTGCATTTTCGTCGAAATCTACGGAAGCGGCGCTAAAAAATACGGTGGGTAGCGTTTGGGCGGAAGCGACAGGGATGGAGGGTTGGGATAGTTGGATCATGAGTAAGACTGCCAGAAAAAACACTGTCAGTCCACCAGTTATTAATGCCCGATTGACACGACGCCATTGGGATTGATCCATAAATACCTCGCTAAAAGATTGTAGAAATTATAAGGAGTGTATAGGTCATTAGCAAATTTACAAAGAAAACAAAAAAGCGCTCCTTAACGTGGGGCGCTTTTAGGATACGGCCGTTCACTTTCATTCCAGGTGACGGTTAACTTTTGCCAATGGGATTTTCCAACACTTCATCGACCAGGCCATACTCTTTCGCCTGGAGGGCTGTCATATATAAATCACGATCAGTGTCTTCGGCAATTTTCTCGACGGTCTGGCCGGTATGACGGCTCAGAACTTCATTCAGGGTGGTGCGTAAACGCAAAATTTCTTGCGCCTGAATGGCAATGTCTGAGGCCTGTCCCTGCGCGCCGCCCAAAGGCTGATGCATATGGATGGTTGTGTGAGGCAGCGCATAGCGCATCCCTTTGGTGCCGGCCGTTAACAAAATTGTGCCAAAGCTGGCCGTAAACCCGACGGCTACCGTAGAAACCGGGCACTCCACCTGCTGCATGGTATCGTAAATGGCCATGCCGGCGTAAACCTGTCCACCTGGGCTGTTGATATACATGCGAATCGGTTTTGTCGGGTCTTCGCGGGCCAGATACAACAACTGCGCGACTGTCAGGTTGGCAATTTGATCATTAATCGGCGTGCCCAGGATGATGATGCGCTCCTTGAGCAGCAGCGAGAAAATATCAAACGCACGTTCCCCACGCCCGGTTGTTTCGATGACCATAGGAACCAGTGAGGTTGGTATATTCATTTGACGTTCTCCTTCACTTGGCATCCGTTTCTCCAATCAGGCGTGACGGGAAAAAATGATGCGCGGATGATAAAATGTTTTATACAGACCCTAAAGGTTTTCGCTCTCAAACCCTTAGGGTCTTCCAGAGAACCTGCCTAAGCGCCTGGCGATAGTCGAGCAGTTTACCGACGTTTTATAAGATTTGTATTATTCTTCTTCGTCGTCGGCCGCGGCATCATCAATCTCTAATGAAGCCAGATCAGGCGCTTCGCCGGCCAGAACCGCTTTGATGCGGTCGTAGGCTTTATCCATCAACACTTCGCTGCTGATCATCTCGAAAGCATACCCTTGTTGGTAATACTCTCGCATGCTGTTTCTTAGCTCGTCGTTGTCGCCAAACCCTTCCAGGCGTTCTTCGACGCGCGCGTCGATGTCTTCGGCGGTGACGCGCAGTTTTTCATCGAAGATGAATTGGCGTAGAACCAGTTGGCGTTGTAATCGCTCAACGGCCGTTTCCCGAAATTCACTGCGCATCGATTCTTCATTCTGTCCCTGAATCTGCAGGTAATCGTTCCATTCCCAACCAGACCGGACAATCTGGCTCTTCAGCGATTCGACCATGGAGTCCAGTTCCATTTCGACGGCTGCGGGCGGGAAAACGATGTGCGCGTCTTGCAGCAGATCGTCGATCATGCTCTCGATCAACTCGTTTTTCGCGGTATTTTCCGCTTGCTTCTGCAAATTCTCGCTCACGGCCGTTTTCAGTTCGTCGATGGTTTCGTAGGAACCCTCCAGCTTCGCCAGTTCGTCGTCCAGTTCAGGCAGCGTACGCTTCTTCACGTCGAGTACGGACACGGTGAAGGTCGCCTCGCGGCCAGCCAGGTCCACATCATCAAAATCTGGCGGGAAGGTGAAGTTGAAGCTTTTTTCATCGCCCACAGACATGCCCACGATATTTTCCACAAACGGCGTGCCGGGGAAAATCATGGTATCGTCCATGAGAAGCTCGGTCTGCTCTTCATTAAAGAGGATGTCATCTTCGGATTCGGCGGCGGGTTGGTCGGTTACGGCCGTTTCCTCATCCCCTTCTTCTTCTTCTTTTA
>WBZL01005832.1_pt1 | contig 10046 bp, 9 predicted proteins | sample 5204291 | NCBI WGS metagenome assembly WBZL01 (sample SAMN12344345, study PRJNA552823) | activated sludge metagenome | biome: Activated sludge suspended growth; feature: Nitrification reactor; material: Wastewater; isolation source: activated sludge from nitrification reactor of wastewater treatment... | reverse complement strand
CCTGTAGCGCCCGTCCAATAAGCGCAATGCGCTCCTAAATTTATAGCGTCAGACGCTGACTTCAGGGGCGCCCGTGGCCGGGCGTGGCGGCTTGGGGCGTGGGGCCTTGGTGGTGTGTACCAGCAGCGTGGCCTTGTCCATGTCTCCGGCCAGCAGGGCAGGCCAGGCCTTCAGGCTGTGGGTGATGCTGTCTTCGATGAGGGTGCGCTGGTCGGGGGCCGGTTTCTTGAGCACCCAGTTCGCCACTTCGGCCTTGTCGCCTGGGTGGCCAATGCCGATGCGCAGGCGCCAGTAGTCGGGCGAGCCCAGTTGTGCGTGGATGTCGCGCAGGCCGTTGTGCCCTGCGTGGCCGCCACCGCGCTTGAGTTTGACCTGCCCTGGGGCGATGTCCAGTTCGTCGTGCGCCACCAGAATTTCCTCGGGTGCGATCTTGAAGAAACGCGCCAGTGTGGCCACCGATTTGCCCGACAGGTTCATGTAGGTCTGTGGCTCCAGCAGCCACACATGCTGGCCGTGCACCGTGGCGCGTGCCGCCAGGCCCCAGTAGCCGCGCTCGGGTTGCAGCTGTACCTTGAGTTCGCGCGCCAGCGCGTCGACCCACCAGAACCCTGCGTTGTGGCGGGTGGCTTCGTATTCGGACCCTGGGTTGCCCAGGCCCACAAAGAGCTTGATCATGGCTGCAATTATCAAATGGCACAAAAGCCAACGGCCCACGCAAAGGTGGGCCGTTGTGCACAGGGCAGCCACACAGGGGTGACTGCCGGGGCTGTGAGCAAGAATTACTTCTTGCCCTTGCCCTTGCCCTTGGCGGGGGCGGCAGCGGCGTCTGCGGCAGGGGCAGCAACTTCCACGGCCGGGGCCACCACGGAGACCAGAACGGGGTTGTTCTTGGCGCCACGGGTCACGGCGCTCACGCCCTTGGGCAGCTTGATGTCCTTGAGGTGCAGGGAAACGTTCTTCTGCAGGTTGGACAGGTCCACGGCGATGAATTCGGGCAGGTCCGAAGGCATGCAGGAAACGTCCAATTCGGTCATCACGGGGGTGACCAGGCACTTGTCCACCTTGACGGCGGGCGACTCTTCAGCGCCGCTGTAGTGCAGGGGCACCTTCATGTGCAGCTTGGTCTTTTCGTCCACGCGCTGGAAGTCGATGTGCAGCACCAGTTGCTTGAAGGGGTGGTATTGCACGTCGCGCAGCAGCACCTTGCTGGTCTGGCCGTTCAGTTCCATGTCCAGCACGCTGGAGTGGAAGGCTTCTTTCTTCAGGGCGTGCCACAGGGCGTTGTGGTCCACTTCGATGGCCACGGGCTGGGCGCCAGCGCCATAAACGATACCGGGCGTACGGCCCGAATTGCGCAGGCGGCGGCTCGCACCCGTGCCTTGCTTGGCGCGCTCAAAAGCGACGAATTGCATGAGGATTCTCCGTTCGAGGAGCACCGCGACCAGTGCCACCTCCGTTTGACAAAAAAGGCGCCCCGAGGGACGCCCTGCGTGTTGTTCGCGCGGTCAGAACAGGTTGTCCTGGTCGGCAAACAGACTCATCACCGAGTCTCCCTTGGCAATGCGCTGGATCGTTTCGGCGATCAGCGGGGCCACGGAGAGCTGGCGGATCTTGGCGCAGCCGCGTGCAGCTTCGCTCAAGGGAATGGTGTTGGTGACCACGACTTCGTCAAGGGCAGCGCCCTGGGCGATGCGCTCGATGGCGGGGCCAGAAAAAATGGGGTGTGTGCAGTAGGCGTACACCTTCTTGGCACCGCGCTCCTTCAGCACCTCGGCAGCTTTGACCAGCGTACCGGCGGTGTCGATCATGTCGTCCATGATCACGCAGTTGCGCCCTTCGATGTCGCCGATCACATGCATCACTTCGGATACGTTGGCCTTGGGGCGGCGCTTGTCGATGATGGCCAGGTCGCACCCCAGTTGCTTGGCCAGTGCGCGTGCGCGCACTACGCCGCCCACGTCGGGCGAGACGACGATCAGGTCGTCGTAGTCCTTCTGGCGCAGATCACCCAGCAGCACGGGGGACGCGTAGATGTTGTCCACCGGAATGTCGAAAAAGCCCTGGATCTGGTCGGCGTGCAGGTCCATGGTCAGCACGCGGGCCACGCCCACGGCCTGAAGCATGTTGGCGACGACTTTGGCCGAGATAGGCACACGCGTGGAGCGCGGACGGCGATCCTGGCGGGCGTAGCCAAAATAGGGAATCACGGCACTGATGCGTTCGGCCGAGGCGCGCTTGAGCGCATCGACCATGATCAGCAGTTCCATGAGGTTTTCGTTGGTGGGCGCGCAGGTGGACTGCACCACGAACACGTCGCGGGCGCGCACGTTCTGGTTGACCTCCACGGTGACTTCGCCGTCGGAAAAGCGGCCTACGTGGGCTGCGCCGAGGGAAATATGGAGGTGTTGGGCAATTTCAGCCGCCAATGCGGGATTGGCATTGCCGGTGAAAACCATGAAGTCGGGTTGGTTGGCCTGCATGAGCGTCCCAGCGGTCTGAAATGATTTGCCTGTGCGCGATGAGGATTTGGCAGGGGAGGAAGGACTCGAACCCTCGCATGCCGGAATCAAAATCCGGTGCCTTTACCAACTTGGCGACTCCCCTACACAGGTGACTTGCCGAAGCGGCAAACCACCGAAACTTCAATCCTCTGCCCATCCTGCCAGAGGATGCTGCGTCAGATTCTCGCATGCCTTGACCTGCCAGGTGCCAGGAGCACCGCTAAGATCCACTGCATGTGGCATTTGTGCAAACACTGCACTTCCAGAGCCCGTCATTCTACCATGTAATCCGCGTGCTTGGAGCCAATCGAGGGCTTGTTGCACATCGGGGCACAGTGCCTGCGCGACGCTTTGCAAGTCGTTACGACCAAAGTCGTAGTGTGCTGCAGCAAAGCCTAAGATTGTAGCACTATCTGAATCGCGCTTCAAAGCGGGGGATGCAAAAATTTTTGCGGTCTCGATGCCAGCCGCGGGTTTGACCACGGCAAAGCGCGCAGTCGGCAGCGCGCTCGCACCTGTAAGAGGTGTGATGCGTTCGCCAATGCCCTCGACCCAGGCATGGTGGCCGCACAGGAAAAACGGCACGTCGGCACCCAGGCGCAGCGCAATGGCCTGCAGTTGCGGCGTGCGCAGGCCCAGCTTCCAGAGGCGGTTGAGTGCCAGCAGCGTGGTGGCGGCGTCCGAGGAGCCCCCGCCCATGCCCGCCTGCGCCGGAACCCGCTTGAGCACGCCGATATGCGCGCCCAGGGAACAGCCCGTGCTCTGCTGCAGCGCGTGCGCAGCGCGCAGCGTCAAATCGTCTGGGGGCAGTGCGGGGCCCAGGTCTTCCCGCGTGAGCTGGCCGTCCCTGCGCAGCGAGAAGTGCAGTGTGTCGCACCAGTCGATCAGCATGAACACCGATTGCAGCAGGTGGTAGCCATCGTCCCTGCGCCCGGTGATGTGCAGAAAGAGATTCAGTTTGGCGGGGGCTGGAACGTCGTAAAGGGACAGCATCGCAAAAGAAGGCAGGGCGGTGTCAGGGGTTCAGCAGTATGCGCAGCATGGCGGCTGGTGGTGGCTGGGTGCGTGTGGCACTCAGGCGTCCTTCGTCCAGTTGCTGCAGGTCTGCCTGCCAACCGCCAGCCAATGTGGGCACTCCTGAGAGCCAGTCGAACAGCGCATCAATGGGCAGGGCTTCGCCCGTCACCTCGCGCAGCAGGGCTGAAAGTGTTGCTGCGCTGCGGCGTTCCTGGGCTGTTTCAATGGAGGCTTCGCCCACAGACCATTGAAGACGCGCCAGCAGGGTGCCCAGAGGGGTGGACAGTTCCAGGCGGCCGTTGTCTGCGGAGCCCTGCAGGTCGAAATGGGCGGCGAGGGAGCGAGGAGCATCAGGGTCGTCCACACGCAGATGGATGCGTCCACTCCAGGGGCCGGTGGACGGCGTATGCGCACCGCGGCGCTGTGGCTGCGCACAGCCCACCAGCCACACCGACGACAGGGCATACAGCCCGGCCTGGCAGAGGGCGCGCCGGTTCCAGGGAGACATGAAGGAGACTCTCACGCCTTCTCAGGGCTTGACACCCAGGCGCTTGAGGGTTTCGCGCAGCACCTCATTGTCGGCATTGAGCCTGGCGCTTTCCTTCCAGAGCTTCCGCGCCGCCTCTTTTTCGCCCAAGACCCAGAGCACTTCACCCAGGTGCGCCGCAATTTCTGCGTCGGGGCGCAGCCGGTAGGCGCGTTCCAGCAACTGGCGCGCCTGGGGCATATTGCCCATGCGGTACTCGATCCAGCCCAGGCTGTCGGTGATGAAGGGGTCGTTGGGGGCCAGGCTCAGGGCGCGCTCGATCAGGAGCCTGGCTTCTTCGAGTTGTACTCCACGGTCGGCCAGCGAGTAGCCCAGGGCGTTGAGCGCATGGTGGTAGTTGGGGTTGCGGGCAATCAACTTGCGCAACAGGCGCTCCATTTCGTCGTGCCGCCCCAGTTTGTCTGCCAGCATGGCCAGCTCGTACTCCAGATCGTCGTCATCGGGGGTGGCCTTCACCAGCTTTCCCTGCAGTGTGTAGGCCTCGCGGTATGCACGTGCATCGCGCAGTAATTGCACCTCGGCTTGTTGGTTCATGCGCCGGGCCTCATCGGTCTCGGCGGGCAGGCTCTGCAACAGGGCGCGGGCTTCCTTGAGCTTGCCCTGGCGGGCCAGCAAGGATGCGCGCCGGGTTTGGGCGCTGAAAAGCTCTTTGCCGTCTTCGATGCGCTGCAACCATTGCTCAGCCGCCGCATAGTCCCCGCGTTTTTCCGCGATCTGAGCATGCAACAGGTAGGCCTGCGTCAGGCTGGCACGCAGCGTTTCATTGTCCGGCGATGACTTTGCGAGGCGCAGCAGTTCACCCAGCGATGCTTCGGCGGCCTCGTACTGCTGGTCTTGTACCTGAAGCGCCGCCTGCGCGAGCCAAGCCTGGGGCAGGTCGGGCTTTTCGGTGGTCACGGCCTTCAATTGGCTGCGGGCCTCGGGATAGCGCTGTTGTTCAAGCAACAGCCGGGCATAGGCCATGCGCACTTCAGGGCTGGGACGTTGCTGCAGGTAGGCGGTCAATAAGGGCTCGGCATCGGCAGTGCCGTTCTCCATCAGCTCCAGGGCGAGCACGGCAGGACCGTCGGCTTGTGCATGTGACGCTTGCCCCCGCCGCGCCGCATCCAGGGCTCCGGTGGCGTCTTGGGCCTGCAGGCGCATGCGTCCGATGGCCGTCCAGGCAGCGGCGGCGGCGGCCCCCTCGGCGCGCAGTTCAGTGTTCAGTGCCTTTTCGAGCATGCGCGCGGCTTGCGCCTTGTCTGGCGCTCTGCGCAACAACTGTGGCAAGGCCAGCAGCATTCCCGGCTTTTCGGCGTCCGGCGTCTGGTCCAGCATCTCGCGCAGGGGGGTAGGAATGTCGTCGATGCGGTTGAGGGCGATCAGGATCTGCAGCACATAGCGGTTGGCGTCGGTGGACTGCGGTGTCGCCTGCTTCCAGGCCTGGGCGGCAGCCAGTGCCTGGTCTCCCGCACGCGCCTGCAGGGCGATGTCCGTGGCACGTTGGAACAGCCGCTCGTCGTTGCTGCGGCGGGCCGCCTCCAGGACCAGTGCATACCCGGTGCCGGGATCACCTTCGCGTGTGACGATTTCTCCCAGCAGTATTTCGTAAAACAGGGTGGCATCCAGCAGCGCCGAAGCGATCGGCCTGTCCCCTGGGGCGGCAGTCTGGTGCTGGGGTGTTTGTGGGGGTGCTGCGAGACAGGCGCCCGCCACGAGTGCGCCCGGCAAGAAGGTCGCCAGAATGCGAAGAATATGGAGCATCAAACCATAATAATCCATGCCCGTGGTGGGCAACGGGAGTACCTTTATGCCGGAGTTGCCCGAAGTGGAAGTCACTCGCCGTGGCATTGCTACCGCCTTGGTGGGAGCGCGGATACGAGCGGTGGTGCTTGGCAAACCCTTGCGTTGGCCACTGGGCTGTGACCCAGCCCGCTTGGTCGGGCGTGTCTTCACCGCCGTGGGGCGGCGTGGCAAGTACCTGTTGCTGGAGTTGGACGAAGGCTGCCTGATCGTGCACCTGGGCATGTCCGGCAGCCTGCGCTGGCTGGTGCAACCTACTGAGCCGGGCCCACACGACCATTTCGATGCTTGCACCGACCGGGGGACGCTGCGTTTGCATGATCCGCGGCGCTTCGGCGCCGTGGTCCATGTGGCCAGTTTGCAGGATCCGATGGCGTGCAAACTGCTGGGTGGCCTGGGGGTGGAACCCCTGTCGGACGATTTTCAAATGCGTAACTGGCTGCTCGCGCTGCGCCACAGCCGCCAGGCGATCAAGCAACTTCTGCTGTCGGGGCGCGTGGTGGTTGGTGTGGGCAACATCTATGCGTGTGAGGCCTTGTTCCGAGCGGGCATCCGACCCAGCACCCCCGCCTTGCGCATCGGTCCCGCACGGGCGCACCGGCTCCATGCGGCCATCCGCGAAGTGTTGGCCGAGGCGGTGAATCTGGGAGGGAGCACCTTGCGGGATTTCGCCAGCGCACATGGCCACGCCGGGGAATTTCAGCAGCATGCACAGGTGTATGGCCGGGAGGGCCTACCCTGCAGGGTGTGCGGCACCCAGGTGCGCATGGAGCGGCAGGGGCAGCGCAGCAGCTTCTTTTGTCCACGCTGTCAGCGTCCCTGATTTGAGGCGCTGAAACCACGTTTCCTCGTGGTGCAGGGCGCAATAGCTGCGTCCGGTGCTATATTTTGTGCCTATTCGTGGCAGCCTATCCATAGACCATCGGGAGCAAAGTGGGACCCTCCTTCAACGAGCAGTTCGAGCAGCATGGCGCCTGGCGGCGCGAATTCGCCCGGCAACTCAAGCAGCTGGGCGAGTGGATGTCTGCGCACGATCTCATGGATGCCGCCGTCCAGGAACGTTTGCAACGGCTCGAAGGGCAACTGCGTTCCGACCGCATCATGGTGGCCTTCGTGGCCGAGTTCTCGCGCGGCAAGTCCGAGCTGATCAACGCCATCTTCTTTGCCGACTACGGCAGGCGCATCATGCCGGCCAGTGCGGGGCGCACCACCATGTGCCCCACCGAGCTGGGCTACGACCCGCAGGTTCCTCATTGCCTGCGCCTTCTTCCCATTGAAACGCGCCTCCAGATGCAGGGGCTGGCCGAGTGGCGGCTCAAGCCCGAGCGCTGGGTCGAGGTGCCCTTGCAGGTAGGGGATGCCGATCAGATTTCGCGTGCGCTCGAAAAAGTGGCGCAGGTGCGCAAGGTCAGCGTGGACGATGCACGGGCCATGGGCTTCTGGCATGACGACATGCCCGATGACAACCCGTCGCTCGATGCGCAGGGCATGGTCGAGGTGCCTCTGTGGCGTCACGCCATCATCAACCTGCCCCATCCGTTGCTCAAGCAGGGCTTGGTCATTCTGGACACTCCGGGCCTCAACGCTGTGGGTGCCGAGCCCGAACTGACCGTCAACCTGATTCCGCAGGCCCATGCAGTGGTGTTCATTCTGGGTGCGGACACGGGCGTGACCCGCTCGGACCTGAGCATCTGGCGCGAGCATCTGGCAGCCGCATCGCAAGGGGCCGACGCGCGCCTGGTGGTGCTCAACAAGATCGACACCCTCTGGGACACGCTCAACTCGGCCCAGCAAATCCAGGACCAACTGGAGCGCCAGCGCCAGACCTCCGCCGAAATGTTGGGCGTGCGGTTGGATCAGGTGCTGCCCGTCTCGGCCCAAAAGGGGCTTGTGGCCAAGATTCAGTGCGACGACGTCATGCTGGAGGCCAGCGGCCTGCCGGTTCTGGAAGAGGCGCTCGGGCGCGGCATCATGGGCCAGCGCCAGGCCATTCTGCGTTCGGCCATCAGTGCAGGTATTGCCAGCCTGCGCGCTGAAACGGCGCGGGTGCTCAACATCCGTCGGCGGGATTTGGACGAGCAGATGCTGGAACTGCGCAGCCTGCGCGGCAAAAATTCGTCCGTCATCCTGGCCATGCGCAACCGCATCGAGCAGGAACAGCGCGAGTTCGACCTGAGCACCACGCGCATCCATGCCGTGCGGGCCGTGCACATCAAGCTCTTGCGCGACGTGTTCCACAAGCTCGGCAGCAAGGCCCTCAAGGAGCAACTGGCGCCGCTGATGGCCAGCCTGCAGCAAAAGGGTCTCAAGCTGGGTGTGCGCAAGCAATACGAAGAGGTCTTCCGCGAGTTGCAGGACACGCTTGATGGCGTGCAGTCCGCCGCGACGGAAATCCAGGCCATGTTGGAAGGCACGTTTCGTCAGCTCAATGCCGAGTTTGGCTTCTCGCTGCAGGTTCCAGCGGCGCCCCAGCTTCAGGAGTTTGGCGACGAAATTGTGCGCATCGAGCAAGGACACCTGCAGTACCTGGGCATGGGCAATACGCTCAAACTGTTGCAGCCGGAGTTTGCCGAACGACTGGGGCGCGCGCTGTCCATCCGCTTGCGCTCGGTGTACGAATCGGTGGCCAACGACCTGGAGCTGTGGAGCAAGTCCGCCACGGCCCAGCTCGATGCCCAACTGCGTGAGCGCAAGCGCAGCTTTGCGCGCCGCATCGAGGCGGTGGACCGCATCCAGCAGGCTGCTACCGGCCTGGAAGAGCGCATCACCGAGATCGAGGAAGGTGAGGCCGAACTGCAGCGGCTGGACGACCATCTGCTGCAACTGACCGAGCAGCTCATGGCCCTGGCCGAAGATCCGGCCGAGGTCGAGCACCACGACATCTTTGCCCCAGCATGAGTGGCGCCCTCCCGCCAGTGGCACCCCTGGTGGTGCGCTGGCAGGCCGAACATGGCCGCTCCAGCCTGCCCTGGCAGCGCACCCGTGATCCTTATCGCGTCTGGCTCTCCGAAATCATGCTGCAGCAGACGCAGGTGGCCACGGTGCTGGACTACTACGCACGGTTCCTGGCGCGGTTTCCTGATGTGCACGCGCTGGCAGCGGCGCCGCAGGACGATGTGTTGGCCTTGTGGAGCGGGCTGGGCTACTACAGCCGTGCCCGCAATCTGCACCGTTGTGCGCAGCAGGTGGTGCAGGTGCACGGAGGCCGTTTTCCCGCCACGGTGGCAGAACTGTCGGCCCTGCCAGGCATAGGTCGCTCTACCGCAGGCGCGATTGCCGCATTCTGTTTTGGCCAGCGTGCACCCATACTGGACGCCAACGTGCGCCGTGTGCTGACACGCCTGTTGGGCTTTGACGGCGACCTGGCGCAGGCTGCGCAGGAGCGCGCACTCTGGCAGCATGCCCAGGACTTGCTGCCGACCCAGCAGTTGGATGACGCCATGCCGCGCTACACGCAGGGAATGATGGATCTGGGTGCCATGGTGTGCCAGCCCCGCCAGCCCCGCTGTGAGGCGTGCCCCTTGCAGGCGCACTGTGTGGCTCGGGCCAAAGGCACCCCCGAGCAGTACCCGGTGCGCACACGCAAGCTGGTGCGCAAGGCCCAGGCATGGTGGTTGCTGCAATTGCAGGATGCCCAGGGCCAGGTGTGGCTGGAGCGCCGTCCTGAACGCGGTATCTGGGCGGGCTTGTACAGCCTGCCGGTGTTCGAGGAGCGCGAAGCGCTGATGGCCTGGCTGGAAGGTGCGCAGGCCCAGTTGCAGCAGGAACACCCTTCCATGCTGCATGTACTGACCCACCGTGACCTGTACCTGCACCGCGTGGTGGCCACGGTGGCGCAGCCGCCTGCCATGCCTGTGCCTGGCGGTTGGTACGACTTGGCAGAGACAGCCGCGCTGGGACTGGCCGCACCGGTGCGCAAACTGCTGCAGTCGGGCGCAGCGTAGCGGGCTTAGCGGCCGTCCAGCTCGCGGTGGCGGCGCAGCGTGGGCCACTGGCTGGCAAAGCGCACGGCCAGTCGCTCCACCAGATAAACCGAACGGTGCTGGCCACCCGTGCAGCCAATGGCCACGGTCACATAGCTGCGGTGGTTGCGTGCCATGGCGGGCAGCCAGTGTTCCAGGAAGACGGCAATGTGCTGCTCCATCACTTCCACTTCGGGTTGCTGCTTCAGAATATCGGCCACCTGCGCATCCAGCCCG
>WBZL01003298.1_pt1 | contig 10048 bp, 11 predicted proteins | sample 5204291 | NCBI WGS metagenome assembly WBZL01 (sample SAMN12344345, study PRJNA552823) | activated sludge metagenome | biome: Activated sludge suspended growth; feature: Nitrification reactor; material: Wastewater; isolation source: activated sludge from nitrification reactor of wastewater... | reverse complement strand
CCTCCTGGGCCGCGCCCGGCACTTCGTTCACCGGCCGCGACGCGGCTTCGACCCGCTGCTGGGTCAGCAGGGCACGGTTCCGGTACCGCATCAACATCGTCGTCAGCGGCACGTACACATCCATGTTGGGGTCGCGAACGCCGAGCCGCTCGGATACGTCCTTGCTGACGGTGCGATCGCTCAGGACGCCCACCACCGTCACCCAGGTGTCACCCGCCTTGATCACACGTCCGATGGGATCCTCGGTCGTGAAGAACCGCGACCGGATTCCGTCGCCGATGATGGCCACCGGCCGGCCGTACTGCACATGGGTCCGGTTGAACCACGCTCCCTGCGCCAGCGACAGGTTCAGGAGGCGGAAGTACGAGGAGTCCACGCCCACGACCTTCGCGGTCCGGCGGCGCCCCTCCCGCGTGACCAGTGTGTTCACGACGACCTCGGCACTCACCACATCCACCTGGGGAATCACCCGGCCGATCGCGAGTGCGTCCTGATGGGTCAGTCCGGGCGTGAACCGGCGGGGTTCCTTGCGCCCCTCGTCCTCGCGCGTGAGTTCTTCCTTCTGCTCGACGAGCGGGGTGACGATGATGTTGTTCGATCCCAGGAGGCGCATCTGCGCCAGGATCTCCTGCTCGGCGCCCTTGCCGATCGCGAGCATGGCGATCACGGAGGCCACGCCGAACAGGATGCCGAGTGAGGTCAGGGCGGCGCGAAGGGTGTTCTGCCCCACGGCGACGACCGCCGTTCGCAAACTCGCGACAACGTGCGCCGCGAAGCTGGAGAAGCCGGAGCCCTGGTCCGACGTGGTGTGATCCACCGGATCACCCGCGCGGCGCCGCCTGCTGACCCGCGGCCGGCGTCGGGGATGTGCCCTTGCCGGGGACGACGGGTGCCGGCACCCGACGCGAGGTGTCCCCACCACCGCTCGGCGGAGCGGGGGTGCTCCCCGGGAGTGTCACCGTCTCGATACCGTCCAGCGTCGGCGGCGGCGCGAGGAGGACTTCGTCCCCCGCCTCGAGCCCACGCGAGACGATGACCGCGTCGTCGTTCATCGCCCCGGTCTCGACCTGCACGCGGATGGTCCGGGAGCCCGAACGCTTGAACACGTAGGGGATGTCGTTCTCCGCCACGATCGCCTCCAGGGGAACGGACACCACATCCCGGGCAACGTAGGTCTCGATCGCGGCTCCCGCCGTCATGCCCGGTCGCAACGTTGTGTCCGCCTCCGCGACAAGGATCCGCACCTCGAACACCTTCGCGTCCGAATTGGGGCGCTGCTCGCCCACGTTGGCGACCTGCGTGACGGTGCCCGTGAGCTTCTTGTCAGGGTCGGCATCCAGGGACACCACCACGGTGTGCCCCACCGCGATCTTTCGCACATCGATCTCGTTGACGTAGGAGATCGTCTCCATTTTTGAAAGGTCGGGCAGGGTGGCGACCGTCGGCTCCCAGGGATTGATCTGCGAGCCGGAGGTCTTCTTCCGGCCGTTCCACTCCTTGACGTAGATGACCATGCCGGGGGCGGGGGCGCGGATCGTGAACTCCGCCATCACCTGGTCGACGACGCTGAGTTTGTTGCGTTGCCGCTGCACGTCCGAGCCGACCTCCCGCATCTTGGCTTGTGCCTGCTCGGTCCTGGTCTTGTAGTCAACCCTGGCCTGTGCCAGCGCACGCTCCGCCTTCTCGTGGTCGATTTCGGCCTGTCGCTTGACGGATGGTGCCTCGAACTGTGCCTGCTCGCGCGCGATCCGCTTCTCTTCCAGGGTCAACTCCATCGTCCGCATGTCCTCCCGCGCCTTGGAGAGGTTGAGCGTGGAGTCGAGTTGAGCCTGTTCGAAGAGCGCCTCGGCCTTCTGGAGCGCGAGGGACACCTCCGCGCGTTTCGCCGCGATCGTGGAGCGGTCCAGCTCGGCAACGATGTCACCCGCCTTGACCGCCGTTCCCTCCGGCACGATGCTCGCGATCTTCATCTGGTAGGTTTCCGCCTGCTGCGCATTCGCGGGCCCCTGGACCTGCACGAACTTCACGGCGCGCAATTCCCCCGTGGTATTCACCGTCACGGTGAAGTCGCCGCGTGCGACACGTGTAGTGAGGCTGGCGGTGTCGCCCTCGGGGGCTTCCCTGGCGAGGAGGAGTGCGCTCGGGACTCCGAGGAGGACAACGACGGCGCCGATGAACCATCGGCGGCCCGGGGCGCGCACCAGTGACTCCATCATCCCCCCTGTCGAAACGGTGAGCCGCACCGCCGCGCTCGCCGCGGTTTGCGCGGTCCTTTGACACCGGTCAATGCTTCAGGGTTGCGATCGAAGCCGAAAGAAGGCCGGGAAGAACTTAACCCACTCCTAATGTCGCAAAGCGGGACCGCGGGTCGCGCTCCATGGTCGCGCTCCCGCTACGGACGAGCGACCGCCGGGACCCCCTGCCCTCTGGCTTGCGGCAACGCGTAGTCCCGGCGTAGCCGGCGGCCACGAACTCTTCCGCAGTGGCACGGATGCGTGGCGTGGATCGGGTGTCACCCCGCGCGCTGTGCAGGAGCATGACGCCAGGCACCGGCCCATCCCCGGGCGGGAGGTGGAGGGTCCCCGCAAGCACAACACTGTCGACCGGGAACGTGACGCCGTGGCGGGTGACGGTATCGGCGCGTGGGGACGCCGCAAGAGCGGCGGCGAGCAGGGTGGCAAGCATGACCAGATCCGGTTCGGCATGTGAACGTTGGCCGGATCGGAGCGCGATGGAATTCCCAAGCCGTTCGAGATGTGTTCGACATTCCCGTTCACTCGCCATCTCGCGGCGCGGGGCGTCGATGTTCGAACGGGGTTAGATGCACTGGGGCCCCGGTTCGGGATTCGTTAGCCTTATCCGCCCCCTCGCGGTCCCTTCCCTGCGTGCCCACCTCCCGCAAGCTCCCCTCCCGCGGCGTTCCCCTGCGCCGGCTGACGATCGGCGCCGCGGTGGGCGTCGTCCTCCTCGCGGCGGCCCTCGTACATGGTGCCGCCGCGCGCTACGCGCGCACGGCGGACGAGGCACTGCGGGACCACGCGATCTACAATGCGGTCAGCGTGGCCGCGAACTATCGCCGCAGGCTTGCCGACGTGGCCGGGCGCATCGGCGGACATCGCACCCTGCCGATGGCGGACGGTCTCTCCTCGTTGATGCGGGACAGTGCCGGTCCCGCCGTGGCGACGCGTCTCGCCGTGCTGGGGTCGGACACACTCCTGACGGTCCAGAGCTACGGGGCCGAAGTCTCGATCCCGTTGCCCCTGGCACGCAGCGCGCTCTTTACCCCGTATCCCCGACAGGTCCTCGTGAACATGCAACAGCGCCTCGCCGCGGCGGGACACGACGTCCCGGCTCAGGCGCCCATCGGGGTTCGCATGCGGCATTCGAGTGGTAGCCTCCTCTTCAGTTACGGAACGGTTGCGCCTCAGGGACGGTACTGGAGCGCCACGGCGCCACTCGTCGGTGTCTTTCCTGGCGAGGTCGAGTTTCTCATCATGGCGCCGGCGGTTCCCCTCCTCCTGCCGTACGGCGTGCCCCCTGCCCCATGGACGATCGCCGCCGGAGCCGCCGTGCTCGTCGCGCTGGTACTCGGCGCCGTGCTCCTCGCCCTGCATCGCGCGGTGGACCTGGCGAACGCGCGTCTCGAATTCGCGGCGACCGTGTCGCATGAGGTGCGAACCCCCCTGGCCAACATCCAGCTTTTTGCCGAAACGCTGTTGCTCGAGCGCGCAGACCGTCCGGAGCACCAACGCCTGGCCGCCCGCACCATCGCAGCCGAGGCGGCGCGCCTCAGGGCAATGGTCGAGAACGTGCTGGTGCATGGCCGCATCGATCACCGCATCGACCGCCGCCCGGAGTCGATCCGGGGCCTGCTCGCGGAGGTGCTGGCACCGTTCGCGCAGGTCATGGCTCAACGCGGGCTCACGATCGAGGCGAAGGGGCCGGACCCCGATGTCGTCGCCATCGACGCCACTGCGTTCCGGCAGGTCCTCGTGAACCTGGTCGACAACGCGATCCGGCACGGCCCAGACGGCCAGCGCGTGGTCATTGACTGCGCGCACCGGGGGGACTTCCTCGTGGTGCGCATCTCGGACGAAGGTCCGGGGCTTTCCGCGGAACACCGCGAGGCGCTCTGGCGGCCCTACGAGCGTGGAGCCGGCGGCGGCGCGGGCCTGGGCCTCGCGGTGGTCCGCAGCATGGCGCGCGCGCACGGCGGCGACGCCTGCTTCGTCGACGCGCCGGTTGGCGTGGTCGTCGAAGTCACCTTCGCCGTGAGGCCCTGACGTGACCGCCAACATCCTGGTCGTCGAGGACAACCTCTCGCTTGCCGACGGGCTCCGCCTCAACCTGGAGGTGGAGGGGCACACCGTCCGCGTCTCGCGGAGTGCCGAACATGCCCTGACGGTGCTGGGGACGTGGCGCGCTGACCTGCTGGTGCTCGATATCACCCTGCCGGGGCTGGACGGCTTCGCCCTGCTCGAGGCATATCGGGGGACGGGTGCCGACACCCCGGTCCTCATCCTGTCCGCCCGCGCCTCCGAGGCGGACCGGCTCCGCGGTTTTCGCGAGGGTGCCGACGACTACGTCGTGAAGCCGTTCTCCCTGCCCGAGTTCCTCGCGCGGGTGGCCGCATTGCTGCGACGCACCGCGTCGGCAGCGCCGCTCGCGCACCGCGTGTGGCAGTTCGACGACGTCGTCGTCACCGAGGCGACCCGGGAAGTCACGCGACGCGGTGTGCCGGTGATCCTGCGCCCGCGTGAGATCGACCTCCTCCTGGCGCTCCTCCGCCGCGGCGGCCAGATCGCGACGCGAGCGGAGTTGCTGCGGGAGGTCTGTGGATACTCCCCCCACGTCGTCTCGCGAACGATCGACGTGCACATGTTCGAGCTGCGGCACAAACTCGAGCGGGATCCGACCCACCCTCGGCGCTTCGTGACTGTGCGCAAGGCCGGCTATCGCTTCGTCAACGACCCCGTCGACCGATAGTCCTCCAGCACGGAGCGCACGACGCGGTGCGCGTACGTGCGACCGCGCCAGCGGCCGGGAGTGTCCAGCGCGATATCCGGGGACACCCCGAGTCCCTCCGGTGCTCCATCGCGTCGGTACCGGGTGCAGTCTGGCGCGCGTACGACGAGCCCTGTGGCCGGCAGTCGTAGCGTCCGGGCGCGATGCGTGAATCCGCATCCCGCACCATGGGTTCGCTGCCCGACCGTCCGGCCACCCGCGTAGTCAACGAGCGCGGCGGCGAACTCTTCGCTGGCGGAGGCCGTACCGCCATCCGTCAGGAGATACAGGGGACCGGACCAGACCCCCGGAGTGCGATCCGCAACGGCGCGGTCCACGACCAGCTCAACGCCGGGGGCCTCTCGCATCGTCTGGGGGAGCACGGGCATCAGTCCGCTGGTCCAGGTCGCATGCATCAGGGCGTGACAGTCGCCTGTGGGCCCTGTGCGCCAGATCCCTGATGCATCGCACCACGGCCCGCGGGCGGCATCCGCAATCCGCGCACGCACGGCCGTCACGGAGTCGCGCCATGCCCCGGCCGGAAGCGTCGAGACCAGCGAGTCCATGACGGCCATGCGGTCCTGGAGGGCGCGTCGGTGGGGAGGGGTCGGGACGAGTCCCACCGCCGCCCCGCCGATCGGCCGGGCGGAGAGCACCCGGGCAGCCAGGGTCGCCCACTCCGTGCCTCCGCCGTTTCCACGAATATCGACCAGCAGGACGTCGCTGTCGCTGACGAGGCCTTGCAGGTCAACGCGGAATCGCTCGGCGATAGTGTCGTTGGTCGCGCGGCGATGTGCCGACCGGCACTCGTCGCCGCACCATCCGCCAACCACATGTTGCCGTGCGACGGGAAAGGCAGCCCTGCACGCGTCGCCATGCGGCCCCAGTCCAAAGGTGCTCACGCGAAGCACGGCCAAGCGCAGCCCGTCGACCTCCACGCGGCCGCGTGCGAAGCCGCTCGGTCCCGCGGGAAGTGATCGGTAGCCCGGGTAGGCGGACAGCACGCTGTTGCCTCGTTCCTGCGCATACCCCCACCGTCGACACGTGACGTCGGCCTCACCGAGCCGTTCAGGTTCCGTCAACGTGCCCTCCCCATCACCGGCCGACTCCACGCGCAGGTGGCCGTCGGCGAACCCCGCGACGAAGCGCCGGATCGCTCGCTGCGCCTGCCGGACCGTCCGTGCCATGCGCAGCGCGGTGTCGGCCTGCGCGTACAGCGCCACGACATCGACGCGACCAGCCCGGACCTGCCATTGCAGGTTTGCGTAGTCCGTGGCTAGGTACGCCACCAATTCGTCGAGGTCCCGACGCCACGCCGCATCGCGCTCAAGGCGCTTCGCACCGAGTGTGGTGGCGACGGCCCCGGCGGCGACCAGCGAGAGGACCACCCCCGCAGCAGCACGTTTCCAGATCATGAGCGTGTGGGTTGCTGTGCATGGCCGAGCATACGCACCGGCGCGCCCGACCGACGCCGGGCTTACCGATCTCGAACCTCATGATCCCTTGGTCATCCCCGGCGCCCCCACGATCATTGTGGTCGCGCTCCTGGCGGTGAGCAGTGCACGCCCGCTCGCGAGCAGTGCAGCCCCGGCGTTCCACCGCCGGTGAACCGGTCGCGTGGAGCTTCTCGATGCCGCGGACAGGGTCCTTTCCCGTCCTGACCCGCCACTTCATTGCGTTCGTCCCCGATCACCACGGAGCATCGTCATGCGGTTCACGCTTGCCCTTGCGCTCGGCGCGATCCTTTGCCCGTCCGCGGGCGCGCAGGAGGTGCGCTCCCTGACGGGGACCGTGCCCGATCGCATCATCTACCATTCCATCCGGTTCGCGCTCCCTCCCGCCGGCGTCTTTCGCTACCTCGCGGATGCCGATTCCCTGAGCACGTGGCTCACGGCCACCGCCCGGGTCGAGCTGCACGTCGGTGGTGCCTATGAACTCTTCTGGGATCCCGCACGCATGGACGTGAACTCGACCATCGGGTGCCGGATCACTGCCCTGGCTACCGACCAACTCCTTGCGTTCCAGTGGCGCAGTCCCCTTCAATTCAGGGCGCTCGCGAACGCCGCCGATCCACTCACCCATGTCGTGATCTCCCTCGTCCCCGAAGCAGGGGGCACACGCCTGCACCTTGTGCATAGCGGGTGGCGGAGCGGCGCCGACTGGGAGGCGGCTCGTCAGTGGCAGGCCACGGCCTGGGAGGGAGCGCTCGACCAACTTCGGCGCCGCGTCGGTACCCTCCAGACGCGCCACCACAATCCGTGAGACCATGTTCAGCATGCGCTGTCCCTCGAAGTCCATGCTCGTCGCCCTGGTGCTGGGTGGCACAGCCACATCGCTGACCGGACAAGCCGCTCCCCCTGCGGACTCGCTCCGGCGCGCCGAGTTCGACTCGCTCGTGCGTGCCCACCAATTCGAGGTGCACCTCGCAGGCGACAGCGCGAGCGGCCTGTACGTTGCCGTCCGAGATGTCACACCCGCAGAGCTGTTCGGCCCGGGGCCCCGATGACTCCGCTGGCGGGACGGGAGCCCGGATCGGGGCACCACGCACCATCACTCACGCCCTGGTCGACTGAAAGGAGACGGCAAGGCCACCGGGAGCAGTAAGCGAGTAGATGCGCTCCCCGTGCGCGTCGATCGGCCCCTCGGGCCGCAACCCATGCTGGCGGGCATGCGCGGCGAAGGCGTCCGCGTCGTCGACCACCACCTGGAGCATGATACCGGCCGGCATCCCGTCCGCCGCCTGCCAGATCTCTATCCAACTGGCTCCTGCAGGGAAGATAGCGCCCGTGAAGGCCCCCTCGCCCGTCTCATGTTCATCGAGGGCACGACGGTGCAAGCCCAGCTGATCGAGAAAGGCGCCAAGAGCCTCGGCGACCTCACTGACTTGACAGAAGCGTATTCCGAGAACGCGCATGACAGGGAAGCAGGAGTGGACGGGTGAGAGCCCCCGCGCGCGGATCAGCACGCGCGGTCCGGGAGTTCCGCAAGGTGGACTGAGATGGCCCCGACGAACAGCACACGCCGCGTTCGCGTTTCGTTAACGCGCAGCTCCCACCGATGTCCACGGGTGCTCCCGCCCACGCCGTGTGCTCAGGAATCGGCCACCGTCGCTCCAGGCCAGGACTCGGTGGAGCTTGCGTGGCTCCTTTTGCGGGCCCGATTGGCGCCCTGAAACGCGCTCGATGTTCGCATCGCGTCAAGTCATGGTTGGACGGGCGCTTCGTGACCATCCTTCAGGTCACTGACGCAACCCTTCGCAGCGTCATCCCTCACACCCACGACGTACCAATGATCCGACCCGCTGCGTTCCGCCGCTGGACCCTGCCGCTCGCGCTCGCCGCGCTCGCAGGCGCCGTCACGGTGAACCTCCTCCGCGCGGAGCCCCAACCCGAGGCGCCAGGCGTATGGGCCATCGACCTCGTGCGGACGCGCCCGGGGATGCAGGCCGAGTATCTGCGAGGCGTGCGCGCCAACTGGGCCGGCGCCCGCCGGATCGCCCTGACATCCGGGGCCATCCGGTCCTACCGCGCGCTCGCTGCCGCACCTGATACGATCCGCGGTTGGGACGTGCTCCTCATGACCGAGTATTCCGACCTCGCGAGTTACGCGGCACGCGAAAGCACCTTCGCCAGGATCTTTGCGTCACCGACCTTCGTCTCCCAGCGCCTCACCATGGCCCGCCCCAACGACGATCTGCGGTCTTTTGCGCACACTGATGTCCGCATGTCCGCGGTGGCACCCTGACGGCGCGGCCGGCCCCGCGTCTGACTCCTGTTCGCGCTGCGTTAACCGCTGAACGCTTTCTGCGGGGCCGCGGTCTCATCCGGCACACCCACCCCACGACATATGCGATTGCATGTGGTCCTCCTTGCCAGTGCCGCTGCGATGGCCCTTCCCCATCCGCTCCACACTCAGGGCGTCGCAGGAGGCGGGCAGACTGGTCCCCGTCCCCTCCTGCCCCGCGCGGACGAAGTCGCCCTCGCTCGCTCCGCGGCGCCGGCCGCCGTGAGCGACTCCGCCGCCGTATTTGTCCTCGCTGCGGAGGGCTACGAGCTCGCCGAACCCGGAACGTCCGGGGCCGCGTGTTACGTATCACGCGACTGGGTCGGGTCCCGCGAGCCGCACTGCTTCGACCCCGAAGGTGCGCGCACCATCATGCCGATGATGATGCGACGGGTGGAGTTGTTGCATCGCGGCATGACGCGGGCGTACGCCGATACCGTGATCGCGCTTGGCATTCGCGAGGGCCGCTACCGACTCCCCGCACGACCGGTGATGTCGTACATGATGTCGGAGGCCCAGGTCCTCTACGCGCCGAACGGTCAGCCCACGGGGAAGTGGCAGCCACACCTCATGATCTACGTTCCGTACATCACCGCGCGCGATCTCGGGATCTCGGGGCGTCCCTCCGCGGGCATGCCATTTGTCGTCGATCCTGGCTTGCCCACAGCGAACATCATGGTGCTGATGCGCGACTTCGTGCCGGTGCAACGGCGCGCATCGCCGCCATGACGCGGCCCATGCCCCCCTCGTTGCGGCGTCGCGGCGCGTTTCGCTGGACCGGGAGGGCCGGTGCCCCGCGAGGCCAGGGGCGGGTGTGCGGTCCCTTCGCACCCGATGGAGTCACGTCCCTTCCGTTTCGCGAGCCCCGCTGTCGGAGACTCCCCGCGCGGCATCGCGTGGTTTGGCCTTACGCGAGATCTACCGTCCCCTCAGTGCCAACCGTCCGAGCTGCATCGCGTCGGCTTCAGAGATCCGGCCGTTGGACACGTTGGTCGTGATGGCCACCGTCAACGGTACGTCTCGCCACACCATCAACATGGCCCGTCCACCCACACTCGCGCCTCCGTGATGGTACACCACCCGGCCGGCGCCATCGAGCTGGGCCTGGCCGAAGATGACCAGCTGGGCGTTGACGCGCTTGGCCAGCTGCTCGGCGTCGACCTCGTCCGCGACGACGGGCATGCGCGCGTCACTGACAATGACCTCCTCATCGAGGACGGCGTTGAGCTGCCGTTCCATCTCATCGACGACCACCTGTTGC
>WBZL01005830.1_pt1 | contig 10051 bp, 10 predicted proteins | sample 5204291 | NCBI WGS metagenome assembly WBZL01 (sample SAMN12344345, study PRJNA552823) | activated sludge metagenome | biome: Activated sludge suspended growth; feature: Nitrification reactor; material: Wastewater; isolation source: activated sludge from nitrification reactor of wastewater... | reverse complement strand
GAACCCGACATTGTTGCAGCTCAGGATTACTACCCTTTCGGTCAGGTCATGCGAGGTAGAAATTTTCCAACACTGCTCGGCAAATCCAACTTCCCTACCAAGTACCGATACGGATTCAATGACAAAGAGGCCGATACCGACGGCGAGATCCAAAATCTTACCACATACGACTACGGCTTCCGCATTTACAATCCGGGTATTGCGAGGTTTTTGAGTGTCGATCCGATGGCTGAGAAATATCCTGCATGGTCTCCATTTAATTACACTTTAAATAATCCTATTCGACTTATCGATCCAGATGGAAGAGGACCTGGTGATCCACAAGAGCCAAATCCTACAGTTGCTGGAATGCTTTATGAAATAGTTGTAGGAGCTAGTAATGCAATTTATAACACTATGGCTAAAGTTGCTGAAGGTTTAGGTTATGGTGAGCCTGGAATCAATTCTAGGAAAGAAATTCAATATGATGATAATGGAAACATTTTAGGAAATGAAATAGTAAACAAGCCTGAAGGCACATGGGGTGAAGCAATTAAAGAAACAGTAATAGATGCTTTGTCTATTTCGGCAATAGCTCCAGGTGGTAAAGCAATTGCAGGTCCTGTATTGGCTGCAAGAGCTCCAGTTAAGAATACAATAATTTCATTTATTAAAGGTGTTGGAGATGCTGCTAGAAAAATTACGACTAACTTACCAGAAGGGTTTAAAGAAGTAAAGACAGGCAATTATCCGCATGGCCAAAAAGTATATTCTGATGGCAAGAGATGGATTTCACCAGATAAAACAGAACATAAAGGTGGAGTATGGAAGTTATGGGATAACGAGAAGAATGTCGGCACAAAAACTGACAGATTAACTACCGATGCTAATTTAAATGCAATTGATTAATGAAATATGCTAGACATTAATGATGTTCCATTAGAAGAACAATGGCGTTTGACAGCTTTTGAAGTAATGAAGTATAATCCTAAATTTAGGAACTTAGAAGGTCATTATTTAAAAAAGGAGTGGACTGAGTTTGAAATTGGAAAAATTTTCGATGGAGTTGAACTCATCTATGAAGATTATAAAGTTGTTGAAGATAAATATATTTTGGCATTTCAATATTTATTCGATTATTTTAATTGTGAAAGAATTCAAATTTTAGAAACTAAATTTTTCTTGGACCAAAGTGAACTGCATAATATCCGAGATCAAGAGTTAGAAAAGTTTTATACTGAATTAAAGGGCAGAATGACTCTGAATCTTAATGAAGCTCAAATGGCAGCTCGCTTGATACTTAGAGGTGCTTTATATGGAAGATTTTACTGCAAAGGAAATAAAGAGATAGGTGTGAGATTCGGATACGATTACTATATGTTTTTCAATGTTCCAGAAAAAAATAAAAAAGAAATTAGAACGTATATTGAAAAGGAAATCAGGTTATTTACATCGAGGTGAATTTTCCTCTTGCTAGTGCAAGTTTCTACCTAGTTTCATATATTTAATTCATCAATAAATCTAGGGAAACTTCTTGTTCATTAATTTCTTACAAGTTTGACAAAGGGCTTTATGTAAAGCGGGATCGATTTCGGTTTGCATTTCAATGTTGGAGAGGTCAGAAAGTTCATTAGGGGCGGATACTTTTAATCCACACATGTATTTGAAATCATGAATTACTGGAATATTGCTAACTGATTTCCAATAATCATAAATATGGTAGGCACCTTCATTAGATTTCTCTGGAGGTTCCCAAGCATACTTTAAAATATGAATTAAATCCTTATTATTCATCTATGTATTTGATTTATTCCGAATAAGCCTGTTTAGCTTTAGTATCGCGTAGGAAAGCATCGAGGAGGGCGAATACAGTGTTTCGGTCATCTTTAGTAAGCCTTTGAATATCAGTAATTCGTTTGAGGATATTTTTTTCTAGTAAGAGGTCAGTATTACCTACCAAATAATCCAAAGATACCTCTAAGGCATCAGCAATGGAGGCGGCCACCTCGATAGAGGGTTTTACTTCATCCCTTTCATAGCGACCAATTACAGCACCATGCACATCAAGCATTTTAGCCAGCTCATCTTGAGATAACTTCTTGGTTTTGCGGACTTCTGAGAGCCTTTTTCCGAAGGTAGATGACTTCATATTTGTATCAATTAATACAGTTAAAGCGAATAAAAGTCAAATATACGATACAAATAAATCGTAACAAAATCATAAAAGTATTATATTATTAAGATAGATTTGTTATGTTTGCAACAGATTTGTAGTCAAAACTTTTTTAAAAATATTTTTCGGTATGGAAATCCAAGACATCAAAATGAGGTTGACAATGGCCAATGTGATCCATTATTACGGTCTGAAGGCAGATAAGCAGAGTCGGCTGTGCTGTCCATTCCATGAAGACAAAACCCCAAGCCTTCAGATATACTACAAGACCCAGACGGCATTCTGCTTCTCGACCAACTGCCAGACACATGGAAGGGCGATAGACGTGATCGACTTTATCATGTACAAAGAGGCAGTTACAAAACATGAGGCTATTAAGAAAGCGGTGGAGATCATCGGCGGAGAAAACAAACCAAGCCTTCGGCAAGCTGTTGGAGAAAGTAATGATAGAGCAATGTTTTTGGAAAGAATGTTTACCTATTTTAAAAATGGAGTAAGCAATAGTCAGCCAGCACAAGAATATATCCACCAAAGAGGGCTAGACTTTAGAAAGATCGAGATCGGATATAATGCAGGGCAGTTCCATCATGGAGCGAGAAAAGATGAAGTGTTAATCAATGATTGTATCAAATATGGCTTACTGTTAGACCTAAATACCAAAGCTCGAACAGGAGAAGCAGCGTATAAATCTTTTGGAAAATGGTGTATCGTGTTTGCATTACGCAACAAAGAAAACCAGATCACAGGCCTATACTTCCGCAGCACATTAAATGACAAAGAACAAAGACATTTTTATTTACGAGATCGACAGGGTTTATATCCACGCTATCCAAAGAAAGAAACCAAAAGATTGATAATAACGGAAAGCATCATCGATGCAGCAACATTATTACAAATAGAACAGATCACAAATCAGTACGAAATATTAACGCTCTACGGAACGAATGGACTCACAGAAGAACACCAAGCAGCGATTAGATCATTGCATCAATTAGAAGAAATCATATTCTTCCTTAATGGTGACGAACCCGGAATAAAAGCGGTGCAGAAATACGGCTCAATGCTCAAAGCAGAATACAAAAATCTAACGATTACAAATGTAGAAGTGCCACAGAACGAAGATGTAAATAGTTTGCTTCAAGGACACGCACAAGAAGTCTTGATTCATTTAATTGATACAAGAAAAGAATTAGACTTTTTTCTTTCATCTGAAGATAGATCTGAAAAGACAAATGAGAATACCTTAATAGAGAACACCTCAATTGAAATTACTTCAGATGAAAATAAAAAAGTCATTGAGTCTGAAACCTATGATAACAGGGCATCTGAGCCAATAGCAACGGGTTTAAACGCAAGCAATCCATATAATATAGTTTACCAAGGCAAAGAAGCGATGTATCACATCAAAGGCTTTAAAGCGGATCAGATGGATAGTTTAAAGATCACAATACAAATCCAAAGCCTATGAATACCATTACATTAAAACTGGATCTGTACGAATACAAACAAATTGAGAACAGCTGTAAAGTTATTGCTGAGAAATTGCAATTAAATAGCGATCGTGTGGAAGCAGATCTAATGACGCTGACCAGCTTACTAGAACAATATCGAGACAAACAACAATATCAAACCAAAGCGAAACACGAAAGCAAAATCCAGATTCCTACATCAACCGTAACGCAGTGTATCCAATTTTTAAAGCAAGAAAAACTAATCGAAAGACTTAATGAACTGATAGGTAAATCCGGGATCATCGGAGAGCAAACGAATAGAATATTACTGTTCATCATAGCAAGCAGTTATAAGATGCCAGACACATTACATGGATTGATCCAAGGAAGTTCAGGAAGTGGTAAAACGAGACTATTAAAAGTAATCAGCAATCTAATGCCAGACGAAGATGTAAAGCGATACACCAGAGTAACGGACAATAGTTTTTATAATCAGGACGAATATTTTTTTGTAAACAAGCTTTTATGCTTTGAAGATCTGGATGGACTAAAAGAAGATGCACAACTGGCAGTAAGAGAATTACAATCCAATGAAATCTTAATCACATCAACAAGTATCAAAGAAGCGAGCGGAAAGATCAGCGGAGGAGAGCGAACGGTCAGAGGACCTATAGCAAGTTTAGCTTGTACGACCAGAGGAGAAGTATATGAAGACAATGTAAGTAGATCCTTCCTGATTGCCGTGGATGAAAGCAAAGAACAAACGCAAAGAATCATCCAATATCAAAATGAAACATCTGCAGGACTTATAGACAAAACAGAACAAAAAAAGATCAGTGCATTTATACAAAACTGCATCCGATTACTAAAGCCCTATGAAGTAATCAATCCATATGCACATAAGATCAAACTACCAGAAGAAGCGCACAAGATCAGAAGATTGAATGAACTATATCAAAGCTTTGTAAAGCAAATCTGCATACTCAATCAATACCAGAGAAAACAAGATAAACAAGGAAGACTCATAGCAGAGAAAGAAGACCTGCAAACTGCTTGCGATATCTTGTTTGATAGTATTGTTCTCAAAGTAGATGAACTGGATGGAAGTTTACGGCAGTTTTTTGAGCGATTAAAAGGCCATCTAAAGAATAAGGAACAAGAATTTACACAAAGAGATATTCGTCAATTGGTGAATATCAGTAAAGCACAGTGCAGTAGATTTTTTATGTTGTTACAAGAAATGGAATACATCACATCAAAGTACAGTGGCAATCAAAGAAAGATCTGTTACAAGGTTGACTATTGGGATAATTACGCAAAGATCAGAGCGAAGATAAAAGATGATCTTATGATGCAAATCAATGAATTATAGGAAATCTTGGAACAATATGGAACAATCTTGGAACAATTTAATTCAATGAGTTCCAAAGAATTAAATAGCAAAAAGGGCTGATTGTTCCACGTTCCAAAAAAGTGTGTGTATGGCTCGCCGCAAAAACATCGTAATAGTACATCAACATCATAGAATACTCTCAGAACAATTTTACGAATATCAAAAAACATTAGGCTATCATTTAGACACTTGTAGAGCAAGACAATTGCAAGTAGAAGAATTTATGTACTGGATCGAATGTAAAGGATTGAATGAGCTAGAGCAAGTACAAGCAGAACATCTACAATCTTACTACGAATACCTAAGCGAAAGACCAAACAAACAACAAGACGGAATCTTACATCAAAAGACCCTATATGATTATTTAAAAAGCGTGGAATATTTATTTACCATGCTACAAGAAAAAGGCGGTGTTCTGATTAATCCAATGAATACTTTAAAGTTTGATTACCCTAAGGATAAAAATGAACGAGCGATCCTGACACAAGCCCAAATCCAGCAATTATATAAGCATTGTGAAACAGCAAGAGAACGAGCGATATTAAGTTTGGGTTATGGATGTGGCTTGCGAGTAGGAGAAATGGAACAGCTCAATGTAGAAGATATCCGATTCAGAGATAAGATGGTGATTGTAAGAAAAGGCAAAGGAAACAAAAGAAGAATCGTTCCGATGAGTCCAGGCGTAATCAAAGATCTGGAAGAATATTTTTATGAAGAAAGGAGTGATCTAGTTGGACATAAAGAGCTAGCATTCATGATTAATAGTAAAGGAGGAAGGATGCGAGAATTTACCTACAACAAGCATTTAAGAATGATGATCGAGCGAACGAATAATGAAACACTCAAAGGAAAAGAATTAGGCATCCATAGTTTACGACATAGCATAGCGACTCATTTAATCGAACAAGGAATGCAAGTAGAATTGGTAAGAGATTTTTTAGGTCATAGCCAATTAGAGACCACACAAATCTATACGCATATAAGTCAAGATCAAATTAAAAAACTAAACGATGATCCATGAAATTAGAAAATTACATAAGCCAGCACTACAGCACCAAATCAGTAAAGCGATACACCAGACAAATAGAACAGTTTAAAGAAGTATTAGGAAATAATGCAGACCAAAGTAATTATCAAGACATCCTGAATTATATCGGAACATTAAGGGAAAGAAAACTCCATCCTAAGAGTTTAAGAAATCACCTGCACAGTTTAAAAATCTACTTTAGATATTTGGTAGAAATCAAAATCAGAAAAGATCATCCTTGTGAAAATCTACAACTCAAAGACCAAATCAATAAAAGCATTCTGGTAGAGAGTTTATATAGCAAAGAAGAACTAGAAATGTTCTATCAAGAGTTTACAAAACGAAATGAGAATACCATTGAGAACACCAAGAATAAAATCATCCTTGGGCTATTGATCTATCAAGCATTAACATCGAGTGAGATTATTGAATTAAAAGTAAGTGATATCAATCTGGAAGAAGGAACGATCAAGATCAAAGGCAATGATCAAAAAACGAAAAGCGGAAACAAAGGACGAATCCTTGCGCTCAAACCAAAACAAATATTACTGATTCATGAATACCTTAAAACATATCGAAAAGAACTATGGAAACGACAAAAACCATCTAAACGAACAGACTATTTTTTACTCAATGAAAGAGGATTACAACTGTACGGATCTTATATGAATCGAATGCTGGATAAGCTTACAAATAAAAAGTACTCTCCATTAAAAATCCGTCAAAGTGTGATTGCAAATTTATTAAAAGAGAACCATGATCTAAGAGTGGTACAAGAGTTTGCAGGACATCGAAAAACAGGAAGTACAGAAGCGTATAAAAGAACAGGCTTTGAAGAATTGAGAGTGAGTATAGAAAGATTACATCCGTTGCAATAAAAAAAGCAGTGTTAAAATAATGTTCACGTAAAATAAAGCTGTATCGCTTCGCTCCAAACTTGTATGAGATGCTTACTCGCTGCACTCGTAAGCAAGCAGGGAAAGCGGCGTCCCGACAGGACAGCATAAGCATATATCACGCCATACTCTCCCTCTGGTCGAGTAACAGGAGTATGAGCACGACAGCTAAGAAAAAACTATATGATGAGTTCGTTATAAAAAAAAGTACAGAGCAATATTAAAGAGTTCGTTTAGCTGTCGTGCTCATACACCTTTGTCATGATATATGCAATTATGCTGAGTGTCGGGACACGGCTGCTACTCTGTCTATCATACACATCTTGTCACTGTCGTTCCAGCGATGAGTATGATATCCACCGCAGCCTGAACTATTCGGGCGGCCTGCGGGAGGCGGTCTCGATGACTTAGTATTGCTTTAATAGAAAGTTCAGTTGAAAATAAAAATATCAACTATTAAAAGCATTGCGTAAAGTCATCGCACGGAAGCCGTCTGTATATGCTTCACAGTCGCTGACGCTTTGTGTTCAGCATCTACATCCTTGAGCTTCCTGTTCGCCCGCCTCCACCGCCAGACCGGCCGCCAAAGGCGAAATAAAATGATAGCAATAAAAGAAAGAAATAAAATGCAAATTACTCGTGAGGGCTTATGACCTCTTATGCAAGGTTGGCTACGTTCCAGCTATTTGTAAAGGTCAAGCCCTGACGGGTTTTGAATGAAAAATTATTCTACTTGTTATTTTTTAAACTGCAATAATTTTTAATTCAAAAACCTTGACAAATAGCCTCCACTCCGCAGAATGAGCGCATAAGAGTTCATAAGCCTGAATGTGTGTCCTAGAAAAATACAGTACTTTTTTTTTCAAATGAAAATCTTCTTCAATTGAAAAAAAAAGTAGGCTTATCTTTATAGTCTGATGGGATGTTTAAAGCTTGATCCGAAATATAATAAACTGATGCTAAAAGTAGCATATAGGAATCCTATGCTAAAGGAAAAAGTAGTGCAAAGGTTTTTAAGTGTTGATCCACTCGCAGAAAAGTATCCAGGGTGGAGTCCATACAATTATACTCTAAATAATCCTATTCGGATGATTGATCCAGATGGAAGAGCCCCTGAATTAATTACACCTGAAACAGCTTGGGATATTATTAATGTTGTTATGGGTGTTGCTAGTTTTGGTGCTAATGTTGCAACAGGAAATGTTTTAGGAGCAGTTGTTGACGGTATTGGCTTAGTATATGATGGTGCTGCAACACTGGTACCAGTTTTACCAGGCGGTGCAAGTTCTGCTATAGGGGCTTATAGATTTATTCGAGTTGCAGATAATCTTGTGGGTTCAATTAATAAAGTTGCTAAGTTAGATATTATTAAAAATAGTGAGAAACTTAGTTCTCTTGCAAATAAAGCGCAAAACTCTTTAAAGCAACATTTGAAACTAGATGATATTGCCGGAGCAGTTCAGGATATTTTAGGAATTCCTGTTACTAAGGATGGTAAGATATTTGATCATCTTAAAGAAGTGAATGAAGGGTTGGGTTCTCTTCAAAATTATAAAGCAGGACTTCAGCAAACATTGAAAAATTCTAAAAACTTATCTGAGAGTGAAATTAAAGCACTTAATTCTTCTATCAATGAAACAGACAGTCATATCAATCGAATAAATAAGATTTTGGATAAAGCAAAAGAAGTAAAGGAAAGTGTTGATTAAGTATGGATGGAAGGTTAGATAATATATTATTAAAACTAAAATCAGGTAATTCTATCACTAATGATGAAAGGGATTATATAAGATCTAAAATATCATTTTACGATGATACTGAGGAACTTGAGCAGGCAATTCGTTCATTTGGACTTGCTTGTTCTCCAACTTTAGATAATATTAAAATTATTGAAATTTTTTTAAGCTCAAAATCTGATATTGTTTTATCTGGTGCGATAAAAGTACTCTGTGCTAATTCATATTGGGGTTTAGTAGTAAGTTATATTGACACACTTAAATCATTTTTGAAAAAAGAAGACGCTTACGAATTGTCAGAAACACAAATTGCAGTTTTTTCTGTACTTGGCGAGTATCTTCATAAGACCTCTGACCCAAATATGTACGAATATATTTACAGCTTATTTATAACTGAATTGGAAGAATATAAAGACAATCCAGATTTTTTCTTTAAGGCGAGGTTAGAAAGAATGTACCATTGTTTAGATACTGGTATTAGAGGAAGGATAGCCGAAGTAGAGTACAGAGTGGGTAAGCTTGAGTTTCCAAAAGATATCAACCAGAATGTTATTATGGACGTTGTAAATATAATTAAGAAAAAGAGCTATAAAAAAAATGTTTATTGAGATTGCACCCTTTTTAAATCATAGAAAGCTTACTCGCTTTGATAAAGTGATCTACGGTAGTAAGGATGCATTCCTTTTCTTTTTCTGGAAGCACAGTAATATCTTGAAATCTCTTCAGCATAGCAGGATCTTTGGAAAGATCGCCTTCGGCATTTTCCTCTGCAGGCGCAAGTCTTTGACTTGTGATATATCTAATCTAGTAAACCTTGCTTACTATACGTCGTACTTGTTTTATAATCTCGTAGATAAGCATCAAGGACATTAAAGAGTTCACCTTGTTTCTGAGAAGGAAGCTTTGCGATATCTTCAATGAAGTTGAGGATGTTTTTGTCTTTGACAAGGATGGAAGAATTGCCGACTAAAAAGTCTAGGATTACTTCTAAGGCTTCAGCAATTTTACTTGCGATCTCAATAGAGGGCATCATATCGCCTCTTTCATAACGACCTACGATGGGGCCAGAAGTTCCGATCTTCTCGGCTAGTTTTTTTCAGGTGAAGCCGTCGACTTTTCTACATTCAGTGGATTCCATTTCCGGAAATTGACAATTCAATACTGTATTCTGGTACAAGTATTTTGAAGCTATGTCCATAATCTTCAGAATGGATTAAAACGAACCCGCATTGTTCAGTATCCCATGTAATAATTGATCTTTATTCAGCAGGAATTTATTATCTTTACTATGATGGTACGAGAGATAGAAGTTCATACTGAGAGTATGGCTGAGCAGAAGCTGGGGGGCTATAGCTCGCGATATCGCTTCACTGGCAAGGAGCTTGACCCATTGAGT
>WBZL01005829.1_pt1 | contig 10052 bp, 6 predicted proteins | sample 5204291 | NCBI WGS metagenome assembly WBZL01 (sample SAMN12344345, study PRJNA552823) | activated sludge metagenome | biome: Activated sludge suspended growth; feature: Nitrification reactor; material: Wastewater; isolation source: activated sludge from nitrification reactor of wastewater treatment... | reverse complement strand
CTCGTGGACCTCGCCGGGCATGGTGGGCAGCAACAGCGGCTGCAACATCACCGTGAGCGCGGGCTTCCCCATCGCGCTCGCCCTGCTCGAGGGCAGCGCGTGCACCGGGCCCGAGGTGCAGTGCGCCACGGGGATGTTCGACATGATGGCGGGGCAGTACACGGCGACGGTGGGCGTGGGCCACATCCCGCCCACCGACTTCGTCCTCGCCGTCTCGCCGGAGTCCGAGCCCTTCCTGTGGATCGGCGGGTCTGGGTTCACGATCGACGTGGCCTGCTTCGCGGTCGCCTGACGGCCGGCCCAACGGCTGGCCACCCTGGCAGATTCGCGCCGATCACGCTGAATTATTCGCAAGGGAACCCACGAAATTTGCTTGATTGCCGAACGTGGCTCCCCTACAGTAGGTGCACGTGTCGGATGAAATCTGCGCGGTTTTCAATACAATAAGATCGCGCCACCCCCAAGGATGGGGGACATCGCGGCACGCGCCATGGGGGATGGAAGTGATGCAGAGCAAGTGGATTCGTAGGGTTCTCGTGTCGAGCGCCACGCTGGTGCTCGGGGCTTGTGCGAGCGAAGGCGACGACATCGGGCCGATCGACGACGTCGATGCCCTGGGCGAGGCGCAGACCGAGGAGGCCAAGACCTACCTGACCGGGCAGCTGCTCGACACCGACGAGGCACCCGTGGCGAGCGCCGAGGTGGTGCTCGCGATCGGGTCGGTGCCGGTGACCGAGCCCGTGCGGACCAATGCCGAGGGCTTCTACACGCTGGCCGTGCCCACCGCGCGGGTCAAGGACGCGTGGGCCGGGTCGCAGGAGGTGACGGTGATGTTCACCTCGCCCACCGAGGATCGCGAGCCGTACGGCACGATCGAGGGCGACAACATCCACATGCTGCCCGCCTCGCTCGACGAGCTCGTGGCCACGGCCGACGTGGTGGAGGGGCGGCGTACGGCCCTGCGGACCGCCTACGTGCCGCGCCAGGGCAAGGGCTTCCCCATCACCGACGCGCTGGTGGAGAGCGGCGGCGAGCTGACGTGGGAGGTCGACGACTCGCAGTACGGCCCGGGCTTCCGCGTCACGCTCATCATCGAGCCGGGCTCGATCCACAAGGGCCAGATGCCCCAGGACGAGATCACGCTGACCCTGCTCGAGCAGACCAAGGCGCCCATGGCCATCCCCGAGGACGGGTTCGGGCCCATGTGGAGCATCCAGCCGCGCGACATCGAGTTCGACCCGCCCGCGCGCATCCGCATCGAGGGCGATCGCTTCCCGGTGCTCGGGCCGTCGGAGCTCGCGCAGGGCGAGCGCGCGGAGCTCTACGGGGCCTCGCTCGAGACCGGCTGGCAGCTGTTCGGCGAGATCGAGCTGGTGGAGGACGAGGGCGGCCGCGTCACGCTCGAGACACCCGAGGGCATCATCTCGCACGGAGCGTGGGGCCACATCTACTCGGCCTCGGGCAACGACTACGGGATGCTGGTGGAGTGCTACAGCCAGGCCACCGGCGCCCGGGTGCAGTGCGCGGTGCTCAACGACAACGCGTTCTGGTACCAGGACCCGAACAACTACTACAACTGGAACATCACGAACCTGTGCCAGAACCCCGGCTTCACGCCGCCGACTGGCGTGGGCGGCGGCTACGACGACGGGTTCCTCACCTGCGATCAGTACGACTTCGGCACCGGGAGCGGCAACGGCAACTCGATGGTGTATGCCTCGAACGCCGAGACCCGCTGCCGCGACTGCGGCGGCTCGGTGGCGCCCTACGTGCTGGCGATGACCGCTGGCGAGACCATCGGCGGCTCCACGGGGCCGGTGTGGGGCGCGGTGACGGCGTTCCCGCTGTGCCCGTCGGAGTACGGCATCACCGACATGAACGTGCTGTGGAGCAGCATCTACGGGCGCCTGGGGCTCGACTGGGCGCAGGGCGCCGCGATGCCCTGGCAGTCGTCCGCGCTCGCGGGCGAGGTGACGGCGCAGCTGACGTGGCGCAACTTCTCCACGTACGCGCAGGTCTGGCTCCCCGAGCCGGCGCACTGCCAGTAGGGAGGGCATGGGCGTGCGCGGCAGGACCCGAGCATCACGCACGTCGCGGGGGGCCGTCGCTCTGGCGGCCCGCCTGCTGCTCACGGCGAGCCTCGCCGTGCCCGGGCTCGGCTGTGACGCCGAGCCCGGGGGCCCGGGTGCCGCCCCGGCGGTGGTGCCCGCCACCACGCTCGCGCTGGGGCGGCTGTCGGACGCGCGGGCGTTCACCCCCTATGCGCCCGGCGAGGAGCTCGAGATCCACCGCGGCCCGCAGGGCGGCACCCACGTGTGGATGGACGGCGTGCTCGAGGGCGACGCGCTCGACGACGAGTGCCTCGTCACGCTGCGGATGCGGCGGGTCGACGACGACACCGAGGTCGCGACCATCCAGCACCTGCGCGCCCCCGATCGCAAGCCCGACGCCGAGGGCCGCCAGACGCTCGAGCAGCTCATCGTCTTCATCCCCGATCCCATCGCCGTCGACGGCGTGGAGGTGATCGTGCAGGCCGAGCTGATGCTCGACGACGCGATCCTCGAGGGCGACGAGGTGCTCGTGCGGCTGCGCTGGGCGGGCGGGTAGGCTCGGGCACGCCCAGCGGCCGATCGCGGCGATCCGCCGCCGTGCGCCCGAGCCGCGCCCCGGCTGGTGCCTGCGCCTCGCTATCTCGAGGTCGCAACACCTGCGTGGGCGCGGCAAGAGTCGTTCATGATCAGGGCTCACCCCTTGTTGCGTCCGCGCATCCGCGCCAGCGCGAGGATCTCCTCGTCGGCGACCTGGCTGGGCAGCGGCACCGCGTTCATGTGCACCTTGATCGCCTGGACGTGGCCTTCGTGCAGGAAGTGGAACTCACCCACCCCTTGCCCCGCGAGACGGCTGGGCTCCACGTGCGCGTCGTTGAACATCGGCTGGAGCTTGTCGAGCGCGGTCTTTTGCGCGATGAGACCCACCAGCCAGCTCACGATGTTGTCCCGGCAGCGATAGTCGAGATCACCGGGGCTCTGCGTCGCGAGGAACACCCCGAGCCCCTTCGAGCGCGCGCGTCGCAAGAGATCCTCGACCGGCTTCTTGCTGACCGGCTTGCCGATGGCTGGCAGGTACAGATCGGCCTCGTCGAGCATCACCACGCCTTGAAGGTGTCCGCGGGGGTTCTGGTCGAGCCAGCGACTGACGTTGACCAAGAGCTGCGCAACCCAGAACTGCACGTCGCTCTCGCTGCCGAGGAACTTGGTGCTGAGGATCGTCAAGGGCACGCGCCCGCCTTGCCGCGGCTCGAGCATGGACGAGACGTCGAGGACCTCTCCGTCGCTGCCCAGCAGGCCCGATTTCTGCGCCTTGAGGATCTCGAGATCGGTGACGGTGCGATCGCAGAACTTCGCCAGCGTATTGAGCGACGCGACGAATTCGTCCTCGGGCTCGCGCAGGAGGTCGATGATCGACTGGATCGTCGGCGTCTCGCCAAAGCTGGCGAGGTAGACGATGGCCCTGGCGATCGCTACCCGTCCGCCTTGGTGGGCCTGGCTCGTTCGATAGCTCATCATGCCGGCAAGGCCCTCCGCAGCGATCCGAGCGGCGGTCTCGCGCTCGTCTTCGGGCAGCGTGGCCACGTCGGCGGGCATGAGCGGCACGCCGAGGTTGCGCCCTGCGGGCGCGCCGGGCGTGTAGATCTGCACGTCGACCGTGGCGGCCAGCCGATCGCGCAGGGCGGCACGCCGGGGATCGGAGAGCGGCTCCGTCCAGACCTGTTGCATTCCATACCCGCACAGATCACCCTTGCGATCGACCAGGATCGCCGGGATCCTGCGCGCGAGGAGCTGCTCGATGACGGTCATGGCCGCAGTCGTCTTGCCGCTGCCGGTGCCGCCGAGGAACGCGGCGTGACGCCGGAATTGGTCCACGTCGAGGGTGACGGGCGCCGGACGCCGGCTTTGCGTGACTCCTAGCTCGACGGGGTCGTCGGCTCGCAGCGGCGGGGATGCGGGGTCGGCCGGCTCCGCGGGGACCGTCGGTGGCTTCGCTCCGGCACCACTGGCCGCGGCTCCGTGCTCGTCGTCGGCCTGCGAAGGCTCCTCGCTGGGGGAGCCTGGCGCTCGTGCGATGAGCTCGAGGTGCTCGAGATCGAGGATCTCCTCGAGCACCTTCAGCCCCAGCAGCGGGCGTTGGTTGCGGCGAAAGCTCGCATACCCGGGAGCCTGTCGGTGCGCGTGATGAAAGCGCTGGAACGCGACGAGGTGCCGCCAGTCCGCGTCGGAGACTTGCACGCCGCGCCCTCCGCTGGCCACGATCTTCCCGAGGGTCTTGGCCGTCTTCGCAGTGGGGGTCTTGGCGAACGCGTCGGTTCGCAAGAGCACGAGGCTCGCTTCCTTGGCCGCCGCCTGCGCCGCCTCCATCTGCCGCAGCAAGCGACCTCCCTGCGCGGCGGCCTCGGTCACTGCGACGTGCGTGGGCGAAAACCATGGCGCGCGCAGGCTCAGAGCAGCTTGCCCGCGCGCTTCGGCCACGAGGGGGCTGGGGGCTCCCAGCTCGTCGGCGATCAACGGCAGCACGCTCGCTAGCAGGTCGCGGCGCTCGGTCTCGTCCTCGGGAACCGGCTGGGAGGCGGTGCGGAGGTCATTCCATGCTTGGCCCAGGCTCGTCTCGACCGGTATCTCCACGCTCGCCTCGGGCGCGACGACCTTGGCCGCCTCGAACGGTGGGATTGCTCCACGCTCGATCGCCGCCGTGCGAAAGTGCAGGCACGCGGCGAGGATCGCTCGGGAGTGCTGCCCCTCTACCGTCTCGAGCAAACGCTCGGGGAACGGCTCGATCGACTCACCGTCGCTCGAGATGCCGGCCTCTTCCCACAGGCGATGAAGCCGGCGGGCGATCATCGCCTTGGCCTCGTCGCGGGTGCGCATGCCGGCGAGGGTGAGCGGCGGCGGATCCTGCTCGAGCCGGTGCACCGTGGAGGTCGACAGGGACTCCCGCAGCTGCACGTAGAACTGCTCGAGGCACGACACGACGACCACGACCGAGGGGAGCTCCGCGAGGCTGGTGACGGCGCTCATCGCCCGCGGGAACCGCTCCTTCGCGGCGTCGAGGTTGAACACGTCCTCGAGCTGATCGACGCAGACTACCAGCGCACGCTCGAGCGGAGTTCGGATGAGGCGCGCGAGGTTCATCGCCTGCTTGAGCGGGGCGTCCTCGGCGTGCAGGGGCGCGATGCCGCCCAAGGTCTGGCGATCGTAGTCCGACAGCTCCTCGGCGCGCAGGTACTTGTTGACCTTGGTGGTGATGCTCGGCCGCCCGACCTGCAAGAACAAGATCGCCCGTACGAAGTCCAGGTCGACGGGGGGCAGGTCGTTGCGATCGACGAGGCGGTCGGCGAGCTCGAAGACGATCGGCGCGGCCTCCGGCCCCGACTCGGCGTCGCGCAGGTCGGCGACGCGACGGCCCGGCAGCAGCTCGGTGAGCCGGTTCGAGAGCACCTGGAGGCTCGTGCGCCGCTCGTCGGGGTGGTAGGGCTGCTGCAGGCTGTCGATGAGGTTGTGCAGGACGTACCGCTCGTAGTTCAGCGAGGTGGTCGTCATCTGCATGTATGCGAAGAACGCATTGCCATCGGCGTGGACCATGTTGCGAAACGCCCGCATCAGGTGCGTCTTGCCCGAGCCCGCCTCGCCGCGGATCACCAGGATGCGCCCTGACGACACGCGCCCGCTCAGGGCCTGCTCGACGAGCCGACCGAACGTCTCCCGCGCTGGCTGGTGGATCGACGCGACGTCGAACGGATCGGGCAGCCAGATGTCGTTGGCGTGCTCGATGGAGTGGAAGATCTCCGGACACTTGCGGGAGACGAAGGCTTGGAGCTTGGCGTCGTTCATCGTGAACCGCTCGGTGGTGGGAGGAGCTCGGGTTGGATGCGGATCAACGCGTAGATCGAGGCGCCCCGCTCGATGCGTGAGGCGCGGTAGTCGTCGGGGTCGAGGGTCTGCGGCATGTCGGCGCTGGCGAGCATGAGCCGGCCCGCTAGCGCCACGGCCCACAGCCGCTCCTTGAAGGCATCGAGCGACAGCGCGTCGTCGGGGTGATCCGCGACGTACTGCCGATGGGCGTGGTTGATGAGGATGAGCGAGGCGTCGAGCTTGCCCGTGGGCGAGCGAGTGGCTGCGGCGAGGACGTCGGCCGCGAAGTCGCGCGACGGGGGTGACGAGACGTTGGCGGTCACCATGGCGAGCCGAGCGACGAGCACATCGTGCAGATCGCTGGCGTTGCGCGCTCCCACGATCTTGGCTGCCAGCCGCGCGTAGACGTCGTGCTTCTTGGGCGCGGGCGCGACGTCGCCGAGCGACGCGACCAGGGCGCTGAGCACGAGCTCGATGGTCAGGGGTCGACGGTGAGCCCACTGATGGACCGCGTCCGAGAGGCCCGTTCGCATTGCATGCCAGGCGAGCGCGGCGTCGAGCTCCTTGGCGGAGGGGACGACCGGGAGCCCGAGGCCGAAGTGCTGGTTGAGCAAGACCAGCCGCAGCGTGGTCACCCGGGAGAGCTGGCCCACCTGCACCGGAGCGATCGTCGAGGCGAGCCCGAGGGCGTGGGCCGGAAGCCACGTCTTCTTCAGCGCGGCGAAGCTCGTCTTGGCCGTCGTGCCCGGGATCGCCGCCTGGGCGCGGGCACGGCCGGCCGCGGTGAGGAGGACCTTCGTGGTGCGCCTGCCAACGTCTTGGACGACCAGGCCCTCGGCGATTGCGTCGTCGAGCGCGCGGGTGACGAGGCTCGCCGCATCGCGCGGTCCGGTGGCGCGAGCGCGGGCCACGATGGGGTCGAGGTCCTTGTGGAGCGCCGCGAGGGTGATGCCCGCGGCATCGGCGGCCCACAGCCGCACCAAGAGCAAGAGGTCGTTCACGGTCGTGGTGCTCCTTTGTCGTGCCGTCTCCAGCGGACGATCTCGCGGATTCCGTTCATCACCATGTGGAGGCGCTCGCACACGTCTTGGGCTAGCCAGCGCGAGACGAGGTAGCCATGTCGTTGCAGCAGCACGTCTTTGCGACGGTCGCGACGGAAGGCCTCGTCCCCCCCCGCGAAGTGGAAGAAACCGTCGACCTCCACGGCGATCCCCAGGCGACGGCTCACGAGATCCACCTCGGCCGGGCGGGGGCCGTGCAGGAAGCCCAGCGTGGCGTTGAGCTCGAAGGCTCCCGCCGTCTCCGGATCGTGCTCGAGCACCTCGAACAAGAGCCGCTCGTAGGCGCTGCGCGCCCGGTCGGGTGCCGTGGAGGTCGGCAGCGTAGCGACCTCGTCGTGGGCGTGGAGCACGGTGGCGGGCATACCTTGCGCGGCAAGCTGCCGGCGGGCGAGGCCCGCAGCCGCCGTCGCGGGGTGTCGTTCGAGGTCGTCACCAGGCACGGGCGGTGGCCGAACGTCGAGCACGCCTTCGTCGAGCATCGCCGTGCTGCGGGTCGGCGGGGGCGCGGTCAGCCGTGCGAAGGCCTCGGCTTCGATCGCCAGCGCGACGACGAGTGAGGGCGCGCCCTCGACCGCCCGTACCAGGCGCTCGACCTGGGCCGCCATCGCGGCGCTGTGGTGGCGCGCGAGGACGAGCAGGGCCGGCTGAGGTCCTGCCGTGCCGAGGAGCGTGCCCGCCATGGCCACCGGGTCCACCGCGGTCGCGTCGACTCGTCCAAGGACGGCGCAGGCGAACGCTGCGACCGGGCCTCCGGCGGCCGCACGTTCGAACAAGAGCCTTGCATCGATCGAGCGGGAATCGGCCAGGGCTCGCACGGACTCACGCGAGGTCTCGGCAGCGCGGGCGATCGCCTCGATGGCTCGCGCTCGCACGGTGGGGTGAGAACCGAGCGCCTCGGCCCATGCCGCGACGAGCTCGCGATCATCGTCGACGAGCAGCAGACAGGGCTCGAGCTTGGCCCCTTTGGCCCAGCGGCGAAATTCCGCGATCGAGAGCGGAAGCGGGCCGCGGAGCACGGAGATCGTCGGCACGCCCGCGCGGCGACGATCGGCGTGGAGCTCGAGGATCGAGGTCACGGGGAGCGGCATCGTCTCATAGGTCGCTGACGCCGCGGCAGGCCTCGCTCGCGCCCAAGGGCCAGGGCCCGCGGCGCACGAACGCGTGGCGAGGGCACCACGGGCACCGAGGGGCCGCCTCGCTCTACCTACGCGACTGCGGCCCCTCGGGCACGGGCGCCTCGACCGGCGCTTCGGCCTCGGGTGCCCCGGCGGCCCGCGGCCATCGGGCCCGCACCCACATCGACTCGCTGGCGGCGCGGCTGCGCGAGGATCGCGTGCGGTGGGCGCTCGCACCGATGCTCACCGGCGGCCGCGTTTCCCACGACGTGCTGCACGACGACTTCACCTACGTGGTGGGCCTGGGCCTCATCCGCCTGCGAGACGGGTGCTGGGAGCTCGCCAACCCGATCTACCAAGAGGTCATCCCGCGTGTGCTCACCTACGAGGAGCAAGGGCAGATCGCCAACGAGCCCGCCTGGTACGTGCGCTCCACGGGCAGCTGGGACGAGCGGCTCACCCTTCGCGAGCTCGAGCGCCGCGGCGAGCGAGTGCACGTGGTGGGGTGCCGCCGCGCGCCCGAGCCGCGCTGCTCAGGGCTCGAGCTGGCCCTCGCACAGCGGGGCGTCGAGGTCGAGGGGGTCGAAGGGAGCCGAAGGCGCGCCGTCGGGGCACGTGACGTCGCCGTGAGCCCCGGTGAGGTCGGCCCCGGTGAGGTCGGCCCCGGTGAGGTCGGCCCCGGTCATGGTCGCGTCGCGCAGGCTCGCGTCGGTGAGGTCGGCCCCGCGCAGGCTCGTGCGGAAGAGATGGGCGCGGGTGAGGTCGGCTCCGGCGAGGCTGGCCTCGTCGAGGCGTGCGTCGATCAAGACCGCGCCCGAGAGGTCGGCGCCGCACAGGTTGGCCCCTTGGAGCTCCAGGGTGGAGAGGTTGGCGTGGGAGAGCCGCGCGCCGCCGCAATCGGAGCCCGGCCCCAGCATGCACGCGATGGTGGGCTCGTCTTGGCAGGAGCCCACGTCGAGCGCCTCGGCGAAGGCATGCGAGCTGCCCCCGACGATCGCACGCACGCAGGACCCGTCGCCGCAGTCGGAGGCGTCGTTGCAGGTCGGGAGCCCCATGGCCAGGCACGTCGCTTCGTCGGCGCAGCGGGAGTACGAGGACCCATGCTCGTCGACGCCCAGGCAGCACGCCTGGCCCTCACCGCAATCCTCGGGCCCATCGCACAGGATGTCCTGCAGGTAGATGCTGGGCTCGGGGGTGGGCTTGCAGCTCGGCGAGAAGCGCAGGTCGCAGCCGTGCTCGCACACCTCGTCGACGCACCACACGCCGGCTTCGGGGGTACCGACGTACGCCAGCCCCCGCCCCTCCCCGGCCCCGGCGACGCACGACGGCTCGGCCCCAGTGCTCGACCCGTCGAGGGTCGAGCCCTCCGCGCTCGACCCTCCCGAGCTCGGCCCCGAGGTCGCATCGTCGGTGGATTGCTCGGGCATCGCCGGCGTGGGGTCGCCACACGCCGCGGGTCCGCCCGCGAGCATCACCACCACCCCGAGCCCAACGCGCATCCAGTCCCATGCCATGGCTCGAGCATGATCGACGCCCATGGCGTCGTCGAGGTGAATCGACTCGATCCAGCGCCGCCTCGAGACCTCTGGGGTAGCATGGCCGCGATGCGTACGGCACGCGCCGAGACCCGCCGTGAGGGCCTCGACCCGTGGAGGGCCTCCGCGCTCCTCGACGAGGTCTTTGCTCGCTCGGAGGATCTTCGGCTCGGTACGCCCGCCTCGCAGCGCAAGGGCTGGGGTCAGTACTTCACGGCGCCAGCCGTGGCCAGGCTCATGGCGTCGCTGCTCCACCGCAGCGAAACCGAGCACGCTCGCATCCTCGATCCCGGAGCGGGTACGGGGATCCTCGGCCTTGCGGCGGCCGCCTCGCTGATGAGCCGAGGCATGCCACGCGTGGATCTCGTGGCCGTCGAGCCCGAGCCGCGAGCGCGCGAGCAGCTCGAGGCTTGCTGTGCACGCGCAGTGACGGCC
>WBZL01005828.1_pt1 | contig 10052 bp, 9 predicted proteins | sample 5204291 | NCBI WGS metagenome assembly WBZL01 (sample SAMN12344345, study PRJNA552823) | activated sludge metagenome | biome: Activated sludge suspended growth; feature: Nitrification reactor; material: Wastewater; isolation source: activated sludge from nitrification reactor of wastewater treatment... | reverse complement strand
GATCATACCTTGTCGATGTCGGCGTCGATCTCGTCGTCGGTCCGCACGAAGGCGCCCATCTGCAGGTTCTCGGTGATCGTCATGCGCGAGAACACGCCGCGACCTTCGGGCACCATCACCAGCCCCTGCTTGACCAGGTCCCAGGCCCCCTGTCCCTTGATGCGCCGGCCCAGGAACTCGATCTCGCCGGAGGCCACCGGCTGGGTGCCGGTGATGGCCTTCAGGGTGGTGGTCTTGCCCGCACCGTTGGCACCGATCAGGCTGACCAGTTCACCCTCGTGGACCTCGAAGCCGACGCCCTTGACGGCCTGGATGCCGCCATAGGCGACCTTCAGGTCCGTCACTTTCAGCATGCACGCGCTCATCCGCCGCCCCTTTCAGTGGTGGCCGGCGCCGAGGTAGGCCTCGATCACCTTCTCGTTCTTCTGCACCTCGGCCGGCGTGCCCTCGGCGATCTGCTTGCCGTAGTCGAGCACGGTCACGCGGTCGCACAGGCCCATCACCAGCTTGACGTCGTGCTCGATCAGCAGGATGGTGCTGCCGTCACCGCGGATGCGGTCGATCAGTTCGCGCAACACCATCTTCTCGGTGGCGTTCATGCCCGCCGCCGGCTCGTCCAGCGCGATCAGCTTGGGCTCGGTGGCCAGTGCGCGCGCGATCTCCAGTCGCCGCTGGTCGCCGTACGAGAGGGTGCGCGCCTTGAACTCGGCATAACGTCCGATGCCGACGTAGTCGAGCAGTTCCTGCGCGCGCTTGGCAATGGCCGCCTCCTCGGCCTTGAACCCGGCGCTGCGGAACACCGCGCCGAACAGGCCCGAGTGCGTGCGCACGTGGCGCCCGACCATCACGTTCTCCAGGGCCGTCATCTCCGGGAACAGGCGGATGTTCTGGAAGGTTCGTGCGATGCCGGCCTTGGCCACCTCGTGCACCGCACTGGGCTTGTAGGGCTGGCCGCCCAGCTCGAAGGTGCCGGAATCCGGCGCGTAGAGGCCGGTCAGCACGTTGAAGAAGGTCGTCTTGCCGGCACCGTTGGGCCCGATCAGGCCGTAGACCTGACCGCGCTCGATGCGGATGCCGACCTCGGACAGGGCCTGCAGGCCGCCGAAGCGCTTGCTGACGCCCTGGACGTTGAGGATGGTGTCGCTGCTGCTCATCGCCGGCACCTCCGGTTCACTGCACCGGCGCCGGCGCCGCCTTGCCGTGCTCGGGCGACGGCCACAGGCCGCGCGGTCGCAGCAGCATGATGGAGATCATCGCCAGCGCGATCAGCAGCTGGCGCAGGATGGACGCGTCGATGCGGCCGCCGGTCATGTTCTGCACGTCGCCGGCGACGTAGCGCAGCACCTCGGGCAGGGCGGCCAGCATCACCGCCCCCAGGATGACGCCCGGAATGTGACCGATGCCGCCGAGCACGACCATCGCCACGATCATCACGCTCTCCATCAGGCTGAACGACTCGGGCGAGACGAAGCCCTGAAAGGCCGCGAACATCGAGCCCGACACGCCGCCGAAAGTGGCGCCCATGCCGAAGGCCAGCAGCTTCATGTTGCGCGTGTTGATGCCCATCGCCTTGGCCGCCACCTCGTCCTCGCGGATGGCCATCCAGGCGCGGCCGATGCGCGAGGTCTCCAGGCGGTGGCAGATCACCACGCTCAGCACCACCAGGGCCAGGAAGACGTAGTAGTACAAGGTGACCGAAGGCACCGCCAGCGGGCCGATGGAGACGTCGCGCGAGCCGAGGCTGAACCCCAGCAGGTGCATCGGGTCGATGCGGTCGAGCCCGCGCGGCCCGTTGGTGACGTTGACCGGATGCTCGAGGTTGTTGAGGAACACCCGGATGATCTCGCCGAAGCCGAGCGTCACGATGGCCAGGTAGTCGCCGCGCAGCTTGAGCACCGGCGTGCCCAGCAGCACGCCGGCCAGGCCGGCCAGGGCCGCCGCCAGTGGGACCACCAGCAGGAACGGGGCGTGCAGGCCGCCGGGAAACAGCTGGGCGATCCACTCGAAGGTCTCGGTCAGGTGCGGAGACGCCAGCAAGGCGTACATGTACGCGCCCACCGCGTAGAAGGCCACGTAGCCGAGGTCCAGCAGGCCGGCGTAGCCGACGACGATGTTCAGGCCCAGCGCCAGCAGCACGTACAGCAGGGCCAGCGCCATGATGCGCACCCAGCCCTGCCCGAACTGCTGCGCCACCAGCGGCAGTGCAATCAGGGCCAGCGCGCAGACCACGAAGACGACGAGCTTGTTCTTCATCGCGCAGCCTCCTCAAGCGCGGTCGGCGACACGTTCGCCGAGCAGCCCCGAAGGCCGCAGCGTCAGCACCAGGATCAGCGCGGCGAAGGCGAAGATGTCGGCGTAGTGGCTGCCCAGCACGCCACCGGTCAGGTCGCCCAGGTAGCCGGCGCCGATGGCCTCGATCAGACCCAGCATCACGCCGCCGACCACGGCGCCGGCCAGGTTGCCGATGCCGCCGAGCACGGCCGCCGTGAAGGCCTTCAGGCCGGGCAGGAAGCCCATCGAATGCTGCACCGTGCCGTAGTTGGCCGCCCACATCAGCCCCGCCACCGCCGCCAGCACGGCACCGATGACGAAGGTGGCCGAGATCACGAAGTCGGGCCGCACGCCCATCAGCGCCGCCACGCGCGGGTTCTCGGCGGTCGCGCGCATGGCACGGCCGAGCTTGGTGCGGTTGACCAGCCACATCAGCGCCGCCAGCAGCGTCGCCGTGGTGCCCAGGATCAGGCACTGCGTGACGCTGATGACCGGCCCGCCGAGGTCGATGGGGTCGGTGGGCAGCAGCAGCGGATAGGGCTTGGGATTGGGCTTCCAGATGATCATCGCCAGCGTCTGCAGCAGCAGGCTCATGCCCATCGCGGTGATCAGCGGGGCCAGGCGCGGGGCGTTGCGCAGCGGGCGATAGGCCAGCTTCTCGATCGTGAAGTTGAGCGCCGCGCACACGACGATGGCCGCCAGCAGCGACACCGCCATCATCACCCAGCCGGGCAGGCCGCTGTCGGCCAGCGCGCTGACGACCGTCCAGCTGACCAGGGCGCCCACCATCAACACCTCGCCGTGGGCGAAGTTGATGAGGTTGATGATGCCGTAGACCATCGTGTAGCCCAGGGCCACCAGGGCATACATGCTGCCGAGCACCAGACCGTTGATGATCTGCTGGAAGAAGATTTCCATCGACAAGGACCTCCTGGACGAGCGCGGCGACCGGACGAGCCGGCCTCACGAGGGCTGTTGTTCTTGACACGCGCCCATCGGACGGGTCACCGCCGCAGGCTGCGCCAGGGCCACACCGCGACGGCGCCGGGGCAGCGGCATTGTAGGCAGCGCATGCCGCGGCTCGGGCCGGGCTTGCCCCCTTGTACAAGCCGCAAGAACCGGGTCAGGCCGCTCGCCGACGGGGTGTGTCCAGGCCATTGCCCGGGTGGCGGGCCCCGCCGGGCCCGCGGCGCGGCGCGGCCTCAGCCGAGGAGCGTTGCCGGATCGGTCCAGGCCAGGCCGAGACTCTGCGCGACCGCGTCGTGCGTGACCAGGCCCTCGTGGACGTTGAGCCCGCGGCACAGGTGCAGGTCGTCGGCACAGGCACGCCGCCAGCCCTTGTCGGCCAGCGCCAGCGTGAACGGCAGCGTGGCGTTGTTGAGCGCCCAGGTCGAGGTGCGTGGCACCGCGCCGGGCATGTTGGCCACCGCGTAGTGCACCACGCCGTCGACCACGTAGGTGGGTTCGGCATGCGTCGTCGCTCGCGAGGTCTCGAAGCATCCGCCCTGGTCGATGGCGACGTCGACGATCACCGCGCCGGGCAGCATGCGACCGATCTGGGCGCGGGTCAGCAGGCGCGGCGCCGAGGCACCGGGCACCAGCACGGCGCCGATCACCAGGTCGGCCTGCAGCGCGCTGGCCTCCACGTCGTGCGGCGACGCGAAGAGCAGCCGCACGCGGCCACCGAAGACATCGTCGAGCTCGCGCAGCCGGTTCAGCGAGCGGTCCAGGATGGTGACATCGGCGCCCAGGCCGACGGCCATCTTCGCCGCGTGCGTGCCGACGACACCCCCGCCGAGCACCACCACGCGGCCCGGCGCCACGCCGGGCACCCCACCGAGGAGCACGCCGCGCCCGCCATTGGGGCGTTGCAGCGCCACCGCGCCCACCTGCACGGCCATGCGGCCGGCCACCTCGCTCATCGGGGCCAGCAGCGGCAGCCGCCCCTGGGCGTCGGTGATCGTCTCGTAGGCGATCGCGGTGCAACCCGAGGCGATCAGCCCCTGAGTCTGCGCCGGATCGGGCGCCAGGTGCAGGTAGGTGAACAGCAGCTGTCCGCGGCGCAGGCGGGCGATCTCGGCCGGCTGCGGCTCCTTGACCTTGACGATCATCTCGGCCTCGCCGAACACCGCGTCCGCATCGGGCACGATGCGACCACCGGCTGCTCGGTACTCGTCGTCGCTGCAGCCGATGCCGGCCCCGGTGCCGGTCTGCACCAGCACCTCGTGGCCGTGGGCCACCAGTTCGTGCACCGCGGGTGGCGTCAGGCCGGCGCGGTTTTCCTGCGGCTTGATCTCTTTGGGTACACCGATGCGCATGACGGCTCCTGGCGGCTGCAGCAGTTGGGATGGGCGTCATCGTGCCTCGGCGCGGACCGCAGGAGCTGCGATTCCATCTGGCGGCAAACGTCAGGATGGCGCAATCAATCTTGCAGATCAGGGGTATTTGATCGCAGAATCTTCGAACCATGACCGCACCCCCCTCGATGGATCGCCTCGACCGCCGGCTGCTGGCCCTGCTGCAGGCCGATGGGCGCATCACCAACACCGAGCTGGCTTCGCGGATCGGACTGTCGCAATCGGCGTGCCTGCGCCGCGTGCAGGCGCTGGAGCGGCGCGGTGTGATCGAGGGCTACGGCGCGCTGCTCAACCATGCCGCCTTGGGCAAGCCCGAGACGGTGTTCATCGAGATCACGCTGACCAGCCAGACCGAGGCGGCGCTCGACGCCTTCGAGCGCGCCGCGTCAGCCAGCCCCGACATCCTGGAGTGCCACCTGATGGCCGGTGACTACGACTACCTGCTGCGCGTGGCGGTGGCCGACGCGGCCGACTACGAGCGGCTGCATCGCAAGCAGCTGGCGGCGTTTCCGCATGTGGCCCGCATCCGCACGCACTTCTCGTTGCGCCGCGTGCTGCGCCGGCAGGGCCTGCCCTTGTAGGTTGCCAGTCCGGCGCCGGCAGGGCCCGCGGGCCGAGCCGCTCAGGTGGACGGCCAATCGGCCCGGCTGGGCGGCTCCACGACGCCGCGCATGCGGGCCTCGAACCATTGCTCGTCGGTATGGCGCAGACGCCGGCTCATCTCGCGCGCGATGTTCATCTGGATCAGCGCGAACTGCGCCACGTCGTGCCCGTACAAGGCGTACAGGTCGGCCGAGGTGAGCTCGATGGCCCCGCAGTCGTCCACCGCACGCACCGTGGCGCTGCGCGGGAACAGGTCCAGCAAGGCCATCTCGCCGAAGCAGTCGCCGGCGCCGAGCTGGCGCAGCACCAGCTCGCGACCCTGCCAGCTGCGCACGACCTCGACGCGCCCGGTCTCGAGCACGAACATCGCCTGCGCTTCGTCACCCTCGCGGAAGAACTCGCCGCCGCGCGCCACGCGCCGCGTGCTCGCCTGGCCCACCAGGAAGGCCAGGGCGTCGTCGGCAATGCCGCCGAAGATCGGCATGCGCTGCAGCAGCTCGATGCGAGACGTGTTCATCCTCCCGATCCCAGCGCGGCCGCTCGCCCCGCGCACGAGCCGTTCTACTCCTTTTGCCCAGGCGGCGGAAGGGTCCGGGCGCGCTGCGCGTCCTCGTCCGCGGCACGCAGCTCGGCCAGCCGGTCGGCAATGCGCGCTTCCAGCCCGCGCGAGACCGGCTCGTAGAAACGCTGGCCGGACAGGCCGTCGGGCCAGTAGTCCTCGCCGGCTGCGTAGCCGCCAGCCTCGTCGTGCGCATACCGGTAGCCCTGGCCGTGACCGAGCTGCTTCATCAGACGCGTCGGCGCATTGCGCAACCGCTGCGGCACCGGACGCGTGCCGTCCTCGCGCGCGAAGGCGCGCACCGCGCCCCAGGCCTTGTAGACGGCGTTGGACTTTGCTGCCACGCTGAGGTAGACCACGGCCTCGGCCAGCGCCAGCTCGCCCTCGGGCGAGCCGAGGCGCTCGTACACCTCGCAGGCATCCAGCGCCAGGCGCAGCGCCCGTGGATCGGCCAGGCCGATGTCCTCGCTGGCCATGCGCAGCACGCGCCGCGCCACGTAACGCGGATCGGCGCCCCCATCGAGCATGCGGGCCAGCCAGTACAGCGCCGCATCCGGCGCCGAGCCGCGCACCGCCTTGTGCAGTGCCGAGATCGTGTCGTAGAACTGGTCGCCGTCCTTGTCGTAGCGGCGCAGCATTTCGCCGAGGGCGCGCTCGAGCAGGGCCTCGTCGATGGGGTCGGTGCCGGTGGCCAGCGCCGCGGCGTTCTCGTAGGCGTTGAGCAGGCGGCGCGCGTCGCCGTCGGCATGCGCCACCAGTCGCGCGGCGGCGCCCGGCGTCAGGGAGGGGCCCGGCAATGCGGTGCACGCGCGCTGCAGCAGCTCGGCCAGCTCGTCGTCCTGCAACGGCTGCAGCACGTGCACCGTGGCACGCGACAGCAGCGCCGAATTGACCTCGAACGACGGGTTCTCGGTCGTCGCACCGATGAAGGTGAACAGACCCGACTCGACATGGGGCAGGAAGGCGTCCTGCTGGGCCTTGTTGAAGCGGTGCACCTCGTCGACGAAGACCAGCGTCGGGCGCCCCCGGCGCGCCTCGGCCTGCGCGCGGTCGACCGCCTCACGGATGTCCTTGACGCCAGCCAGCACCGCCGACAGCACGATGAACTGGGCATCCACCGCGCCGGCCACCAGGCGTGCCAAGGTGGTCTTGCCCACACCGGGCGGCCCCCACAGGATCATCGAGTGCACGCGCCGGCCCTCGATGGCCGCGCGCAGCGGGCGGCCGGGGCCCAGCAGGTGGGCCTGCCCGATCACCTCGTCGATCGTGCGCGGCCGCAGTCGCTCGGCCAGGGGCACCTGCGGCGACGGCGCCGCCGAGGCAGGCGCGGCGCCGGGTGCTCCCGGCAGGCCGGCATCGGCCTCGGGCCCGAAGAGCGTCGGCTGGGAGTCCATGGCGCCGATTGTCTCAGCGCGAACACGGCGCCGCGCCGCGGAGGGTGTGGACCTGAAGGGCGCCGGCTGGCGCGCTTTGGCGCCGCCGCTATTGCTCGATGACGTCGGCGCCCTTCGGCGGCACGAAGCGAAAGGTCTCGGCCGGCGGTGCGTGGTTGCCCGTGAAGGCACCGAACTGCAGCAGCGACCGCTGGCCGAAGTTGTCGACGACCTCGATGGCCGCCAGCTCCTTGCCCTTGAAGCCGACGCGCATCGACTTGAAGGTGCTCTCGGCCGCCTTGGGGCGCGCCTCGGCCCAGGCCAGGCCGTCGCGGTCGGGCTGCGCGGCGATCGTGAAGTCCTGGTCCAGCGCGCCGCCGGCCAGCAGGGCTGCCGGCGTGGCGCCAAGGGCGTCGCCGATCTTGCGCGAGCTGGCCTGGTTGAGGTCGGCGTCGAAGATCCACACCTTCTGGCCGTCGGCGACGATCAACTGCTCGTAGGGCTTGGTGTAGGCGAAGCGGAAGCGGTTGGGGCGCAGGAACTCGAAGCTGCCGCTGGAAACCTTCTTGCGCGCACCGTCGGTGCTGGTGACGGTCTGCGTGAAGCTGGCCTTGCCCGATTGCACCTGGCGCGCGAAGTCGCGCAACTGGTCGGCCGCATCGGCCCGGGCAGGAGCTGCGGACGCCATCGCCAGAACCGCCGCCGTCGAAAGCAGGAATCGCTTCATTCGTCGCGCTTGGGCACCAGGATGTCCCGGTTGCCGTTGGTGGCCATGGCGCTTACGAGTCCGGACTTCTCCATTTGTTCCAGCAAGCGCGCGGCGCGGTTGTAACCGATGCGCAAGTGGCGCTGCACCAGCGAGATCGACGCCCGCCGGTGCTGCAGCACCACCGCGACGGCCTGGTCGTACATCGAGTCCGACTCGCCGGACCCTGCCCCGCCGTCGAGCCCGCCTCCCGGCTCGCCGTCACCCTCGAGGACACCGCCTTCGAGGATGCCCTCGACGTAGTTGGGCTCGCCCTGGCTGCGCAGGTACTCGACGACGCGGTGCACCTCGTCGTCGGCGACGAAGGCGCCGTGCACGCGCACCGGCACCCCGCTGCCCGGCGGCAGGTAGAGCATGTCGCCTTGCCCGAGCAGGGTTTCGGCACCCATCTGGTCGAGGATGGTCCGGCTGTCGATCTTGCTGCTGACCTGGAACGACAGCCGCGTCGGGATGTTGGCCTTGATCAGTCCGGTGATCACGTCGACGCTGGGCCGCTGGGTGGCCAGGATCAGGTGGATGCCGGCGGCTCGTGCCTTCTGCGCCAGCCGTGCGATCAGCTCCTCGATCTTCTTGCCGACCACCATCATCAGGTCGGCCAGTTCGTCGATGACGACCACCACGTGCGGCAGCCGCTCCAGTGGCTCGGGCTCCTCGGGCGTCAGGCTGAACGGATTGCCGATCTTCTCGCCCCGGTCGGCGGCTTCCTGGATCTTCTTGTTGTAGCTGGCCAGCCCGCGCACGCCGAGCTTGCTCATCAGCTTGTAGCGCCGCTCCATCTCGCCGACGCACCAGTTCAGCGCGTTGGCGGCCTGCTTCATGTCGGTGACCACCGGCGCCAGCAGATGCGGAATGCCTTCGTAGACGCTCATCTCCAGCATCTTCGGATCGATGAGGATGAGTCGCACGTCGCGCGCCTCGGCCTTGTACAGCAGGCTGAGGATCATCGCGTTGATGCCCACGCTCTTGCCCGAGCCGGTGGTGCCGGCCACCAGGCAGTGCGGCATCTTGGCCAGGTCGGCGACGACCGGATTGCCGACGATGTCCTTGCCCAGGCCCATCGTCAGCATCGACGCCGCGTCGTTGTAGACCTGCGAGCCCAGGATCTCGGCCAGGCGGATGGTCTGCCGGCGCGCGTTGGGCAGTTCCAGCGCCATGTAGTTCTTGCCCGGCACCACCTCGACGACGCGGATGCTCACCAGCGACAGCGAGCGTGCCAGGTCCTTGGCCAGGTTGACGATCTGGGCGCCCTTGACGCCGGTGGCCGGCTCGATCTCGTAGCGCGTGATCACCGGCCCCGGTGAGGCTGCCACCACGCGCACCTCGACGCCGAAGTCCTTGAGCTTCTTCTCGATCAGCCGGCTGGTCATCTCCAGCGACTCCGGCGTCATGGTCTCGGAGCTCGCCGGTGGCGCGTCGAGCAGGTCCACCTGCGGCAACCGGGTGTCGCTGAGCTCCTTGAACAGCGGCTGCTGGCGCTCGCGGGCCACGCGCTCGGACTTGGGCACGTTGACCACCGGCTTCTCGATCACCAGCTGCGGGTGGTCGTCGACCTCCAGGCGCTCGAGCTCGATGTCGACGTCGTGCTCGCGCTCGCGCTGGGCCTGCTGGCCGATGCGGCGGTCCTCCTCGCGCTCGATGCGCACCTGCCGGCGCTCGATGAGGCCGATCAGCCGCGTGCCGATGGCCTCGGCCAGTCGCGCCCACGAGAAACGCAGGGCCAGCGCCATGCCCACCACCCCGATGGCAATCCAGAACACGCCCGAACCGGCAAAGCCCAGGGTGCGCATCGACAGCGGTCCGATGGCATAGCCGAGCACGCCGCCCGAGTGCCCGGGGAGCAGGTCTTCCCAGCGGTACAGGCGGGTCCACTCGAGCGCGCAGCTGGCGGCCATCAGCAGCACCACGCCGCCCCACGCCGCCCAGCGCGACGCCCCGTCGTCGACGTCCTGCTCCCCGCGCAAGGCCCGCGCCAGGGCCGACAGCCAGGCTCGGAGGCTCACCGGCACCAGCCACCACGCCGACCACCCGAAGGCGAAGAACAGGCCGTCGGCCACCCAGGCACCCAGGCTGCCGGCCCAGTTGCGCACCGGCTCGCCGGTGCCCGAGGTGGTGAACGACGCATC
>WBZL01005827.1_pt1 | contig 10053 bp, 5 predicted proteins | sample 5204291 | NCBI WGS metagenome assembly WBZL01 (sample SAMN12344345, study PRJNA552823) | activated sludge metagenome | biome: Activated sludge suspended growth; feature: Nitrification reactor; material: Wastewater; isolation source: activated sludge from nitrification reactor of wastewater treatment... | reverse complement strand
AACCGGTCGACCTCGATGCGCTCCAGGCCGAGTTCGCTCACCGTGATCGAGCGGACCTTCACCTCCACCTCCACTCCCTTGCGCGCATAGGCGTACAGGGGCTGCCCCTGGAACTTGAGGGCGCTGTACATCGGCGGGCGCTGGTCGTATGTGCCCGTGAACCGCCGGGCGACCTCGGCGAGGTCCGCGGAGTCGATCGCGACATCGGCCCGTTCGATGACCTCCCCCTCGGCGTCGGCCGTGGAGGTGCGCATGCCCAGGGTGATCTCGCCCTCGTAGATCTTGTCGTTGGCCAAATCGCTGTAACCCATCGCGAGTGATCCGCTCAGGAAGCGCGAAGGGCGGTCGAAGGCGCTCGCGCTGCGGATGTTGATCGCGCCGCCGATGCCGGTTCCGTCCATGTCTGGCGTGATCGTTTTCACGACCTCGATCTGGGAAATCTGTGAGGAACTGATGACGTCGAGCGGCATTGAGCGACCCGAGCGGCCGTCGACGCCAGGGGCGGCGATCGTGGCGCCGTTGAGCGTCACTGCGTTGAGATTGGCCTCCGCGCCGCGGATTGTGACGAAGCGGCCTTCGCCGTTGTCGGCGACGATCGAGATGCCGGGCAACCGGGAGAGCGCATCCGCGACGTTGCGATCGGGAAGGTTTCCGACCGAATCGGCGGACACAATGTCGACCAGGCTTTGGGAAGAACGCTTTTGCTGGAGAGCCTTGGCGCGGCCTTCGCGATATCCTTCAACGACGAGCTTTTCGAGCTGCAGCACTTGTTCGCCCATCTTCACCGGAATGTTGAGCACACCCGAGCCAGGCACGGTGATCGCCTCCGAGGTGCTCTCGTAACCCAGGAAGGAGGTGCGCAGCGTGTAGTTGCCGCCTTCAATGTTCGCGAAACGGAAACGCCCCTGCTCATCGGCGACGGCAGTGCGACCATTTTCCACGATAACGATGGATGCTCCAGGAAGGAGGGTCTGCGATTTGGCATCGGAAACGACTCCGACGATTTCGGTGGCACGCGCGCTGAGCGCGCCAGCAGCAATGAGCAAAGCGGCACCAAGGCCGCGATGGAGCGGGAGTAGATAGAATCTCATGGGTTGGGGAGGTGCGAGGGGTGCGACGAGGCGATAGCGGCCACGTTCATTCCGTGAGGTGGCCGTGAATTAGGGATAGTGAAATAGAAGTATTGTCAACGATTGAAATAAAAAAAGAGAGAAATCAAATGATGATGATAGCGACTGTCTGTTCGGTTTTACCAGTGAAGTAGGCGTGAATTGAGTTTTCGATCGGAGGGGGCGCCGATAGATGAAATAATACCTATTTCATCATTGATATTACGAACCGCACGAGAAGATCTGGATCTCCGTAGCCGCCTGGCTTCGTAAATACGGCGAGAGTATGGTTGAGGCAGTCGAGTTCGGCCTCGACGACCGCAGTCTCCCATGGCCCGTGAATTAGAAGCTGTCCTCCCCCGAGGCTCTTGCAGGCGTTCCATGCGGTTTCTCCGCCAGTAAAAAAGTAGGCTCCGGGAACACGTGAGGATGCAAATGTCGCCACGCTTTGGGCGATGAAGGCTTGAAGGGTGTGAGACGGCTCGAGTACCGAGGGATCGAAACGAAGCGCCACAATGCGCTTCTGGATGAAAGCCTGTCGGATTTCTGCTGCGGCAGCTGTCGGCGTGAATTTGCCGGACCTGACCGTAACGACCGTGGCAAGGCCTGCATCGGCGAGACGCTCGATCTGGCGATGGGATGCCGGATGCCGGGTCCCGCACACAATCAGCAGCGTATCGACGCGGATGGGGGATGGCGCTATCGTCGAACGAGGTGTCGGCAAGATCGCAGCCAGGCTGACTGCGAGTCCATTGGCGCCGACAAAGACAGCGTCCGGCTCGGCAGCGCGGGTCGCCGTGACGATCTTGTCGATATCGGCGGGCGTTTCGGCATCACAGACAACAATCCGAGATCGGGATGGATCCTGTGCGAGTTGCTGCTGGGCACCACCGCGGCGCACCGTGTCGAGCGAGAGGTGGTCGCACTTAAGTCCGGAGTCGTCCAGCAGCGGCGCGATGCGACTGTCGCGGGCGGGCCAGATGGGATCGTCGCGAAACGGCGTTTCACTTAGCGGAACTCCATCGACGAGAAGGATGCCATCTCGAACGGTGCGACCCGTGGCGGGATTTGCCGGGCACAGGATCATGCGCGGCGGGCGCAGCGTCTCGTTGACTGCGCGCAGTTCGGCGCCGAGTGGACCGCGCAGCGTCGAATCAATTTTTTTCAGCAGCAGACGTCCGCCGGTCGAGAGTTGCTCCTTCAGCAGGCTTGTCACGATCTCGCGGGCGGTTTCCGATGGGAGATTGCGCGTTTCCGTTGTGAGCACGGTCAGGCCTTGAGGCGATAGTTGGGCCGATCTGAGAGGAACGACGACTGGATGCCCGTGTCGCCTGAACGACGCTCCGACTTCCAGGCCTCCGCTGAGATCATCGGCGAGGAGGAAGTCGCTCATCGCGGGAGAAATTGCAGCGCGTACAGGGAGGCGCCGCGCAGGCGGACCACGAGGCGCACGGGTCGGCCGGCGATGGACGACACGTCTTTTCCATGGCCGAGCCATTCGACGCTGTGGTGGACAAAGTTGCCATTGATATAGACGCAGTCGTCCACGCCGAAACCTGGAATCGGGCGCCCCTCCTGATCCTCGAAACCGACTTGGGCATAGCCCATCGCTCCAGTGTTGATGTTCAATTCCAGGCTTTGCCCAGTGAATGTGAATGGTCGCGTGATGATCAGGCCCATGCGATCGTAGGGTGCATCGGCGGAGACAAATCCGTCGAGGCGCTGCACCGCGCGATAGACCATGCCGCCGTCAGTCAGGCGACGTGCGGGGGAATGATACTCTTCGTTGCCGAAGAAATACTGCCAGATCTCATCGCCGCGCCGGACCATGCCTTCGGCAATATAGATTTGATGCAGATTCCGACCTGCGTACTCGCCAACCTGGAGGTAGGTCGGCGAGGGGAAGCGGGTCCAGTGGATGCCGTCGCGGCTCACGGCAGTCTGTGTTTCAACCATGCCGGACCCGAGGCCGCGCGACTTGTCTTCGTACAATACGCGGCGTGTCGCGGGCTGCGCTGGCTCCTCGTAATCGAAATACATCACCGGAAACGCAAAATAGGCGTCTGGGGCCCACGGGTATTTGTCGGCCTTGGGCACATAGACGCCGCTTCCGGGTGGATCAATGCGTTCATCAGGTTGAAAGACTGTTGGCAGTTCGATTCCGAAGTCGCCAGGCGTGAGCGGGCCGTTGTCGAGCCACCATGGCTGCGGGGTTCGCAGAGGTCTCTTTGCCGCAATGGCGTGAACCTCCTCCGCCGACAACAACGGGACCGGCCACGGGCGGTGGATGTCGCGGGTTTCGGACATCACGAACTCACGTCGCGTGCCTCCGCCAGCACTGCGCGGAAATCCCGTGCGATGATAGCCGACGTAGCAGCCACGCTGGTCGTCGTAGAATAGACCTGATTGCGAACCGGAACGGAAGGACAGCACGGCAGTTCGTTGCCGGGTCCATTTCCAGCCGTCGGCGGAGGTGTACAAATAAACGCCGCGTCCCTCGAGGCCGCTCACATATTTCCAGCGCTCAGCCGGCGGTGCCTGCGGATCGAGGATGGGGCGTCCCAGAGCGGCAGGTTCTGCGATGACAATATTCCGTCGCCCCTTGTGATGCATGCCGGTATCCGGCGCGGTGAAGTGTACGCCGTCGGTGGAGGTATGCACCATGAGGTAGTCGTCGGGACCGCCGTTGTAGATGCGAATGAGACCCTTCTCATCCTCAACCACGGTGAGGTGTTTGCGGAAAGGACCTGGACCCGCCGCGAACACGGGTTCGATGCGCTGCGGCGGATGCACGGTGAAGGCGATGTTCTCTCGCCTCTCCATAAAGCTGTCGTCGAGAAAAAGGTGCCGTCTCGTACCAAGTTCAACCACTTCCTGACGTGGGCTGTTGGGCGCGAAGAGGAGGGGAGGACCTGGAGTGAAATTGGGTTCCGGCCAGGCGGGCGCGAAACTTGTTGGGGCAAATGCTCCCGTGTACACGGCGCCGCGCGAAATTCGAAACTCATCCAGAGCGCCTGCAAGCGGCCGTGTCCAGTGGCCGTCGCGACCGAGCGTGAGGTAGTCTTCATCACCCTTGGGCAGTGCATGGAAACCGACAGCGGACGTTTCCGCGATTGGGCGTCCGTCGACAAAATGAAAGAGGCGTCCGCGGGCGGCGTCATGGACGAAGGCGTAGTGATGCCATCCCTGTGTATCGTTGATCGCTGCCGCAAGGGATGATACGCTGATGCGTCTGCTGCCGGGATTCTCCCAAATGAGGCGCGAGGCGTTCCTGTCGATGGAAAGGCGCGTGACGATGTCATTTTCTCCCCGCGGCCCCGTGCCGAGTTCGAGCACGACACCTTGGGCGTGTCCAGGCTGAGAGCGAAGCCAGAACTCCACCGTCCAGTCAAAGGCTCCGAGATTCAGATCGCTGTGAGTGACCCGGGCAAACGTCACCTCGCGTCGAATCTGCCGCTCACCGCTGGTCATGAGCGCGGTGAACTGTGCGTTGTGCCAGCTCAGCGGTTCCATTGTGCGTCCAGGCGGGACAGGAAAACGGTGAAGCGCCGCGGTGCGCTCACCCTCCGAGGGTATGGTCACGGAGGGAAACGGCGTCGTGCTCAACGCCTGTCCGAAACGGCCCGGCACGACGCTTCCACCGAGCCCGAGGACGAGTGGTGCGTCAATGCCGGCTGAAGACTCCAGCGGGGTACTGGGATAGAGACCGACGGGTTCGTCGAACAACCATAGGGCGACAGTATCCGCCGCGGTCAGGGCGGAGCCTGTGAGGAGAAGGGCGGCGGGAAGTAGGAATCGCATGAATTTTAACCGATCAGCGTCGGACAAACTGCAGTGCATAAAGTGATGCACCACGAATGCGCCCCACGAGGCGCACGGTTTGCCCGGAAAGTGCGGAGAGATCCTTTGTGCGATGTCTCAAGTCCCTGGCCAGCCATTCGACTTCATAGTCGATTTCATCGCCGTTGACGTAGATGCCTTCGTCGACGCTGAACCCAGGAATCGGCTGGTTCCTTTCGTCGACAAATCCAAGCTGGAGGTAACCGGTGGCTTCTGTGTCCACGTTCAGCACGAGGCGGTTGCCGGTGAAGCGGAACGGTTTGGTGACAAACTCTCCACCGGTATACGCGCCATCAAGCGACACGAAGCCATCGGTGCGCTGCACGAGCCGGTGAATCACATCCGGCTGTGCGGCCCTTTGGTAGGGATCGTGGTAAGTCGATCGGGTATAGGCATACTGCCAGATTTCGCGACCGCGTCGGACCATGCCGTAGCCCGTGTAGGGACGGCGCATCACGTATCCGTCGACTTCCCCCACACCGACGTAGGCCGGGCGCGGGTAACGCTTCCAATTCAGGCCGTCGCGGCTGACGGCGAGTTGTGTCTCCACCAGTCCGGTTCCGCGTTGTTCATCCGCGCGCGCGAGGATGCGTCGCTGCGGCGGACCGTCGGTGTGGTAGTGGAAGAAGAGCAATGGGAACGCGACGTAGGCGTCCTCGGCCCATGCATATTTCTGTGCGCGGGTGTTGTAGACATCGGTGCCTTCGGGATCGAGCCGGGGGTCTGCCTCGAAAGCGATTGGATATTCGAGGCCGAAACCGCCGGGAGCGAGCGGGCCGTTGTCGAGCCACCAGGGATCGAGTTCCTTCGCCTGGATACGAATGCCTTTCTCCAGTGCGGCCCGGGTGTCGGCGGGTGTGACGGGTTGGAAGGGCCAGGGTTGAAGCAGGTCCGTTGCCTCCATCAGCAGCATTTTCCGATCCGTGCTGCCGTTCGCCAGGCTGTAGTAATCGGTGCGATGATGGAGGACATAGCACTGGCGCTGGTCGTCGTAGAAGACATTCTCCGCGGAGCCCGCCCAGAACGGGAGTGAGGCGGCATTGTTGCGGAGCCAGGTGTATCCGTCGGCGGAGGTGTAGGTGAAAATGCCGCCGCGCTGGCGGAGGCCGCTCACGAGTTTCCAGCGTTCATCGCCATGGCCGTTGGGATCGATAAACACATTTCCGACCGTCGCGGGATCCTTGATCGCGATGTTCCTCTTCCCGCCGAATTCGCGTCCGAGATCCGGTGCGACGAATTTCACTCCATCCTTCGAAGTGAATACCGCGACGGAATCCCTCGGCCCGTTCACGTAGAGCCGGATGTCCTCGGGTCCCGCGTCGACCACGGAGATCCAGCCGGATGCCTCGAGCACTCGCTCGGCGATGCGGGCTGGGTGAGGAGTAAAGGTCACATTGCGACTTTCCGAGAGGAGTACATCGTCGAGAAACAGATGGCGGCGCGAACCGAGATCGATGACGGCTGCCCGGGAGTGGTTGCCGGGAAAGAGCAGGGGCGGACCTGCGAGCAGAGGATGCGCCTGACGTTCGCCATTCAGGAGGCGAGAAAAACTTGCGGGCGGCTTGAAGTCCGCGACGTACGCCTGGTGATCGCTCAGTCGCAATTCATCGATTGCTCCCGGCAACGGCTGCTGCCAGGTGCCATCGCGGGCGATCGACCAGTAGTCCTCGTCGCCCTTGGGCAGCGCCTTGAGCCTCACTGCAGTCACGGACTGCGATCTGCCGTTGGCGAAATGGCGAAGCAGTCCCTTCCTGGAATCATAGACCACCGCGCAGTGGACCCACGTGCCTGAACGCAGAGCGGCAGCATCGCTGGCAAGCGTGACGTGTGTTCGTGATGGCTGGTTGGAAAACTCGAAGGCTGCTTTGGCGGGAGAGAATGAGAGGCGTGTGACGACGTCGTTCTCACCGCGCGGACCTGAGCCAAGTTCGAAAACAACGCCATCCCCGGATGCGGCGGTGTCGGCCTTGAGCCAGAATTCGATCGTGAAGTCCGTCGCGCCGATATTGAGAGGCGAATCCGTGGGTGAGGGGAATGCCTGGCGACGCAGGTGCTTGTCGCCATTCAGGAAGCCGGCGGCAAACGTCGCAGTCCGCCAACTCAGTGGCTCGACTGTGCGGCCTTCGGCTTTCGGAGGAGCTTCGAGGCCGTCGCGGACCGCGCTGGAAAGCCCGGCTTTGAACACCGGCGAGAACGGTCCCGGTGTGATCGGGTGGAGGGCGTTGCCGAATCTGCCCTTCGTGATTTCGCCTCCGCGCCCGAGCACGAGGAAATAGGCGTTTGGTCCAGCGTCGTTCAGTATTGAGCTTGGATAAACGCCCACCTGTTCGTCGAAAAGCCAGAGTGCTATGGTCTCTCCGCGGGCGGCGACCGCAAGGAGCAGCACGGCTGCGATGAGGGAGCGAACGCAGCGGAAAATGGAGAGCGGGGCTGGGGCAGCCGGCGTCATCAGGAGGCAACTTTTTTGACGGCGGATCCGGTGGCGCGCAGACGGTTGGAGGCGACGGTTGCGGCGAGCAGGAGGGCCTGGACGAGCGACCGGGCGTCACCTCGGCCGGTGCCAGCGTTGTCGAAGTCGGTGCCATGCTCGACGGAGGTGCGGATGATGGGCAGCCCGAGGGTCACATTGACCCCACGCCAGATGCCGAGCATCTTGGCCGCGACGTGGCCCTGGTCGTGGTACATCGCAATGGCGCAATCGAATTGACCCTGCAGGGTGCGGAAAAAAACCGTGTCGCCTGCATAGGGCCCGCTGACGTTCCATCCGCGTGCGCGCGCCTGTTCGATGGCAGGCGAGATGTACTTGATTTCCTCGTCGCCAAAGAGGCCGCCTTCACCCGCATGCGGATTGAGGCCGGCGACGGCGATGTGGGGATTGGCGATACCGAGTTCCTGCACACCGGCTCGCGCGATCTCGATCACGGAGAGGATGCGTTCGGGTCGTGCGCGCTCGATTGCCTCGCGTAGCGAGACGTGAGTGCTGACATGGCAGATGCGCAAATTGTCGGCCACGAGCATCATCGTGACTTTCGGCTGGCCGCAGAGTTCGGAGAGCAATTCGGTATGTCCGTCGTAGTGATGTCCCGCGGCATGCAGCGCCGCCTTGTTGATCGCGGACGTGACAACGGCATGAGCCTTTTCCGCAAGCGTGAGTTCCACCGCACGCTTGATGTACTCGAAAGCTGCCTGGCCGCACGCGGGATTGATCCTGCCGCGGACCAGTTTCGCGGCGTCGAGGTTTGCGAGATCGACGACCTCGATCAAGGAGGGGGAATCTGTGGCGTCGGAGGGACTTGCGATCACGCGAACCTGCGCGGGTGCCTGGGTAATGGCGATCGCCGCGCAAACCACCGAGGCATCGCCGATGACCACTGGCCGGCAGACGTTACGGACCTCGGGCAGCAAGAAGACCTTTGTCAGAAGCTCCGGTCCGGTGCCTGCGGGGTCGCCTAGGGTGACGGCGAGAATGGGTTTGGGGATGGTGTTCACGGGATGAGCCCTGCATCGCGCAGGGCCAGACGGATCTGGGAAACCTCGGCGTCGCTGGCGGGAATCAGGGGGGAGAGCACCTCGCGCGAGCAGAGGCCGTAAATTTCCATGATTGCCTTCAGGGCGATGAAAACCTGTGAGAGCGTTCGGCCCTTCTGGTAGGTGGCGTTGATGGAATCGACGCGTTGCTGGGCGGCATCGCCTCGGGCGGTGTCGCCTGAGAAGAGCTGGATCATCAGATTGCGAAGGTCGGAGGGCGCAAAGTTGCCCGCGCCTGGAACACAGCCGTCTGCACCGGCGCGCACGGACTTGCTCGTGAAGGCGATCGATCCACAGAACACCGCGAAATCCGGGCGTCCGCCGTACTGGCGCGCGAGAGTTTCCTGACGTGTGGCGTCGGGTTCGGAATCCTTGATGCCCGCGACGAGAGGGTGGTGTGAGAGGCGTTCGACCACCTCAAGAGGGATGGTTTGTTTGGTGGTCTGTGGGATGTTGTAGAGGTACATCGGTGCTCCAACAGCTTCGGCGACATGCACGAAGTAGCGCTCCATCATCTCCGGGGTGAGTGGATAGTACGACGGCAGGTTGCCTACAACGGCATGCGCGCCGAGGCGAACGAACTCGCGGCCCAGTTCGATCGAATGTGCCGGGCTTGTGTCGCCGATGCCACCGAAGATCAACATGCGCCCGCTTGCGGCGCGGACTGCGAGTTCCATCAGGCGCAATCGCATCCGAATGGGCATCGATGCAAATTCGCCGGTGGTTCCTGCGACCATGATGCCCTGGCAGCCGCCTGCCATGACGTGGTTGAGCATGCGCGCAACCGCAGGTTCGTCGATTTCGCCCGCCCGGGTGAAGGGGGTGAGCAGCGGCACGATGACGTGGCCTCGAAGTTGGGCGCGGGACAGTCCGTGGGTTGTCAGTTTCTTCGTCATTCTGAGATCAATCAGTACGCGGCGCGGTAGATCTGTTCGGCGTCGGAAGGGGTGAGTTCTCGTGGATTGTTTTTCAGAAGGCGTGTGACTTTCATCGCCTCCTGCGCGAGGCGCGGCAGGTCTGTCTCCGGAACGCCGACGTCGCGGAGGCGCTGGGGAATGCCGCAGGCGAGCGACATTGCCACAAGGCGCTGCAGGCCCGCCTCAGCGGTCGCACCCGGAGACCCGTGGGCGCTGCATCCAAGTGCAAGGGCGATTTCCGCGTAGCGCTCCGGCATCGCGGGCAGGTTGAATCGGAAGACATGAGGCATGAGCAGCGAGTTGGCCACGCCGTGGGCGATCCGGTACTCGCCACCGAGGGGATAGGAGAGCGCGTGCACAGCGGCGGTGTTAACCGGGCCGAGGCAAAGTCCTCCATAGAGAGCGCCGAGCATGACGTCCGCGCGTGCGTTGCGATCGGAGCCGTTTCGCACGGCGGTCTCGATGCTGCGACCGATGCGTCGGATGCCTTCGAGCGCATAGACGTCGACTGCCGGATGGGCGAACCTGTTCGCGTACGCCTCCATGCAATGGACGAGCGCGTCGATGCCCGTGGCGGCAGTGACGGCCGGCGGCATCGACATCGTCAGGTCCGGGTCGCAGATGGCCAGGTCCGCCACAAGGTGCGGGCTGACGATGCC
>WBZL01005826.1_pt1 | contig 10056 bp, 17 predicted proteins | sample 5204291 | NCBI WGS metagenome assembly WBZL01 (sample SAMN12344345, study PRJNA552823) | activated sludge metagenome | biome: Activated sludge suspended growth; feature: Nitrification reactor; material: Wastewater; isolation source: activated sludge from nitrification reactor of wastewater... | reverse complement strand
CGGTAGCTACGAAGCCAACGGCACGGTGGTCGCGGCATTTAAGACGCTATCAGGGAAACAGCGGTATGTCTTCGAGTTCGATGAGTTTGCTGGAATGTTGCATATCTTCAATCATGAGCAATTGGAGCCGCTCGATGAATAACGAAAACATCCCCGAATTGTTAAAGAAAGCTATCAACTGTTGGGAGTCGCTACGGGAACCGATGGTTGATTCCGGGATTGTCGATCCTAAGCGCATGGTTCCGCACCTCGTCATCGATGCCTTTTTTTCTGGGTATCGGGATGGCGCAATGGCTGGCCATGACCACAAAATCCAGGTAACTCGCATCTATGGTGCGCGAGGAACCGATGTATTCGCGGAAGGAGTGCTCAGCATGAAAGGAGACCTTATCAAAATTGAAGGAAGCCATGACATGGAAATAACGCCAGATGAAGCAGCAAGGATTGGGAAAGAACTGATACGGCTGGCGAGGATTGGTGGATGGATAGACCCGGAAGAGGATGATGGGAATTGAGCGTATACACATGGCCCAAAGGTTATCGACACGTGATGTCGCAAAGCGAGCACGGGAACTGGAACACTGAGCATTTTCCAGGAACTCGGCAAATCTGTTGTGTGTGCCACGAACCCACCGGTCGGCTCGAAGAGGACGCGATGTATGTAGAGGACAAGGGGCCGCTATGCGATTCATGCTTTACGGATGAATGCGACGCGCGAAATCAAGAAGGTTTCTTGAATTTCTCTTAGGGGTGATTATGTCAGCCATAGGCCACAAACTCCGCAAGACCCAAGGCGGGATCATCTTCTGGTGCCCAGCCTGCAACTCTGGTCATGAAGTCAAACTTGGCCGAAACGGCTGGAATTGGAACAATCGCGATGATTCACCGACGATCACACCGTCCGTTTATGTCTCTGTGAATGATTGGAAATGCCATTGCTTCGTCAAGGATGGCCGCATCGAATACCTGACCGATTCGACGCATGATCTACGCGGCAAGTCTGTTGAATTGCCGGATTGGCCTTTTTCGGGAGAACCAACATGACTCATAGAATCATACCGCTTGAATGTGATTACAATCTCGTCAAGAGCCAAGGAAGCTTAACAAGCACTGGATATACTGTTGAAGCGCGGTTTTTTATGCGGGACGCTGAAATGATCAGACAGCAACTTTATGATGGTCAATGGCGGAAAGTTGAGTTTAATCTATCCGCTAACAGTATTCCGATGAGTCCTGTCCATCATCGTGAACTGCTTGAGCACGGGCTATTCAGCTATGCGGCCGCTCAATCATTGCGGTGGTGGTTTCACGCGCAGGCCGAGATTGAATGTGTAGGCGGAGCACCTGGATTGCAAACCCGGCTAGTACAGCACCGATTGACTTGTACGCATGAAGTCAAATCGATTGGAGTTGTAGATGACTGACAAACGCCGCCCCATGCGTGGAATACCTCAAGACATTTTCGCGCTGCTCTTGCGCGGCGAGAAGAACGCGAAGTCGAGGAAGCGGAGTCAGGCGATGGTGAAGAGGGTAAAATTATGGGCATGAAATATCAAAAGCAGGGACCATCACATCAATCGCCGGCCAATCAGCCAGCGCAACCCAAGAAACCCGATACTCTCGCCCTGGGCAGGATGAAAGCCGGGGTTCGGAATGCCACGGAAGCGGACTTTGAAAAGCTGCTGGAAACCCGCCGTTGCTTGGGAGAAGTGCTCTGGTATCGCTTCGAGGGGATCACGCTCAGAATAGCAAAGGGCGTGAGCTACACGCCGGATTTCGTGGTGATGCTGGCCCAACAGATTCTTGAGTGGGTCGTTGATGGATTCGATGAGTGAGCTACACGCCGGATTTCGTGGTGATGCTGGCCAGCGGAGAAATCGAACTGCATGAAGTCAAGGGCTACTGGCGGGATGATGCTCGCGCCAAGACCCGAGTCGCCGCTGAACAATTCCCATTTCGTATTATTGCCATCACGCGACACTCTCGAAAGAAAGGAGCGGGATGGGTGTTAGAGGAAATATGAGCGCGCCGCCCAACCGGCGGCTGACCTGTGTAATACACACAAAATGACCGAAATAGGTGTATGATGAAGAGCAAACCAATGGAGTCGCCCATGCCTGAACTGATGACCCCATCCCAAGCCGCCCTGGACCTGCTGCACGAATTCGAGCAGGGACCGCAAGGCGGCATGGCTTCGGTGCCTTACAACGATTCTGCCGGCCACCCAACAATCGGATGGGGCCACAAAATCCTGCCTGGAGAGCGATTCTCGAAGCCCCTGACCGCCGCACAAGCTGATGATCTGCTGCAAAGCGACCTGGACCGGATCGCCGCCGGCGTCAACTCGATGGTGATAGCTCCCGTCACTCAGGCCATGTTCGACGCCCTGGTGTGCTTCTCATTCAATGTCGGACTGGGCGCGCTCAAAGGCTCTACCCTGCTGCGCCTGCTGAACCAACATTTCTACGCCGACGCCGCCCAACAGTTCGAGCGGTGGGATAAGGCGACCGATCACAAGACCGGCGAGAAGGTATCGCTAGCCGGTCTGAAACGTCGCCGCCTTGCCGAACGCCACTTGTTCGAGCGCGATGGGTTCCAGCCATGAAATACGCCATTCTCTTTGTAGTCTCGATGACGCTGATTTTCTCAGTGCCCATCGGGCTTTCATTGTTTGCAGTCATTGGGGATATATTGGGAGCTAGATAATGATTAACAAACACCGCTTTCCTGATCCACTGAATGCCACGTATGTATCACCACGATACAGAATGCTATTGAATTACTTTCGGTATTTCGATAAAGAGGAAGGCACCATTACATGCAAAAAAGGATTGAAGATCGACGGGGCGAGCTTTGGTCGTGCGTTCTCAATCATTTTTGGCGACCAACATGACTATGATATTCCAGCCACTCCGCATGATCAGCTTTATGAAGATAACCTAGTTTCTGGAAAATATCTGACTCGCAAGCAATGCGATAAGGTATTTTATCGAGCCATGATCGACGCAGGGTTTCCTAGAATACGTTCGTTACTATTCTACGCCGGCGTCCGCCTTGGAGGCTGGTGGCCCTGGTGTCGAAATCGTCGCCGCGATTCGAAAAAGCGGAAGGAGCGCGCAAAATGAGATCGCTTTCTGTACTAGCAACATGCGGCTTATTCGCCGGATGCGCGAATTTCCAGCCGCTAGTCGATCAAGCCGCGGCTCAAACCGTGGCGGTTGAGCACGCAAAGTATCAAACCGCTGAGCTCATCATGTGTCGGGCTATCAGCATTGGCGAATGGATGCGTTCGGTTGGGCCATATCCTGGAAAAGTGCATGGCTGGCGGGCGTTGTGTGTCGGGTCGAGTTTGCCAGACGTGCCGGGAATACCGTAATGGCTGACAACGAACATGCCATTCATGAATTGATTGCGTCAACTCGTGAGTTATCGAACCTCATTCGCATTCATGAGGCTGATATTGCTTCATTGAAAGCAAAGGTTGAGAACAATCTCAGGCAAAGTGAACGACTTGAATCCATGGTTCACCAAATCGGGGATGATGTATCGGCAGTTAGAAGTGACGTAACAAACAAGGTCAACGAAATGCAGCTTGCCGTGATGAACCATATCCAAAGCGATGAGGTAGCTCAAAACAGGATATTGAAGACGATTATTATAGCCGCGTTTGTGAATGGACTAGCGGTTATTATGTGGCTTGCAAGCTCATGGGTTGATTCCGGGATGCCATGGCCCATATTTCCGTGGCTTTAGATGAGGTTATGAAATGAAAAGCATTGTTGCTCTTTTTTTGATGTTGGCGGCTTCGGCTGCTTTTGCCGACACGTATCAGCTCACCGTTGGCTGGACAGCGCCCACTTGGAACCCAAGCGATACGCCCAGCTACTCGGCAAAATACCGCATAAACGGCGGTGCCGAGACGCTCTCGCCAAGCCTGACCTCGCCAAGCTGGACAACGACCGTAACAGCGAATCCTGGTGATCCGGTGGAAGTAGCAGCACAGAACGTCAACGGCGCGCTGGTATCTGCATGGTCTGGATGGATTACGGCGACCGCTGACTATCCGGCTACCACTCCGCCTACTCCGGCAGGGTTTTCAATCAACTTGATCCGCACCGGGCCGTAAGATGCCTGTTAGCACTCAGGTCAATCGACAGACCCGCCATGCAAGAAAAAGGCGGGGATGGCCTGTTGATCGGGCTAACTCTGAACCGGCTCGCAATAAAGTTGATGCCGATGAACTGGCTGAATGGATAATGAGTGGGAGAACTGTAGATGATATTCAAAGCGCGTTGGGCGCGCATCGTGATAGCATATATCGCGCTCGCGCTAGGATTCAGCGTATCGGCGATAGCTAGGCCAGTCACGTTCGCATGGGATTCCAGCCCGGACTGGCCAGCCGGAACCACGGTTGAACTTGAAGCCAATGGAGCTAGCGCGAATGGCATTACCGCAAATCAACATACGATTGATGTCCCTGTCCAGCCCGGAGAAATCATTAATGCGCGCGCGAGAGCTATTCCACCGTTCGGGTATGCATGCGGAGAACCTCTTGAGCTATGCCAACCATCGCCGTGGTCCGAATCGCTTATTCGAACAGTTCCGCAAAACCCTAGCGGGCTATTTGCGACTAAAGAGATAGTCGGAAATACGCAAATGGCTTATATTAGCTCTCAAGTAATCACCGCATCCAGTGGGTCAATCAATCAATCTGTCACTGTGCCTGCTGGCACTACATACGCTGTAATTTATTACGGCGGATGGAGTAATCCAGCAAGAACGGTATCTGCAATGTCACTAGGCGGAACATCCGCTACCGCTTTATTTACTCACGCAACAACAAATGATTTTCAAGACGGATGGATATATGGAGTTGCAACATCCGAGGGAAGTAAAACATTTATTTTAACAATGAGTGGCTCCATGGAGGAAGGCGGGGTCGCTATGTTGATTTTTTTGAATGGAATCGACACAACCGATCCATTGGTTGCAGCGGATTATGGTGAAGTTTCCACTACAACATCGTCTTCTTTATCAAAAACGGTTACATCAGTTTCAGACGGAATAGGACTTGCTTTTTCGACCGGATACGTAGCCACCTCTTTTATACCAACGGCACAATCACAAACAACTGCTGTTGCGAGTGCTTTATATAATAGTGATGATTACGCCGCTGGATACAAGGCGACTACTGGAACATCGACAACGCTTGGAATGGACCGTTCTTCGTCAAATGCATTCTGGGCAGTACATGTCGTTACGCTGAGGCCATCATCTAGTGCTACAACAAACACTAGCACAACCAGTATTGATGTACTGGTACAAAAAACCGGCATTACCTCAACATCGAGTTTAAGTGCATTATTGCAAAAGTCTTTTACAGGGACGGTCAGTCTTGACTCTCTGCTTGCGGCGGTTAAATCAGGCAATATTTCTATCGATGCGCTTTTGCTGGCAACCGATAAGTCCGCTACTGTTTCGGTTGACGGACTATTGCAATCAGTCAAGACTGGCACGGTCTCTATTGATGCGGCTGTTGCAATTATCGTTGCGGTCACTTCTGGTGTTGACGCGCTATTGCAGAGTTCTTTTAGCTCAACGGCTGGATTGGACGCGATTGTTAGCGGGGGTTCGACTGTTACTGCATCGCTTGATGGATTGATTCAGTCAGGTAAATCTACAGCCTCTTTCATTGATGCGCTATTGCAATCTGGCTATCTATCGCAAACAGATATTGACGCGGTTATCGCCAAGGCGTTTAGCTCGACTGCATCAATCGGGGCGCTCTTGCAAGCCGGGGCATCCACGTCTACTGGACTTGACGCGATCATCAGCGGCGGAAGTTCGGCGTCGGTAGTCCTGGATGCCTTACTGCAAGCAGGCGCTGTGAGTACCGCTTCCATCGATGCCTTGCTGCAAAAATCGGCGTCTAACGCGGCGTCGCTGGACGCTTTCATCCAGGGCAGTGCATCCGCCGTTGCGTCCATGGATGCACTGGTGCAGGGCGCTAGAACGGGTACGTTATCACTGGACGCGATCATCGTGAGATCCGGGGAAGCCCTGGCCAGCACGGCGCTAGACGGGTTGCTGCAAGCGGTTAAGAGCGGATCGCTATCGATGGATGCAATGGTGGCGGTCCCGGTGGCCGGTGCCACGGCGGGCTTGGATGCGCTGTTATCCGTGACTGGCGTAAGCACTGTTAGTCTGGGCGCTTTGTTGCAATCAGCGAAAACAGGTATCATTTCCATTGATGGACTGATTCAGTCAGCGAAAACGGCGCAAGTCTCGATTGATGGATTGATTCAGTCCGCAAAATCCGGCACGGTTTCACTGGATGCCCTAGTTGGAGTGATTGGAAGCGCGGCTATCTCGCTGGACGGAATTCTACAGAAAAGCATGGCCAGTGGCGTGTTTATTGATGCGATCATCGGATTAATTTCAGCGATTATCATGCCGACCGGGCGAGTGATTAGTATTGCTCCAACAGACCGCTTTATTGTGATTAGTGAAACAGACAGATCAGTAGTAAATTGAGGATATACCGATGGCTGCAACGATTCAGATTCATGAAATGACGACCAACGCCGACACGGGTGTTGACAAGACTTCTAGCACCGTGCGTTTCAAAGCGGTGGCTTCAACGACTTCGACGGCGGTCGATGCGAGTGACCCGCTGGTGGTTCCTGGGTCTGGCACGAATTACAGCTATGTGAAAAAGCTGCGCGCCTACATGGAAGCGCCACCGAACACGAATATCTCTAACATGCGCTGGTATAGTGATGGCTCAAGCGGATTCGGAACGGGCGTCGCTTGCACGGCTAAGAATCTGGGGACCACATTCGGAACTTTCTACAATACCGCGATGAGTGGCGGATCAAGCCTTTTCGGCTATACGTCTGGTTCACCGCTGGATGGAGACGGAACCGATACCGGGCCTTTTGTGCCGGCTGATGATAATACCTACATCGGGGATATTATCGAGTTGCAGATTTCCGTCGCGTCCACTGCGAGCAACGGAGCATTGAGTGCGGAGACGTTGACCCTGGCGTGGGATGAAGTGTGAGACTTTAAAAAATTTCCAGGCACGTCATGTGATAGTGTAAATATCAATGGGTAGCATTAGCTCAGAGGTAGAGCGGTCGGTCTTCGGGCCGGCGACACACGGCAATGAGATTGACTCACTCTGCGAGAAACGTGTACGAGGCGAAATGAGTCAACGCTTCGGGCGTTGGTTCGAATCCAACATGCTCCCACACCCACTATCGGAGATTTAATTGACCCTCCTACAAGATCGCTATACATTCGAGGCTGAAATGCCTGATGGAACTCTCATTACGTCCGGTGGCGACATTGCCGGCGCGGTGAGGGTTTCCTTGATTCCGAAAATCGCTTTATTGCCAAGGCATGATATTCTCGGACAAGTCTTTATCCGTCGATTCATGCGGGCATTCAAGCGGTCTGTAGTGGGCGGTTTCGACAGGGCGGCCTACTTCGCCGAGATCGAACGGAAAATCAGCGAGAGCCGAATCGCGGCCCGAGCGGCACGTGATGAAAAAGGCATTGTGCTGGCCACTGAAAAGGCTGAACCGGAAAAGCCGGTCAAGGGCGACGAATACATGCAAGTGGTGTGTATGGAATCATGCCGCTTGTATGTGCGTCACTCGGACGGAGCAAGCCTGATTACGCCGCCTGACTTTGAGTTGTATCTCTAGGATATTACCATGGCATATACGCACGATGGGAAAAAGCCGGTCAACTCGAAGAATGATCCGATTGACCCTGATGGGACGGACTGGCAATTTTTTCATTATGACGATTGGTTGCGTGCCGGAGAAACCATTATCACTCACACAGCCTCTATTGTGGGAGGCGTCATCGTCACCGATTCGACGTATTTAGGGACGATGGTTGATGACGCCGGGGTAAGCTACAACCAGACGTATGGCGTGCAATACAAAGCAGCGGAAGGCGCAACGTCCGTAACAATCACTCACAGAGTATCGACTTCCACTACGGGCGCGGTTGATTTGGGTCGCACTGATATTGATCGATCCGTGATTATTCCGGTTAGAACGCTTTGAGTGATGAGCGAAATAGATGCGAACACTAAAGACAAAGAAATAGAAGCCATTAGCACTGAGGCTTGCGGTGCCGCGCGCGAAATAATCAGCATTGTGCAAGAAGAGGTTATCAAGATTCGCACACAAGAAGATCGTAGGATTGACGGGAAAAACCTGAATCAACTCGCTCTGGCACTGAAAAATGCTCAAGACGTTGCGCATAAAGCCATTGAAGCAAGACAGCAAAAAGGCCAACAAAGAGATCTTGAATTTATCGTCAGGTATGCAAGCTAATGGGCTATCATGTTGTTATGCCAACCCCGCACGAGAAACAAAAAGAGTTTGTCGAAACGGGAAAAAAGCGGGTGATGGTGAGGGCTGGACGGCGCGGCGGTAAGACGGTTGGAGTGGCGATTCGTGCCGCTAAAAAGTTTTTAGCAGGAAAGCGCGTGCTCTATGCTGCGCCAACCATCGATCAAGTGGACCGATTCTGGACTGAAACGTGTCGGATATTTCAAGACCCAATCGATCAGAAAATATTTAATAAAAACTCAACTCGGCATATCCTGGAACTACCCGGAACGGAGCGCAGAATTAGGGCTAAAACCGCATGGAATGCGGATACCTTGCGCGGCGATTATGCCGATGAACTGATTCTTGATGAATTCCAACTGATGAACGAAGAGGTTTGGGGCGTCGTCGGCGCGCCGATGCTCGCTGATAATAACGGCGACGCTGCTTTTATCTACACCCCTCCGTCCCTTGCCTCGCGTAGCGCTTCAAAAGCCAACGACCCGCAACATGCCGCGAAAATGTTTAAGCGCATTAAAGCATCCGGCGATCCGCGCTGGAAGCTGGTCCATTTCTCTAGTCATGATAATCCGCATATTTCTAGTGAAGCCCTGGACGAATTGTCGAACGACATGACGGCGCTAGCTTATCGCATGGAAATCATGGCGGAAGACGTGGATGAAGCACCTGGCGCATTGTGGACAAGACACACGATTGAATCACACCGCGTCTATCGCATCCCGGACCAAACAGAACGAATTATCATCGGCGTCGATCCATCGGAAACCAGTACCGGCGATGAGGCCGGCATTGTCGCTGCGGCCTTGAGCGGCGGGCATGGCTATATCCTGGGGGATGACTCGCTGCAAGGTTCCCCATTGCAGTGGGCGCAAGCGGCGGTTGCAGCATATCATCGGCACCATGCAGATATGATTGTGGCCGAGTCGAACGCGGGCGGAGAAATGGTCGCTTTGACGATTGCCACCGTTGACCCGAATATCCGCGTCAAGCTGGTGCATTCGAGTCGCGGTAAAATAGTCAGGGCCGACCCAATCGCCGCGCAATATGAGCATGGCCTAGTGCATCATGTCGGATCATTCCCGAAACTTGAAGATGAGATGTGCCTGTTCGTCCCTGGTGGTAAATCGCCAAATCGGCTAGACGCCATGGTGTTCGCATTGACTGAGCTGAATCTGTCTCGTAAATCACATATACAGGTTATCGATTATAAGTCGTTAGGCGGACTGTATTTGCCTGGAGGATTCCCGAATGTTTGAGCGACTCAAGCAATGGCTACAGTTCGCGCCCATGCAGAATAAGAAAGAGATCATGGCGTCGCGGGATGCGCTGTTTTCTGAGCAAGTCTACGACAAGATGCTGCATTGGTTTACGACCATTCCAGACCCGGATTTGTTGCTGCAAAAGGCCGGCGTGCAGCGGCATATGCTCAGACAGCTAGAGCTTGATGACGAAATATCCGGGCGTCTCGAAGACCGGGTTTCCGCGCTGATTGCTACGCCGTGGGCGATTGAGCCGAACGAATCAAAAGACGCTGAATTTATTACCGATCAGCTAGGGCGCGTGATCGAAGCGATTGACCGGGCCACGGTGTCAGCGGTCGCTTACGGCTATTCCATGTCGGAAATGGTCTACTCGGATTTGGGCGGGACAATCGGCATTGATAGCTTTTCACAGTGTCCAATTG
>WBZL01005825.1_pt1 | contig 10057 bp, 13 predicted proteins | sample 5204291 | NCBI WGS metagenome assembly WBZL01 (sample SAMN12344345, study PRJNA552823) | activated sludge metagenome | biome: Activated sludge suspended growth; feature: Nitrification reactor; material: Wastewater; isolation source: activated sludge from nitrification reactor of wastewater... | reverse complement strand
GTAAAAATGTGCTGCTAATCGAATCTGCAATTGTATCGGCAACCTCTGTGAGTGGTATTAAACCCTCTCGCATACTATTGTCTTCGTATTGGTTCGTAGTTGTATCAAAAATATACCCATGAACTTTGAGTTTTATGAGTTTTGTTGCCATATATCTATAATAACAAAGTAAGTTTCTTGCTTATAAAATGACTGCGTGAAATCAAACAGAGTCCGTTTCTAACTTAAATCTGTTAATTATCTAATTATTAAATGCGGAATTTACTTAGAAGTTTAATTGCCTCGCAGTGCATTAAACTGGGTCATATAGCTTCGATTCCTGTGTTTAGGAAACCTCTTATATGCCGACTCGATATTTGCATAAACACTTTTTCCCGATATCTTTTTTTGGAGATATCGCATGTCTTCCACAGCCTGTTTCTTGCTAATCTTCTTATGCTTCAACTTTAGCTTTGATAATTTCATCGATACCTCCAGTGATTATTACTTGCAATAGATTACCTGTTTGCTATACTAGTAAGTATTATTAACTAGTAAATAAAGTATACCAATGCGTACAATATATAGTCAAGAACAAATTGTTAAAACCAAAAGCATCGCCAAGATCATTGGAGATACTAGTAATGTACTAATTCTTTATGAACTAATGAACTTTGGCGAAAAATCTTTTAATGCGCTTAAAAGGATGACGGACATTAATGCTGTAACACTGTCCAAGAAGCTAACACTTCTTAAAGCAGAAGGTTTGGTCGACTGTCGTGAGTGCGGTATTGAAAATCATTATTTTGTTACAGAAAAAGCTGACGACTTTCGTCCCCTTATTAAGGATATAGAAAGTTTAGTAATTAATAAGTAAGGAGGACATATGGGATTATTCGATTCAATACAAAACCTAATAGGTGGAGCTTCAGATTTAGCACAGGGTTCTATCGGAGATGCTCTTGGTGCACTAGGTGAAATTCCAGGAGTGCAAGAAATACAGGATGTTGCAGGAGGCGCAACAGAAGCCGTAACTTCCGCTACAGATGGTGTAACTGAGGCCATAACTTCTGTTACTGAGCAAGGCCAGACTGCTGTTGAAGACATTGCTGGTAAATTTGGTCTGTAAGATTAAAACAGGTCTAGGATACGGGTCTTGTTTTAAGGTGCTAGGTTTCTCGGGAGGCCGGAGACAGCGGGCTATAGCCCTTTTCCGCTACAAGCATGCTCGGAGTAAACTCCTGCGCGTGCTTTTGCTTCAACGACCGCTTTTGCTTGCGCAAAAGTTCCGGTTCTCGTTCGGCGCGCCAAAAACAAACTAAAAACAGACCCATTAAAAGGGTCCGTCCTTAGTTTGGCTCACCACGATAGAGCAAGTTATAACTGCTATCAAACAAGATTTTGCTACAATCAGAATATGAAAATTACGTATTTCGTGCATTCAATCACTGAAGATAACGAGAAGAGTCTTGCAACTGGATGGATGCAGGGCAAATTGTCCGAAGAAGGCGTAAAGCGTGCCCTTGCATTAAGACCAGACTTAACAAGTCGGGACTTTGATGCAGTATTTTGTTCTGATCTAGAACGTGCGTTACAAAGCACGGAGCTGTTTTTTGATAAAAAGTTTCCACTATTCATTGATTGGAGACTCAGGGAATGCAATTATGGGAAATTTGACGGACTACCAGCAAAACAATTCAAAAAAGATCGTGAGCAAGAATATATTCAGGCAGGATATCCATCCGGAGAAAGTTATATGGAAGTAGAGTCCCGTATGAAAAGTTTTTTATCAGACTTGAGCCGATTTAATTATGATCATATTGCAATTGTCGCCCATCAAGCCCCACAGCTTGCTTTAGATGTGATTTTAAAAAATCAGACCTGGGAGGGAGCTATTGCAAGTGATTGGCGTAAATCGCAGTCATGGCAACCTGGATGGGAATATTTCCTAGACTAGTCCGTCGGTTTCAATTCTATTCTGGGTAATAAAAAGTCAGAACTGAATTAACGGTTCTGACTTTATCTTTTCCGGCTTGGCTCGGGAGGCCGGACTCGAACCGGCAACCTCGAAGTTAACAGCTTCTTGCTCCACCATTGAGCTACTCCCGAATGCTCCTGGTTTTACCCAGGAATGTAACTTGAAATGTACGCCCGACCACGTGAAGTTTTTAATTGCTTTTCGCGCCTAATTGCTTCAGAGCGGGTGGAAAATGATTCTTCATATATCAACTTCCATTCGCCCTCAAACCTTGCTGTATGGTTTTTGCCAAATTTATAATTGTGCGACTTAATCCTTCTGTCTAAATTACCGCTTTGGCCTATGTAGTACTTATTAACAGCATCATTATATATGACGTACACCTGATACATAGTTGTCATTATACAGCTTCTTGTCCGTCAGCTGACGGACTACTCCCGAATATCCTGGTTAAAACCAGGTATTTTCCAAGAAAGTTAAAAACGATCTTGGAAAAATAAAATGTAAGGTGCGTTCGGTTTAAGCCGAATTACAGAAGTTAATTATAGTTACTAAAAGGTTCATCGTCAAACAATTTCATAAATGCCCTAGTATTAATGAAAAATAGTCTTTATTATTTATAAAAAAGGAGAATCAATGAAAGATATATTAATAGGAGTTTTAGCCATAGGAATAGGCACTTTGCTATGTTTTGCTGGTTATGTAGTAGCCCGCATAACATTACCAATTTGGGGCTTTTTTGTTGGCTTTTTAATGGGAGCTTCAGGGGTTTCAGACGCACTTAATAGCCAGTTTTTAGGAACTACACTGGGTATTGTTGTAGGTCTAGTAATGGGTTTGGTTTTTGGACTTCTGGCATATTTCTTTTTCAGCTTGGCTATAGTTTTACTAGGAGCTTCGCTTGGCTACTGGCTTGGGACAGGCTTTATAACCATGATTGGCTTTGACAAAGGTTTTTTGTCGGCAACTGTAGGAATAACTCTTGGCGTGGTTTTCGCTGTACTAGCAATAATTATTAACGCCCCTAAATACTATTTAATAATTGCTACATCTCTTTCGGGAGCAGTTGCTATAGTGGGTGGCGTATTGATTGCTTTCAACCAGCTTCAAATAGAAAGCTTAAGTTATGTAGAGGCTACTAATATTATTAACTTACCACTTTTTTGGAGCGTAGTAGCTATTGTTCTTGGTTTGGTTGGCATTAGCATCCAAGTGAAAAATAATTCAGGTAGAGAAATAGAAACCTGGGGAACTCCTTTTGCAGATACAAAAAACGTAAAGCAATAAAAATTTAAGTTAAATTAAAAATCGACCCTTTAAAACAGGGTCGATTTTTTTGCTAGTTTTAAGCTTAAGCTACTGGTGTTGGCGCAGCACTGTCGCTATTATTGCCACCTAAAGCGGCTGGGCCTTTGTACTCATCACTTCCAAAACCTAGCATTAAGTAGCCTACAAGGCTAAAGAGCCAGACAGCTACCACGCCGAAAACCTCACTCCTACCGAACGACTTTGCAAGGTCAATAGCCACGACTAGGCTAACTACAATATTTACAAGTGGTACTAAATAAAGTAACAACCACCAACCTGGTCGACCAACTATTTTTAACATAATGTAAATGTTATATATCGGGATTATACTCTTCCAACCAGCTTCGCCAGCTTTTGTAAAAATCTTCCACATTGCAACTATTGCAACTACTAAAACTGCAAGCCATATAAATAGCCAAACTCCGGCAAATAGTGCCGCCGCACCAGCATCTGTTGATTCAATTGTAGTAACGGTTAGTGTTGTAGGTTCCTGAGCAAACCACATAATTTTTCTCCTTTAGTTTATAGCGTTGATTATATTCTTAAAAACTGCTGAGGTAAATATATTTTTTTAAGCAATAAAGTTACATTGATATATAATTGATGCCAATGGACAAAACACCAATTCCGAAAAGTCAAAAAGCTTTTGAATATAAGTTTAAAGTTTTTACTATTGCCTACGGTGGTTTAGGTTTGTTTGTTACTATTATGATTTTTAACTTATCTAGAAGTTTAAATATCGACGAATTTATAGATTTACTTTTAGCCACTATAGTACTTCTTGGTTTATATTTAATATTCGCGACCAGTTTCTGGTACCAGTGGCAAGGAACAAAATACTACATCACCCCTCATGCTCTTATTGTCAAAAATCGTACAAAAGGCCTTTTCCCGTCTTACTCAGAGCAAATTTATACTTTAAACAATATATCTTCAGCAAATATTACAAAAAGTGGCTATGCAGAACGCAATAACTACGGAGACATTACACTAACTCTACAGCCTGGCAACCAACAAGTTATCCTTTCAGACATAGACAACCCTCAAACTTTGTCTAGCAATTTAAGTAAAAGCATTGGAATTACCACGATGCGAGAAAAAAGTTCAATTTAAGCTAATCATCTGATGTTTATTAAAAACAGTATTGTTTTTTTGGCAATTTAAGTAAATAATTACAATTACTAATTAAAGGAGAAGGCATGCAAAAGCTTGTAGTTCATAGGGTTGGGGTTGTTTCGTTAGGTAAGCTAGTTGGTGTTTGGGCAGCAGTGGTCGGTTTAGTTATAGGCGTTATCTCGGCCGTCGTAACATCTGTAGGTGTTGTTTCTAGTAACGACTATAGCGTACTAACAAACCTAATAGTATCTATTGGAATTGTCCTTGGTTGGATAGTTGTCTACCCAATGATTATGTTCTTAGTAGGCTGGCTACAGGGAGCAATTTTTGCAGTTATTTTCAATGTAGTCGTTTCTGGCTCTGGCGGACTGAATCTTGAAGTTGAAGAAGGTAAACTAAACGTAGCCAAAAAATAAGAACTTTTTTATATACCCACTTAAATAGCTAAGTGGGTATTTTACTTGACGCGCTCTCGTAAGACGGCAATTCTAGGTAAAAAGCTAGAATATGCACCATCTAAACCTAGAACCCTTAGCGCCCCAACCAATACGTATAGACTGTCCATATCCTGCTGCTCAATTCGGCCAGCATCTTCGGCCAACTTGAACTTAGCGTCAATTATTTTTACCAGCCATTTTTCATCACCAGCGCTGATGTTTTCTGTATCTATAAGCATGTCATCGGACTCGACACTTATAACTTCAAGCGACCGAGCAGAGTTGTCTCTTTTTACTAAGTGGCCTCTTTTAATCAGACTATTTACGTGCAATGCGACCGTTGCAACCGATGTATAGCCACAACCACGCATTATTTCCCGGTAACTGGGGCTGTAGCCGTGTTCGCTTATAAAATCGGCAATGAACTGTAACAGCTGTTTTTGGCGCATTGTTGGTCGAATGGTTTTTGGTTGATTGTTGGTCGCCATATCAGACATGGTGCCTCACTCTCTTACGCTTTGGTGTTTCTTTGAAAACCCAATATTTGTACCATAAATAGTTCCAAACCGTGAAATAACCAGCAGCAATAAATTGACCAATGGCAACATCTATTCCAACAGATTGTAAAGATTTTAATATGAAATAATTTAGCAAAAAATTAAACGCTGTAAAAACCGCGTAGCGCCAAGTTACATCTGTTAACTGAGCGCTACGCTTGCTCTTAAAAACCCAGGTTCGTTCTAATATAAAATTTAAAGTTAAACCAACGCCATTACCTAAGATATTAGCCCACCATAGGCCAATAACTGGCGTTAAAAAGACAATTATAAAATATCCACTCCAAAACCAAGCTCCACCAGCAACCATGTACTCGGCTATCTGTATAAACAATTTTTTTGTCTTCTTTTTAATTTTCATGTTTGTAATTTGTTCTTTATTTTATGTTAGCACAACAAACTAAAATGACAAATATTAAAGTATAATTTATATATTAAGATGAATATAAATGAAAAGACGTTAACAAAAACCAGGTCAGTTCTTTTTTTACTTTTAATAATTTTAGCTCCACTGTCTAAATACCCCTCGTTCGCTACACCTCTTTTTAACTTTACATCTTTTCGAATTGGTCTTTACCAACTATTAGCAACTGCTTTTATATTTAGCTGTCTATATGGATACAATAATAAGTTTATTAAGTCAGCTAAGCCAGTTGCGGCCGGACTAATGCTTATTTTATTATCGGTAGTTGTTGGTTTATTTTTCGCAATAAATGAAGCTCGTAGCCTACTGCTAGCTACATCTTTAACCATGCTTGTTTTTTTGGCTTTTTCTAGTTGGTTATACGTAACTAAATATTTAAATAGGACCTTACTTAAAAAAGCAGTTAAATACTCACTTTATGCTTCTATTATTTTTTCTTTTCTGGCAATTTTGCAGTTTGTGTTTAACACATTTTCGAGTGAAGACCTAGGTATTTTATGCGTCAACTGTACTAATACTGTGTTTGGCTTTCCTAGAATTAATTTATTTGCTGCTGAACCGCAGTTTTTGGCAAGCAGTTTCATTCCGTTCTTTTTTATAAGTTTGTTCATGTCCATAAAATATAAGGCTTTGCTAGCAAAAATTAGTCTAACCTTAGCCAGTTTAGTAATAGGCTTAACTTTTTCTAGAGGAGCTTTTCTTGCTATAGTTGTTGGCTTAATGTTTTTTGTTTTTAGTAACTTAGACTTCGTAAAAAGTAACCTTCGGGTAGCATTAAATACTTTTGTTTTAATAGTTTTAGGATTTTTTGTTAGTTTCAGCTTACTGGTGGCTTCAGCTTCAATAACCTATAAAGAAACTCCAAACATCGCCTACGAGACTACCAGTACAATGCTAGAACAACTAACTTTAGGAGTTATAAAATTACCAGATAAAGTTTCTGTAGTGTCCGAAAATATCAACTCACAAGATGTAGATTTTGTATCTCCTGGCCTTATTGAAGCATCAACAAATGAACGATTAAGCGCGGCTGAACTGGCTGTAAATGCCTGGCTATATTCACCCATGAATATGCTTTTTGGAACTGGCATTGGTAACTTAGGACCTTTCGTTGACAAATACATTGAGCAATCTGCACCAGATAATTTAACGGTCTATATTTACTACATACTTCTAGTTTCTGAACTAGGTGTAGTTGGTCTTGTTGGGCTGGGCATTATACTCTTCTACCCACTTGTTTTACTCATTAAAAAATCACGTATTTACAAATTTGCTGGGTTGCAGGTGATGGTCGCAATTTTAGCCAGTTTCATATCCCAGTATTTGTTTTTTGGAAGCTATATAAATGTTGTTTACATTTGGTTTTACATTGGGGTGGCAACCGCACTTGCTGGCATGAGCCAAAAACAACTAAGTAAACTCTTTAAATAGGTTATACTTGTTAATGAACGAGTTTTATTATATTTATGAAAAATAGTTCATCTTTAGCTTATTCTTTCACTTTATTAGTTGGCGACTTTATTGCACTACTAACTGCTTTTATTTTGGCCTATATTTTGAGAGTATCGCTCGATAGCCGAGCCTTGATTAACCAAATAAATTCCAGCGAGTATTTAAAAATATGGCTATTTCTAATACCTATTTGGCTAGTTATATTTGCAATACTAGGCTTATATCAACGCAGAGTTTACGAATACAGATGGCGACAAATGGTATATTTACTGACCGGCAGCGTGCTCGGAATTATGGCCGTTATAACCTACGATTTTGCTTCTGAGCAACCAGTTTTCCCAGCTCGACTGGTGCCTGTTTATGGCTTGTTTTTTGGCTTTTTGTTTTTAGTCTTAGAGCGAACCATTTTAAGAGCTGGTCGCATAAGGCTTTGGTCAACAGGCTTTGGAGTAAACCGAGTTTTACTAATCGGCGACGGCAAAACACTTGCAAGCATAGTTAAAGGTATCAATAAGCCATCGCGAACTGGCTACCAAGTTGTCGCCATAGCTTCCCAAAAAGAATTAAATTTTGCTTTTAAAGGTAAAAAGTTTAGCGACCCAAGAGAAGCATTAGCCCAAATTCCTGAGCTAGGAGTCCACACTATTTTAGTAGCAGGCATTTCTAGTGACAACAAGCTGGCCGATGAAATTTTAGCTGCCTCGCAAGCAAACCACACTGCCTTTAAATACATTCCCACACACGACGGAATTTTGAAAAATAAAATAGAAGTTGAGCTGTTTCAGGGCTTACCTGTTGTATCGGTTCATCAAACCGCTCTGACTGGCTGGGGCCGTGTCATAAAAAGACTATTCGATATTGTTGCCAGCGGAGCAGCGCTTATTATTTTGTCGCCGTTTATGTTAGTTATATATATTTTAATAAAGCTTAGCAGTAAAGGCCCAGCAATATTTAAACAAACACGACTAACCAGGTTTGACCACAATATAGATATTTATAAATTCCGAACTATGAAACTAGAATACTCTGGCATGTTGCCCGAAGAAGCTTTCAATAAAATGGGCAAGCCTCATTTAAGCGAACGCTACCGTAAAAATGGTGACCATTTAAAAAACGACCCTCGGGTAACTAAAATTGGTAATTTTTTACGCAAAACTAGCTTAGACGAGTTGCCACAACTATTTAATGTTTTTAAAGGAGATATAAGTCTAGTTGGACCACGCGCCTTAGTGCCACATGAACTAAAAAATTATCCTTATAAAAATTTAATTTTAAGTGTTAAATCTGGCCTTACTGGCCTAGCACAAATATCTGGCAGGCGAGATATCGACTTCGACCAACGTCGAGCACTAGACCTGTACTACGTTCAAAATTGGTCTTTCTGGTTAGATATAAAAATTTTATTTAGAACGGTAGTTGATGTTTTAGGTGGCCGTGGAGCTAAGTAAAAACATGCAGACAAAAACCAAAAGTCTAAAAGTTGCCATAGTCCATGACTGGCTCTATGGTGGTGGTGCCGAAAAAGTTGTTCTTGAGCTCCACAAAATGTTCCCAGAAGCTCCAATTTACACTAGCTTTTCGACAAAAGAATGGGAAGAAAAACTAGACAACAAAGTAATTACCGGTTACTTAAATAAATGGCCGTTCAATAAACTACGAAAGTTCATACCTGTGCTACGTATATGGTGGTTCGAGCACCTCGACCTAACTAGCTACGACCTGGTTATAAGTAGCTCTGGCGCAGAAGCTAAAGGCGTCAAAAAACTGAAAAAGAGTGCTATCCATGTTAATTATTGCCATGCTCCGACTCATTACTATTGGTCAAAATATAACCAATTTATAAAAGAGCCTGGCTTTGGCGTTTTCAACGTACTTGCTCGAGCTGGTTTAAGGTTACTAGTAAAGCCACTGCGCTCCTGGGACTATAAAGCAGCTCAGCGCCCAAACTATATAATTACCAATAGTACCTACATACAAGAGCAAGTCGAAAAATATTACGGTAGAAGCTCAGTCGTTATTCATCCGCCAGTTGACATTGAGCGATTCATTAAAACAAAAAGCACAATGCATAAAAAAGGTTTAATTATCACTGGCCGGCAAGTTCCTTACAAAAGAATTGACCTAGCCATAAAAGCTGCCATGAAGTTAAACCAAACTTTAGTGGTCATTGGCAAAGGACCCATGCACCAAGAGCTGGTCAATCTAGCAAACGGCAACAAAAATATAAAATTTTTAAATAACGCTAGTGACGAGGTGGTTGAACAAGAGCTTGCCAAAGCTCGGTTATTTATCTTCCCTTGCCTTGAAGATTTTGGTATTGCCCCAGTCGAATCACTAGCTAGCGGAACACCAGTAGTAGCTTACAAAAAAGGTGGTGCGCTCGACTACATAAACTATCAAAATGGGATTTTCTTTAACGAACAGTCCCTTAAAAGCTTAAGTAGCGCTATAGAAAAAGCACTAAAAACTAGTTGGAATAATGAGACAATTAAAAAATCTAGCAAGAAATTCTCAAAAGAAAATTTTCAAAAAAACATGACAAATTATTTAGAAAAAGTTAAAGCTCCTCAGTAGCTTCGTTAGACTTTCTAATAATATATAGAGTAATAAAAAGTAGTCCTAAAAAGGCGGCCAAATACAGTAGGTTACGAAAACTAAAAAGACCTTCTTTTTTGTTATTTTCACCTAAAACTTTTGTACTACTCGACATTTGTTCTGGTTTATTTTTTTCCATATGGTTGCCCTCGCCACTTCCTGCTACTGAAAACGGTGTTTCATCATTGCTATTTACGACGGTGAAATTATC
>WBZL01005824.1_pt1 | contig 10057 bp, 3 predicted proteins | sample 5204291 | NCBI WGS metagenome assembly WBZL01 (sample SAMN12344345, study PRJNA552823) | activated sludge metagenome | biome: Activated sludge suspended growth; feature: Nitrification reactor; material: Wastewater; isolation source: activated sludge from nitrification reactor of wastewater treatment... | reverse complement strand
TTTTACAAGGTTCTCCTCGATCTGGAAAAGCCCGAACAAAAAGGCATTGCCTTCGTTCTTCCCAACGAGGTCAGCTTCGAACCCTTGTACGAATACGCCACCTCTATTGACGAAGTTGAAAAACTGACCGGGATCGATTTCTTCCCGGATCTGATGCCTGCTGACCTGGAAGCTTCCCTGGAAGCTAATTTTAACCTAGATTTGTGGGAGTTCAGCAAACAGAAATTCCAGGACCGAACGGAAAAGTGGAATACTCAACAATAAACAAAGATGTCTAAGAAAGCCGAATTTACCCAGGTCATCCAAAACGGGTACACTTTCAAAGGCGGGTCAATCGACCTGGGCCGCCATGCTGGAAGGAGAAGTGATGACCAATACCCTGGTCAAATTGCCCCTCCGGATGTTCAACCGCCACGGCCTGATCGCAGGCGCTACGGGCTCCGGCAAAACCAAAACCCTGCAGATCCTGGCCGAACAGCTGTCCGCTAAAAGCGTGCCCTCGTTGCTGATGGATATCAAGGGCGACCTCAGCGGGATCGCCGTGCCTGCCGTCAGCAATGCCAAGATTGACGACCGCCACGCCAAAATCGGCTTTCCCTTTGCAGCCGGCTCCAGCCCGGTGGAATTCCTGTCCCTTTCCGGTGAAAAAGGCGCGCGCCTTCGCGCAACGGTTTCCGAGTTCGGCCCCGTCCTGTTCTCCAAAATGCTGGGGCTCAACGATACCCAATCCGGTGTTGTTGCGGTCCTGTTCAAATATTGCGACGATAACAACCTGCCGCTGCTGGACCTGAAAGATTTCAAAAAGACCATCCAGTTCCTCACCGGTGAAGGCAAAGACCAGATCCAGGGGGAATACGGCCTGATCTCTACGGCAACCGTCGGTTCCATAATGCGCAAGATCGTTGAACTGGAGCAACAGGGCGCCGATATCTTTTTCGGCGAAAGGTCCTTCGATGTCGCCGACCTCTGCCGCCTGGACGAATCCGGGAAAGGCGTGGTTTCCGTGGTGCGCCTCACGGATATCCAGGACCGGCCCAAACTGTTCTCCACTTTCATGCTGCAGTTGCTGGCCGAGATCTATTCTACCTTCCCGGAAGAAGGCGATCTGGAACAACCCAAGCTGGCCATCTTCATCGATGAGGCTCACCTGGTCTTTGACGAGGCTTCCGATGCCTTGATGGACCAGATCGAGGCCATAATCAAACTCATCCGCTCCAAAGGAGTCGGCATCTTCTTTGTCACCCAAAACCCGGCCGATGTGCCGGAAGCGGTCCTCAGCCAGCTCGGCCTCAAAATCCAGCACTCCCTGCGGGCATTTACCGCCAAAGACCGAAAGGCCATCAAACTGGCCGCTGAAAATTATCCGGAAACCGAATTCTATGATGTCGATCAGTTGCTGACCGAACTCGGTATCGGCGAAGCGCTCGTAACGGCCCTGAACGAAAAAGGCATCCCCACGCCCCTGGCCCATACCATGCTACGCGCCCCCCAATCCCGCATGGACGTCCTGACCGACGACGAGATCAACGCCATCATCAAAAAATCTTACCTGGTCAGGAAATACAACGAGGTCATCGACCGCGAAAGCGCCTACGAGATCCTTTCAGAAAAGATCGATGAATTCCAGAAAGCGGAACAGCAAGCTGAATTGCGCAAGCAAAAGGAAAAGGCCCGGTCCACCTCGACCCGTCACCAGAAATCCACCCTCGAACAGGTGATCTCCAACCCGACCACGCGCCAGATCGGCCGCACCATTGCCCGGGAGCTGACCCGCGGACTGCTCGGGGTATTGGGCATCAAGTCGACCTCGCGGCGAAGGTAGAAACAGCGGAAATGCAAAATGAAAAAGTGTAAATGTAAAATGTAAAAGCCTGGCGGGTAAAAACTGGTTCTGAAACCCGGCACAATGCTTACGTTCGGCCTTCAAATCAACAGGGCGCAACCTGATTTTCATCATCAGATTGCGCCCTGAACCGACAAATCGGCATCCGCCGGCTAAATCTCTCCCGCCGACTTCGAAACCTCCACCCATCTTCCCGCCGTCCGCGCATTGATGCTGTTGTCGTACATCGCCTCGCAGGAAACCGCGGGCAGGTAGAACCGGCCCTGATAAGCCGCATTCAGCTGCACCCGGTAAACCTGGGTCTTGTTCTGCGGCAGATCGAAGAAGGTGTATACGCGGTCGTCCCGGAAATCCTGGTACTCGGGAATGCTCGTATTGGTGAAATTCTGCACATTGTCCATCCGGGTATTCAGGATCTCCCAGCCGGAGGGGAAGATCTGGTTCAGCGCCAGTTCGTCGTACCGGATCGGGCGAATACCGGGATGCTGAACGGTGACGGTAGCGATAAAGTCCATCCCTTGCGCCATACTCGACGGATCGATGGCATGCCCTTCCAGGTCGGCATAGGAAACCTTGATCTCCAGGTTGCTGGATCTGGCGTCTTCCTGTCCTGCCAGCGGTTGTCCGGTCTGGATCAACCGGGCAAAAAGCGTGCCGCCGCCCGGGTTGGTCACTTTGAAACGAGTGGAACCGGCGTCATTCACCGGTATCTTAACGGAGAAGACCGGCGTGTTCGATCCGGCGTTGATGGTCTGGCCGCCGTTGACCTGATAGGCGAATTTTACTTTGGCGTCCACGTTGGAGTCTCCGACAAATTTGCCGATGGCGAGCAGGCAGAAGGACGTTTCCTGGGTGCTCAGCCAACGCTGGCTGCTCAGGGCATCCGACAGGTATTTCACCATTTCCCCGGCGGCAGTGCGGTCGCCCAGCAACAATAGGGTCTCCGTCACCAGAGCCCGGTCGCGCAACGCCGATCCGAAGGTATAGGACAATTCAGTATAATCCTGGATATCACGGCTCAGGTTTTTGACAATGGTCTGGCCGACGTCTTTCTTGCCGGCCTGGGCGTAGGCGGCCGCCAGCATCCATTTGGCCTGAAGGCACAGGTTTTTGGTTTCCCGCAGGCGGTTCATTGCGCCCAGTTCGGGTTCTCCGCTCAATGCAAGCGTGTACAAGCGGTAAGCCTGGGACAGTTCGTGGGCCTGATCGGAATAGAAGCCGTAATCTTTCATTTTCGGATCCCACATCCTGGCCGTTTTCTTCTGGAACTGTTCCCAGCGGTCAAGCAGGGAAGCCGGTACCGTATACCCCAGCGCTTTGGCTTCCAGCAGGAAATGGCCGGCATAGTTCGTCGCCCAATGATCCGGCGCCGAATTCCCCGGCCAGTAAGCGAACCCGCCCTGGTCGGTCTGGAAGAGTTTCAGCCTTTCGATGGTGGCCGTAATGTTCTCCGGCACCCGCTTTTTCTGCTCCTCATCCAGTTCCATCAATTTATTGACATACAGCTGCGGGAAGCCGCCGGACAGGGTTTGTTCCAGACAGCCGTATGGGTATTGCAGCAGATAGCGCAAACGCTGCCCCAGGTTGATGGGCGGAATGCTGGAGACTTCCAGTACCGCCTCATTGGAGCCCGGCATGCCGACGGCCGTGAAGCTCTCGTCCCAGCTCTGGTTGCCGTCCAGCACTTTGGCGGCCACATTGGTGACGTAAGGGTTCGGATTGCGGACCTGGATCTCGACTTCCTGGCTCGATTTCTCACCGGAGCCTTCCGCCTGGATCACGAATTTGGCGATGCCGACCTTGTCGGAAATTTGTACATCGAAGGTCGCCAGCTTGTCGCCCGGGCGGCTGAAGCTGACCTGCTGGCTCGCGCTGCCGACCACCCTGGCCAGGCCGTTCGTTTCCTTGACGGTCACGGTAGCCGACTTGACCTTGTCTTCCATGGCGAATACGTTCACCGGCAACCGCAACATTTCCCCCGGGCCCAGAACCCTGGGCAAGGTGGCGAGCACCATAAGGGGTTGCCTTACCGGCACCGATTTTTCCGCGCTGCCGTACGCCCCCTTGTTGGCGGCTACCACCATGGCGCGCACCGCTCCGACGTAGTTCGGCATGTCGATGGTGTGTTTGGCTTTTTTGCCTTTCTTCAACGTGAAAGGCCCGAGGTGCAGGACCACCGGTTTGAACCGGTTGGCCTGTTCGTCCTCACCGGGTTGAACCTCACCGTCGCCGCCGATGCTGAGGATCCTCCCCAGGTCGCCGGCATGCGCGCCGAGGACCTGATCGTACAGGTCCCAGCTCTGGACGCCGAGGGCTTCCTTGGCAAAGAAATTTTCCCACGGATTCGGGGTTTTGAACCGCGTCAGGCCGAGCAACCCTTCATCAACGATATCAATGGTATAGGCCATTTCGCGGCCCTTATCTTCCGAAACTTCGATTTCGACCTTTTGCTCCGGTTTGACCACGTCCGGCATCTTGATCTTCGGTGCAAGATGGGTATTGGGGTCCTCGACATACACCGGAATGACCCCGTAGAGCCGGATCGGCAGATCGTTCAACGCCTGTGCGTGCGGTTGCACAAAGTCCACATGCACGTACACGTTGGGCGCCATTTCCGGCGTGGTTTTGAAGGTGAAGGTGTTCTCGCCTTCCTTGGCCTCCGTCCAATGGGATTCCATGACCCTTGCGCCGTTTTCGATCGTCACCAGCGCGCGCCCTTTCTGGCCGGTCGGTATCGTCAGCTTGACCGTTTCACCGACATTGTATTTGCTCTTGTCTGAAGAAAAGGCCAGCATGGAAGCTGCCTGCCTGAATTGATCGTTGTCTTCATCGCCGTACCAGGGGTATCCCGCATAGAAGAAATCGCCGGAGCAGTGGCCGCTTTCCTGATCGCAGACCCGGACCAGATAGCGCCCCCATTCGGGCACCTTGACGCTCCACTGCGCTTCACCCTTGCTGTTGGTGACGAGGTCCGATTTTTGCACCGCGTCGTAATTATTGCTGGTATTGTACCGGGAAACGTCGTCATAGCCGTAGTCCCACCACCAGCGCCAGTTGACCCGGTACAACCCGACACTCAACTTTCTGCCCGAAAGCGCCCTGCCGGATTCATCGACCGAAGCAAATGAAAGGGTCCCGTTTTTATCGATTTCAAGCCGGTTTTCACCGTATTGGTTCGTGGGGATGTCCACCCCGGCGTAAGCCGTGAAAGGTGAGTAGGGCAGGGTGATATTGTCGGTGCTGAAGTCGCCGCCTTTTTCGAATACGCGGGTTTTGAAGCTGGCGTTCAACTTGCCTGGCAACCGCCGGTTGTCAGCGAGGTCTATGTTGAATGTGGCTTTTCCGGAGGCGTCCAACTGGCCGTCGAAGACGGTTTGGGCTTCGTCCGTGAATTTCCGCGCGGGGTCGTCAAAAACAAAGTCCTTGAATAGGCTAAAGGTTGTAACGGACGGGCGCAATTGGGCTTCGACCTTGGCTTCGAGCCCGCCGGCGGGGGCGCCATGGAGCCAGGTGGAGGTCAGCCCTGCCACAAGGCCGTCTCCGGCCCTGATCATATCTCCGCCGAAATCCAGGTCGATTTTGAGCCGGTTGGGTTTGACCGTTTCTATTTTCAGGGTTTTCTGGAAGGTTGCGCCGCCTGCTTTGACCATGGCGGTCCAGTTGCCGGTCGGCGCGTTGGGGCTGGTCGCAAAATGCAGCGGATAAATGACGCCGGTATTGCCGATCACGGACCGTTTGATGAAATTCTGCCCGCGGGCGTCGGTTACTTCAAATTGAACGGGATAGTTGGGCGGGAGCTTGCCGGAATTGTCCTCCAGCACAAAATGGAGGAAGACCGAATCGCCGGGCCGCCATACGCCGCGTTCGCCGTAGATATAACCTTTGATCCCTTTCTGGTTGACTTCGCCGGAAACATCAAACCGGCTCATGGACAAGGATTGCCCGTCATTCAGCCTGAGGTATCCTTTTTCGCTGCCTTTTTTGGCGACGACAACGAACGGCCGCCGGTCCAGTTGCACCATGGCCATTCCCTGGCCGTCGGTGACCACTTTTCTGAGCGATTGCTGTTGGAAATCGAAGAATTCGCATTCAACCGATGAAAGCGGCTGGGTGGTCCGCAGGTCGGAAATGGAAACGAACCAGGAATTATCCGATCCGCCCTTGGCGAGGATGCCCAGGTTGGAAGCAATGATATTGCGGCTGATGAACCGTTCGTAGTTGTAATAAGCGGGGAAACAGGGATTTTCGCGCTGTTCCCAGTTATATCCCTGGTAATAGCCCTCTATCCCGTACCAGCCCTCCATGATGCTCTTGATCTCGCCTTCATCGCCGGGCTCTTCGTAGTCTTCGCCGTACCAGCCTTCATCTCCGTCATCTCCGTTGCTGCCTTGCGCTTTGTCGGAACAGGGGAAGGCGGCGTAGGCAGGCCTGAAGCCGATCCGGACCTGGTAAATGGCCTCGGGGTCCTGCTCGAAGAGTTTACCCAGATCCAGGGAGTACCTGGTCCAGTCGGCGGACCGGCTGTTGGGGTTGATGCTGGTCAGGTCGACCTTCTTTTGCAGGATGACGCGGCCGACCCGGCGAAGGTCGTATTCGCCGTCCAGGTCGTTGGTTTGCAAAAACTGGAGGATATTGTTGTTGTAGATCTTGAAGATTTCGACTTCAACCGCCGTCAGGCCGATGGCGTCAAAGGGAAAGACCAGGCCTTCCGAATTCGGCATGATCACCCCGCGGCCGACCAGCCGGACTTCCGGGCGGACGTCCTCAAAATGGACGGACCAGTTGCCCGGATTTTTCATTTTGCGCTTCTGGCCGTTCATGATGCCCGTTGAGACCGTGACGAGCACGTCTCCCGTCAGGCGGCGGGCCGGATAGATCCGGACTTCGGGTCCGTCGATGGTGAAGCGCAGGTCGCCGTCGTAATCCGAAAGCGATACCAGGCCGTTCAGGTCCTGGGAAGCCAGGATCGGGTCGGAGAAATGGAGGTGAATATATTGTTCGGGGTTCTGGAAGGCCTGCGCATCGGTTACCTTGAAATCGGACAGGGAAGGCACTTCGATTTCCTTTTCCCCTTTCAGGTCGACGCCCAGCGATTTGCCGGTCCATTTCAGGGTGACCTTGGTCGCTTCTTCGGTCCGGGCTACGTTGCTGACGACAAAATCGTGCGTGAGCTGATCGCCGGAATGGATCCAGCTGATCTCCAGTGATTTTCCTTTCTGGGTTGCGGTCAGGATGGGCTCCACTTCTTCCGGGGTTGCCACATCGGCCGTGGTGATTTGCCCGCGCAATTCCTGTTTCGCCAGGTTGTTGACATCCGGGGGGTAAAGGCCCAGTACGGTAACGTCGTAATATTGGTTGCGGGTATGGAAATCGAATTCGAATTGCTCGGCTTCAGCGGGGATATTCGAAAAGAGCTTTTTGAGGTTGACTCTGGCGACGTATGCGGTACCGGAGGTCAACGGTTGGTCCGGGTCAAAGCGGATGGATTGTTCATCTTCCCAGACGGCCTTTCCCGCAATCGACGGCGTGAAATCAATAATTTTGTTCTTGACTTCGGCGCCGACCTCTTCCTGAGAGGCTACGATGCTCGCGAAGCGAACCCGGATAGGGGAGGCCTTGGAAATGATGCCGGAAGTGAATCCGTCGATATAGGCGCCGATGCTTTCGGGCATGGGTTGGGCGCGTCGGTCGCGCTTGCATTGAACGCTGATCAGGATAAGGCTGAAAAGGACTAATAGGGAGCTGATGCGCATGGTAAGCAATTTAATATGGTCAACAACAGAAAAGGATAAATATTGTTATTATGTCCAAAAAACGGTAGGTATGAGCAATTTACTGCCCATGTTCCCCCTTCAGATCGTCGTTTTTCCAGATGAGATCGTACACTTGCATATTTTTGAACCCAGATACCGGCAGCTGATCCGGGAATGCGACGCTTCCGGAATGACTTTCGGCATCCCGCCGTTTCTGGACGGCAACTTGATGGAGATAGGTACTGAAATCCGTTTGCTGTCCATCGATAAAACGCATGAAGATGGAAAGATGGATGTTCGTGTACAGGGCGTTGGATTATTCCGCAAAATCACCTTTGAGGATCAGGCGCCCGGCAAGCTTTACGGCATAGGCCAGGTGGAAAGGATTGACCCTTCAAAAGAGAAGGAGGATTTTCTGATCAATTCAAAAATAATGGACCTGGTTTCGGAATTATTCCGGGTCGCCCATGTCGAAAAAGAAATTCCGGAAGATCCCCACCAATTCAATACCTATTTGCTGTCGCATCATATCGGCATGACAACGGACCAGGAATACGAATTGTTGGCGCTGACCGAACCCGATGCCAGACAGGCGTACCTGGTCGATTACCTGGAAAAGGTGCTTCCGATTGCCCGGCAAATGGAACAAATGCGCAACAGGGCAAAAATGAACGGTCATTTTCGAATGATCATTCCACCTCAAATATAAAAAAAACGCACAAGCACCATGGGACGTTTTGGGCCCCTAAAGAACAGGATTAAGGCAGCACCGTGGTTCGGTAATCCCCTTGTCTCCGAAGAGAACACGCCGAAGCGTGGTGAGGCCCGCCCTAGTTACGGTAAATCTGACCTTTATATTGTAAAATGTTAGGCCAAAACATGAGGGCGCTTGCGCGTTTGGGGAACCGGCCTTCTGCCGATTCGGTCTGCAAGATACGGGTTTTTATCCTTCCCTGAAAATCACCTCTTAAATTTTTTTATTATTTAAATTTGCAGCCGTTTTTAAAAAACACCATATGCTGACCGCTACAGAAATATATGTGCAATACGGCGACCGAATCCTCATGGACCGGATCAACCTCGTTGTGGGCGACCGCGACCGGGTGGGCCTCGTCGGCCGCAACGGCGCCGGGAAATCGACCTTCCTCAAGATCCTTGCCGGGGAGATCCGTCCGGATGAAGGCCGTATCGCCCGGCCTTCCGGATCCAGCCTCGGTTTCCTACACCAGGAAATGGACCTGCCGAAAGGCAAAACCGTACTGGAAGAAACCCTGACCGCCTTTGCGGACCTGAAAGCCCTCGAAGACCGGCTTGCAGAACTGAATGAGGAAATCGGCGAGCGCACCGATTACGAAAGCCAGTCTTATGCCGACCTGCTGGAGGAGTTCGACCTGGCCAACCACCGGTTTCAGGTCCTGGGCGGCGTGAACATGGAGGCCGAAAGTGAGAAAGTCCTGAAAGGCCTCGGCTTCAAGGACAAGGACTTCAACCGGCTCACCGACGAGTTCAGCGGTGGCTGGCAGATGCGGATCGAACTGGCCAAAATGCTGCTCCAGAAACCGGATTACCTCCTCCTGGACGAACCGACCAACCACCTGGATATCGAATCCATCATCTGGCTGGAAGGCTTCCTGCAAAGTTATCCCGGAGCCATTATCCTGATCTCGCACGATAAGCTTTTCCTGGACAACATCACCAACCGGACCGTCGAGATCGAGCTGGGCAAGGTTTATGATTATAAGGCGGCTTACAGCAAATACGTGGAAATGCGGGCCGACCGCCGCGAAAAGCAAATGTCGGCTTATGAGAACCAGCAAAAAGTGATCGCCCAGAAGGAGCGGACCATCAACCGGTTCATGGCCAAGGCCACCAAGACCAAGATGGCCCAATCCATGCAAAAACAACTGGATAAGATCGAAAGGGTGGAGATCGATCAGGAAGATATCGCCGGAATGAACCTCCGTTTCCCGCCTTCTCCCCGGTCGGGCCAGGTAGTGATGGAAGCCAGGAAACTGTCCAAGAATTACGGCGATCTTCAGGTCTTGCAAAACGTCGACTTCAAATTGGACCGCGGCGACCGGGTAGCGTTTGTCGGCCAGAACGGCCAGGGTAAAACCACCCTGGCCCGGATACTGGTCAGTCAATTGCCCTATTCCGGCGGAGAGCTCACGGTCGGGCACAATGTCCAGATCGGCTATTATGCCCAGAACCAGTCGGATACGCTCCAATCCAAACTGACCCTGCTGGAAACCATGGAACACTACTCGCCGCCGGAAATGACCACCCGCCTGCGCGCCATTCTGGGAGCCTTTCTGTTCAGCGGGGAAGACGTCGATAAAAAGGTCAGCGTCCTCTCGGGCGGTGAAAGGGCGCGGCTGGCCCTGGCTTGCATGCTCCTGCGTCCGTTCAACCTGTTGGTACTGGACGAACCGACGAACCACCTGGACATGATCTCCAAGGA
>WBZL01005822.1_pt1 | contig 10059 bp, 11 predicted proteins | sample 5204291 | NCBI WGS metagenome assembly WBZL01 (sample SAMN12344345, study PRJNA552823) | activated sludge metagenome | biome: Activated sludge suspended growth; feature: Nitrification reactor; material: Wastewater; isolation source: activated sludge from nitrification reactor of wastewater... | reverse complement strand
ATCCCGGTGAGCCGGTCTCCCTCGTGCAGGAACGCCTTGGGCACCAGGAAGTTGTGGATCGGGATGCCCTCGTGCTGCGCGTCCTCCTTCTCCCACGGCGAGGCCTTCATCTCGTCGAAGCCGGAGCGCACCACGACGTCGACCTTCTCGCCGCCGAGCCTGCGCGCGCTCCGGCAGCAGTCCATCGCGGTGTTGCCGCCGCCCAGCACGACGACGCGCCGGCCGATCGAGGTCGTGTGGCCGAACGACACCGACGAGAGCCAGTCGATGCCGATGTGGATGTGCCTGGCAGCCTCCTTGCGTCCCGGCATGTCGAGGTCGCGCCCGCGCGGCGCGCCGCTGCCGACGAACACCGCGTCGTAGCCCTCGCCGAGGAGCTTCGCCATCGAGTCGATGCGCGTGCCGCCGCGGAACTCGATGCCGAGGTCGAGGACATACCCGCACTCCTCGTCGATGACGCGATCCGGCAGCCGGAACTTCGGGATCTGCGTGCGCATCATGCCGCCCGCCTTCGGGTCGGTATCGAAGACGACGCAGTGGTAGCCGTGAGGCGCGAGGTCGCGCGCGACGGTGAGCGACGCGGGGCCGCCGCCGACCAGCGCGACGCGCCTGCCGTTCATTCTCGCGGCGGGCTTCGGCAGTCGCGCCCGGACGTCGCTCTTGTAGTCCGCCGCGACGCGCTTCAGGCGGCAGATCGCCACCGGTTCCGGCTTCGCTCCCGCCTTGCGGTGTTCGGGCGAACCCACTTCGACACGGACGCGGCGGCAGGCCGGTTCGCAGGGGCGGTCGCAGGTGCGTCCGAGGATTCCCGGGAAGACGTTCGACTTCCAGTTGATCAGGTAGGCGTCGTCGTAACGCCCCTGCGCGATCAGCCTGATGTACTCGGGAACCGGGGTGTGCGCCGGGCACGCCCATTGGCAATCGACGACCTTGTGGAAATACTCGGGCTGGGTGATGTCCGTCGGGTTCAAGCTCTCTCCTCGTGCCCGTTCGCCACGCACGGATCCGACGCGGAGGGTCCATCTCCCGGCCCGGCCGCCGGCGGATCTCCCCGAGGGCGCCGCGAACGCAGGCCGAATGCTACGCCGATCGGCCCTCGCCGCCTACCGACGGGACCTGTTGACGTGTCCTCGTCCCCGGCTGTTGCGCCGCAACGCGAGCCCCGCGCGCGGACGCGTACCGCAAACTCCCCGGCTGGCGCTTTCCGAGGCAAACCCCGTGCCGCACGATGACCCTGATTTGCTCATGGCAATGACGCGACCGGGTGCCGTCCACGACGCCCGTTTGCGCGTTCGCCGGAGCGAGCGCGCCCGGAACGGTAAAATCGACCCGGTGCAGTCAACGCGATGGACATGAACACCGTCGAAACGGTTCCCCTGCGGCTGACCGGGTTCAGCCACGGCGGCGGGTGCGGCTGCAAGATCGCGCCCGGCGTCCTGCAGCAGATTCTCGCGAAGGCCACCGCAGGCCCGCTTCCGTTGCCGCCGGATCTCCTGGTCGGCATCGAGACCGCCGACGACGCGGCCGTCTACCGGATCAACGAGCGGCAGGCGATCGTCGCGACGACCGACTTCTTCATGCCGATCGTCGACGATCCGCACGATTTCGGCGCGATCGCCGCGACCAACGCGATCTCGGACGTCTACGCGATGGGCGGCACGCCGCTGTTCGCGCTCGCGCTCGTCGGCATGCCGGTCGACCGGTTGCCGGTCGAGACGATCCGCCGCATCCTCGAAGGCGGCGAGGACGTGTGCCGCCGCGCGGGCATTCCGGTGGCCGGCGGCCACACGATCGACTCGGTGGAGCCGATCTACGGACTGGTCGCCATCGGGCTCGTCGATCCCGCGAACCTGAAACGCAATGCGGGCGCCCGACCCGGCGACAGGCTGGTGCTCGGGAAGCCGCTCGGCGTGGGCATCTTGAGCGCGGCGCTCAAGAAGGGGCGGCTCGGCGCCGCAGGCTACGCGGAGATGATCGCGAGCACGACGAAGCTCAACACGCCGGGCATCGCGCTCGGCACGATGCCCGGCGTCCACGCGCTGACCGACGTCACCGGTTTCGGCCTCGCGGGCCACTTGCTCGAGATCTGCCGCGCCTCGAACGTCGCCGCCCGGGTCGACTTCGCGAGCGTGCCGTTCCTGCCGGAGGCCGCCGACTTCGTCCGCGCCGGGATCTTCACCGGCGCTTCCGAGCGCAACTGGACCGGCTTCGGTGCCGAGGTGACGGTCGAAGGGCCCGACGCCACCCTCGCGCGCACGCTCCTCACGGACCCGCAGACTTCCGGGGGCCTCCTCGTGGCCTGTGCGCCCGGCGACGTCGATGCGGTGCTGCGCGTGTTCTCGCGCGAGGGTTTCGACCGGGCCGCCGTCGTGGGCGAGATCCTGCCGGGCCCGCCGCGCGTCGTGATCGGCTGACCATGGGCGTGCGGGTCGTCGTCGCCGTCCTCGTGGGTGCCGCGATCGTCGCGGCGATCGCCTGGCAGCGCTTGTACTCGCAGGAGGCTCAGATCGAACGGGCGTACGAGGCCTGCATGACGCGCTTCGGTGGAGGCAAGGAAGGCGCGAAGGCCGCCACCCCTCCCGAATCGGGGTCGCAGGCCTCCGGCGCGGATGTGCTGGGCAAGGCGATGCAGGATCTCGTGCGCGGCGTCACCGCCGGCATGTCGGAAGCCGTGTGCGGCGCGCTGCGCGACGCGTGCCGGGCGGACTTCGACGGCGTCGTCTGCCGCAACGCGATCGCCGGGTTCCGCTGATGCCCGAAGGGCCCGAGGTCCGTCGCGAGGCCGACGCGATCGCGCGTGCGCTCGCCGGCGGGCCGCTCGAACGCGTCGAGTACCGGGTGCGCCCGCTCGCCGCCCGCGCGGAGGCGCTGCGCGGAGCGCGCGTGAGCGCCGTCGCCCCGCGGGGCAAGGCGATGCTGATCGCGTTCGACTGCGGCCTCGTGCACCTGTCGCACCACCAGCTCTACGGCCGCTGGCGCGTGTCCGGCGCGGGAAGCGAACCCGACGCCGATCGCACGGTGCGTGTCGTGCTCGCGACCGCGAGGCGCGCCGCGGTCCTGTACAGCGCCACCGCGATCGACCTCGTGGCATCGCGCGACGTCGACGCGCACCCGATGGTGTCGGCCCTCGGACCGGATGCGCTCGACCCGTCGGTCACGCCCGCAGCGATCGGCGCGCGTCTCGCCGATCCCCGGTTCGTCCGGATCACGCTCGGGCACCTGCTCCTCGATCAGCGCTTCTGCGCCGGTCTGGGCAACTACCTGCGGAGCGACATCCTGCACACCGCGGGCCTGCGCGCAAAGGCGCGCCCGCGCGACCTCGACGCGCGCACCCTGAGCCGGCTCGCCGCGGCGATCGTCGCGCTGCCGCGCCGCAGCTACCGCACGCGAGGCATCACCAACGACCTGCGGCGCGCTCGCGCGCTCGCCCTTCGAGGCGTGCCGCGACGAGAACGGCGCTTTCTCGTCTACGACCGGGAAGGCGCGCCCTGCTGGACCTGCGCGACACCGATCCGTCGCGAGGACGCTGCCGGCCGCGGCTGGTACTACTGCCCGAACTGCCAACCCGGCATTCGACTGCCGCGGCGCTGACGCACCGGTCGAAACGGCGAGGATCCGGTTGCGGGCGTCGCGCGGCCGCGTCGGACGACCCGACGCCATCCGCACGACGTCGCGTTCGTCGAACCTGCGACGCGAGGCTCGCGCCACGCGGATCCGGGTTCGGGCATCATGGTCTGTCATGCGCCTGACAGCCCTCGTGTTCATGGCACTCGTCTCCCCCGCGCCCGCAGCCCTGCCGGACCTGCCGTCGCCTGACGGCCCGGTCGGCCTCCACGCGGCATCCGACTTCGCCGTCACGACGGGCGACCTCTCGTCGATCGGACCCGCGCCGCGCCTGTACTTCGCGAAGGAGTGGATCGCCGTGCCGCGCGACGGCGTGCCGGTGTCGGACTACGCTCGCGGCGTGAGCGCGGACGAGGACGTTCGCGCCTGGAACGCGACGCCCGAGGCGGACGAGCGGCCCGGCGCGCGGCCGCCGCTCGTGTGGCTGGGCTCGCCGGAGCGCATCGCGCACGCGCGCCTCGACCCCGACCTGACGCGGCTCGACGCCGGGGGCCGTGGCGAGACTCTGAGGCTCGCGCCCCGGCTTCCGTCGAACGGCTCGTGGGTCGATGCATCCACCGGTCCCTGGTACGCCGCGCGCGAGGTGACGCTGCGCGGCCGCCGGGTCGACGGGGTGTTCGAGGCGCGCACGCTGTGGCCGGAGGACTTCCGCCTCGATCCGGCCGCGCCGGTCGTGCCGCTCGCATCGACGCTGCCGCCCGCAGCGGCGTTGCGCGACCGGGTCCGCAGCGCGGGCGCCGATGCGCGGGGCGAATTCGCCGCGCAGGTGCTGTGGGAGCGACAGGACAGGACGCGAGCGTGGGAAGGCAAGCCGGTGCTGCTCGTCATGGTCAACGGCGCCCAGGGCGACGACGACGAAGCCTGGGGCGGCCACTTCGCGATCGGCACCGGCCGGCTAGGCAACGACGGGTCGATCGGCGACATCCTGGTCGACAACTTCTACTCGCTCGACGTGGTGAGCGAGAAGGGCATCCTCGCCGCGCCGACGCCGCTCGACCAGTACCTCGCGGATCTCAACAGCGGGCAGGCGTGGTACCGGCCCTCGTCGCTCGTCGTCGCGGTGCTCGCGGACGACGCGGTGCCCGCGCGCGTGCAGGGCGCGTTCAACCGCGTCTACGCGCAGTTCTGGCGCCACCAGTTGCGCTACCGGCACTCGCTCGCGAACTGCTCGGGCATCAGCGTCGACACGCTGCGCGCGCTCGGATGGCGACTGCCGGCGAACGAGCCCGGCATCGCGTCGACTGCGCTCGCGTGGGTCGCGCTCCCGTGGACGCTCCTGACCGAACGCTCGGTGTCGAAGGCGCGCGTGGCCTACGAGTACCTGACCGAGGATCGCACGCGCCTGTTCCCGGCCGTCGCGTTCGAGACGCTGGGAGCATCGCTCGTCGGCCTCGCCCGGCACGGGGCGGACGCCGGCGCGGGCGAACTCGAGCGCCGCCTCGCGCGCGACCTCGACGCGCTCGTGCTGGTGCACGTGCCGCAGTTGCCGTCGTCGCGTGCGGCGGGTTCGTGGGCGGTCGGGTCGCCGGCCGAGTACCGCGGCAAGGCGCCCGGGGATCCCGAGGACTGGAAGATCATCCCGGTACTCGCTCGCCCGTACCCGTCGAACCTCCGCGACGGCGACCTGCTGCCCGAGGAGCGGCGTCCGTCGGACCTGCCGCTCGTCGCGTGGGCGGCGATCGCGGTCGCCGCGGTCGTCGCGCTGACCGTGGGGGTCGCGCGCTTCCTGATGCGACGCTGAGCGGGTAGCGCCGCGACCTTGACGCATTCCTGCAGTTCCACGATATTGGAACCATGCGATCGCGGAATGCCCTGACGTCGCCCTCCTACCCGCAGGGCCACACGCTCGACACCGCCCGCGCGCTCGCGGCGCTCGCGGCCCTCGCGCAGCCGACGCGGCTCGCGATCGTCCGGCTCCTCGTCGGCCATGCGCCGGAAGGCCTCACCCCGGGCGACATCGCGAAGACTCTGGACGTCCCTCCGGCGACGCTGTCGTTCCACCTGAAGGAACTGGCGACCGCGGGCCTCGCCGTCGACCGCCGCGAGAGCCGGAACATCCGCTACCGCGCCGACCTCGCCACGATGGGCGCGCTGGTCGGCTACCTGACCGACCACTGCTGCCGAGCGACCGGGCGCGTGGTCGACGCGGGTTGCGGGCCGGCCTGCGAACCTCCCGCGCGCAGAACCGTGCCGCGTCGCGGCAAGGGTTCACGATGACGCGGGCCCCCGGTCCCCGGCCGATCGCAGACCGGGCGGCGAGCCGCTGGTCCGCGACCGTCGTTGCCGCGGGTCTCGCCGCCGCGATGCTCGTCGCCTCCTGCACGAGCGCCCGGCCGTCGGCGTCGGAATTTCCGATCGGCAAGGCCTATGCGTGGATCGCAACCGATTCCGGCAGTGCACGCCACGCCCCCGGCGACCCGTCCCGCTACACGATCGCCTTCGACGCGAGCGGCCGGGCGACGATCCGTCTCGACTGCAACCGCGGCAGTTCGACGTGGACTCGCGAAGGCGACCGGCTCTCGCTCGCCCCGGTTGCATCGACCAAGATGCGATGTCCCGAAGGCTCGCTCGACACCGCGTTCGCCGCCGGCCTCGCGCAGGTCGCCGCGTGGCGCCGGGAAGGCGACGACCTCGTGCTCGTCGGCCGCGACGGCTCGGCGATGCGGTTCCGGCCGCTCGCCCGCTGATCAGCGCGGCGCGGCGCGAAGGAAACCGCGCTTCGCGAGACCTGCCGCCACCGCGCCGGCCACCGCACCCGCGTCCTCGTTGTGTCCCCGAGGATAGTAGTCGAGCACCATCGCGCGCCAGGTCCCCCTGGACGAACCGAGGCCGTAGAGACGCACTTCGGTCACGGCCGCGGGCGCCGTGTCGAGGTCGGTGCGCGGATCGGGATCGGAACGCGCGTCCATCCAGCGCTGGGCGCCGCGCCCGGCCTTGACCGGAACGTCGCTGGGCGGCTGCACGAACAGCACCGCGTCGGCGCCGGCACGGCGCGCGGCGTCGATCAGCGCAGAGCCGTCGACCGTCACCGCGCCGGCGTCCATCTCCGCGTCGCCGAGGAGCGCGCCGCGCGTGGTCGCCTGCACGCCGCTCGCGCCCAACCGCGACGCGAACGCCTCGTCCCAGGTCCTGCGGCGCGCGGCGTCGCCGTCGATGGTCACGACCAGAACCTTCGCGAGCGGCTGCGTCGCCCGCACCGAGGCCTGCTCCATCTCCCTCAGCACGACGCGCCGGTCGGTGCTCGCGCAGCCGGCCGCGACGCAGAGCAACGCGGCGAGCGCCACGATCCGCAGCGTCATGACACCGGTCCCGAAGGCGTGAGTCCGTGCGACGCGATCGCGACAACGATCACCCTCGCGAGCCCGTCGGCCTCGCGGCGAAACGACGCGGGGTCGAACGTCTCGGTGACGCCGGTCCACGCGAGCCGGTTCCCTTCCACGTCGAAGAGCGAGGTCTCGATCGTCGCGATGCGCGACTGCGTAACGATCGGCTGGGCGGCCCAGCCGCCGTACCAGCCCCACCAGCCCGGCCCGACGGCGGCCATCGGCATCATCGCCGTCCGCACGTCGGTTTCGGTCCGCACCCCGCGAAAGTGCACCAGCATCAGCCCGTCGGCTCCCGAGCGCCGGACGCCGTCCTTCATCTCGGCCTCGGTCAGCGTCCCGTCGGGGAGGAAACGGTAGCCCTGGAGGCCCGCGACGCCGACGGTCGAAAGCCTCGCAGCCACGACGTCCTCGAACACGCGCCGCTGCGTGAGGTCGCCGCCCACCGTCACCACGAGCACCTTGGTGAATGGCGCCTTGCGCACCGAGGGATCGAACCACGAGTCGCGCATCGTCGTCGACGCGCAGGCCGCGAGCGCGACGGCCGCGCCCGCGACCAGGACTGCGCGCGCGACGGCGGAACCGGCGGCCGGCGACTCTGCTCGCATCGCGCGCGGCGCCTCAGCGGTTGCGGAACGACGGCTTGCGCTTCTCGACGAACGCGCGCATGCCTTCCTTCTGGTCGTCGAGCGCGAAGGTCGCGTGGAACTCGCGTCGCTCGAACAGCAGGCCTTCGGCGAGCGAGGACTCGTAGGCGCGATTGACCGCCTCCTTCACCTTCATGACCACCGGCAGCGAGAACGACGCGATCTGCCCGGCGACCGCGAGCGCCTCGTCGAGGAGCCGGTCCGCGGGGACGACGCGCGACACGAGGCCCGCCCGCTCCGCCTCCGCGGCATCGATCATGCGGCCGGTGAGGCACCAGTCCATCGCCTTCGCCTTGCCGACCGCGCGCGGCAGGCGCTGCGTGCCGCCGAACCCCGGCATCGTGCCGATGGTGATCTCGGGCTGGCCGAACTTCGCGCTGTCGGCGGCGATGATGAAGTCGCAGGCCATCGCGAGTTCGCAGCCCCCGCCCAGCGCATAGCCCGCGACCGCCGCGATCACCGGCTTCCGCGTGTAGCGCACCGCTTCCCAGTTGCGCGAGATGTAGTTGTCGCCGAGCACCTTCGCGTAGCTCCACTCGGCCATCGCGCCGATGTCGGCGCCCGCGGCGAAGGCCTTGGCGCTGCCCGTGATCACGATCACCGAGATGTCCGGATCGGCGTCGTAGCCTTCGAGGGCGGACTTGATCTCGTCGGCGATCGCGTCGTTCAACGCATTGAGGCGCTGCGGCCGGTTGAGCGTGACGATCGCGACGCGACCGCGCGTTTCGGTGAGGAGATTCTCGTAGGCCATGACGGGCGGATGGGGGGCGACTCGGGGGCGCCGCGTTCGGGCGCGGGGTTGCCATGATAACGCGAGGAGCGCCCGCGGCCGGGATCCGGGTTCGTCGCCGATCCGCCGTGCTCACGCCACCGGGGAGCCGATCCGTCGCAAGGCCCTCGCCCCGCCCGCGCCGGAGGCGGACAGTGGCGCCACCTCGCGGTCCGCGCGAGCGCGGCACCGGGCGCAGTCATCCGGGCCGATCCAACCGAGGAGACACGCCATGGTCGCACGCCAACTCACGCTCACTGCCGGGGCCGTGTTCGCCGCCGCGCTGGCCGGTACCTCTGCCGCGCTCGCCGAGCCGCCGCCGGATACTCCGGTCATGCTGAAGGCCTTCTCGCTGTACGAACAGGGTCCCGAGCACCTCCGCCGCTTCGTGTTCCGCACGCGCATGATCTACGAGCTCGACGTGATGCAGGTCGTCAAGGCCTACGACGCAGCGCGTCGCGCGAAGGCGGCCGCCGAAGGGGGCCGGGAAACCCGCGTCGTGACCGCGGACAAGGAGTCGCTCATCCGCCGCCCGATCAAGGAACTGATCGACGAACTCGATCCGCACGGTTTCTGGCAGATCCATCGCGGCACGCTGGTCAACGTCAACGCGATCGCCGGCGTGCAGCGCGACATCGGAGGACACCTGCGCGTGCGCGTGAAGGGGCGCAGGGAGACGCTCGCGGTGAGCGAGCCCTACCACGGCCTGTTCAGGCAGATGTAGATCCGCCGCGACCGCAGGCGCAAAGGATCGTCCGGTCGCAACCGGCCTTCGGGTCGCCCACGTCGGGCGCCTGCGCTGCCGGTGGGCTGCGACGGAATCAGCCGGGCGCCGCGACGTCCTCCCGCGCTGCGGCGATCGCCTGCGCGAGAACCTCGGCGTCGCCGACGTGGTTCGCGAGCAGCAGCACGAGCTTCGCGTTCATCATCGCGCTCTGCGCGTCGTCGAGCCCACGGTGCGCAGCGATCAGCCGCTCGTAGAACAGGTCCGGTTCGGTCAGGCGGGTTTCGGTGCGAAGCTCGCTCATGCGACCTCCCGGTTCATGCCATCGCCGTCGCGCGCGCCAGCGCGCCACGCACCGCCGCGAGGTCGAACGCGCGCCAGCGCGCGCACACGTGCTGGTCCGGACGGAACAGGTAGCAGGTGCCAGGCGTCGCCGCGTACCGCGAGGCGACGAGGCCCTCGGTGTCCTTCACGGCGACGGCCCCCGGCGCCGCAGGCGCGTCGACCTGCACGACGTGCACCGGGACCGCTCCGCGGGCGAGCGCATCCACTTCGCCGCCCGGGAGCGGCCCGAACGCGAGCAGCGTGAACCCGCGCTCGAGATGGCGCAGCAGCCAGTCGCCTTCGGGTCCGCGCACCGGGGCGTCCGCGGCAGGCGCGCCGGGCACCATGGCGCCGGCGCCACGCGGAAAGTCGTCGTCGCGGTCGGGCGTGTTGAGCGGCGAATCGGCGAGCACGGCGGGCGTCGAGAGGCGCCCGCTGTTCACCAGGCTGCGGGCGAACGGGTGGCGCTTCGCGAGCTGCAGCACCGCGTCGCGGAAGGTGCGCGAGGCGGCGCTCTTCGGCGTGATGAAGTCGGTCGAGCGCGTCGACGCGGCCAGGTTCTCGTCGGCGGCGCGGGTGCGTTCGTGATCGTAGCTTTCGACCAGCGCGTCGGGCGCCTTGCCCTCGATCACCAGCGCGAGCTTCCAG
>WBZL01005334.1_pt1 | contig 10061 bp, 9 predicted proteins | sample 5204291 | NCBI WGS metagenome assembly WBZL01 (sample SAMN12344345, study PRJNA552823) | activated sludge metagenome | biome: Activated sludge suspended growth; feature: Nitrification reactor; material: Wastewater; isolation source: activated sludge from nitrification reactor of wastewater treatment... | reverse complement strand
GTCGGTGAAGTACGCCAATTTGGTCAGCTTGGCCTCTTTCAGGAAATTCTTGGGCTTTTCGGGATCGCGCGTGTCGATATTGACCGCAACCACCTCGAAATCCTTGCTCCCGAGCTTGCCCTGCAGCTCATCCAGCGCCGGCATCTCCTTGCGGCAGGGCACGCACCAGGTGGCCCAGAGGTTCAGCAGCACGGTCTTGCCGCGCCAGTCGGAGAGCTTTTTCGGCTTGCCGTCGGCATCCTCGAAGGCGAGGTCCGGCAGCCGCAGGGGCGTCGAGGCCATGGTGACCGCAGCCACCTCGCCCTGGGCGAGCGGCGCGATCTTCTTGGCGGTCTCCACCGCGGCCGTGCAGGCGGCATCGCCCGCCGGGCGTTTCTGCCCCAGCGCATAATACCCGGCAAACCCGATCAGCGCGGTCGCCGCGATCAGGCCCAGGGCCACCGGCAGCCGGCGCTGCGGGACGGGAGAGGGCGAGGGGTTTTCCGGCATATTTGTCTTCCCAGGTGAGATATGGCTATGCAGAGCCTGTACGTGCGCCGCCGCCACGGCGTTTCGCGCGCCCGGCCGGTTTTGGCAAGCCGGCCAAGGTCACGAATGAGCGACGAGTGAGGTCATGAGCAACAAGATGTGGGGCGGGCGGTTCTCCGAGCGCCCCGACGCGATCATGGAGGAAATCAACGTCTCCATCGACGTGGATCGCCATATGTATGCCCAGGACATCGCTGCCTCCAAGGCCCATGCCGCGATGCTGGCCGAGCGCGGGATCATCACCGCGTCGGACGCGAAGAACATCGCCCGGGGGCTCGACACGATTCTGGCCGAGATCGGCAAGGGCGATTTCGACTTCAAGCGCGCGCTGGAAGACATCCATATGAATGTCGAGAGCCGGCTGACGGAGCTGATCGGGCCGGCCGCCGGGCGGCTGCACACCGCGCGCTCGCGCAACGACCAGGTCGCGACCGACTTCCGCCTCTATGTCCGCGATACCATCGACGAGACGGACGCCGCGCTTGCTTCCTTCCAGCAAGCGCTGGTGGACCGCGCGCTGGAGCATGCCGGAACCGTCATGCCCGGCTTCACTCATCTGCAGACCGCGCAGCCCGTGACGTTCGGCCATCACCTGCTCGCCTATGTCGAGATGGCCGCGCGCGATCGCGGCCGATTTGCCGATGCACGCAAGCGGCTCAACGAATCCCCGCTTGGCGCGGCCGCGCTTGCCGGCACCTCGTTTCCGATCGATCGCGCCGCCACCGCAAGAGCGCTCGGTTTCGACCGGCCGATGGCCAATTCGCTCGATGCCGTTTCCGATCGCGATTTCGTGCTGGAGACGCTGGCGGCGGCGTCGATCTGCGCCATGCATCTGTCGCGGTTTGCCGAGGAGATCGTGGTTTGGACCTCGCCGCTGGTCGGTCTTGTTCGCCTGAGCGACAAGTTCACCACCGGCTCCTCCATCATGCCGCAGAAGCGCAACCCGGATGCCGCCGAACTGGTGCGCGCCAAGACCGGCCGGGTGATCGGCGCGCTCAATGCGCTCTTGATCGTGATGAAGGGTCTGCCGCTCGCCTACCAGAAGGACATGCAGGAGGACAAGCAGGGCGCGATGGAGGCCTTCGCCGCGCTGTCGCTCGCCATCCGCGCCATGACCGGCATGGTGCTCGACCTCGTGCCGGACGAGGCGCGGATGAAGGCGGCTGCAGGCGACGGCTACGCCACCGCCACCGATCTTGCCGACTGGCTGGTGCGGACGCTGAAGATGCCGTTCCGCGAGGCCCACCACGTCACCGGCCGCATCGTGGCACTCGCCTCGAAACAGGGCGTGGCCCTGCATGAGCTGCCGCTGAAGGCGATGCAGGAGGTCGAGCCGAAGATTACGGCTGATGCCCTCAAGGTGCTGTCGGTCGATTCGTCGGTGAAGAGCCGCACGAGCTTCGGCGGCACCGCGCCGAAGAACGTGGCTGCCCAGGCCAAGGCTTGGGCGAAGCGGCTGGAAAAACAGCGAAAGTAGGGCCGGCCTGCCGAAATTCGCTGGGATTTCATGGTGGTCCGGGTCTCGCCAGAACGGAGCAATCTTTGTATGGTGCGGCCCGCATTGGGGATTTCGATAGTGAAGAGCACGCGGCGCCTGACCCCGTCGGGGTGGGCCATCATTGTTCTGAGCGCGGCTGCGCTCGCGCTCGGCGGCTGCGGCCGCAAGGGCGGTCTCGACCTGCCGCCGAATGCCATGAACGCCGCCTCCGACGCTGCGCCGGATCCCGGCACCGAGCGCACCGGCGTCACGCCGCCCACGGTGAACGAACCGGGCCCCGCCGCATCCAAAGGCCGCAAACGACCTTTCATTCTCGATCCGCTCCTCGGCAACTAAGCTAGCGCGCCATGAATCACTTTGATTATCGCAACGGCGTGCTGCACGCCGAGGCGGTCAGCCTTGCGGATATCGCTGCCTCCGTCGGCACGCCGTTCTACTGCTACTCCTCCGCGACGCTGGAGCGGCACTACCGCGTCTTCTCCGAAGCCTTTGCCGGCGAGAAGGTGCTGGTCTGCTACGCCATGAAGGCCAATTCCAACCAGTCGGTGCTGCGCACGCTGGCGAAGCTCGGCGCCGGCGCGGACGTCGTCTCCGGCGGCGAGTTGAAGCGGGCGCTGGCCGCGGGTATCCCGCCTGGCAAGATATTGTTCTCCGGCGTCGGCAAGACGGAAGACGAACTGCGCGCCGCGCTTTCCGCCGACATCCTCTGCCTCAACGTCGAATCCGAGCCGGAACTCGAACTGCTGTCGCGGCTTGCGGTGGAGACGGGCAAGACCGCGCGGATTTCCGTGCGCGTCAATCCCGATGTCGATGCCGGCACGCACGCCAAGATTTCCACCGGCAAGTCCGAGAACAAGTTCGGCATTCCGATCGCGCATGCGCGCGCCGTCTATGCCCGCGCCGCGAAGCTGCCGGGCCTCGCGGTCACCGGCGTCGACATGCATATCGGCAGCCAGATCACCGATCTCGGCCGGCTCGAGACCGCCTACCGCATCCTGTCCGACTTCGTGCATGTGCTTCGCGCCGACGGTCACACCATTTCGCACATCGATTTCGGCGGCGGCCTCGGCATCCCCTATCACATGGACCGAGAGGCCCCGCCGACGCCCGACCTTTATGGCGCGATGGTCAGGCGCGTCACCCACAATCTCGGCTGCACGCTGATGTTCGAGCCGGGCCGCATGATCGTCGGCAATGCCGGCATCCTGGTGGCGCGCGTCATCTATGTGAAGCACGGCGACGGCAAGACCTTCGTCATCATCGATGCCGCGATGAACGACCTGATCCGGCCGACGCTGTATGAGGCCCATCACGACATCCTGCCGGTGCGGCAGCCCGCGCCGGGCGCCGCCACCATCACCGCCGACGTCGTCGGCCCGGTCTGCGAAACCGGCGACTATCTCGCGCTCGACCGCAAGCTGCCGGAACTGAAGTCCGGCGACCTCATCGCGATCATGACCTCGGGCGCCTATGGCGCGGTGCAGTCCGGCACCTACAACACGCGGCCGCTGGTGCCGGAAGTGCTGGTCAAGGACGATCAGTACGCCGTGGTGCGTCCGCGCCTCGATGTCGACGCGCTGATCGCGATGGATCGAACGGCGCCGTGGCTGTGACCCTTCCTTCTCTGCTTGTGGGAGAAGGTGGCGCGGATCGATAGACGCGCGACGGATCAGGACTTCATCTGAACCGATCGTGCAGGGTTACTTCGCGTATTTGCCCGTCAACTGCGGGGTGATGTCCGGGTAGGAGCCCCGGGTCTTCTCCTTGGCTTCCTCGTGCATCTGGAGGCGGGTCTTGCGCGCCCAGCTGCGCTTCAGATCGTCCTTCACGGCGAACCTCAACCGGCCGAGCCCTTCGGTTTCGAGTTCGATGGTGTCGCCGTCCATGAACGGGTTGAGACCGCGGTGATTGGTGCCGGTGGCGACGATGTCGCCGGGCAGCAGCGTATGGATGGTCGACAGCCAGGCGATGCACCTGGCGATCTTGTGGCCCATGTCGTCGGTGTTGAAGTCCTGCATCAGCACGCCGTTGTTCCACAGCCTGACCTGCAGCTTCTGCGGGTCCTTGATCTCGTCTGCGGTGACGAGATAGGGGCCGATCGGCGCGAACGTATCGCGGCTCTTCGTCTGGAAGAACACGTTGCCCGGCGGGGGCAAGCCGCGCGCCGAACCGTCGACGAAGTTCATGTAGCCGAAGATGCAGCTCATTGCCTCGGCTTCGCTGACATGGCTGCACTTCCTGCCGATGACGACCGCCACCTCGGCTTCGCCCTCGAAGATCGTGGCCGGCACGTCGGGCAGCACCATGGTGTCGCCGTGTCCGATGATCGCGCTCGGCGATTTGTGGAAGGCGTTGATCGGTGCCGGCGCGCTGCGCTCGCCATCCTCCATGTAGTTGACCGCCATGCAGTCGATCGTGCGCGGGCCCGGCACCGGCGGACGGATGCGGACGCCCGACAACGCCACCCCTGAGCCTCGCGCGACCGCGGCCTCGAGCCGCGGCCTGTAGCTGTCCCAACGCTCGATCAGCCCGTTCATCAGATCGCCCGGGCCGATATGCGGGATGTCCTTTACCTCGGCGCTGACGTTGACCACGGCGTCGCCCTTCAGGACGCCGAGCTTGAAATCATCGAAATAGACTAACTTCACCGCGTATTCCTCGCCTCTCTGCCGGGCTTTCTTCCGCATGGCCGCGATTGACGCGGATCATGCGATGTCGATGTTTGAGTAAAACTACGCGGCGCTACTTCGCCGCGTGGCTTCCCTTGGCCCCGCCGACGATCACGCCCGCGGCCTTCTCGATCGGCTTGATCGCCTCGGTGAAATCGGACTCCGCGCCCTGCTCGCGGATGATGGTTTCCCACAGCCGGCCGGCCGCTTCGGCGACTTCCATCGACAGCCCGAGCGAGCGCATCTCCTCCACCGCCAGCCGCACGTCCTTTACCATCAGCCCGGTAGCGAAGCCGTAATCGAAGCTGCGCGGCAGCACCGAGCGCGGAAACTTGTCGCGGCTCGCCGTGCTCATGCCCGAGCCCGCATTGATCACGTCGATCATCACGGCCGGGTCGAGGCCTGACTTCACGCCCATGACCACGGCCTCGCAGGTCGCCACCATCGCGGTCGCCGACAGGAAGTTGTTGGCGAGCTTCATGGTCTGGCCGGAGCCGGGCTTCTCGCCGATGAAGAACACCTTGCCGATCACGCCGAGCGCCGCCTTCACCGCCTCGAAATCGGCCCGCGGACCCGAGACCATCACGGCTAGTGTGCCTTTCTCGGCGCCGGCGACACCGCCGCTCACGGGACTGTCGATCTGCACGATGTTCTTCTTGGCCAGCAGGTCGTGAATCTTCACCGCCATCTGCGAGCCGACGGTGGACAGATCGATGAAGCGCTTCACGCGCTTGCCCTCGATCACGCCGCCCTTGCCGGTGGCGACATCGAGCGAAGCCTGCAGCGAGGGCAGGCTCGCCATCACGGTCTCGACCTCATCGGCAATGTCCTTGGGCGAGGCGCCGGCTCTTGCGCCCAGCGCAACCAGCCTGTCCATCGCCGCTTTCTGGGTGTCGAATACCGTGAGCTTGTGCCCGGCTTCGATCAGGCGGCGCGCCATCGGGAAGCCCATCTTTCCGAGGCCGATGAATCCGATTTCCATTTTGGGTGTTCCTCCAATTCGTGCCGGCAAAATACGGGCTCTGGCCGCGTCAGTCACGCCTTCGTGTTATGCGCGATTTGAGGTGGGATAGGGCCGGGAATGCGTGCCTCATGGCCGCCGTTATGCTAGGCTTTTTGTTGGGGCTACCCGGAGAAGCTGTTGAACGGCGCCAAACCCGATCCCTCGATGCCCGCCGGCGAGCCGGACGATGTGGCGCGGCTGAAGCTGACGCAGGCCCTGCAGCGGGCCACTTACGCCATTGCGTGGGAGCGCGCCTGGCCGCATCTGGCGCGGCTTCTGACCCTTGCGGGATTCTTTCTCACCGTCTCCTGGGCCGGCCTGTGGCTGTCGCTGCCGTTCGCCGCGCGCGCCGCCGGGCTGTTCGTGTTTGCCGCCGCAGGCGTTGTCGTGCTGTGGCCGCTGATTCGCTTCCGCTGGCCGACCCGGTCAGAGGCGCTCGGTCGCCTCGACCGCGGCACCGGCATTCGTCACCGTCCTGCGACCGCGCTGAGCGACACCGTCACCACAACCGATCCGGTGGCGCTGGCGCTGTGGCAGGAGAACCGCGCCCGCACCCTGGCCGGGCTTACCCGCATCCGTGCCGGTCTGCCGTCGCCGCGCCTGGCGATCCACGATCCCTGGGCCGTACGCGGGCTGGTTGCCGTCATGATGGTTGCGGCCTATGTCGCGGCCGGCGACGAGCGTAACCTGCGCGTCGCATCCGCCTTCGACTGGAACGGCGTGCTGGCGCCGGCCAACATCCGGGTCGACGCCTGGGTGACCCCGCCGGTCTATACCGGCAGGCCGCCGATCATCCTGTCATCCGCCAACAAGGAGAGCGCGGCCGCTGGCCCGCTGCCGGTGCCGGCCGGCAGTACCGTGATCGTGCGTTCGAGCGGCGGCACGCTGGACGTCGTCACAGGTGGCGGCGTGACCGAGGCAGCCCAGACCGAGCAGGCGCCCAAGGGCACCAATGAACGGCATTTCACGGTTTCGGGCGACGGCACCGTGCAGGTGCGCTCGCCATCCGGTCAACCGCAGTGGAAATTCACCGCCACGCCCGATCGCCCGCCGACCATTGCACTGGCCAAGGATCCCGAGCGGCAGCCGCGCGGCTCGCTGCAGATGTCCTACAAGATCGAGGACGACTACGGCGTCACCGAAGCCCGCGCGCAGTTCGCTGCGCGGCCCGGCGAGAGCGCGAAGGAAGGCGCGGCGGCGCCGCGGCCGCTGTTCGAGCCGCCGCAGTTTTCGCTGGTGCTGCCGAACGCGCGCACCCGCAACGGCGTTGGCCAGACGCTGAAGGATCTGAGCGAAGACCCCTATGCCGGCGCCGACGTTACCCTGACGCTGACCGCAAAGGACGAGGCCGGCAATTCCGGGCAGAGCGAGCCCTTCAACATGCGCCTGCCGCAGCGGCTGTTCTCCAAGCCCCTGGCACGCGCGCTGATCGAACAGCGCCGCATCCTGGCGCTCGACGCCAACCAGAACGACAAGGTCCATGCCGCGCTGGACGCGCTGATGATTGCGCCGGAGCTGTTCACGCCGCAGGCCGGCCACTATCTAGGCCTCTACAGCGTCGCGCGGGAGCTAGAGGCAGCCCGCTCCGACGATGACAAGCTGCGCGCCGTCGTTGCGAGCCTGTGGGCGCTCGCGGTGACTGTCGAGGACGGCGACATCTCCGACGTCGAGAAGGCGCTCCGCGCGGCTGAAGAAGCGCTGCGGCAGGCGCTGGAGCGCGGCGCCAGCGACGAGGAGATCAAGAAGCTCACCGAGAACCTGCGCGCGGCGCTCGACAAGTACCTGCGCCAGCTTGCCGAGCAGCTCAGGAACAATCCGCAGCAATTGTCGCGTCCGCTCGATCCCAACACAAAGATGCTGACCCAGCGCGATCTCGACAGCATGTTGAAGGAAATCGAGCGCGAGGCGCGCCGCGGCAATCGCGAGGCGGCCATGGAGGCGCTCAAGCGCCTCGGCGACATGATGCGCGAGCTGCAGATGGCCCAGCCAGGCCAGGGCGGCGACGATGACATGCAGCAGGCGCTCAACGAGCTCGGCGACATGATCCGCAAGCAGCAGCAGTTGCGCGACAAGACCTTCAAGCAGGGCCAGGATTCCCGGCGCGACCGCATGCGCGGCAACCAGGACGGCGACCAGAACATGGGCGACCTGCAGCAGGACCAGCAGGCGCTACGCGATCGCCTGCGGAAGCTGCAGCAGGAGCTGGCCAAACGCGGCATGAGCCCCGGTCAGCGCGGCGACAGGGGCCAGCGCGGGCATCAGCAGGGACAGCAGGGCCAGGGCGGTGACCAGGGTGACGGCGAGGACGGCCTGGACCAGGCCGATTCGGCCATGGGTGACGCCACGGGCCGCCTCGGCGAGGGCAATGCCGACGGCGCCGTGGACTCGCAGGGCAGGGCGCTGGATGCGCTACGCAAGGGCGCGCAGAGCCTTGCGGAAGCCATGCAGCAGGGCGAGGGCGACGGCCAGATGGACGGAAGTCAGGGGCCGAGCAACCGCGCCGGTCGTCAGCAGAGCGGCGGCAACCAGACCGACCCGCTCGGCCGCCCCCTGCACGGCCGCGAGTTCAACGACGACTACACGGTCAAAATTCCCGGCGAGATCGACGTCGAGCGCGTCCGCCGCATTCTCGAGGAGCTCCGCCGCCGGCTGGCCGATCCCAACCGTCCGCAGATCGAGCTCGACTACATCGAGCGGCTCCTGAAGGATTATTGAGCCCTGTGGTCGCCGCGGGCGCGGGACGACTCAAGACGTTTGCTCGAAGACGGACGGTGGCGGTCCGCCCCTCGTTACCGATCCGATCCAGGTAACATTCCGCTCGCTCCCATCGAAACTGGAAGCAGTCGACCCGGGCATGTGGAGCCGGAGAATGCTCCCGCTGGTTCGCGCGGCGACTGACGTAATGCAACGTCCTTCGGTTGGAGAAAGCGCATGGGAACCGGTGCATCCCGGAACATACGGATAACGCATCGTGCCACCGGCACCGTCATTGCCGAAGGCCCCTCCGGCCTTTGGGGGATCATGCCGTTTGAAGGCAATCTCTACATCAGGCGAAAGTGCCTGAAGGCGAAGTGGTTGCGTCCGAACTGGGTTCCGGGAATTTGCATCTACAAGTTCCTCTATGTGTGGATGGACCTGCGTCTTCCAGACGGAACCCGGGAGCCGTTCGCGGGATGGATGTACTGGCTGCCCAACCCGCTGTTGCCGTTCATTGCCTTTCGACCGGCCATCTCGCGCCGGTCAGATGTCTTCCAGATCGATCAATTCTAGGCAGCCCGTCGTCTGTTTCCGTAGATCGAGCTCGATTGGGTGGAGCGGCTGCTGAAGCGCCAGCGAGCGCCCGTGCCATTGGGTGCTAATTTTCCGAATTCGGTTCTTGACATTTACGTAAATCAGAATTATTTTCCGGCCCAGCCCGTGTCGCCATGAGGGACGTTTCGCGATCGTCACGAAGCGTGGTGCGGGTTGCGATGGACGCTTGCTGCGTCAGGTGATCTGCACCCGACGAAACGCAGGAAGCGTACGGCGAAGTCGTGTGGTCCTGGCGCCGCGACCCTGGCGTCTATCCGCGCTGTCCTGTGGCGGCGCGGCAACGGGGGCAAGAAAGGCCGTTCCCCGGGGAGAGCGCGAAGTAAGCCGTAAAGCCATTGCGCGGGGAAAGCCGGGATGTCCTGGCTGTACCTGTCAAACCCGTGTGCATTCCATCTTGCTACATCCGCACACGGTTCTTGCGGGTGCCGCCGGCGCCCGGCTTTCCCTGCGCCCTCACTCCAAGAGAGGGCCAACGAATTGACAAAGCTCAGGCGAAAACGCGCCGTGAGAACGGGAGCGTTTGTTTTTTCGTCATGGCAGTGATGGCCGGCGCGCGGTTTCCGTGCGCACGTCCTACCCCTTCCGCGCCGCCAGCGCGTCCGCCACGGCCGTGCGGATATCCGCCACGGAGAACGGCTTGGTCACCACATCATGCACGATCGCATTAAGCCCAGAGGCGCGCTCGCGCTGGTCGGCAAAGCCCGTCATCAGCAGGATCTTCAGTTCCGGAAAATCGCGCGCGGCGGAAAGCGCAAGCGCGATGCCATCCATGACCGGCATCTGGATGTCGGTGAGCAGGAGGTCGAACGCGCCGCGTTCGCGCGTCAATATTTCCAGCGCCTCGGCGCCGTCCTCGGCGGCGACAACGTCATGGCCGTCGATGGCGATGGCGCGCGACACGAGCTGGCGCACGGAATCTTCGTCGTCGGCGATCAGGATGCGCGGCATGGCTGGTCACTCTCGTCGCGGGCGCGCGCCGCGCCGGGCTCAGGCGCTGCCGGCGGCAAGGTCGCGCTTGTTGAAGAAGCGGATGTCGATAGCACGCCCTTCC
>WBZL01005821.1_pt1 | contig 10062 bp, 5 predicted proteins | sample 5204291 | NCBI WGS metagenome assembly WBZL01 (sample SAMN12344345, study PRJNA552823) | activated sludge metagenome | biome: Activated sludge suspended growth; feature: Nitrification reactor; material: Wastewater; isolation source: activated sludge from nitrification reactor of wastewater treatment... | reverse complement strand
CGACGACAGGCAGAACACGATGTCGAAGCGGCGATCCGGCGCGTCGAGCGCCAGGCCGTTCATGCGACGCACCTCGAGGTGGTCTTCGCGATACGGGAAGGGCGCGTATTTCGCGGGGTGGTCGAGCACGTCGGCCTGCCCCTCGCCGCCGAGGAAGCCGTCTTCGTAGAGGTCGGTGGCCACCACGCGCTTCAGGCGGTTGGCCAGGAAGTAGATCACCTCTTCGTGGCCGGCGCCCACGCCCAGCGCCTCGGCGTCGGGCGCCAGGCGGCGGAGCCGCCGCAGGCCGTAGAGCGTGTGGTTGAACTCCCAGATCTTGCGGTGGAAACGCGCGGGATCGTCGGGGAAGCCGAGGTCGGCGTATCCGCGGCGCCACTCGGCATCGAGCGCGTCGGTCGTGCGGCACAGCGTGTTCAGCGACGGCCGCTGGCCACGGAAGGCGTCGGGGGCGGATGGCGGCACGTGCCAGCCGTCGAACGGCCGCAGCACGTGCTGGTAGCGCCCATGGCCCCAGAGGGCACGGATGACGACGTCTTTCAGAGCCACGCGAGGGAGAGCTCTATTCTAGCGGGGCCTTGCGGTCGAGCACGCGGCCGGCGAACCACACCGCGCCCTGTGCCGCGAAGACGAAGAACAGCGCATCCACCGGCAGGCGATAGCGGTCTTGCGGCAACTGCGAGGCCGCCGGCACCAGCACCACGTAGGCCGCCGTGGCGGCGAGCAGCAGCGTGGCGCGTGCGCGCTCGCGACGGCGAAGTGCCGCTACGAGGCCCACCGTGGCCAGCGCCAGCACCACGCGCATGTCGAGTTCGCCGTGCAGGGCGTAACCGACGACCGCGTCACGGATGGGCGAGGGTACGGCCGGGACGTTCGGGAACGGCGGCAGCGACTCTCCGGTCATCCGCGCGCTGCAGAGATAGCGGCCCACCGCCGAATCGCACGCGTGGATGCTGGGCACCGGCGTGGCGGCCTGCACGACCCAGCGCCAGGCGGTGGTGAGTCCGAAGCGCAGCGGCTGGGCGAAGGCGGCTTCGCGCGCGAAGCGATACATCGCGGCGTCGGCGGTGGCCGCCGTGTAGTCGCGCGCGTAGTTGAGTTCGTCGTGTACGCGGTTGGCGCTCCACGCTTCGCTGCGTGCGAAGTCCCACAGTCCACGCAGTTCGGGATAGCGGGTGTCGGCCGGCGGCGCCAGCTCGTCGATCTGGAAGACGCGTGTGTAGAGGCCCAGGCCCTGGCCCAGGCTGATGCCGAAGAAGCCGAAGTCGCGCTGGTTCAGCGCCATCAGCGGCACGATGGGCACGGCGTAGCAGGTGAGCACCACGAGCGCCAGGCCGATGCCGCGGCGCACCGACCCGGCGGCCAGCGCCACGGCCGCGACCGGCCACGCCACGTAGTACTGCGCCACGGGACGCACCAGCACCAGCAATGCGATGGCGGCGCCGCACAGGCCGGCACGCGCGACCCCTGGCGAATCCGCGGCACGCAGCGTGAGCCACAAGGCCAGCGCCAGCATGCACGTGAACAACGTCTCGGTGAGCACGCTCACTTCGTAGAACAACTGCAGTGGGTGCACCGCGAACGCCAGCGCGCCAGCGAACGCCACGTGCGGCGACACCACGCGGCGGGCCGACAGGTAGAAGAGCACCGCGGTCAGCAGACCCATGCCGTGCTGCAGCGTGATCAGGGCGTCGCCGGCCTCGGGTGTGCGCCAGGCGCCGAGTACCACCGCCATGAGTTGCGGGTAGAGCAGCGTACGGAACGGGTCGTGCGACGTCCAGTTGCCACCGACGATGTCGCGCATCGTCTCGTAGAAGAGCGCCGAATCGGGCCAGAGCACCGCCGGCGTCGCCGTCCACGGCACCCGCGCGGCGATGGCCACCGTCAGCAGCACGGGCACCGCGACGCGTGTCTGGCCCAATGCGTCGAGTGCGTGACCGGCCAGCGGCACGATCCGCTCGCCGAGCGCCGCGATTCGCCGCTGGCTCGCACGCAGGGCGAGCATCCCCGCGACGACCACTGCCAGCGCCGCGCCGAGCGGGGTGGCCAATCGCCAGTGATAGGCGGCAAGGCTGGTCGGCGCCGGCAACAACTGATTGGCGGGAATCGGGGCAAGGCCCTCTCCCGTACGCGTCCAGAGCAGCGAGAAGCTCGAGTGATCGCCGGCCTGGAAGTAGCGCACGCGCATCGGATACACGCCCGGTGCGAGATGCCGCTGCCCGGTCACCCGGCGTCGCGTGTGCGGTCCGCCGTTGTCGACCACGAGGGTGTCGCCGAGCTCCAGCGTGGAGCCGTCGTCGGACGCCAGCGAGAAGGTGTAGTCGGCCTCGTCGGTGATGGCCAGCGCGCCCGTCCACTCGATCGAGAACGCCCGCCACGACACGAACGGCTCGCTGCCGAGCAGCTCGTTCGAGAGCGTCGTGTCGAGCTGGCGATGGACGACGGGGCCGCCCCATGACGCCGGCGTCGTGAACGCCGCGACCCGCAGGCCGTAGACCGGCCACAACGCGTCGGCCACGAGCATGGCGGCCCAGAGCACGAGGGCCACGCCAGCGGCGGCCAGCAGGGTCGAGGCGCGGACGGCCCGGAGGGCCGGCGTGGACGTGTCGCGATGGCGACCGGGGGCCGTACTCACACCGTCAGTGCCGCCTCGTGGCGGCGGTGCCGCGGCGCCGGCTCGACCGTGTGATTCTTCAGGCGCGGCCGCACCAGACGCTGTCTGCTCATGCCCCGGCAAATCATAGCGCCGCCGCATTCGCGGCACTCATTTCCCACGAAAATAATCATCTCCGAGACGCGGCCCCGCGATCCACTATTCGGCGACGGCGGGTTCGGGTCAACGTGGGTTCGCGCTCGTCCGCTCCGGGAGGCTACATGCGTGCATCCTTCATCGCCGTGCTGATCGGCGCCCTGGCCGGCGAGGCCGTCGCGGCGGCGCCCGGCGACTTGCCCGCGTTCTGCGCCATCGACTCGCGCGGCGCGAACGTGCTCGTGTCGAGGCCCGCGGCCGGCGACCCGCCGCTCGACGACGTGAACTGGTTCGCCCGTCCCGTGCCGAACCCGCGCGGCGACCGCATCGTGGCGGTGGCCAGCCACGACCTGAACTACCTGTACAACCTCACGACCGGCCGGCGCATCCGCATTCCCGACAAGTCCGACGCCGTGGCGACGCCCGACGGCCGCTACATCACGGTGCCGTCGCACTACACGGCCGCCAACACGATCAGCTTCTACGACGCGGCCACCCTGCTGGCCCGTCTCGATGCCGGACGCGACGCCGCCGACGTGCCGGCGGTGTACGAGCATCGTCACCCGAACGTGCACGACGTCTACTACCAGTCGATCGGGGTGCTGCCGCAGGCCCCGGGCGCTGATCCCGACACCACCACCTACCGGATGATGTTCTCGGGATCGACGACGCCGGCGATGCCGGGCTTCCGCATCGTCGATTACGCGTTCACGCGCAAGGCCGGTGCGGCCCCGCGCGTGACGGCGAGTGAGCCGATGCGGCTCTGCCCGCAGATTTCGCGCGACATGGCCACGCCGTTCATCTCGAAGGACGGCCGCTACGTGGCGGCGCACGACGACAGCAAGCCGGGACAGGCGGCGTCGCTCAAGATCTTCGAGATCACCGGCACGGACCCGGCGTCGCAGACGTCGACGTGTGTCGAGCGCGTGGACCTCGGCTTCGCGGCGGGCAAGGCCGACTTCAGCTTCGACGGATCCCGGCTCACGTTCCACATCAGCAAGTACGACTACCTCACGCCGTTCGTCAGCGGTGGCCTGCGGGCGCCGGCGATCACCGACGTCGTCGTGATGGACCTCACGCGCGATGCGTCGGGGGCCATCACTGGCGCCGGTCCGATGGCTCGTGTGACGACGTCGACCACCGAAGGCGTCGGCAGCTACTTCCCGGCGTTTTTCCCAGACGGCTCGCTCTTCTACATCGCGAACCTGGTGCCGAAGGAGGCGACGGCCGCAAAACGGTTCGAGCTGCGCGTCGTCGATCCAGCCGCCGAACACCGCGCGGCGAGCGTGTTCGCGAGCCCGGCGCGCCGCGAGGCCGCCGAGGCCATCGGCGAACTGTGGCGGCACTCGTGCGCGCCAGCCCAGGCGCCGTACCGGCCACAGGAGGCGGCGTGGACCTTCCTCAGCCTCTCGCGGGTTCAGTGCGAGCAGCTCGTGAACGAGCAGTGGAAGCCCGCGAACGACGCCCGCAAGGCGGGCCTGCTCGCGGCCTGCGGCACGCGGTAGCAGCGGGAGCCGCTATCGCGGCGCCGCCAGCACGCGGCGGAAGTAGGCGGTGTACTCGTCGGCCGTGTGGCCGCCGGGATACGCAGAGCCGGCGAGCTGTCCGCCGGCGTACGCCTGTGCCGCCGGCGCGTGCACCAGGACGTCGCGGAACTGCAGCTCCACGGAATCGGCCACCCGCAGCGCCGGCGCCGGCAGCCCGCGTTCGGCGGCGACTCGCGCCGCGAAGGCCGGATCGGCGGCCGGATCGAGCAGCAGCGTCACCGCGAGACCGAGGGCCCGCGCCGCCGCGGACAACGGCGCCACGGCGTCGAGCGACAGCGGCATGTGCGGCGACCACACATAGATCACGCCGCGCCCCGAACGCACCAGCGTCGCCAGATCCTGGTCACTGAACGACGTTGCCGGCCCACGCGGCCGCGGGCGCTGTTCGGTGGTTTCGACGCAGTCAGCCGTCCATGCGACGCGCGTGATGTCGTCTGGTGTGACCAGTGTCATCGACGAGTCGAACCGCCCGAGTTCCTCGACCACCCACACCCCCATCGTTGCAGTGGGGAAGTGGCGGATCGGCGACCCGGTGGTGCCTGGCGGCTGTTCCCGCGCCGGCGGCCGCGTCTGCCACGCACGATGCCGCGCCAGGCGCGCCGTCGCGCAGGCGTCGTCCTGCGTGGTCGCGGCCGGGGCGACGGAGGCCACGCCGAGCAGCAGGCCGGCGGCCACGGCGGCGACACGACGTCCAGGCACGCCGCGAGTATCACATGCCGCGCCGTCTCAGGCGTCGAGCGTCTCGCGCACGCTGCGCATCAGCGCGGCCGGCGTGATGGGCTTCTGCAGGAACGGCACGCCCTGATCGAGCACGCCGTGGCGCAGAATCGCGTCGTCGGTGTAGCCCGACGTGAAGAGCACGCGGATGCCCGGGCGGGTCGCGCGGACGCGTTCGGCCAGCTCGCGGCCGTTCATCTGCGGCATCACCACATCGGTGAGCAGCAGATCGATGGACGACACGGCCGCGCTGAGGCGCAGGGCGTCGTTGGCGTCCTGCGCGACCAGCACGCCGTAGCCGCCGCGCTCGAGCGCGCGCTGCACCACCGCGCGCACCTGGGGCTCGTCTTCCACGAGCAGAATGGTCTCGTGACCGCCGGTCGACAGGGCGGCCATCAGCGGGCGTTCGGCCGCGGCGTCCACTCGCGGCAGGTAGATCTTGAACGTCGACCCCTGGCCGGGCTCGCTGTAGACCCAGATGCTGCCGCGGCTCTGCTTGATGATGCCGAACACCGTCGAAAGACCGAGACCGGTGCCACGCCCCGGACCCTTGGTGGTGAAGAACGGCTCGAACAGGCGGGCCTGTGTCGCCTTGTCCATGCCGATCCCGGTGTCGCTCACGCTCAGCATCACGTAGCGCCCCGGCTCCACGCCCAGGTGCTCGCGCACGTAGTCGTCGTCGAGATCGACGTTGGTGGTGGCGATGGTGAGCTTGCCCCCGTCGGGCATGGCGTCTCGTGCATTCACGACCAGGTTCATCACCACCTGTTCGAGCTGGCCGGGGTCGGCGTTCACCTGCCCCAGCAACGGCGCGGCCAGCAGCGTCAGGTCGACGTCTTCGCCGAGGACGCGGCCCAGCATGCGGTGGAGGCCCGACAGCACCTCGTTGAGATTGAGGACCTTGGGCGCGAGCACCTGCTGCCGGCTGAACACCAGCAGCTGCCGCGTCAGCTCGGCGGCGCGTTCGCCGGCGCGCTGGATCTCGAGGGCGTCGCGGCGGCTGGGCGACTCGGCAGGAAGCTCGATCAGCAGTTCCTCGGCGTAGCTCAGCACCACGCTGAGCAGGTTGTTGAAGTCGTGGGCGATGCCGGCCGCGAGGCGGCCCACCGCTTCGAGCTTCTGCGCCTGCCGCAGCTGTTCCTCGCTGCGGCGCAGCTCGGACTCGGTGCGTTGACGCGCGTCGGCTTCGCGCGCGAGATCGCCGCTCGTCTGCGCCACGCGGCCCTCGAGCTCGGCGTGCAGGTGGCGCAGTTCCTGGTTGGCGCGCTGCAGCTCCTGGGCCCGACGATACAGCTCACGCTCGAGCTCGGTCGCGCGCACCCGCAGTTCCTGCGTGCTCTCCTGCTCGGCCGTGCGCTCGCGCGACGAGACGACGAAGTCGGTGACGTCCTCCACGCGATGGACGATGAAGCGCAGCGCGCCGTCGACCACGATCGGCGTGTTGATCGGGCTCCAGTGGCGCTCCTCGAATCCGCCCCCGGCAGACGCGGGCCGGCGGATGTCGTACTTCTGCACCGCCATCGTGTCGGGCGCCAGCGTCGCCACGACGCGTTGCAGCGACGCGCGCAGGTTGCTGACGCCCGTGGCGTCGATCTCGGCCGGGTTGTCGGGGAACACGTCGAAGAGGTTGCGGCCGACGATCGCGGCGCGGTCGGTCATCGTCGCCGCCAGGTAGGCGTCGCTCACCGCCACGATGTCGAAGTGGCCGTCGAGCACGAGATACGGCGCGGGCGCCCGCTCGAACAGCAACCGGAAGTCGGGGACCGCGTTCGTCATGCACGAGCCTCTCCGGGAGATTACGGCCGAGAGCCCCTGAACCGAGCCCGGCCGTAACGCGAAAGATGTGCACGAGTGTGAGCCCGCCCCATCGGTGCGGCGGTGGTGCTCCCGGGATTGGTCCCCGGCATCTCTCGGCCGCCGTCGCCATCGCGCTGCCGGGGTGCCGGCGACCGGGTATCCTGCCTGCCGCATGCGTATCCCGGCTCCAGCGCGTGGAATGGACGGTTGGCGCGCCCTGACAGCGCTGGCAGTGCTGGCCGCGGCCGCAACGCACTCAGCGCCGTTCGCTGGTGCGCAGCCCGCGCCCGCGAAACCGGCGCCGGCGCCTCTTCCCGCGTGGACGGCCGGCACGCTCGACATCCATCACATCGCCACCGGACGTGGCAATTCGACCTTCGTGCAGTTCCCGGACGGCACGACGCTGCTGGTCGACGCCGGCGCCGCGCAGGCGGCGATTCCCTACGCAGACCCGCTGCCCGACGGCTCACGCTCACCCGGCGCCTGGATCGTCGACTACGTGCGACAGATGCACGCGGCTGGCGCGAAGGCGCGGCTCGACTACGCGCTCGTCACCCACTTCCACAACGACCACATGGGCGACCTGTCGCCGCGGAACGCGCGTGACGCCGACGGCTTCGAGAAGACCGGCATCACCGAGGTCATCGCCGACCTGACGCCGTCCACGGTGATCGATCGCGGATGGCCGACCTACGACTACCCGGTGCCGCTCATGCGGGCGCCCACCGCGGCATCGCGCGTCGATCGCACCATCGTCGCCAACTACAAGGGCGTGCTGGATGCCGCCGTGGCGCGTGGCGCCCTACGGGTGGAGCAGGCCAGGGCTGGCGCCGCCGATCAGATCGTGCCGCGGCACGACCCGGCGGCCTGGCCGGTGGAGGTGCGCGTGGTGGCCGCCAACGGGCGGGTGTGGACGGGCCGCGGCAGCGATGCCGAGCAGACCTTTCCGCCGCTCGCGTCCATGCCGGAGGCGGACTGGCCCGACGAGAACATGTGCAGCGTGGCGCTGCGCCTGCGCTACGGCCGCTTCGACTATTTCACCGGGGGCGACCTGCCCGGCGATCCCGAGGGCGCACCGGCGTGGCAGGGCATCGAGCAGCGCGTGGGCCGCGCGATCGGTCCCACCGACGTGCACCAGGTGAACCATCACGGCTCGATCGACCCGTCGACGCCAGAGTTCCTCGCCGCGCTGAAGAGCCGCGTGCTGGTCGTGCCGGCGTGGGCGCCCACGCATCCGTCGCCCGACGCGCTGAAGCGGATGATGAATCAGCGCTACTACGAGGGCCCGCGCGACATCTTCGTGCTGGCACTGCGCGAGCCCATGAAGCATGCGATCGGCGCCCGGGCCGGTCAGGTGGCCTCGGCGCTCGGCCACGTGGTGGTGCGCGTGGCGCCCGGCGGCGCCACCTATCGCGTGTTCGTCCTCGACGCCACGTCGCCGGCGCGGCCGGTCACGAAGACGTTCGGCCCGTACGACGCGCAATGACCACGAACGCTGGCAGGAACCTGACGGCCCGTGGCGTCTCGGCCGCTCGCGTTCACGGCGCGATCCGGCGCACCATGTCGCATGGCTACTGACACGCCGCCGGTCACGCAGATCAAAGGCGCCTGCGGACACGACTGTCCCGACACCTGCGGCTGGGTGGTGGACGTCGTCGACGGCGAGGCGGTGAAGATGGTGGGCGACCCCGGCCATCCCTTCACCCGCGGCACGCTCTGCGCGAAGGTGAACCACTACCTCGAGAAGGTCTATCACCCCGACCGCGTGCTGCATCCGCTGAAGCGCGTGGGCGCGAAGGGCGAGGGTCGCTTCACGCGCGTCTCGTGGGACGAGGCCCTCGCCGACATCGCGGCCCGCTGGACGCGCATCGTCGAGCAGCACGGCGCCGAGGCCATCCTGCCGTACAGCTCCGCCGGCGTGCAGGGCCTGATCCAGCAGAACTCGATCGACATGCGGCTCTTCGGGTCGATGGGCTGCAGCCAGCTGGATCGCGCCATCTGCGGCGCGGTGGCGGCGAAAGGGTTGGCGGCGACGATTGGCGTCGGCTCGGGCATCGATCCCGAGGACATCCTCCACAGCCGTTTCATCGTGCTGTGGGGCACCAACACCATCGTCACCAACCTGCACTTCTGGCCGTACGTGCGCGAGGCGCGCGAACGTGGCGCCACGGTGGTGGTGATCGATCCAATCCGCACGCGTACGGCGGAACAGGCGGATTGGTACCTGCCGATCCGCCCCGGCGCCGATGCCGCCCTGGCGCTGGCGATGATGCACGTGATCGTCCGCGACGGGCTCGTCGACCACGACTACGTGTCGCGGCACGCCGTGGGCTACGACGCGCTGTGCGAGCGCGTGCGCGACTACGCGCCGGCCGCCGTGGCGGATGCCGTCGGCCTGCCGGCCGAGGAGATCGAGCGCTTCGCGCGCGCCTACGCCACCACCACGCCGTCGCTGCTGCGCCCGCTCATCGGTGTCGAGCACCATCGCAACGGCGCGATGCAGTTCCGCACCATCGCCTGCCTGCCGGTGCTCACGGGGGCGTGGCGGCATCGTGGCGGCGGCCTCGCGCGATCCACCCACGCACTGCACTTCGACGTGCTCGACATCGACGGCGTGCTCCGGCCCGACGTGTGGAAGGCGGGTGTGCGCACGCTGAACATGCGCGACCTGGGCCGCGATCTGTGCAGCACGTCGCTGACGCCGCCGGTGCAGGCGCTGATGGTCTACGGCGCCAATCCCGTCGTCACCATCCCCGATCAGAACGCCATCATCCGCGGCCTGCAGCGCGAGGACCTCTTCACCGTGGTCCACGAGCTGGCGATGACCGACACCGCGCGCTTCGCCGACTACGTGCTGCCGGCCACCAGCCAGATCGAGCACCTCGATCTCTCGCCGGCGTGGGGGCATTTGTATCTCGGGCTGAATCGCCCGGCGATCGCGCCCCGCGGCGAGGCCATCTGCAACACCGAGCTCTTCCGCCGGCTGGCGCGCGCGCTCGGCCGCACCGAGCCGTGGCTGTTCGAAAGCGACGAGTCGATGATTCGCACGGCGCTCGGCAGCGGTCATCCATGGCTCGACGGCATCACCTACGAGCGGCTCTGGAACGAGGGACACGTGAAGCTGCGCCGTCCCGAGGATTGGCGTCCCTTCGCCCATGGCGGCTTCCCGACGCGATCGGGCAAGGCCGAGCTCTACTCCGAGCCGTTGAAGGAACAGGGGCTCGATCCGCTGCCGGCCGGGAACATTCCCACGGG
>WBZL01005820.1_pt1 | contig 10064 bp, 7 predicted proteins | sample 5204291 | NCBI WGS metagenome assembly WBZL01 (sample SAMN12344345, study PRJNA552823) | activated sludge metagenome | biome: Activated sludge suspended growth; feature: Nitrification reactor; material: Wastewater; isolation source: activated sludge from nitrification reactor of wastewater treatment... | reverse complement strand
GATCAACCTGGCCGCCGCCCGCATCGCCCGCGAGGTGGCCGACGGCCACTCGACCCCCGACCACCCCCGGTTCGTGGCCGGCTCGATGGGCCCGGGCACCAAGTTCCCGTCCCTCGGCCACATCCGCTACGCCGAGCTGCGCGACGGCTTCGAGATCCAGGCCGCGGCGCTGATCGAGGGCGGCGTCGACCTCCTCATCATCGAGACCATGTTCGACCTGCTCAGCGTGAAGGCGGCCATGAACGGCGCCCGCCGTGCGATGGCGGCGGTCGGCCGCGAGGTCCCCCTGCAGGTGCAGGTGACCATGGAGCTCACCGGCCGCATGCTGCCGGGCACCGAGATCGGGGCCGCCCTGGCCGCCCTCGACCCGATGCACCCCGACGTCATCGGCCTCAACTGCGCCACCGGGCCCTCCGAGATGGGCGAGCACCTCCGCCACCTCTCCCAGCACGCCCGCATGCCCATCTCCTGCCTGCCCAACGCCGGCCTGCCGAGCGTGGTCGACGGCAAGATGCACTACGACCTCACCCCCGAGATGCTCGTCGAGGCCCACACGCGCTTCGTCACCGAGCTCGGCGTGCAGGTCATCGGCGGCTGCTGCGGCACCACGCCCGAGCACCTCGCCGCCGTGGTCGAGCACTGCCGCGACCTCACCCCGGCGCCGCGCACCCCCGTGCACGAGCCCGGCGCCACCTCGATCTACAGCCTGGTGCCCTTCCAGCAGGACACCTCGTTCATGATCATCGGCGAGCGCACCAACGCGAACGGCTCCAAGAAGTTCCGCGAGGCGATGCTCGAGGGCGACCTCGACACGTGCGTGCAGATGGCCAAGGACCAGGTGAAGGAGGGCGCCCACGTCCTCGACGTCTGCGTCGACTACGTGGGCCGCGACGGCACCGGGGACATGGACGAGATCGCCCAGCGCTTCGCCACCCAGGCCAGCGCCCCGCTCGTCATGGACTCCACCGAGCCGCAGGTGATGGAAGCGGGCCTGCAGTGGCTCGGCGGCCGGGCCATCCTCAACTCGGCCAACCTCGAGGACGGCGAGGCCGAGGGCAGCCGCCTCGACCGCGTCTTCAAGCTCGCACGCGAGTACGGCGCCGCGGTGATCTGCCTGCTCATCGACGAGGAGGGCCAGGCCCGCGACGTGGAGTGGAAGATGCGGGTCGCCCACCGCATCGCCGACCTGGCGGTCGACCGCTACGGCCTCGAGACGTCCGACCTCATCTTCGACGCCCTGACCTTCCCGCTCTCCACGGGCGACGACGACCTGCGCCGTGACGCCATCGAGACCATCGAGGCGATCCGGCGCATCAAGGCCGAGATCCCCGGGGCGTTCACCACGCTCGGCGTGTCCAACGTGTCGTTCGGCCTGAAGCCCGCCGCCCGCCACGTCCTCAACTCGGTCTTCCTGCACGAGGCGGTCGAGGCCGGCCTCGACTCGGCCATCGTGCACGCGGCGCGCATCATGCCGCTCAACAAGATCCCCGACGAGCAGCGCCAGGTCAGCCTCGACCTCGTCCACGACCGCCGGGGCACCGCCGGCGGCGACGGCACCGACCCCAACTACGACCCGCTGGCCCGCCTGCTCGAGGTGTTCGAGGACGTGCAGGCCACCGAGGTCGTCCAGGAGGACCGCTCCGACTGGACCATCGAGCAGCTCCTCAGCCAGCGCATCATCGACGGCGACCGCGACGGCCTCGAGGCCGACCTGCAGACCGCCCTCGACCAGGGCACCGCCGCGCTCGACATCGTCAACGACACCCTGCTCGCGGGCATGAAGGTCGTGGGCGAGCTCTTCGCCACCGGCGAGATGCAGCTGCCGTTCGTGCTGCAGTCGGCCGAGACCATGAAGACCGCCGTCGCCTACCTCGAGCCCCACATGGAAAAGGTCGAGGACGACGCCGGCAAGGGCCGCATCGTGCTGGCCACCGTGAAGGGCGACGTCCACGACATCGGCAAGAACCTCGTCGACATCATCCTCACCAACAACGGCTACGAGGTGCACAACCTCGGCATCAAGATCGGCATCTCGGAGATGATCGAGAAGGCGGTCGAGGTGAAGGCGGACGCCATCGGCATGAGCGGCCTGCTGGTGAAGAGCACCCTGATCATGCGCGACAACCTCGAGGAGCTGAACGACCGCTCGCTGGCGGAGATCCCCGTGCTGCTCGGCGGTGCCGCCCTCACCCGCTCGTACGTCGAGCGTGACCTGCGCGAGGTCTACGAGGGCCGCCTGTTCTACGGCAAGGACGCCTTCGAGGGCCTGCGGGTCATGGACCGCCTCGGCGAGCTCAAGCGCACCGGCGAGGACGACCCCGAGTGGGGCCGCGTCCCGTCCGACTCCGTGGTGCCGTCACGCATCAAGGAGCAGTTCGCCGGCGGTGACGCCGCCGACGTCGACCTGCCCGCCCGCTCCCCCGAGGTGGCCACCGACAACCCCGTCTTCGAGCCGCCGTTCCTGGGCTCCAAGGTGGTCAAGGGCCTCGCCATCGACGACATCGCCGGCTACATCAACGAGACCGCCCTGTTCCGCAACCAGTGGCAGTTCCGCCCCGAGTCCGGCGAGAGCGACGACGAGTTCAAGGACCGCATCCGCCCGACCCTGCGCGAGCAGCTGGCGCTGGCCAAGCAGGACGACCTGCTCGTCCCCCAGGTGGTCTACGGCTTCTTCGCCGCCAACGGCGACGGCGACGACCTCGTGATCTGGAAGGACGAGAGCCGCACCGCCGAGTGGCTGCGCTTCTCGTACCCCCGCCAGCGCAAGGAGCCGTGGCTCTGCATCGCCGACTTCTTCCGCCCGGTCGACTCGGGCGAGGCGGACTACGCGGCCTTCCAGATCGTCACCATGGGCGAGCGGGTGTCCGAGCGCACCGCCGAGCTCTTCGCCGCCGACCGCTACCAGGAGTACCTGCTGCTGCACGGCATCGGCGTCGAGATGGCCGAGGCGCTGGCCGAGCTCTGGCACCGCCGCATCCGCGAGGAGTGGGGCTTCGCCGACGAGGACGGCCCCGACCTGCAGGGCCTGTTCCGCCAGCAGTACCGGTCGGGCCGCTACTCCTGGGGCTACCCGGCCTGCCCGGACCTCGAGGACAACGTGAAGGTGGCCGAGCTGCTCGGCGCCGAGCGCATCGGCCTCGAGGTCAGCGAGGACACGGGCTTCCAGTACCAGCCCGAGCAGACCACCTCCGCCCTCATCTGCCACCACCCCCGCGCCAAGTACTTCGTCGCCCGCTGACGGCGCGCCCGAGCCCGCCGCGGCGCGGGCGCCTCATCCGACGGGGCGCGTCATCCGACGGGGCGCGTCATCCGACGGGGTGGCGTCCGCCGAAGGTGGGGTCCGCGGGGTGCGTCCGCCGACGCCGGGCGGGTCAGCCGAAGTGGGGCTGGCGGGTGCCGAGGGCCTCGGCGTCCTTGCCGGCGGTGCCGTGGGGCAGCAGGGCGAGGGTCTCCTCGGCGGTGAGGCGGCGCACCTCGATGCGCTCCTCCCCCACGGGCTCGAGGCCCTCGGGCGGGGCCCACTCGCCGTGGGTGGCGGCCACCTGCTGCAGGAAGAACTCGGGCTCGAGCTCGTAGATCTTCACCGTGCCGTCGTCGACGTAGTCGTAGTAGCGCAGCGCCGCGTCCCGGGGGGCCACCACGATGACCGCGGTCATGCGGGGCTCGTCGGTGATGTTCGAGTACGAGTTGTGCAGCACGGCGTTGTCGAACACGAGGCCCTGCCCCGGCTGGAGCACCACCGTCTCGAGGTGGTTGTCGCAGATGTGCTCGTGGAGGCCCTCGAACCACTCGGGGGTGCGCTCCGCCTTGTGCTGGCCGAGCACCCGGTGGCTCTGGGGCACGACGTTGAGGGTGCCGTTCTCGAGCGACGTCTCGTGCAGTGCCAGCCAGATGACCGCGCCCCGGTACTTCGTCTCGTCCGTGATCGACGAGTGCTGGTGGAGCTCGAGGCCGCCGCGGGGGCCGGGCCAGTTGACCACGAAGTTCTGGATGAGCATCTCGTGGTCGACCAGGTGCTCGTCGATGGCGGGCTGCACGACGGCCTGGAGGGTCTCGGCGACCTTGCGCTTCACGTCGAGGTCGGGGCTGTAGAAGTCCGACTCCCACATGTGGCCGCCCCGGTGCGGGTGGATCTCCTTGGCGAGCGCCAGCAGCTCGGCGGCGGCCTCGGGGGTGATGAGGTCGACGATCGTGTAGCCGATGGAGGCGAACTCCTCCTGGCGTGCCGGGTCTTTCATGGTGGGCGGGGCGTCGATGTCGTGCAGGACCGGCGGCGGCAGCGGGACCGCGGGCTCGGCGGGCGCCTCGGCCTCGGCCCCGAGCGGGGACGTCGCCTCGTCGGCGTGGGCGGCGTCGTAGGCGCCGTGCTCGCTGGCGTCGGTCTCGTCGGGCAGGGGCGCCGGCGGGGCCGGCGGTCGGAGCATGCGCTTGAGGCGGCCGACGACGCGGCGGGGCAGGCTGCGGCTCGACATGGGCGAAACGCTACCAGCGGCCCTGACCGGCTCCCAGGGCCGATGGTCCCCCGGCGCCACCTCTCCCCCACACCGGCGCGCCCCGAGCGGGCCGCTCAGCTGCCGGCGCCGGGGAGGTCCGGCAGCTCCTGCTCGAGGGTCTGGGTGGCGGCGAACAGGTCGCCGTGCTCGGCCACCCGCTCGAGCACCTCGGGGGCGGTGAACGAGAGGGGCGCACCGCCGGCGGCGTCGTCCACCTCGTCCCAGGTGACCGGCGTCGACACCGTCGGCTGCGGTCGGGCCCGCAGCGAGTACGGGCCGATCGTGGTCTTGTGGCGGGAGTTCTGGCTCCAGTCCACGAACACCTTGCCGGTGCGCAGCGCCTTGGTCATCTGGCTGAGCACCCGGTCGGGGTGGTGCTTCTCCAACAGCTGGGCCACGGCCAGCGCGAACCCGGAGGCGCCCTCGTGGGTCGCCGGCGTGTTCAGCGGCAGGTAGAGCTGCAGGCCCTTCGAGCCGGACGTCTTGGGGAACAGCTCGAAGCCGAGGCGACCGAGGACGTCACGGATGTCGAGGGCCACCTGGCAGCACTCGGTGATCGTCGCGGGCTCGCCCGGGTCGAGGTCGAACACGACCATGGTGGGCGTCTCGACGTCGTCGGCGGTGCGCGCCATGGGCACGTGGATCTCGAGGCCGGCCATGTTGGCCGCCCAGGCCAGGCTGGCGGTGTCGCCGAGCACGCAGTACTCGATGCCGCCGCGGCGATCGCCGGGGCCGAGCGCGACCTGCACGAAGTCGGGCCGGTGCGAGGCGCAGCGCTTCTCGAAGAACGAGGTGCCGTCGACCCCGTCCGGGTAGCGGCGCAGCGTGATCCCCCGCCCCACGAGGTGCGGCAGGATCGCCGGCGCGACGCGCACGTAGTAGTCGATGACCTCGGCCTTGTGGAACCCCGCCGCGGGATAGAGGACCTTGTCGAGGTTCGAGAGCTTGAGCTGGTGGCCCTCGATCTCGACGGTGTGGCCGACCGCCACAGGCGCCTCAGGCCGACTTGCGCTTGGCGGCGGCGGTCTTGGCCGGCGCCTTCTTCTTGGCGGGCTTGGCCTTGGCCGGCTTCACCGTCGGCTTGCCCTCCTCGGCCTCGTCGACGCCGCTCGGGTGCCGGCCGCGGGCGGCCTTGGCCTCCTTCACGCTGGCCTCGAGCGCGGCCATGAGGTCGACCACCTTCTCGGCGGTCGGCGCCGCCGGGGCGAGCACGACCTCCTTCTCGCCGGCGGCCTTGCGCTCGATGAGCTCGAGCACCTGCTCGCGGTAGGTGTCGTGGTACTTCGAGGGCTCGAACTCGCCGGCCAGCGACTCGACGAGCTGGTTGGCCATGTCGAGCTCGCGGTCGGAGACCTCGACGCCCTCGGCGTCGGCCAGCTCGGGGATCTCGGCGGGGGCGTTGACCTCGTCCGGGTACACCATGGTCGACAGGACGAGCTTGCCGTCGACCGGGCGGATGGCGGCCAGGTACTGCTTGGTGCGCATCACGAACCGGGCGATGCCCACCTTCTGGCTGCGCTCCATGGCCTCGGCCAGCAGGGCGTAGGGCTTCACCGTGGCCTGGTCGGGGGCGAGGTAGTAGGCGCTGTCGTAGTAGATCGGGTCGATCTCGGCGAGGTCGACGAACTCCTCGATCTCGATGGTGCGCTGGGCCTTCGGGTCGAGGGCGGCGAGCTCGTCGTCGCTGACGATGACGTAGTTGCCCGAGCTCAGCTCGTAGCCCTTCACGAGGTGCTCCGAGGGCACCTCCTCGCCGTCCTGGGCCGACACCCGCTTCTGCTTGATGCGCGAGCCGGTGCGCTCGTCGAGCTGGTTGAAGTGCACCGTGCGCCGGCTCACCGCGTTGTAGAGCTTCACCGGGATCGTGACCAGACCGAAGCTGATCGACCCGCTCCAGATGGCGCGCGCCATGGGGAGAACCTTTCCTCGTCGGAGTGTCCAGTATGCGCCGCAGGCGAGGTTCGTGCCCACGAACAGGCGTTCCGCGGTTCCGACGTTCCCCGCCGCCCGATCTCATCGCCGGCGGATTCGACGCTCACCTCCGCCCCGTTCCGGCTCCCGATTCGATCGCCCTGACGATCGAATCGGGAGCCAGCTCGGCCTCGTCGGGTGGGATGCTCGGTCCGTGGCCGTCGAGTGGAGCACCGAGGTGGAGGCGGGGGCGTGGCTCGTCGACGTGCTCACGACCTTCGGCGGCTCGGTGGGGTCGATCGTGCCGCCGGTGTTCGAGGCGTACGCGCGGGTGTTCCACCCGGTGGAGGGCCCCGACCGGCGCTGGACCGACGTCGCCGCCCGCAACGGCCGCATCGCCCACCCGGAGATGCAGTACCACCTGATCCGCTGCCGACCGGGCGAGGCGCCGCCCCCCGACGACGTCGTTGACGGCTTCAACGACCTCGACGAGGGGTACGGCTCGTGCCCCCGCCCGGAGCTGGCCGTGCTGGCCGACCTGCTGACGGCGCACACCACGACACCGGACGACTGCTGGTTCGCGGCCTGGGAGGGCTGGGGCCAGATGGGGTCCGGCCGCCGGGCGCTGACGACGACCGGCCGAGGCGCGGCGCTGCCCGGGATCTGCCCGTCGAAGGTGTACGACGGGCCGCGGCTGCCCCTACCGGGGCGGGCCTACATCCTGCTCCACGGTGCCGTTGCCGACGCCGGCGCGTGCCACGACCTGCTCGAGCGCCAGTCCCCCAGCCTCTGGTGGCCCGCCGACCGGGCCTGGTGCGTGGCGACCGAGATCGACGTCGGGTGGACCTACGTCGGCGGCACCGCCGAGGCCGTCGCCGACGTACTGGCCGCGCCCGACCTGGAGGCGCTGCGCGCCCGCCCCACCGACGGCATCGCCATGGACGCCGACCTCCTCAACGCGGCCCTCGACGAGCGAGCCGCCGCCGATCGACCTCCCGGAGCCTGATCGTCGTCAGTCCGCGTTCTGCTCTGACCAGGTCAGGGGAGGCCGAGGATGGCGGCGGCGTCGGCGCAGGTGGCGACGGGGGCGCCGAGGCGGTCGCAGACGGCGACGGCCTCCTCGATGAGCTCGACGTTGGTCGGGGTGCGGTCGCCGGCGAAGAACTCGAGGCCGAGGTGGAGGTGTCCGCCGAGCTCGACGGCCGCCTCGGCCAGGCCGGAGGCGACCACGTCGCCACCCACGACCGACACCGCCCACGGCACCGGGCAGTCCCCCAGCATGGCCAGGTACATCTCGAGGGCCTGGCGGGTCGGAGGCAGGCCGAAGGGGGCGCCCAAGAGGCCACGGTCGGTCGACAGGTAGAACTTCACCATCGCCCCGGCGGGGAGGCGGCCGGCCTCCCACCACGCCAGGATCGTGCGCAGGAAGCCGGGCTCGTACACCGCGAAGCTGGGGCCGAGGCCGAGCTCGTCGTGCAGCGCCATCGCCGCGGCTGTGGCGTCGAAGTCGTTGGCGTAGACGAACCCGCCCGCAGGCAGGCCGTCGGGACCCCGGCCGCCGAGGTTCACCGAGCCGGGGTCGTACACCCCGACCCGCAGCCCGGGGTCGGCGGCCAGCGGCCGCAAGTGGTCGACGTTGATCCCGCCGGCGCCGAAGGCGACCGTCGGGTAGAGCAGGGCATCGGGGCGCTCGGCCAGCACCGGCGCCCACCCGGCCCGGTAGCTGTCGGCGATCGACTCGGGGTCGCCGGTCATGGCCGCGTGGTTGTGCACGATGGCGGCGCCGGCCGCGAAGCAGGCCAGGGCGTCGAATGCGATCTCCTCGGGCGCCTTGGGGACGTTCGGGTTCTGCTCCTTCGACGTCCCCCCGTTGATGGCCACCTCGATGATCACCGGCCCCCGTGCCATCGCGAGAACCTATCGTCGGCACCCGGGACCGGAGGCGGTCGGACCCGGTCAAGGACGACGAAGGCGCGGCTGCGCGCCGGAGGGAGCCGATCGTGGGACCGGACGAGATCGCCGCCGAGCTCGAGGCGGCCCGGGGGCTGCTGGACGCCACCTCGGGCGCCCACCTCGCCTACACCGCCGCCGATGGCACCCCGCGGGTGGCGCCGGTGGGCTACTTCTGGACGGGTACGGAGTTCGTGGTCTCGACCGCGGACACCGCCCCCAAGGTGCGGCCGCTGCAGGACCGACCCGACGTGGCGCTGGCCATCGACGGCGGCGACACGCCGGGCGAGGCTCGGGCGCTCTCCGTGCGGGGCCGGGCGACGGTCGAGATCGTCGACGGCGTGGTGCCCGAGTACCTGGCGGCGGCCCGGAAGTCCATGGGCGACGACGCCGCCGCCTTCGAGGCCAACGTGCGGGCGATGTACGACCGCATGGCCCGCATCGCGATCACGCCGACCTGGGCGCGCTTCTACGACTTCAACGCCGGACGGCTGCCGGGCTACCTCAAGGACCTGGCCGACCGCCTGGAGGGCTGATCGTCGCCCGACCGGCACGACGGTCGAGCCCACGGCCGATCAGCGCCAGCACGCCGACCAGCCCGAGCACGCCGACCACGACGAGGAGGAGCGGCCGCCGGTCCTGAGGTCCCCCGACGGCGTACATCACGGACCCGGGGGAAGGGGGGTGGCCGCCGAGAGCGAACACCACGGCCTCGGCCGACGCGTCGACCGGTCGGGTGGGCGAACAGGGCATGACGCGCAGGCGGCCGGCGGCGTCCCGGTCGAGGAAGATGAGGCTGCGGACATCCGCCTCGACATCGGGCCCGCAGCCCCAGCCGTCTCCCAGGACGCCCTGCCGTGCCGCCACCTCACCCTTCACCACCTGGTCGACGTCGAGCAGCATCTGGGCCTGGTAGAGATCGAGGTCGCCGTCGACCCGAGTCCCGAGGATGACCGCATCCGCGATGGCGGCCGCCTCCCAGTCGCTCGGCCTGACGCAACTGCACGCCGCCGCCGGATGGGCACCACCGGAGGCGAGGAGGACGGTGAGCGCCGCCACGACGACGGCGCTCGCGGCCGCCCCTCGTCCCAACCGGTGAGCCCCCTGCACCGACCGAGTCTCCCACGCCGGCCGCACTCTCTCGAGGGACAGCGATAACTGTCACACCCCTTCGGCATCATTGGGACATGCACCAGGACGTGTTCGACTGGACCGGGCGGATCCGCCGGCACCTGTCGGCGGTCCTCGCGCACGAGCTCGACATGGACGACGTGTCCGGCGAAGACGCCGCCCGGGTCGTCGAGGAGTTCGCCGAGATCGAGCGGTTGGCGGCGATGGCCAAGGTGCGGGCCGCCCGCCGGGTGGCCGAGACCGACGCGTACGAGCGGGCCGGGGACAAGGACGCGGCGGGGTGGTTCGCCCGCACCACCGGCGCGTCGAAGCGTGACGCAGAGCGGTCGTTGGCGGCGGCGAAGGCGCTCGACGACCTGGCCGCCACCCGCGCCGCCGCGGCGCGGGGCGAGCTGTCCGAGCAGCAGCTCCGGGAGGTGACCGACGCGGCGTCGGCGAACCCGGCGGCCGAACAGGAGCTGTTGGACTCGGCCCGCACCGACACCATGGCCGGGCTGAAGGACAAGGCGCTGAAGGCCAAAGGGTCCGCCGGTGACCGCCGCACCCGCCACGAACGCATCCGGCGGTCGCGGTTCGTCC
>WBZL01005816.1_pt1 | contig 10070 bp, 5 predicted proteins | sample 5204291 | NCBI WGS metagenome assembly WBZL01 (sample SAMN12344345, study PRJNA552823) | activated sludge metagenome | biome: Activated sludge suspended growth; feature: Nitrification reactor; material: Wastewater; isolation source: activated sludge from nitrification reactor of wastewater treatment... | reverse complement strand
AGGGCTTGCAGGCTGTGCAAATACGCCAGCCCTTCATCCCCTGCCTGATGGGTGATCACCAGTTTATTGCGCGGATCGGCCAGCCGGGCCAGCGTCTCAATCGCCAATTCAATACCTTTGCGGGCAATCACCCGCGTCGGCTGCAAAATCAACCGGTCCGATTCCGCCAAACCGATGGCCTGCCGGAAATCGCGGTTGTAGTCGTCGATGCCCGGGGCCCGCGTAGCAAAATCAAATACGTTGGGGATGAGAATGCTTTCCAGGCCGCGCCGGTTTTGCAGCGCCTGCTGCGCCAGAGAATTGATGACCGCATGGCGCAGTTTGGGTAAATCTGGCGGGAAATAGGTGTCCAGATAATCCGGGATGCAGTTCACCAGGAAACGATCTCTTTCCCAATACAGGTCGTGGCTGTGCGCCAGACCGGGCAGGTCTAATTGTCGCATCAGATCGGCCACGGCTTTGGCCAGGGGAAGCTGCATGGGAATGGCAAAGATGTTTTGCAGCACCAGATAGTCGATGTGGTAGTCGGTGAGAAATTGGCGCAACGGCCGTTTCAATGCCTCCGCGCGCTCAGCCAACGCGGCCAACAATGCCGGGTCGGGTTCCGTGCGGCCAAACGCCCGCTCGCCCAAAGCCACGGCCACCGGATCGTGAAAGTGCATTTCCGGGATGAGCATCCCCGGCACGTCGCCTTCCAATTCACCGGCGCAGTAAAATACTTCGTGCCCCATTTGGCGCACAATGGCCGCCAATTTGTGGGTTTCCAGCGAGACGCCGTCTGTACCGGCCAATCGAGTAGACATAAACGCGATACGCATGGTTTATTCCTGTGAAAATAGATTTGTCAAATCTTTAGGATTTGACAAATCTCAACCCAAACCCTCTTGCAGCCAAATGGTTTGATACGGCCGTATTGTCACCGGTTCCGAAGCTGGAAACGGCCGTTGTCCCAACAAATCAGTAAAACGCCCTGGCGGCAGGGCTACAATCACTGGCTTACGGCTGACATTGTGCAGACACAGCGCCTGCGCCGCGCCATCCGGGGCCGTGCGCCGCACGGCAAACAGCGCCGGATGCCAAAACAAAATTTCCTGCTTGCCGTTGGGATGGAACGCCGCGCTGCGGCTGCGAGCCTGCAGCAGCCCGCGATACCCGGCGAACACCTGCTGGCGCAGCGAACCGGCGCGGCCTAATTCGGCCATCAGGTGGGCGGCGTCCAGTTTTTGCCGGTTGATGGTGCGGGCACGACCAGTCGCTTGCACACCATCCGGCCAGCCGCGCGAGCCAAACAGGCTGTGAAAGTAAATGCCCGGCACACCGCGCAGGGCCAACATAATGGCTTGCGCCGTTAAAAAGCGGCGGGCAATCAGATTGATGGATTCGTCGGGCACATCCGGATCGGCGAGGGCGTCGAGGTAGTTGATGTTTAGCTCATAGGCTGTCTGGCTGCCGTCGGGGTTGGCGCGATAGGACACTTGCCCGCCAAGGCGCAGCACGCGGGCCGCCATGTCGGACACGGCCGTTTCCGGCAGCAGCCCGCGCGCCGGAGTCAGACCAATGCCATCGTGCGAAGCGAGAAAGTTGAAAAAGGTCGTCCGGTTAGAGGGCAGCGTCAGGGTTTGCGCCCAATTCGAGAGAATATCAGCACGGCCGTTGTGGAAGGCGTGCAAGGTCAGGGGCGGCAGCGAAAAGTTATACACCAACTGGGCTTCGTTACGGCCGTCGCCAAAATAGGCGATATTGTCCTGATGGGGCACATTCGTCTCGGTGATCAGCGCCACCTGCGGCGCGACCAGGTCCAGAATGCTGCGCCACAGTTGAATGATGCGATGCGTTTGCGGCAAGTGCAGGCAGTTCGTGCCGACCTCCTTCCACATAAAGGCGATGGCATCCAGACGGATCAGGCGCGCGCCGTGCGCCACATAAAACAGCAGCAGCTCGCTGATTTTTAGCAGCACCTCCGGATTGGCAAAATTCAGGTCAATCTGGTCGGCGCTGAACGTGGTCCAGACGCGGCGCGGTCCGGCGGCAGTTTGCACATCGGTCAGCAGCGGCAGGGCGCGCGGGCGAAAAACGGCCGTCACGTCCGCCCCCGGCTCCGGCACAACAAAATAATCGGTAAAGGGCGGCTCGCCGCGCAAAAACCCCTGGAACCAGTCACTCTGCGCCGAAATGTGGTTGATCACGGCGTCGAACATCAGGCGAAAATCATGGCCGATTTCGGCCACATCGGCCCAGGTTCCCAGCGCCGGGTCCACCGCCCAATAATCAATCACCGAAAAGCCATCATCCGAGGAGTAGGGATAAAAGGGCAACAGGTGGATGGTGTTGACCACGCCAGCCACCTGCTGGCGTAAAAACGAGGCCAGGGTGCGCAACGGCCGTTCCCCCGCCGCCTGCACCATATCCCCATACGTGATCAGCACCGCGTCTCGCTCATCAAAAAAATCGACCGTGCCGCCGGTTAACCGAGATTGATACCGCTCTACCAGTTCAGCCAGACGCGGCAAAATTTCCTCTGCTGCCTCTGGTCCGTACAAAAAGTTTAGATGCTCTACGATGGTCAAATTCATGAGTCTGTCGCATAGGTTAGCGCCACCAACAAATCGTTGACGTTGGTGCCGGTGGGCGCAGACAGATGCCCTGCGCCAAGCCGCTGGAAAAAGTGATAACTGTCGTTGTTGGCCAGGTAAGCGGCCGGGTCCAGGCCCGATCGGGCTGCCTGCACGGCCGTTTCCCCCGAAACCACTGCCCCGGCCACCGGCGTCGGGCCATCCTCGCCATCGGTGGCGAAGCTGGCGACCACACAGCCGGGCGTGCCAGACAGTGCCACAGCCGCGGCCAGCGCCACTTCTTGATTGCGCCCACCCAAACCAGCGCCCGTAACCGTGACCGTACTTTCGCCACCCCAGATCAGGCAGCGCCCAGGCGGCGTCTGGCGCACCCTGTCGGCGGCCATGCGGCCAATGTCCCGCGCCTCACCGGTGAGTGTGGTGGAGACAACGGCCGTTTGGAACCCAAGCTGTTCAGCCCGCCGCGCCGCCGCCTCAGCCGCCAGACTTACATCGCCGATGATGTGGTTGCGGATAAGGTTGCCGGCGGCTGGTTGATGGGGAATCGTGGCGGCGAGGTGGCGGGTAACGGCCGCAGCCGTGGCCTCATCCAGCCGCGCCCACACCTGGTAGGCATCCAAAATCGCCCGCGCTTGCTGCGGGTCCGGCGGCGTGGGCACGGTGGGGCCGCTGCCGATATGCGCCAGCCGGTTGCCGATCACATCGCTGAGAATGAGACTGACGCAGGCTGCCGGAGCCGCCCACTGCGCCAATCCGCCCCCTTTCACCGTGTCGAACTGCTGGCGGATGGTGTTGACGTCGTTGATGGCGCAGCCGCTGCGCAGCAGGGCATCGTTGAGCGCCTGCCACTGCGCCAGCGGCAGCACAGGCCGCGTCAGCAGCGCCGACGCGCCGCCGGAGATCAGACATAAGACCAGATCGTTGGGCTGCGTTTCGGCCATTAGGTCGTAGACGGCCTGGGTGGCCTGGAGGCTGAGCTGGCTGGGCAGCGGGTGGCTGCCCGGAAAATATCGCAAGGGCGGCGGCAAATCGGGCACGGCCGTTGCTTTGCTGATGACAACACCGGCGGTCAGTGTATCGCCAAGAATGCTGGCCGCGGCCGCAGCCATGGCCACCGCCGCTTTGCCCACACTCACAACAAAAATCCGCGCCGGAGTATACGATTCTCCAGCGATTGTGACCGCACCAGGCGATACGGCAATCTGGCTGCTGACGCGCGCGGCGGGGTCGGCGGCCGTCACTGCGGCAAGCACCAAGGCGGCGACATCTTGTTCAAACGTAGCAAAAGACATGTTGCGTTTCCTGGTAAGGCTAATCCTGCGGTAATGGTTCCGGTTTCTTTGGCAAGACCCCAAGGGTTTTATACCCAAATAATCCAAATTCTCACGAGCAAACCCTTGGGGTTTGTATAGTCACTCGAGTTTTACTTAAAGCACGGTCACAATGTAGTCGTAGATGCGCCGCTTGATGCGCAGGCGGTTGAGTGCCGCGCCGACAGCGGCAATTTCGGCATCTGGTTCATACAGGTAAGCGTAACGCAGCCCGCCCGGTTCCGCCAGTTTGCGCGAATTGAGCAGATGAGAAAGCTGGTACTCCAGCTTTTCGCGCTCCAGGATGTAGCAGCGATGCTGCTGGCGCAGGCGGTCGGTTCCGTGGTTTTGGGTAACGGCCGTTTCCGCCGCCGCCAACTGCTCCGTCAGATCGTCGATTTGTGCCTGAAGACGAGACAACACGGCCGTATCCGGCAGGCTGGCGCTTTCACCTACGCGCCACGCCGGGCGATTGCGCCAGGTAACCGGCTGGCCGCCGCCATCGACGACGGGCGGCAGGCTGTGCGGCAGTTGCAAGGTGACGATATGTTTGGGGGCGACGGCCATGCGCCAACCCACTGGACTGCCCCAGACATCGGTTTGCCGGTAGCTGTGGGCGAGCGGCTGCACGGCCGTTGTCGGATTGTACAGGCGGGCCAGGATACGGCCGTCGCGGACAGAAAGGCTGCTTAACGGCAGCGATTCTGGCAGCAGCGACCAGGCGCGCCGGTTGCCCTTGCTCTGTTTACGCGCAATAAGCGGCGGGTTTTGATAGGCGGCGTTTAGCTGCTGTAAGGCCATGCTGTCCGGGGTAAACGCGCCGACGGCGACGGCGATTTCGTGGCGCACAAGGCGCTCACAGCGGGCATCGGGCACATAAAAGAAGGGACCGGCGTCGCCAATTCTGTCGGGCAAATCGGCTTTGGTAAGCCATTCCACCGACCGGCGCAAAATCAGCGACAGGTCGCCGGACGGGGTGGCGGCATAGGCGTGAAGGCCCTTGGCAAGAACGGCCGTGCTGCGCTCGCCATTGGTCACGGCAATAAAATCATGAAACGGGAAATCGGTCACACGACCCAATTCGCGCTGCCCGATCAGGACCTTTTGCAAGTCGGCGGGGAGCTGCCGGGGCAGCAGGTCGTCGTCTACCGGCGCGCGGGACACCACATCGAAAGGCATTCCCGCCGCGATGTCGCCGGGCAGGCCGGTGGCGAAGGCCATCTCCACCCGCAAATCCGTGCCGCGAGAGTCCAGATCAACCTGCCAGCGCAACAGTGGGGACTGGTCAAAAATCAGCCGAATGTCAGCTTTGACGTTTGCCGATTCGTTTTGCCAGGCGGCCGAGAAGGTGATTTCGCAGTGCTGCGCGGATTTTTTGGCGACGATGGGGGGTACAGACGGCCGTAATTCGCCCAACAACTCTCCTTTTTGCGCGGAGTAGGTGTCGCCGGCTTCGGCCCAAACCAGCAGCCGGCCCATGCGCTGCTCGTCGAGTTGCAGTCGGCCATCCGGAAAGAGAACGGCCGTGTAATGCTCGTTTTGCCAAACAAAGGGTGTTGTGACAGCTTCGTTCACCAGGGTAATGGGCAGTCGTTTTTGCACCGGCCAGACGCCGATGCCCTCTGTTTCGGCCCAAAGCAATTCACCATTCACGGTCTGCCAAACGGCCGTGGCAAACGGCTGCGTACTGATGGCGTAATCGCCCGGGGCAAACGCTTGCAGGATCGCCGCCAGCGACGATTGGGCAGCGTCGGCGATGGCGTCAAACGCCTGCCGGTAGCTGTATTCCATCTTTTCATGCACCTGATCGATGCTGACGCCGCAAATACAATCGTGAACCGCGTTTTGCAGCAGCAGGCGTTCCCAACGCTCGATGTCGGCGGCGGGATAGGCGCGGCCGCGCAGCCTTGCCATCGCGGCCAACGGCTCGGCCACCTGAAACAACAGTCGCTGGCAGTCGTGGGCCATCACTTTCAGGTAGGTGCGCGTGGAATACACGCCGGGAAAGGTGGCCCCATATTTGCCGGAGTTCAGTTCGCCACTGATAATCGGCATGGGCACATTTTGCTGCGCGATGTGGTGGACAAAGGAGGTAGGCGTGGCTTGCTGAAGCGTGATGGCCGGGTTGATTGGGCCGGCTTGCCGGAAAAACGTCAGGGGGTCTTCGGGGTTGTCTTCCAGGTCGTAGCCGTCGAAGAGGGGAATGTCGGGTGTGGGGTAGAACGGCCGTAACTTATCCACCTCTCCTTCTAACCGCTGCACCGCAATCTCCGGCGCATGGGTCACGCCGTACAGGTTGCGATAGCCGCCAAACAGATCCACGGCCAACAAGTCGCTGCCGTCTGCGCCTTGCCACTGGAAATAGGGCGCCAACTGCGGCACGCCACGCCAGACAAAGACGGCATCCAGGCCAAACATGCGGTGAAGCTGCGGCGATTGGCTGATGTGGCCGAAGGTGTCCACCAGCCAGCCTGTTGCCATCGCTGCGCCAAGACGCTGGAGGTCGAGACGGCCGTTCATCAAATTACGCACCAACAGCTCCCCACTGCTAATCTGCCAATCCGGCTGGCAGTAATAAGGGCCAACCAGCAGTTGGTTCTGCTTAACCAACGTAGCCACCCGTTCCGCATATTCCGGCGCAACTGCCAGCAAATCCTCAATAACCAGCGTCTGCCCATCCAGCAAATAACAAAAATCAGGGTTTTGCGCTACCAATTTCTCTAATTTATCAATCAGGCCAGGAATCCAGCGGCTGGTATACACCGACGTTAAAAACCACTCGCGGTCCCAATGGGTATGATTGATGACGTGAGCAATGGTCTCAGGCATACAAAACCTTTCCACTTTCACGGTCTACCCACCGAATCTTGTCGGCCGGAAAACGCAGCCACACATCTTCATCCGGCGCAATACGAAACGTCGGGTGCGTGGCTACTTTCACCGTGTCCTGCCCAATCTTCACCGTGAGTAAGTTTTGTGAGCCTAACGGTTCCACCACCAACACGCGCACCTTCAATGCGTCAACCTGCGGCGTATTAAACGTTTCCATAGTATCCGCGCGAATACCAATGGCTACCGACCGGCCATCATACGGTTTTAGCGCCGGCAGCATCGCGCCCATCGGCTCCAGAGAAAATTCAGCAATCTGCACCGACAACCGCCCATTCTCCTGCTGAACCTGTCCAACCATAAAGTTCATCGGTGGATTGCCGATAAAACCACCCACAAACTGGTTGGAAGGTAAATCGTACACAGTGGTCGGCTCGTCAATCTGCTGGATGATGCCATCTTTCATGACAGCAATGCGGTCGCCCATGCTCAAAGCTTCAATTTGGTCATGGGTCACATAAATCGTTGTGGCGTTCAGCTCGTGGAGCAGGCGTTTCAGTTCAGCACGCATTTCCAGCCGCAGCAGCGCATCCAGATTACTGAGCGGTTCGTCCATCAGCAACACCTCAGCGTCCATGGCAATAGCCCTAGCTACGGCCACGCGCTGCCGCTGCCCACCGCTCATCTTGCTCGGGAAGCGGTCCAACATTCTCTCGATGTGCATCATTTCCGCCGCTCGATTGACCCGCCTTTTAATTTCCCGGTCATCGGCTTTGCGCATTTTCAGGCCAAAGGCGATGTTATCGTACACTTTCATGTGCGGGAAAATGGCATAACTTTGGAAGACCATGGAGATATTGCGGTCGCGGGGCGGCAAATAGGTCACGTCACGGCCGCCAATGCTAATTCGCCCTTCGTCGGCCATGCCCAAACCGGCGACCGCGCGCAAGAGCGTGGTCTTGCCGCAACCACTTGGCCCCAACAGCACCACAAATTCACGTTCGGCAATCGTCAAGTTTGCTTTGTCCACCGCCACAAAATCACCAAAACGTTTGACTACATTTTCAATTTTGATCTCAGCCATTTTAATCCTCTCAACCCAATCGTGCGTGTATCACGGTACTTACTTGGTGATCTGACCCCACATGTTAAACAAATAGCGCCGAATGAAAAAGATAAAGATCATCGACGGGATCAGCATAAAAAACGCGCCGGCAAACTGGTAAGCCTGGGACGATTGCCCCAGTGTATTAAAAACTTGCGCCGGTAAGGTGCGGTGCTGGATAGTCAATACACTGGCCGCAAATACCTCATTCCACGACATGACAAAAGTAAAGATGGCCGACGCCGCAATACCCGGCAGCACCAGCGGAAAAACCACCTGGCGGAACGCCTGCAAGGGCGTACAGCCAAACACCTTGGCTGCTTCTTCCAGTTCATAAGGCACACTGGCAAATACGCTGCCGATAATCAGGATGGTTGTGGGCAGGGTCAGGGCGGTGTGCATCAACGCCAGACTGTAGATGCTGTCGAAGATGTTGAAATTGATGAACACCACAACCAGCGGAATCGCCAATACGACGATGGGAAAAGCGCGAACCATTAAAATTGCCAACCGGTAAGTGTCGCGGCCGCGAAAAATATAACGGGAGGTGGCATAACCGGCCGGGGCGGCAATCAAAGTAGAAAGTACCAGCGTAATCAAAGCCACCAGCACACTGTTGATAATGCCAGGCACAATGCCTTCCGAGGCCAGGAAGAATTTCAGGGTGGTCAGCGAAAATTCAATGAAGGGCAGCACGCCTTTGGGGTAGGCGCGCACATTTTCCGGCGTGGTCAGGGCCATGGAAGCAATGAACCAGATGGGAATGAGAATCCACAGAACAATGAGGATGGCAACGAGGTAGGTGAAGCTGCGCCGTATTTTTTGCTGGCGCAGCATTTTGCGATGGATCGCCCGCACTTCCGGGGACACCTGAACAGGTTCGTTTTCAGTTAAAACGCTCATCCGACTGCCTCCTGGGTACGAATGGTGCGCAAATAGAAGATGGCGCTGACCATGGATATGAGCAGAATCAGGCCGGCATACGAGGCGGCTATGTTGAGATTACGAAAATCGTAGTATTGGCGATAGGTTTCGTTTGCCAGCACCGTGACCACGTCGCCACCACTCAGGGCAACGACGACGGCGAAGACTTGCAGGGCGAGGATGGTGCGTAAAATTAAGGCCACCTGCAAACTGGGTCGCAAGAGAGGCAAGATGATGTACCGCAGCCGCTGCCAGAGGCCCGCGCCAAACAGTTCGGCCGCTTCCAGCACTTCGGTGGAAATGGCTTGCAAGCCGGAAACGACAATGACCATCACAATGGAAGTGGCCCGCCATACTTCAGCCAGGACAATGGCGATGATGATCCAATAACGGGTTTCGGCCGATAGATACGTGACCGGTGCGTCTATGAGTCCCAGGCCTTGCAAGATGGTGTTGAGGTAGCCGTTGGTGGTGAAAATGGAAAACCAGACGATGCCGATGGCCAGGTCGGAGGCGGCGAGGGGAATGGCGAATATGTAGAGGAAGAGGCTGCTTAGTTTCAGGTTAGCCTGGATGACCAGCGCCATGATAATAGCCAGGACAAATTGAATGGGGATGATGATGACGATGAGTAACAAGGTGGTGCGCACGGCCGGCCAGAAGAAGCGGTCGTTGACCATGCGGGAGAGGTATTTGGAGGTTAGTTCGCCGGTATTGCCGCGATCGACACGGCCGTTTTCCCCTTCGCCAAACACCTGAATATAGCGCGACTGGGCCCAGCCTTCGATCATCTCCCCGTTTGCCGTTTCACCGGCCACCCGATACCACACTTCCAGCACCACTTGCTCAGAAATGTCTACTTCGGCTCGCGCTTCGAGTTGGCCGATGATGGGGCTGTCTTCATTGACGTCGGCGTAGACGGCCGTTAACGGGTCCGACTCCGCCCCTAACTTCGACCTCACTGTGCCCAGAATTGGTGTGCCATCCACGGCCGTCTCACGGATACGAATCCGGCTTTCGGGCACCCATCCGGCCACCACCTGCCCATCCGAGCCAATCCCGCTGATCTTAAACCAGGTGTCTGTCAGTAGATTTTGCTCCGCCAAATCTTCCGGCGGCACAAAATTGCCCTGCCTATCAGAAATTGTCACCGAAGCGCCCTGCGGCAACAAGCCCACCAGTGCGCTGTCCTGGGACGCCTCAGCATTCAACGACAGCGATGCTTCGTCATCCCAAACCGCCAGCGCTAACCCACGCACCATCGGCCAGGCAAAAAACAAGACCAGATAAATCAGTGATGGCAGGATAAGCAAATATGGGGCCCAAACA
>WBZL01005815.1_pt1 | contig 10071 bp, 7 predicted proteins | sample 5204291 | NCBI WGS metagenome assembly WBZL01 (sample SAMN12344345, study PRJNA552823) | activated sludge metagenome | biome: Activated sludge suspended growth; feature: Nitrification reactor; material: Wastewater; isolation source: activated sludge from nitrification reactor of wastewater treatment... | reverse complement strand
GCAGACTTGGCAACCGAAACGCCGTCGGCAGCGATCTGGCCTAATCCGTCTTCCGGCGCCTTCAATCTGGCGCTTGACCCGGCCTGGGGCAATGAAGTGACCGTTGAAGTCCTGGACGGGGTGGGCCGGTCGGTGGCCGCCCGGATAGTGGACACTTCGGATGAGAACCAGGTCCGTTTCAACCTGGAGGATCAGCCGCCGGGTATTTACCTGGTCAGAATCGAAGGGCAGAACGGTTTGCTGGCTGCCAGGAGGATGGTCATTGCCAGGTAGCACTGACGATAAGATCTCAAAATTAAATGTATAGGTAACTCAAGAACAATCCCGAAAGCAGGGTTTATGATCCTGGCCGGACTCCTGTGTGGGTCCGGCCATTTTAATTTGACCGGATTATTTGAGCGCACCAACCAACCATTTCCACCCAAAAGCGTTATCTTTGAATCTCTTTTCTGTTTATGAGCGATTCCAAGAAAGACAAGAACAAACTGGATTGGTTCCTGTTGGGCAGGGTCATCCGGCTGGCGGCCCCTTATCGCGCCGTGTTTGCCCTGGCGGGCATTCTGGCCATAGTGCTGGCGCCGTTGTCTACCGCCCGGCCGTACCTCATTCAGGTGATGGTGGACAACCATATCTTCCAGAACGATATTCCCGGGCTGACCCGCCTCGCCATCATCGTCATGGGGCTTGTTGTGCTGGAATCCGTCCTGCGCTATGTGTTCAACTATTCCGCCGGCTGGCTCGGGCAATCCGTCATCAGGGACCTGCGGGTGCGCGTGTTCAGGCACATCACCAGCCTCAGGCTCGCCTATTTCGATCGGACGGCCATCGGTACGGCTACCACGCGCACCATCAACGATATCGAGACCATCAACACGGTGTTTTCGGAAGGCATGATCACGATCCTGGCCGACCTGCTGGCCATCGTCGTTGTGCTGGGGTTGATGTTCTATACCAGCTGGCAACTCACGCTCATCTGCCTGACCACGGCGCCGCTCATGGTGATCGCCAGTTATATCTTCAAGGAAAAGGTCAAGGTTTCCTACCAGAAGGTGCGTACCCAGATTCAGCGCATGAACGCCTACCTGCAGGAACGCATCAGCGGGATCAAGGTCATCCAGATCTTCAACGCCGAACGGACCGAAAAGGAAAAATTCCGCACCATCAACCGGGAATATACCCAGGCTAACCTGGACGCGATCCTTTACTACGCCGTTTTTTATCCGGTCGTCGATATCATCGCCGCCATGTCGCTGGGGCTGCTCGTGTGGTGGGGCGCCAAAAACGTGTTGACCGGAGAAGGCATCACGCTCGGCGCGCTCGTCGCATTTCCCATCTACCTGAATATGCTTTTCCGGCCCATCCGGGTTTTGGCCGACAAATTCAACACCCTGCAGATGGGCCTCGTGGCCGCCGAACGGGTTTTCGGCGTACTCGACCAAACGGATCGCGTGGAGAACAACGGTTCCTTTGCACCCGAAAGGGTAGAGGGGAAAGTGGAATTCGACCACGTCTGGTTTGCCTACAACAATGACGAATACGTGCTGAAGGATGTCGATTTTTCCATCCAACCCGGAGAAACCCTGGCCATCGTCGGCAGTACCGGGTCCGGCAAGACCACCATCATCAGCCTGCTCAACCGGTTTTACGATATCCAGCAAGGGGCCATCAAAGTGGACGGTACCGATATCCGCGAATACGAACTGCTGGCCCTGCGGCGGCGTATCGCCATTGTACTCCAGGATGTATTCCTGTTTTCCGGAACGGTGCTGGAAAATATCACGCTCCGGGACGACCGGATCACCCGCGATAAGGTGGAAGAAGCCGCCAGGATGATCGGCGCTCACGAATTTATCCTGAAACTCCCGGGCGGGTACGATTTCAAGGTCATGGAACGCGGCGCTACCCTGTCGATGGGCCAGCGCCAGTTGATCTCCTTTGTCCGGGCCCTGGTCTTCAATCCGGATATCCTGATCCTGGATGAGGCCACCTCTTCGGTCGACCCCGAAACGGAGTCCGTCATCCAGTTTGCCATCGAAACCCTGATCGCCAAACGAACGTCCATTATCATCGCTCACCGCCTGTCCACCATCCGGCACGCCAACAATATCCTGGTCCTCGAAAAAGGAAAAGCCGTAGAATTCGGCTCCCACGAAGCTTTGCTCAAAACGGAGAACGGCCGTTACCGCGAATTGTACGAGATGCAGTTCCTGGTGGCAGAGGAATCGGACAGCTGATTTGTTTGTTGATTCACCCTCCGGCGGCGAAGGCGGCAAATCTTCAATCCCGCAACACCAGCAAAGGCACCTTGCAATGGAAGGCCTCCTTGGAGGTGATGCTCGAGTGGAAGATCTGATCCAGGAAGCTGCGTTTGCGGCGGATCATGCACAATAATCCCGCCTGGTATTCTTCTGCGAAATCGTTGATGCTGTCGACGATATGGCTCTCATCCAACTCCAGGTGGATGGAATATTCAGCCCCTGCGATCGCTTGGAGGATGGAACCATCCACCGCTTTTTCCCCTTCATCCGTGTTTTGATGAAAGACCAGGATCTTTGCCTTGTAGCTGGCGGCCAGGTCGACGAGGAGTTTTGCAACATCCGGGTGCGTAACAGGGCCTTCATCCACGGCGAAGATGATGTGTTGGAACGGCTGATAGGTCCAGTCGCTCGGCACGGCCAGAACGGGCACTTTGCTGGCCTTGATCACCCCGTTGGTGATGCTGCCGGTAAAGATCTCCTTCAACCCGGAAGCGCCCTGGGTGCCCATGATGATGAGGTCGAAGTGCTCTTTCTCGGCGAGGTCGGCAATCACCGGGATCGTATCCCCGCGAATGATGCGGTGGTGGATGACGGCATTGTTCTTCAGGGTAGGTTTGAGTTCCTTGATCAGGCCCGACATATCCTCGATGGCGTCCTGTTCCATGAAACTTTCCACGGAAACGAACATGCCGGCCGTGCTGTAAATCTTGTAGGTGTACAGGAGGTGGATCTCACTCCCGAACTGGTTGGCAATGGCCACGCTGAAGTCGACGGCGTTCCGTGCATTTTCCGAAAAATCGGTAGGGACCAGGATTTTTTTCATATAAAGCCTAAGAGAATTTTCTAGCCAAGATACAGCAAAAAAACGAGTTGGTCAAGCATTGATATCCGCGACCTCAGGGCAGATAATATCCTGCAATGACGCGCATGACCAGAACAACGCCGAAGGCGATCAGGGCAATGCCCGAAATGCGCCTGAAAAGGAAGAGTTTATGTTGGCTCAGCCAGGGCTTGATGCGTTTGGCGAGAAAAACCTTCAGCATATCCGTCAGGACGATGGTGCCGATTATGCCGGAGAACAGCCCGGTGGCTGCGGGGCCCGTGAGATTCCCCGTGGCGGAGGCCGCGCTGACCACGCTCAGCCAGAAAAATGCGGCAAACGGGTTGAATGTATTGATCAGAAACCCCTTCAGGTACAGCGCGAGGTAGGAGTTGCCGGCTCCCGGGCCGGTTGAAGGCTGGACGACCTTGCCCTGCGGCGTTTGTCTGGAAAAAATAATGCTCAGTCCCGTGGCAATGAGGATAGCGCCGCCGATAAGGCCCATATAAAGCTGGAATCCGTTCCATTGGGTGAGCTTCAGCAGGTAGGATACGCCGAAATAGGAGCCGAGCATATAAACGATATCGCTCGTCCACGCACCTGCGGCAGCCGCTGTTCCGGCCCTGAAACCGCGTTCAACCCCCAATTGCAGGAACAGGAACATCATCGGCCCCGCAAGGACGCTGAGGGTGAGCCCCAGCACGATCCCTTGCCAAAGCCAGCTCACAAAACCCGGGTTTGGGCTTCAATAAATTGTTCCCAATGCTGGAATTGTTCCGGTTTCATCACCCGCGGAAATTTGCTCTGGCCGTTCATCTTGCCTTGCTCCCGCTGCCAGTTCAGGAAAAGATCGTGGGGTATGAGCGTCACTTTGGGCGGACGCAACATGGCCGACCGTTCCGCTTTGTAGTCGTCGTTGACTATTTTGAGCTTTTCGTCGAGCAAGTGGGCGAACTTATGCGGGTCGAGCGGCACATCGCATCCGACGTACCAGTGATGGGCGAAGTGGCTGCCCGATTTGATGCCGCAAACGGTGAATTCAGGCGTATCGACACCCGTGGCTTCACCCGTCAGGCGAAGGGCTTCGTTCATGTTGTCGACGGACAGGTGTTCACCGCAAATGCTGAGGAAGTGCTTGGTCCGCCCGGTGATGATGATCTCGCAGCGTTTTTTATCGGTAAAACGGACCGTATCCCCGAGCAGGTATCGCCATGCGCCGGCACAGGTGGTAAGCAGGATGGCATAGTCTACCCCTTCCTCTACTTCGCCGACCGATACGGCACGGGCGGTGGGCAGGGGCTTGCCGTCCTCGTCGAAGTTTTCTTCGTTGAACGGGACGAACTCGTAGAAGATATTGTTGTTGAGCAGGAGCCGCATGCCTCTGGCGCCGGGCCTGGACTGGAAGGCGATAAATCCTTCGGATGCCAGGTAGGAATCCTGGTAGATCAGCGGCTTGCCGAGCAGTTTTTCGAAACTCTTCCGGTAGGGTTCAAACGCGGTGCCGCCGGAAACGTACACCTGCAGATTGGGCCAGAGCTCGTGTATATTGTTGAGCTTGTAGTGTTCGACGATGTGTTCGAGGGTGAGCTGCACCCAGGAAGGAATGCCCGTAACGACGGAAACATCCCAGTGCCGGGCCATTTTGACAATGGCTTCGGTGCGTTCATCCCAATTGGAGATCTGGGCAATGCGGGTGCCGGGCTTGTAGAACCGCTTGATCCAGAACGGCGGCTTGCTGGCGTTGATGCCGCTCAGGTCGCCGGCAAAACAGTGGCCCATATCCTGCAGGGAGGCGCTGCCGCCGATCATCAGCCATTGTTTGGAATAAAAGCTGGCCGGTACGCGGTATTTGGGCAGACAGGTGAACATGCGGAAGCCTGCGCGGCGCATGCTCTTGGTCATGTCGAGCGTAACCGGAATGTATTTGCTGGAAGCGCCGGATGTACCGGAACTCAGGGCGAAGTACTTGACCTGCCCGCGCCAGGCTACGTCCGGTTCTCCGTTGAGGGCGCGGCTCCACCATTGATCAAAGATCTTGTCGTAATCATGGATAGGGACCTGTTGCTGGAAGTTTTCGACCAGGTTGCCGGAAAGGAGCATGTCCTGGAAGTTGTAATGACGGCCGAAAGCCGTTTGGGAGGCCCGCCGGACCAATTGCTGCAGTACATTTTCCTGTTGCAAAACCGGCGCAAACTCTGGCTGGTCGAGCTGCTGAACAATTCGCATTCCTTTTTTGATCAGCCTGTTGGCAACCAACGTCATAGTTCCTATTTTTATCCAGTTGGGGTGAAGACCTGAGCAATACGCGCAAGTCACAGTCAAAACGGGAACAAAATTAGGTTTATTACCGGATTAAAACCGTGTTTTTTCGACCAATGACGGGCTTTTAACGCTTTCTTAAGACCAAAACCGGGGAAAATGTCAGGCCAGATCGGCCAGATTCCGGGTAAAAGCGCCCGAATAGCCCCCTGCTTTAACGGTCTGGCCCAGCTTGTCTGCGTCAGCTTTCTGGCTGAATGCCCCGACCACCACCTTGTAAACCGTTTTGCCGCTGAGCTCATTGATGCTCACAACGATAGGCTGGTTGAACTGCTTTTGCAGCTTCTCCGCCTGGATCAAAACGTTGCCGTAGTCGAAAAAAGCGCCGATCTGGATACCCCAACCGACGGCCTCCTGTTTGGTGACCCCGAACCGGAAAAGACCCTGTCCGGAGGAGATGCCCTGGCTGACTTCCACCACCACGGGCTTGGCGGCTTCCTTGCGCCGAAGGGCCTCCGCCACGGCCTTGTCGGCATTGACGCGGCCGTAGCCGTATTTGAGCGAATGCCCGCCGGTGTATTCGTAGGATTGACCGATCTTGTCGGCAGTGGACTGCAGGATCTCCTTGACCTCCCTGGCGGTCAGGTCCGGATTGGCGGACAGGATAAGCGCGCAGATCCCGGCTACGAGCGGGGTAGCGCTGGAGGTCCCCCCGAAATGCTTGTACATGTCGCCGCGCGAACGGCCGTCCCGCCAGAAGCGGTATTCGCCGGTTTCGCCGGAAAGGCCCGGGTCCCACCAGGCGCGGGCGGCTATGATGGGCCATTGCCCGTCGCCGTTGCTGGGGGCGCAGACACTGAGCTCTTTGCCGCGATTGGAGTAGCTGGCGTGTTCATCCAGGCTGGTGGTCGCGCCGACGGCGATCACGTCGGGGTGGGCGGCGTAGAAATTGAGATAATCCAGGTCTTCATTTCCGGCGGCAAACAGGATCACGCACCCTTTTCCGTTGCGCCCTTCCTTGGCCGCTTTGGCAATGGCGGCCTCCTTCAGGGTGTTGAGCCGCTGGCTGGTATCGGTGGTGCCCCAGCTGCAGCTGATGATGTCCGCTCCGTTTTTGATGCAATAGTCAAACATGGTCTCCGTATCGCGGACGGAGAAGGATGTGCCGCTGACCGGCATGAAACGTGCCGCCGGAGCGGCGCCTACGATACCCTGTCCGTTGGAAGCGGCTATGGCTACGCTTGCGCAGGGGGTGCCGTGGGTATAGCGGGCGTCGCCCTGGAGGATCGACGATGAATTGGCCCAGACGTCGTACGGTTTGTACACTTTGTCCTTGAGATCGGGATGCGTAAGGTCGAACCCGTTGTCGATGAGCGCCACTGTGACCTGGCCGCTGCCCATGTTGCCCAGGCGCCGCCACGCGTCCATCACTTTCGCGTCGGCGCCTTTTTTCAATTTGAAATTGACATCCACCACATAACCCGGATTTTCGAGGTGCCATTCGTTGGGCAGGAGATTGTCTCCCGGTGCGGAGAAATAGGCGTCGAGGGGGCTGTCCATATCCGGCTCGGCCGATTTGACCATGGCGATGTTCTGCAGGGCGGCCGCCACCTTGAGGGGGTTGGGCGACTGGGCTGTGACCTTGGCCACGATGGTCACCGGATCGCGGCGTTCTATCAGTTCCAGGCGGTATTCATCCAGGACGATCTGCTGCTCCGGTTCCGTTACGCCGATATGAAAGGTGATGAAAAGCTCACCGGTCGGGATCAGCGGTTTCTGGCTGCCTTCGGCGAAGTATACGTGGGTACCCTGGGCGACCTCATCGAGGCTGCGGACCTCGTCCAGCTTGTCGTCCAGGGTTTGCTCGTCGTGTTTGAGGGTAACTACATTGAACCCGCCCAGATTTTTGAACACTTCGGATTCAACGAAATCGCTTTGGGCGGCGTCCTTGTCGGGATCGGTCGTTTTCAGTCCGACCAGATTCTGGCTTTTTTTCAGGGTCAATTCGCCTTGACCGCTTTTGATGGTCAGTTTGCTCATGGCTAAAATTAAAGATAGTTTGGCCCAATATAGGGGATTTTAGGGAAATCCGGTGATTTTATCCGATTTACAAACGGGCCCGGTTATTTACCGGCAGGCGGGCCGATAAAATGGCATGCAGGCGGTCTTCCTGTTCCTTCAATTGCCGGAACAAAGCCAGTTGCGACCGCGTGCGCACCAGGTTGTGATCCGGGTATTGCACCGGGTAGTAGACGTTGTTTTCCAGATAATCCGTCAGAAATCGGAGCGCCTGTTCGAGGGTCAGCCAGAAAGCGCCCTGCAGCAGGTTATCCATTTCCGCCCGGGAAAGGACCTCGCCGGCGCCCTTGAGGAATCCCCGGCAGAGGGCATCGAAGAAATCGGGTTTGATGGCGATGCGCTCCGGGTTGACGGCGTCTTCCGGAGCCTCAGCGGCCAGGCTCCTGACGAGGTCGCCGAAATCCGCCAGCGCCGACCCGGGCATGACGGTATCCCAGTCGATGACGGCGCAGGCCTTGCCGGTAGCTCCGTCAAAGAGGATATTGGCCAGCTTGGCGTCGTTGTGTACCACCCGTTGCGGCAGGTGCAGGGCCCGGATTTCATCGAAAAGTTGATGGGAAGCATAGAGAAACCGGATCTCCGGAGCAGCAGCCGCCAGTTTTTCCGGCGTCGCCAGCCGTTCGACCTCCAGGAACCGCTCCCAACGCTTCACGCTGTCGTGAAAACCGGGTATCACGGGGGCAACCGATTCCGGGGACAATCCCTCCAATCCGGCCAGAAAGCGTCCGGCGGCCAGCGCGGCCTCGTAGGCGGTTTCTGCCCGGTCGGCGTGTTCGGTTGCATAGGTGTTGTCGAGAAAGGTCGTCATCCGCCAGGCAGCGCCCGACTCATCCGAATACGCGAATTGGCCGTTGCTGAACGGGATCGGCGCGGGCAATCTCAACCCCAGGTCCGCCTGTTTTTCGAGATGGCGGTAAATGGTCAGGTAGTTGTCCGTAACCTCCAAAGGCCGCCTGAACACCACCGGGTTGATGCGCTGCAATACGGCATACGGCCCGCCGCCGGCTGACAAAAGCCAGGTGCCGTTGATATGCCCCCCCGAAAGCGGTTTCAGCCGGGTATTCGCAGGCAACAATTCAGGATATGGAAATTCCAGTTTGTTCATTTTCTTCCTTGTTTACCTCTCACCCTCTCTCACCCCCTCTCACCCTCTCACCCCCTCTCACCCTCTCACCCCCTCTCACCCTCTCACCCCCCCTCAAACCCTCCCCACCCGAACGCAAATCTCAAACCGGACCGGCGCCTTCTCCGTCCCCGGCCACGCCTCCGCCAGGTCTTCTTCAACCAGCGCCGCGGGGTCCGTCCCTTTGTCGCGGATGTAATGGCGCGTGGCGGACCAGGTGCCGAAGTAGCCGGTCATTTCCTGAGGGCTCCAGGCGTATTCCATGGCAAAAACCGGGATTGCTATCTCCTGGAAGGGAAACGGAATGGTCTTGTAGTGTTCATCGACCCACCGCCTTTCCGGATCCCAGTAAGGGCCCACAATGTCGGTATAAAACCGGTCGATCACCCGGTTGAGCAAGGGGGTCGAGCGAAAAAGAGCGTATCCGACGGCAGCAATGACGGCTCCGGGCCTGGCGACCCGCCTGACTTCGGCATAGAAGCGGTCAAAGTCAAACCAGTGGATGGCCTGGGCTACAGTGATCAGGTCGCAGGATTGGTCGGGCAGGGAACAGCGCTCGGCCGGCTCTTCGGCGTACCGGATATTGGGCCGGGGTATGGCCTGCTCCAACTGGCGCGGGCTGATATCGGTGGCATGGACATGGGCAAATTTTTCGGCAAGGAGCACGGCGAACTGGCCGTTGCCGGCGCCGCAATCCCAGGCCAGCGACCTGCCCGGACACAATTGGGTCAGGCATTCAACCAACCTGGCGGGATAACCCGGTCGAAACCTGGCATACTCCTTTGATTGTTCCGAAAAATTGTCCTTTGCCATACGGGCCGAAGATAGGCCAATTTTTGTTGACCTTGTCCCGGGGAAGGAATGAATGCAGTTTTTTTTAATTTTACCACCATTACGAAACTTAAAGCACACCAACTAAACATGAAAGCCTTTACCTTAAGCGGGCTGGACATCGCCATAATGATCGTCTATGCCGTCCTCATCATCGCCTACGGGCTTTACCACGCCAAGCGCAAGAATTCGGAAGAGTATTTCCTGGCCGGCCGGAACACCATCTGGCCCATTGTCGGGATATCGCTTTTTGCCGCCAATATTTCCAGCTCGACGCTGGTTGGCCTGGCCGGCGACGCGTTCAAAACCAACACCCATGTCTACAACTATGAATGGCTGGCTACGGTAGTGCTGGTCTTCTTCGCCATTTTCTTCCTGCCGTTCTACCTCAGGTCGGCGGTATATACCATGCCGGAATTCCTGGAACGGCGGTACGACAGCCGGTCCAGGTATTATTTTTCATTTATTACCATTGTCGGGAACGTGCTGATCGATACGGCAGCGGCGCTGTACGTCGGAAATGTTGTGTTGAAACTGATGTTCCCGGGGATGCCCGCCTGGGTCATTATCGTCATCCTCGCTTTTGCGGCGGCGGCGTACACCATACCCGGCGGGTTGAACTCGGTGATCCAGACCGAGGTGGTGCAGGCTGTATTGCTGATCATCGGATCGTGCCTGATCACCTATTACGCCTTTTCGCA
>WBZL01005813.1_pt1 | contig 10072 bp, 12 predicted proteins | sample 5204291 | NCBI WGS metagenome assembly WBZL01 (sample SAMN12344345, study PRJNA552823) | activated sludge metagenome | biome: Activated sludge suspended growth; feature: Nitrification reactor; material: Wastewater; isolation source: activated sludge from nitrification reactor of wastewater... | reverse complement strand
CAGGTACTGAAGCGGGCGTTCAACCCGCGCTACTACGACCTGATGCTGGAACTGGAAAAACTCACCGGCAACGGCGTGGTGCTCAACACCTCCCTCAACCGTCGCGGGGAGCCAATGATCTGTTCGCCCACGGATGCGCTGAACATGTTCTTCGGTTCGGATTTGCAGTATCTGGTGATGGAGGACGTGCTGGTGATCAAGGGAGGGTACTGAATTGGGAAGCATCAGGGATTATCTGAGGGATGTGCGCAAGCGCTACAAGATCAGAAGGGAAAAACAGCCGTTCTGGTTTTTTCCGGAGTCCAGGTTCGGTTATTTACAGATCAACAAGGTTGCGTCGCGATCCATACGCGAAGCGCTATTCAACACTGAAGGACTGCGACGCGACGGCGAGACCTTTGAGGAATTCGCCGCCCGATATTACATGCACGTGCCACTCGGCCAGGTGCGCGCGATGAAAGGGGATGGCCTGGTTTTTGCCTTTGTGCGACATCCGCTTGCGAGGTTGTATTCCTCCTACGTGAACAAGCTCGTCGATCAGGAAAGAAGAGGCAGGCGGAATATATTCAGCTGCAACGACATTCCCTTCGGAATTTCCTTTGAGGAATTCGTCGAACGGGTTTGCGCTTTGCCGGATAGGGAATGCGAGCGCCATATCCGCTCCCAGGCCTGGTTTTTATCTGATGCGGAAGGTGTCGTGCCCACGTTCCTCGGGAAAATGGAAACATTCAACGACGACTGGGAGAGGTTGCGGCAGTCACTGCCATTCCTCGGTACGGTCAGACATATCAACCGCGGGTCCCATGGCCAGGATTACCGTCAGTTCTATACCCCGCGTATGGTGCAACTGGCGCAGTCGCGGTTCGAGCGCGATTTCAAACTTTTTGGCTACGACCTGGATTAGAGAATCGGTTTTATGTGCAATCTATTCGATGGTGTTCTGCCACGATGAGGGCCAATTTGCATATAGTCGGCTGCCCGCGCAGCGGCACCACCCTGCTGGCCGAGATGATGTCCACCTGCTTCGCGGTGGACGGGTCCAGCGAGCACGAGGAGAGCCTCTTCAAGCTGACGCCCCATGCCGATGGCCTGTATATCTCCAAGAAACCCAATGACATTCTCTGGCTGCACCGTATCCTGGACCAGGACGACAGCCTTTACGCGATCGCCATGATCCGGGATCCCCGCGCGGTGGTGTGCAGCGTCCATTCCGGGCATCCGGGCATGTATTTCTGCAACTACCCGGTCTGGAAAAGGGCGGAGAAGGCCTTGCGCCGCATCCGCAACCATCCCCGCGTGCTGGTGGTCGCCTACGAGGATCTGGTGGCCTCCCCGGACGCGGTACAACAGAATATCCAGGTGGCCTTTCCCTTTCTGCGCGTCGTCCATCCCTTCAGTGAATTCCACCTGCACGCCCGATCCAGCCAGAAGTCGATCAACGCCCTGGGGGGCGTCCGGGCTGTTGATCAGGCGCGCAGGCAAGGCTGGCGCGAGCATCTGCCGAGGCTGAAGCAGCAACTGGATCGGCACCCCGGCATGGGGGAGGACATCGTCCGCTATGGTTATGAAAGTGATGACGGCTGGACGCGGATCCTCGACGGCATCCAGCCCCGAGATTTTCCCTGCCGCTATTCCGACCGCGGCGAATGGCTGAAGCATCTGGAACAGTCACTGCGCTACCACGGCAAGATCAGGCGCTACCTGGGGCAGCGGGGCCTGTAGGCGACATGCGCGAGTTTCTTTTCCGGGCCTTGATCAAGTGCCTGCCCCGGTTGGCCGTCAGCGACAAGTTGCGCTGGCTGCTGTACCGCCCGGCCGGCCTGTGCATCGAGGGGCGTTGCACCCTCTACGGGCCCCTGACCATGCAGCCGCCGGGCGCCTGCCGGAACATCGCCATCAGCAGGAACCCTTGCTAAACACGGATATTCGTCTCGGTGCCCGGGCGCCTGTCAGCATCGGTCAGCGTAGTCCGAATGGTCCCCGTGTCTGCTTGGAAATGGCCGGCCATGGCACCCGCGTCAATTCGAATGGCCGGCGTGGGCCCACGGCCCTGCCGATACCGGTGGGCGACAATGCCTGGATGGGTTGCGGCGCGATCATTGGTGGCGGTATCAGCATTGGTGCGAATACGGTCGTGGCGGCAAGCATCGTCGTAATCAAGGATGTGCCGGCCAATGCCGTGGTGGGGGGGGCGGCGAGGCTGATCCGGCAGATCGACATCGGTGAGCCCGCTACCGATCAGGCATCAGCATTGTCCACGTTAGTCGAATGAGCCAAATGTTTCAGAATTTCATCAACCGCCTGGATCCGGCCTGGACCGCGTTCGTCTGTAGCATCCTGCTTTCCCTCATGGCCATCGCGGCCAGCACCGCCCCCAACCCGGATGGCATGCTCTACATCGAAACGGCGCGCATCTACCTGGAGGGCGGGGTGGATGCCGCCCTGGCGCTCTATAAGTGGAACACTATCTTCATTGTTATTATCTCCAGACTACATATTGGCGGCTGTCCTTGGTGGTGCTTGCCTTCGAAACACTTGCTATCGGGCGTAACCACTGTGGGCCCGGGATGGTTCAATCCGGAAAGACAAGCAATGCCTGCCAGAACCCAGCTATTGCCTGGACGATAAGTTTATGATGATCATCGCTGCGGGAACGGGAATACCTTTGGATTCGCTTCCTGGTCTTTCCATGGGCCTTACTATCCGCCCCACATACGAGCATGATGATTAGAGACCCTACAACCCAGGAGAAGCATCCCGAGTTTCTCCAGGATCAGCGCGCCTTCTTCGACGAACTGATCAGCCGTGAGTGGCATACCTACCACAATCCTGACTGGGATATCTCCCGGCAATACGAGGTGGCACAGTTGTCTCGGCATGTCAGGCAGACGACGGTTCTGGACGTGGGCTGCGGGTGCCAAGATATGTTGATAGCCGTTCACCCTGAGACCCATCAGGCCAACGCCTTCGACTATTCGACCAAGAGCATCGAGACCGCCGACTGGGAATGCCCCCACGCCAGGGTCCGGCGCCAGGTGATCGACATCAACGCGGTCGGAGAGGATATCCCCCAGGTTGATCTGTTGGTTGGATCCAATGTGATCGAATACACCACCGATCCGATACATTTCTTTGAGCGATACACGAAAAAGAATCGTAGTGGGGGATACCTCGCTGTCTTCACCCCCTATTGGTTGCGCTTCGCAAACTACTTGCGGCGCTGGCAGGGTCGCCTGGCGAGGCTGAGCGATTCTCAGCATTTCCGGGAATATACCCTGGAGGAGCTTTCCACGCTCAGATGTTATCTGGGCTTGCAGTCGATTGCATCCTTCGGCCACGGCATGGACCTACCACTCATTGGCGCGCGGTTCCCGTTGGGCTGGAGCCTGGCGCTGGGCAGGCGCTGGCCGGAATGCACTGATGGCATCTGCTTTATTTTCTGGGTTGTCGGACGGACGAAGGATAAGGGATGAAGGCCCACGCCAGCATGGCCATCTTCAGATGTCCCCAGTGTCATGCGCCCCAGGACGTATTTCCGGGCGGGGAGGCCGGCGGCGTCTGCAGTCAGTGCGGCACCACCATCGAGATGGCCGAAGGCATCCCCCTGCTGGTCAGGGACCGGCAGCGCATCGCTCAAGTCATCGAGGCTGCGCGGTCGGACGGACGGGCCGCCTGGTATGACCAGCCCCAGGATGTACAACTCAGCGGTCCCTATCGTCACCACATCGCCAAGCGCATCACCTATGTCAAAGGGATACTGGTCCGCCACATCAAGGGCCTGGACCGGGTGCCGACCGCTCTGGATCTCGGCTGCGGCGACGGCAACAACCTGCCATGGCTCGCCGGCTTGCCCCTGACCCTCATGGCCAGCGATTATAACCTGGACCGCCTGTTGCGGGCCCGGCGGCGCGCGTCGGGCGTCAGGCTATTCATGGCTGACATCACCGATTACCCCATGCTGGACGACAGCCTGGACATCATCTTCTTCAATCACGTGCTGGAGCACATCCCGGACGACATGCTGGCCTTGCGGGAGGTCTACCGTATCCTCCGTCCGGGGGGGCTGCTGATCCTGGGCGTGCCGAATGAGGGAGCAGCCTTCTGGCAGATGGCTTATCGGCTGCAGCCGGGTGTAAGCGCCAGCAGCGATCACCTCCACCACTACACCGCCGACACGATTGCCGCCAAGTGCATCGAGGCGGGATTCAGGTTGAGGGAGGTCCACCCCATTGGATGGGGCGTGCCCCACTGGACGCTTGACGCCCTAATTAGACGCTTCGAGTGGGTCGATGACGGGTTGGAGGCGCTGGGCCGCCGGTGGCTGCCATCCCAGGCAACGAGTCTGTACCTGCTGCTCGGAAAATGAAGAGGCATTACGAGATCGTCCCCCGCCAAGAACTGGGCCGTGAGGCCTGGGATGCCCTTACGGACGTCTCGGACGAGGCGTGGCTGTGGCACCGCTATGACTTCCAGGATGCCCTGGCTACGTGGGCCGGCAGCGCGGACCACAGCTTCGCGGTCGTCGATAATGCCATCGGTGGCCGGGTTATAGCCCTCGTTCCCCTACGCATCGTAACCCGGCGCATCACTGGATTGCTCTCTATATATATGATGGACTCCTTGGGCGCAGTCGCCTGCCACAATGACCTGCAACCCGGCCAGAGGCGGACGGCACTGACCACCGTGCGCGAGGCGCTGACTACGCGGGCACGCGACGGCCGCTGTCTGGAAGCCCGCCTGTCCTGCACGCCGATGGCCCCGGCGCACCGGGGGGAGCGCTGCCCGAGGGTCAACCCGTTGCTGCACATGGGTTGCGAGAATACCCTGTCGCAGACCTGGGTCGTCGACTTGCGCGCCGGGCGGGAGGGGGTCTGGGCCGCCATGGAGGGCCGTGCCCGGACCGCTGTTCGCAAGGCCGAAAGGGCCGGTGTGCGGATTCGTCCCACAGCGGCGGACGATCTGGATATCTACTACCGCCTGCACGTAGAAACCTACCGGCGGACAGGGGTCGAGCCGCACCCGCGCGCTTACTTCCAAGCGATATGGGACACTCTGCTGCCGGCCGGCCTGGTGCGCATCTGGATTGCGGAAATTGACGGCGAGCCAGTCGCAGCTGAGAACTTCGGCGTCTACAAGGGGGCCGCTCTCTACTGGACCGGCGCCTCGAGTGCCCGGGGCCTCGAAGCGGAAGCAGGCTCCCTGCTGCAATGGACAGCCATGCAATGGATGGCGGACGCGGGGCTGGCCTGGTACGAGACGGGCGAGGGCTTCCCCCAGGCCATGGCGGGCAAGTCCCGGGGTCTGAACGACTTTAAGAAGAGCTTCGGCGGGCAACTCTACCCCTACTATAAGGGCAGGCTGCCCCTCGGCAAGTGGTATGCACGCCTGTACCGGGTGCGGGGGGCTCTGGCGTGCTGACTCCGGGCTCCCGCTCCCGTACCGTCACCTGCCGGGTGGTCCTGTGAAGGCCCACGCGTGGCCACTCTCGCAGGGCTCCGGCACCTGGCACGCAACGGTGGAGAAGAACCTCTCCTCGCTGTTGGACTTCTTCCGCTGGCTGTCCGCCTTCGTCGTGCTCCTGTCGCACAGCCGGGCCATCTTTTTTGTCCCCTGGGGCGAGGTCGAGCAGCCGGGCCTCGTTCCCCTGGTCCTGTATACCGTTTCGGGGTGGGGCAATTACGGCGTCCTGGCATTCTTCGCCATCTCCGGCTTCCTGATCGGTGGCGGTACCCTTGAGAAGATGCGCGAGCGGCGCTTCGCCTTCTCCTTCTATTTCGTGGACCGAATCTCTCGGATCTACATCGTGCTGCTGCCCGCCCTCGTGTTCGTGTGGGCGCTGGACGCTACCGGCCTGCACTGGCTCAATGGCTCAGGTATCTATTCCAGAAGCTACCCAGTGGGGGCGTTGCCCCACCGCATCGGCGATGTGATCGGCATCCAGCCGTTCGCAGCCAACCTGCTAATGCTGCAGAACATCATGACCCCGCCCTTTGGCACGGCTCAGCCTCTGTGGTCCCTGAGTTGGGAGTGGTGGTCCTACATGGTGTCGCCCTTCCTGATTGGCCTGCTTCTGCGCCTCGGTGGCTCTGCAGCAGCGCTCGTCGCCGCGCTGGTCGGCACGGCAATGGTGGCCGGTGACTTGGGCTACATACTGCTGTGGCACCTGGGCATACTTCTGGCCCTGCTGCATGGGCGCAGCGGGCTACTACTCGCCGCCGGCATCGCGATCTGCGTAGGGCTTCCGCTGGCCACGAGGGCCGGAACGCTGACAGTGAACCTGTCCACCCAAGTGTTGTTCCTGCTGGGCTTCGTAATTCTGCTCTCGCAGCTCAGGCATCTGCGGTTTCCGGGCTGGTGGTTCCTGCTGCCGCACAAGTCTCTGGCAAGCTTCTCCTACTCTCTGTATGTGCTGCACACCTCGATCTTGGTGTTCCTCATGGCCATGCTGCAGACTTTCGCCGGGTTTCCTCGCCAGTTGCAGCCAGGCTGGCGAAGCTATGCCCTCTACGCGGCCTTCTGCCTAGTCACTTACCTGGTGTCCTACGTGTTCGCCACCCTCACCGAGTACAAGACCCAGCGGCTGCGTCGCTGGATGAACAACAGGCTGCGTGCCCTGCGCAGTCAAGGATGGGCGTGACGCGATGGCCGTGAACCCCAACGAAAAAATATACCGGGACGTCTACGTTCCAGACCAGCTCGAGTTCGCGCCCAAGACGAACTACGACCGCAAGATCATGGCGCTGCGCCTTGCACTGCTGCGTACGCACTGCCGGGACAAGGACGTGCTCGACCTGTGCTGCGGCAGCGGCGCTTACATCGCGAGGCTAGTCACTGAAGTCCACTCCATCGTCGGGCTGGATTTCAGCCGCACCATGCTCGGCGCGGTTGCGAGACGGCTGCAAGGGCACACGCGCGCCCACAGTGTGGCGCTCGTTGAAGGTGACGCAACCGGACTACCTTTCGCTGACGCCAGCTTCGATACTGTGTTTTCAATGGCCTCCCTCTATCACGTGCCTCACGCCGAGCGTGCTATCGCGGAGACCGGCCGGGTCACGCGACCGGGCGGCGTCGCGATCCTGGATCTCGGCAACTCCGTAAGCCTGGCTACCCTGACTGGTGCCCTGAGCCACCGCCTGTATGGTTGGGCCCGGCCCTACCCCCTGCGCTACGCAGAAATTCTGCGAGCAATCGACCAGGCAGGTTTTACCATCGAGCAGCACCAGTGCTTCCAGATCCTCCCCCTTTTCGGGCCGCGCTGGGTACAGCTGTTGCTGCCCTTCTCGTCCTCGTTGTTCAAGTACCCACTCGGGCTCACCGTCTGCGGTAGGCTGCTGGACAGCCTCGTCAGCGGCGCGCCCCTGCTGCGTCGCTTCGCATTCAGGCACCTGTTCGTGCTCAGGAAGGCACGCTGTGGCTGAGCTAACCCGCGCCTGGCGTCGCCTGACCGGACGATACGTGCCCTATCTACAGCCATTCTGGGATGCTGAAGATCGCACTGTGGTTGCGGCGTGGCTTCGCGGCAGGGCCCTGCCGGGGGCCAGGGACGCGCTCACCGTAGTCCTGCGGACACGCTTTCCCGGATGCGCAGCGGTTGTCCTGACCGACACAGGTAAGAGCGCCCTCTACGTCGCCCTGCAGGGCCTCGGTGTCGCGGCTGGGCGCGAGGTAATCGTTCCGTCATATTGCTGCTCCAGCGTTGTCGCCTCGGTACTGCGCGCCGGCTGCGTACCTGTCCTAGCGGACTCCGACGAGGATTTGAACATCGCAGCCGACAGCGTCGCCGAAGCCCTGTCCCCGCGCACCGCGGCCATTCTGGTGCCACACCTGTTCGGCAGACAGGCGCGCGCGCTGGCACAGATCATCGACATGGCACGGCCCCGCGGGATCGCCGTGATCGAAGATGTCACCCAGGCCTACGGCCTGCAGCTGGCGGAAGGCCTTCCCGCAGGCGCGGTGGGTGACGCCGCCATCTTCAGCGCCGGCCCCGGCAAGCCGATCATGGGGCCCGGCGGCGGTTGGGCTGTGTTTAACAGAAGCGCGGTGGAGGTGGTGCCGCTGCCCGAAGAGCCGCAACCCCTCATCCAGGCACGTCTTACCACCTTCCTGCGGCGTTTCACCGGCCGCCGCTGGCGTCGCGGCCGTGAAGAGATCTGGCATGCTGTTGGCAGCCGGCTGGCGGCATTCCGCCAGCCTGTCGAGAACGACTTTGAGGCCTGGGCGCGGCAGCAGTGCCGCAAGCTTGCGATAAGCGATGTCGAGGCGTGGCTCGCCGCTAAACAGATTGCCAGGATAGACGATAACCTACGCCTGAGGCGGGCGCATGCAACCCGCTGGAGCGAGCTGCTGGCCGATTACGGAGTGGCGTGCGTGCTGCCCACAGCTACGGGATACAGCTGCGCCATACTGCCCGTAGTCTTCCCGGATGCTAGGCAGACGACTCTAGCCCGCTGCGTGCTGGAGTCCGCTGGCGTCGCTACCGAACCCTGCTACACCCCGCTGCATATGAGGCCACATGGCCGCAACCTGCGCCGCACCGGCATGGCCCGCACAGAAGGCGCCTGGCAAAGGATATTCGCAGTGCCCGTGCGCCCCAACCTGCAGGAGGCCGATTGGCGGGTCATCGACCGTGCCGTCGCGGCTCTGGTCGCGGCCCTGCACTGAGGGCGGACAACGAAGGGAAACATGCAGACGAGGCGACCCATACACGGAAGAGAACGCCATGCCCTGGGTTTCTGCAATCAGTGGCGCTACATTCCTAGCCTGCACAAGTTGAGACGGTTGAATCGCCTTTTTCACGCCCCTGGTGAAATGGGCCTCGATTACCGCATTTCCAATCGTCTCTGGTTCTTTCCCCTGGCCAACCGCTGGTATCTGGGTTGCCACAAGAAATGAGAGGCGGGTTCTTTAGCAAAAGCCTAATTATTGGTGGCACAGAGATTTTGTGCCGTCTTCCTCTGATCTTCACACTTGGGCTAATGGCGCGTTCGATCGGGCCGGATGCCTATGGAGCCTGGGCGCTGTTGTTGCTGGCCCAGACACTCGCAGCTACCCTTGGTGGACTTGGTTTGTCAGCCTCGATTTCGCGTTTTTCTCCAAGTGTCGATGCTCCTGTAGCGCGAGGGCACCTGCTCATAGCTCTGGGCGTGGCGGCGTGCGTATTTGGTTTGATTCTGCTGGCTGCGGTTTTAGCGCGCGTTCCAGTTGTCGAGATGTTGGGAATAACGTCGCGCTATGAGCTGCTAGTGCCGGCTGTCATCTTGCTTGCATTTGGATCTGTGGTTGACGGTGTAGTAGGTGCGTACTTCAAGGCGAGAGAAGTGATAGTGCAGTATATTTTTTATGTACTAAGTCGAACTCTGGCTGAAGTGGTCCCTGTGCTTGTCGTGTTTGTCACAAGTAGGGAATTAGACGCAGAAACGGCATTGTTGCATTATGTTGGATTCGTTTTGCTTGTGAAGTTGCTGACTTACCCAGTGATTTTAAACGTCAGACAATCACGTACTACCCGCTTCCCGTGCCCGGATAGTGGCAGGGCTTTCCTCTTTTACGGTATAGCGATGATACCTACCATGGGTGTTGCGTGGTTGCACGGTCAAATTGACCGTCTGGTGCTCAGCCAGACCGTGTCATTGGGTGAATTGGGTTCCTATGCTTTTGCTTCGACATTGGCTTCTTATCTGGTATTTGTTGGCTACGTGGTATTGCCTTTGTTGTTGCCCCGAGCAAGTCGATACTTCGACTCGGGGGAGTTGGGGCGAGTGCGGGATATTTTTCATGATGCGCAAAACAGACTGTTCGTTCTGTTGAGTGTGGCCATATTGGTTATATCGATGTTCTCAGTGGAGATACTGGAGTCTTTGGCCGGTCCTGCGTATATTGGTGCCAGCAGGATTCTTGTGATTCTCGCTGTGGCGGTTGGTCTCTACCATCTGATTGGGATTTACGAATATCTGTTCTACTTAGGTAAGCGGCCGTGGCGCTTATTCATGGTGAACGTTCTTCAGGCGCTCCTGTGCGCAGCGTTTGTCGCAATCGGTGCGCGTAGTGGTGGTGTGGAGTGGGCTGCTTGGGG
>WBZL01005811.1_pt1 | contig 10077 bp, 8 predicted proteins | sample 5204291 | NCBI WGS metagenome assembly WBZL01 (sample SAMN12344345, study PRJNA552823) | activated sludge metagenome | biome: Activated sludge suspended growth; feature: Nitrification reactor; material: Wastewater; isolation source: activated sludge from nitrification reactor of wastewater treatment... | reverse complement strand
CCGCCGGTGGGTGGCCGGCTGATGAGCCGAACGGTGGTGCGCCGCGCGTTCGGCTGGCTGGGCCCCACCATCGCGGCGATGTCGATGCTCGCCTTCGTCGTGTCGTTGCTCGCGGCCGGCTGGGGCGTGGGCAAGCCGTGGCCGAACGACGACGCCATTGCCGCCGCCAGTGGGGCGACCTTCCTGACGATCGTGCTCGCCCAGAAGGCGAACGCCTCGGCCTGTCGCAGTTCCACCCGGCGGCCGGGCCAGCTGGGGTGGACGACGAACCGGATGCTGCTCTGGACCGGTGTCGCTGAACTCGCCTTCGCCTTGGTGGTGCTGTTCGTCGGCCCGGTGGCCGATCAGCTCGGGCAGGCCCCGCCGCCGTTGTGGGGCTGGGTGGTGGCGGTGGCGTCGATGCCGGTCGTGCTGGCGGTTGATGCGCTGGACAAATCGTTGCGTGCGCGACGTTCCAGAATCCAATAGTCTTGCACTATGAGATTGGAGATCACCCGCCGGGCCGACCTCGCGGTGAGGGCGATGGTGCTGCTGGGGTCGTCGTCCACACGGTGGAAGGCGCCGGCGCTGGCCGAGGCGCTCGACACCACCGCCGGGTTCGTGCCGCAGGTGATCGGGCCGCTGGTGAAGGCCGGCTGGGTGCGCTCCGAGCCGGGCCCCACGGGTGGGTATTCCGCCCAGGTGTCGCTGGCGGCGGTGAGTGTGTTGCAGGTGATCGAGGCCGTCGATGGCGCCACCGACACGGGGCGCTGTGTGGTGGAGGATCGTGAATGTGGGGGCGAGGCGCCCTGCAGCCTGCATCATGCCTGGTCGCGGGCGAGGGCGGAACTCATGCAGACCCTCGCCGCGACGCCGATCGCGGCCGTCGCCGAGGTGCCGGCGCCGTGAGTGGTGAGCGGCCCCTGTGGAAGCAGGCTGTGCTGCCTGCCGAGCACGGTGGGTGGGGCCTCACGCTCGAGCCGATCCTGCTCGGGCTGGCGCTCGTTCCCTCGTGGGCAGGGCTCGCGCTCGGCGTGGCTGCGTTCACGGCCTTCCTCGTGCGCACCCCGCTGAAGCTCGCCCTCGTCGATCGCCGTCGCGACCAGTGGGGAGCGCGGTCGCGTCTCGCGGCACGGGCGGCGGCGGTGGAGTTGGTGATCGCGGCGGGCGCGGCCTGCGCGGCCGTGGTGGCCGGCGACCTCCGGTGGATCGTGCCGGTCGCGCTCGCGGTGCCCTTCGTGGCGGTCGAGTTGTGGTTCGACGTCCGCAGCCGCGGCCGGCGGCTCGTGCCCGAACTCTGCGGGTCGGTCGGCATCGCTGCCGTCGCCGCAGCGATCGTGCTCGCCGGTGGGCGCAGTGCAGGATTGGCGAGCGGGGCGTGGCTGGTGCTCGCCGGCCGGTCGGTGGGGGCGATCCCGTTCGTGCGCGTGCAGATCGTCCGCCTGAGGCGCGGCGAGGGCCGTGTGCGTTCGTCCGACATCGCCCAATTGGCCGCGGTGGTGCTCGGCGTGGTGGCAGTGGCACTCGACCGCAGGGTGGTGGCCGGGCTTGGCGGCCTGGTGCTGCTTGCAGCGTTGCAGGTGCTGTGGGTGCGCCGTCCGCCGACGGTGGCCAAGGTGCTCGGTCTGCGCCAGATGGCGCTCGGGGCCGCCCTCGTCCTGGTGACGGCGGTGGGGGCATGGACATGGTGAACAGCGAACAGGAGAAGACGATGACGATGATCGACCCGCAGACGACCCTCGGTGAGCTGGTGGACGAGTACCCCGTGCTCGCCCGCGAGTTCGAACGACGCGGTCTCGACTATTGCTGTGGGGGCGGGCGCACGCTCGCCGCAGCCTGTGCCGGGCGCGGGCTCGACCCCGCCGAGACCGCCGCCGAGTTGGCGGCCGCGGCAGGCGAGCGGGCGCCCGCCGACTGGTCGACGATGCCGGTCGACGAGTTGTGCGACCACATCAACGCCACCCACCACCGCTACCTGTGGGACGAGCTGCCCCGCTTGTCAGCGCTCGTGGAGAAGATCCGCAGCGTGCACGGGGACCGCCATCCCGAGCTGGCCGAGATCGCCCGCGTGTACGAGGAGGTCCGCGCCGATCTCGAACCCCACCTGCTGAAGGAGGAGAGGGTGCTGTTCCCGCTGGTGCACGAGTTGGCGGCGGCGCAGAGCATGCCGTCGTTCCACTGCGGGTCGGTGCGCAACCCGATCGGGGTGATGCTCGCCGAGCACGATCGCGTGGGCGACCTGCTCGCCCGCCTGCGGATGCTGACCAGCGACTACACGCCCCCGGCGGACGGTTGCGCGTCGTACACGGCCTGTTTCGCGGGCCTCGCCGAGTTGGAGGCCGACACTCACCTGCACATCCACAAGGAGAACAACATCCTGTTCCCCAAGGCCGTGCGGATCGAGGCGGAGCTGGCCTCCGCGGGTTGATCAGCCGTCGTCCGGTGCCCAGGCCGCCGGGTCGAGCGCGTACAGATCGCGCAGGCGGTCGTAGAGCGAGGGCTTGGCCAGGGCCAGCTCGTGCGGCCGGCAGAAGAACACCTCGGTGCTGACCGCGAAGAACTCGGCCGGGCTGGTCCAGGCGTACTCGCGCAACACCTCGTCACCTTCGCGGGTGGAGGTGCGCCGGTACTCGTCGTCGAGCACCTCCACCCAGCGGTCGAGTGCCTCGCCGCGGAGGGGTGGTACCCCGTCGGCGAAGCCGTCGGCCATGTCGATCTTGTGGGCGAACTCGTGGATGACGACGTTGGCGCCGCGGTGGGGGTGGCGGCTCTCGTAGACGGCGGTGTCCCAGGCGACGACCACCGGCCCGGTGTTGGGGGTCGCCTCGCCGACGAGGTGCACGGGATCGTCGGTGAACGTGCCGGCGACGGGGCCGGAGCGCACCGCCTGTGACAGTGCGGAGCTTCGGCGCACGAGGATCGCTCTCACCTGACGGTAGGCGTAGGTGTCGTGGGCGAGGATGGGGACGGCGGCGTTCGCGGCGACGGTGATGCGCATCTCGTCGGTGAGGTCGAGGCCGACCCCTTCCCACGTCTTCTCCGTGAGGAGCGCGTCCGTGAGTTCGATCAGCCGCTCGCGCTGGTCGGGCGGTAGCCGCCGGGCGAGGCCGACGTTGCGGCGCAGGGTGGCCTCGATGGCCTCCCGTGACACCCCCGCTCGCTCCCGGCGCAGCCAACCCATGGGGTGCAGCATGCCAGGGGCGGGGCCCATCGGGGGCGCGGGAATATACCCGCAGGGGTATTGGTTGGATGTCGTGCCGCCGACGAAAGGAACCTCTCATGGCGAACTTGATCACCGCTGACGACCAGGCCAGCTTCCAGCGCGAAGTGCTCGACTCGACCGTGCCGGTCGTGGTCGACTTCTGGGCCGACTGGTGCGGGCCGTGCCGCATGGTGGCCCCCGAGGTGCAGGCCCTCGCCGAGAAGTACGGCTCGGCGATCAAGGTCGTGAAGGTCGATGTGGATGCGAACCAGATGGTGGCCGCGCAGTTCAACATCCGTGGCATCCCCACGATCGGCCTGTTCGAGGGTGGCCAGCTCACCAAGCAGGCCGTCGGCGCCCGTCCCCGCCACGCCATCGAGTCCGAGTTGGGCCTCACCCGCTTCGCCGCCGGCAAGGCCTGACACGAGTTGGGCCTGCCTGCCGTCCGCCCCCTCCGGGCGGCAGGTGAGGCCCCATTCCCCCTCATTCAGATTCCCTCGGACCCGGAGCACCCGCGGCTTGACCGGCAGCTACGGCTCAACGCCGAGCATCCCGATCTCCGACACGACGTGCTCGCCGGTGCGGCACCACCAAACAGCGCGCCCCGCGTGTAACTCGGCGTGAGCGCCGACACCATGGTGAACGCACGTCGGCCACGCTTCGGAGTACGCCTCCGTCACATCTTCTTGGACGATCTCCGCGATGTCACAGAGCGACTTGAGCCACGGCTGGATCAACACTCGACGGGCATCCGTCGCGCCCTCCGTCAATGTTGAGAACCACAGCTCGAAGCCATCGGTCGCCGCGCTATCTGCCACGAGCGCAGAGTGCCCCATGTGAAGGTCGGTGTCCAGCGCTGCTCGGTGTCTCCTTCGACGCATCGGGGCGCGCCCGGACGAACTCGCGGCTCAAAGCCTTCGCTTTCGGCCCAAGGGCCATCGGAGGAATCTGAAAGAGGCGGAATCAACTGACACGGACAGCAGGCGAGCGACGCCCACCGGCCACCCACTCACTCCAGCGAAGCGGTCGGCAGCTCGAACCAGCGCAGGTGCTCGAACTCGGGCGTCAACGTGGCGTCGCCCTCACCGGTCCACGCAGGGGCCGCGGCGAACACGGCGCGAGCCTCGTCCAGGTACCCGCCAGCGCGGACTCGGGCGCACGAGCCTGGTCCACCGGTGGCCGCAGCATGTCGCCGGTGGCCGGGTCGTAGCCAACCATCGACAGGCGTAGGGCCGGCTCGATGGCACCGTGGCGGTGGCGCCACAGGCCGCTCCGGGGCTCGAAGCGGTACTCGGGCAGCAGCTTCCACCCATGGGTGGCGACGAGGTCGACGGCGGCGACGAGGTACTGGAACACGGACTCGGAGATGAAGTAGTTGAAGCTCACCCGCGTCCAGCCGGGCTTGATGCCCTCACATCCCCGGGTGATCTCGTGCTCGAACTCGTGCGAGCGATCGAGGTCGATGCCGAGCAGGCGGTGGCCGTACGGCCCGGCGCACGAACAACCGCCACGTGACTGGATGCCGAACAGGTCGGACAGCAGGGCCACCACGAAGTTGTGGTGGAGGTAGCGCCCGCCGGGCCGGCGCACCACGAACGACACGATCGAGAGGCGCTCGGCGGTGGTGCTGCCGAGCACCTGGATCGCGTCGTTCGCCGACCATGCCTCGATCGCCCGATGCCAGTAGTCCTCCTCGCGTTCGCGGATCGTGGCCACGCCGACGGCGGACTTCAGCTGGAACACGAGGCCGGCGCGGATCGACTCGATGATCGCCGGCGTGCCCCCTTCCTCGCGGTGCACGGGGTCGTCGAGGTACACGTGCTCGAAGGGGTTGACGTAGGCGACGGTGCCACCGCCCACGACATCGGGAACCCGGTTGTGGAGTAGCTCGCGGCGCACCACCAGCACGCCGGGTGTGCCTGGTCCGCCGACGAACTTGTGCGGGCTGAGGAACACCGCGTCCTTGTGGCCGAGCGGGTGCGCGGCACAGCCTGGGTTCATGTCGATGTCGACGTAGGGCGCGGCCGCGGCGAAGTCCCAGAAGCTCAGCGCACCGTGGCGGTGCAACAGGTCGGCGATTCCGCAGGTGTCGGTGAGGATGCCGGTGACGTTGGAGGCGGCGGAGAACGAGCCGATCTTCAGTGGGCGGTCGGCATGTCGGAGTAGCTCTTCGGCGAGATGGGCCTGGTCGATGTGGCCGTCGGCGTCCTCGTGGATCACCACGACATCGGCGATCGTCTCCCGCCACGGCACCTCGTTGGAGTGGTGCTCGTACGGCCCGACGAACACGACAGGGCGTTCCGCGGCGGGGATGTGCGCCGACAACCCGTAGCGCGAATCGAGATCGGCCGGAATGCGCAGGTTGAGCACCCCGATCAACTTGTCGACGGCCCCCGTCGCCCCCGACCCGCAGAAGATCACGCACGTGTCGTCGTCGCCGTGGACGGCCTGGTGGATGATCCGCCGGGCATCCTCACGCAGCCGGGTGGTCTGCAAGCCGGTGCCCGACGACTCGGTGTGGGTGTTCGCATAACGCGGCAACACCTCGTCGCGGATGAAGTCCTCGATGAACGTGAGCGCCCGGCCCGACGCGGTGTAGTCGGCGTAGGTGATCCGCCGTGGTCCGAACGGCCCGTCGATCACCTGGTCGTCGCCGATCACCGACTCGCGGATTCGGCACAACAGCGGCGGCTCGGGCACGGACCGCACGCTACAGCGGCCCCAGCGACTCCATCTGCAGGGTCGGGGCGCCGTCGGCGCGGGCTTGTTCGAGGTCGATCACCGCGGTGAAGCGCCACTCCCCGTGCCCGTCGGGGTCGCACAACTGCTGGGTGACGATCCAGCGGCCGGGGTGTTCGGCGAGCTGGAAGTGTTGTGTGGAGCGCGAGTCGGCGTCGGTGAGCACTGAGTCGTACTCGGCCCAGTACGGCGCCATCGCCTCGGCCAGGCGGGCCGGCTCCCATCCACAGCGCTCGGCCAGGGTGGCGTGGGCCCGCTGGGCGAGCAGCTCCACCCACCCGAACGCCGCGGTGCGCACGGCGGTGCGCCATGCAGGCGGCGGCCAGAGGTGCACGCCCGGCGCCTCCGGCGCGAGGTGGTCATGCACAGGTTGGCCGGCCAAACGGGCCCACTCGTCGAGCAGGGTGGCGTCGGTGGCGCGGATCAACGCCCCGAGCCACTCGATCACGTCTTCGAGATCGTCGGTGTACACATCGTCGGGCAGCGACCGGTCGAGCGTGCGCCACGCATCGGTGAGGTAGCGCAGCACCAGCCCCTCGCTGCGCTCGAGGCGATAGCGGCGCACGAACGTGGCGAACGTGTCGCCGCCTTCGAGCATCTCGCGCAGGATCGACTTGGGTGAGGGCTGTTCGGCCACCCACGGGTGATGCGCCTTGTAGGGCTGGAAACAGGCCTCGATCACGTCGGCGAGCGGTTGGGGCCAGGTGACACCTTCCAGGCGGGCCATGCGCTCCTCGTACTGCACCCCTTCCGCCTTCAGCTGGGCGACGAGTGCAGCCTTGGCGGCGTTCTGCTGGGCATACAGCACCTGGCGCGGATCGTCGAGCACGCTCTCGACGACGCTCACCACCTCCAGCACATGGCCGGGGTCGTCGCGGTCGAAGGTGTTGAGCACCTCGATCGCGAACGGCATGAGCGGGGCGCTGAAGCGCAGCATCGCCCTCTCGTCGGTGCCCTCCACGAGCGAGCCGACGCGCACCCCCGTGCAACGGCCACGTTCGTCGCGCAGCCGCTCGGCGACGCCGGCATCCTCCAAGCTGCGGTACACCGCGATGGCCCGTCGCTTGTGCCCGCGCTTGCGCTGCTCGTTGTCGTGGTTGGTGCGCAACAGGTGCTTCAGCGCGTTCGGGCCATCTGGCCGCGCGAGCACCGCGGCCACGAGATCGGCCGTCACCTTGAACCGTGACGTGAGGGGCTCGGGTCGGGCCGCGATGAGGCGCTGCATGGTGCCCTCGTCGTAGTGCACGAAACCCTCGGGGGCCTTGGCCTTGGTGGCCTTGCGGCGGGCCTTGGGGTCGTCGCCGGCGCGGCTGAGCGCCTTGGTGTTCTCGATCACGTGGTCGGGGGCCTGCACCCACACGTGCCCGTCGGGGTCGAAGCCCGGGCGGCCGGCGCGGCCGGCGAGCTGGTGGAACTCGCGGGCGGTGAACACCCTCACCTTCTTGCCGTCGAACTTGGTGAGCGCGGTCATCAGCACCGTGCGGATCGGGATGTTGACCCCCACCCCGAGGGTGTCGGTGCCGCAGATCACCGGCAGCAGGCCCTCGCCGGCGAGGCGTTCCACCAGCCGGCGGTAGCGGGGCAGCAGGCCCGCGTGGTGCACCCCCACGCCGTTGCGCAGCAACCGTTCGAGGGTGTCGCCGAACCCCTTGGCCATCCTCTGCCCCTTCAGAGCGGCAGCGATCGTCTCCCGCTGGGCGCGGGTGGTGACGTTGAGGCTCACCAACGCCTGGGCGCGCTCGATCGCCGCGGCCTGTGTGGCGTGCACCACGTACACCGGGCTCAGCCCGTCGCGCACGGCATCGAGCACACTGTCGGCCACCGAGGTGAGCCGCCACTGGTGGTACAGCGGTGTGGGGCGGTGCACGGAGGTGACCTCGCTCACCGGGCGTCCGCTGCGCTGTTCGAGGTCGGTGGTGATCGCGGTCATGTCGCCGAGCGTCGCCGAGGCGAGCAGCATCTGGCAGCCGGTGAGTTCGAGCAGCGGCACCTGCCAGGCCCACCCGCGATCGGCTTCGGCGTAGTAGTGGAACTCGTCGAGGCAGGCGAAGCCGAACTCGCTGTCGGCGCCCACCGCGAGCGCGTGGTTGGCCAACACCTCGGCCGTGCACACCAGGACGGGTGCGTCGGCGTTGATCGCCGCGTCACCCGTGGCCAGGCCCACCTGTTGCGCCCCCAGCAGGTCGACGAGATCGAAGAACTTCTCCGCCACCAGCGCCTTGATCGGGGCGGTCCACACGGCGCGGCGGCCGGCGTTGAGCGCGAGACACACCCCGGCAACGGCGACGAGGCTCTTGCCCGAGCCGGTGGGCGTGGCGAGCACGACATGGTCACCTGCTGCGAGCGCGAGCGCGGCTTCCTCCTGGTGGGGGTAGAGCGGCCGTGAGCCGGCCGCGGCCCAGGCGGCGAACGCGTCGAGCACGGCCTCGGGGTCCGAGCCGACGGGCGGCAGCAGGTCGGTCAGTGCGGACACGCTGTCCAGTGTGCCCGCGCCGAAGGTGAAGGCGGGCGATTGGACATCCACGGTGAAGGGGCGTACCGTCAGCCTTGACCGGGTTCGGAGTGCAGCGAAAAGCACGCCCGACCTTCGGGATCCGGCCGCTCAGCTCGGCCAGTTAACGTCGCTCCGACGCCCCGAACCCGGTCACTCACACGATGAGCGGGTCGCGTGGCAGGCCGAGCAGGCGTTCGCCGATCTGGTTGCGCTTGATCTCCGAGGTGCCGCCGGCGATGGAGAGCCCGCGGTGGCTGAGGGCGAGCAGCCCTGGCAGCGCACCCGGCCCGTCGAGGAAGGCCGCGTCGGGGCCGACCAGTGCGGTGGCCATCGCCGCCGCGTCGTGGCCCAACTCTGAAAGCACCAGTTTTGTGATCGAGCCCTCCGGGCCGGGACCCCCGCCGGCGACGGCGCGGTGGGCGCTGCGCAGGTTGAGCATCGTCATTGCGTGGTGGTGCGCGACGTAGCGCCCGACACGGGCCGCACCGCCGGCGAGTCGGTCCGGGGCCGCGTCGAGCATCTGCACGAGCGCCGCCGGGGGAGTCGCCATACCGCCCGAGCCGCCGCCGATGCTGACGCTCTCGTTGCCGAGTGTGGCGCGTGCGACCGTCCACCCGCCGTCGACGGGACCCACCACGTCGTCATCGGGCACGAACACGTCGTCGAAGAACACCTCGTTGAACTCCGACCCGCCGCTGGCCTGACGCAGGGGGCGCACCGTCACCCCCTTGCCCTTCATGTCGACCACCATCATCGTGATGCCCTGGTGCTTGGGCACGTCGGGGTTGGTGCGCACGGTGATGAAGCCGTAGCTGGCCAGGTGGGCGCCGGACGTCCACACCTTCTGCCCGTTCACCAGCCAGCCGCCGTCCACGCGGGTGGCGCGGGTCTTGATGCCCGCGGCATCGGAGCCGGCGTCGGGCTCGCTGAACAACTGGCACCAGATGAGGTCCTGGCGCAGAGCAGGCGGCACCCACCGCTGCACCTGGTCGTCGGTGGCGTGCTGCACGAGGGTGAGGATCACCCAGCCGGTGATGCCGTACTGCGGGCGCTGCACGCCCGCCGCGGCGAACTCCTGCTCGATGACGAGTTGCTCGATCGCCCCGGCCGCACGGCCCCAGGGCGTCGGCCAGTGCGGCATCACATAGCCGGTCTCGATGAGGCGAGCCCGCTGCGCGGCGGCGTCGAGGCCACTGATCGACTGGGCGAAGGCCCGCACTTCTGCGCGGATGGCCTCGGCCTCGGGTGGCAGGTCGACGGACTTCTCGCGCTTCACCCCGCGGCGGGTGAGATCGGTGACGGCCGCGGCCGCGGCCTGGGGGTCGACGATCGCGGCGAGGGCGGTGGCCCGCCGCAGGTACAGATGGGCGTCGTGTTCCCAGGTGAAGCCGATGCCACCGTGCACCTGGGTGTTGAGGTTGGCGCACAGGTCGGCGGCGGGAACGGCGAGCGCCGCCGCCGCGGCTGCTGCGTAGGAGAACGGTTCGCCACCCTTGGCGGCCGCACGAGCGGCATCCCACACCGTGCTGGTGGCCAGCTCGGTGGCGACGAGCATGTTCGCGCAGTGGTGCTTCACGCCTTGGTACATCGCGATCGGACGGCCGAACTGGAGGCGAGCCTTCGCGTACTCGGCGGCCATCGTGGTGCATTCGCCCGCCAGGCC
>WBZL01005810.1_pt1 | contig 10077 bp, 1 predicted proteins | sample 5204291 | NCBI WGS metagenome assembly WBZL01 (sample SAMN12344345, study PRJNA552823) | activated sludge metagenome | biome: Activated sludge suspended growth; feature: Nitrification reactor; material: Wastewater; isolation source: activated sludge from nitrification reactor of wastewater treatment... | reverse complement strand
AATTTTAAATGTGAACCACTTTAATTTTTAAATGTGAACCACCCCCTTGAAAATTGTGAATCTTATAGGAGTTTCTAAGCGCATAGTTTATGAATGCCCCTCCCCACCCTCTTTTATAATATAATTCGGGCGATTTTGAAATAGTAACGACTCTTTTATGTTAGAAGCTTTATGGGTGGGAGTCATGTATATGCGAATGATAAAATTATATTTTTGACCCGAAATGAGCAATTGGTTGGGATTAAATTTGTGTTCCCAACTTCCGTCCTAGCATTTTGTGAATTAGCTATAGCCATCTTTGACACTCGAGCCATTTATGGGCTAAACATTTATCTGGAGGTTCGAAATTTGAGTAGAATTCAAAGCTGACCAAAGCGTTAATTAAAAAACTTTCTACAGATCGGACTGGCTTTATGCATCGTAAACGCCTCCTCCATTTAAACTCTAAATTGGCAATATTTATTTCACGCTATAATCTCCAATCCCCACAAAATTGAACACGCATGGATTCTCTTTTATCAACTTTCTTAAGTCCTAACCTATTTCATAGTCTTCCGATGCGCCGTCAGTCAAAAACAATATAGCGGTTTTCTAAGCGACGGGCTTGACTTTTGAAGAAACTAACAACTTGTACGCTTAGAGTAGTGGGGGTTTAAAGTTAGTACCACCCGAGGGCTTTTAACTCTTCAAAAAGTTAATCAAGTATAAGGCAGTACTATCTGAAAATGGCATATTATCTGGAGAAGGTTACAAGTTGTGGTTGAACAAGACAATTTACACATAATCATTTTGTGTTAAATATTTGAACAAATCTTGAACAACATCTATGACTTTTGACCAAAGTACAGCCATGGAACCCGAAATGTCGATTACGAGGATTAAGTCTACACTACGATGATCTTTGTGTTCTTCGGGGAATGGTTGTTGTTGTTATTCCTAAGGCGTTAAGGTGATCAAATACGGAAAAGAAAATTGTCTATCGTGTTTGCCAACTGATTCATATGCAGGAATAATTTCAATTTTTATAGGCGCGGGTGATGATTGCGGGGACTGTTGTTGTTATTAGCTTTCCATCAATTCCAATATAATAATAATTTGAACAAACTACAATTCCGACGAGTTAATAAATTAATATTTTCTCATATGGGTAAGATAAAGACCTGGATGGAATTGGGGTTTGATATTACCTTGTTAAGCGATTTAATTGTCTCGGCATGTTATGATTTTACAAAACCTTATGGAAGTAGTTATTGACTATTTAAATTCTAAACACAGCAAACAAATTTTAAAATTATTCTCAATTCCAAATTAGTTATGATAAACAAAAAATTTCTTTTATTCCATCTTCTTCTTCATCAAATTCTTTACTGAGCTCTTAAATTAAAAAAAATTAAAACAACTTTATCCATTCTTCTCGCTCTATTTTTGCCTATTCCGTATTGCCTTTGCAAAAAAATCAATCTTGGAATAAATATATTTATTACTTTCTTCATTTTGCTTAGGATTTTCACACCTCATTTCTTCAAAATTTCCAATCAATCAAATTTCTTTTTAATTTTGTAGAAAATGAATTTATGACAATCGACCCGCATAAATATCGCCTTTCAAATTGCTAAATTTGACTGATTGACTAAAATTGCTAAATAATTTACTGCTAAAATTTCCAGAAATCAAATTTGCTAAAATTTCAAAATTGACCACTTTTTAATCAATTTGCCAATTAATCATATTAGTCAAAATTTGGTACTACTAAAAATTTATAATTTATTTTCAGGCTTATTCATCTCTCAAAGTTACTATTAAAATTTTTTTAAAGTAAGAATATTAGTAGTAGCCCAAATTTATCAGAAATTATTATTATTAAATTCTGCAATTATTAAATTATGTAGAGTAATAATGACATGTAGAAACATAAAAACTAAGATTTTTATCCAACGCCAAAACCAAAAAAAAAAAATAAGATAATAAAACTTTGATTCTTTAAATCTAGAAAAAAATAGCCAAATATCTTATTCTGTTGTTTCATCTCCCTTATATTCTCAAAAAGGTGAGGGAAAAGAAAGTTAGATGTTTTTTTAATAGAATTTCTCATCTCAAAGTTTTTTGAAGACCGATCTACACTAATCTTCTATTTCCAAAAAAAAAATTTCAGAAGAAGAAGGAGATTTATCATCGTCCAACATGGTGTCAAAAAGCCAGATATCGATATAAAATAAGGATTTAGCTGCTGCTGCTGCTGCTGCTGCTGCTGAAGAATTTAAAAGCTTTATTGATTCTAGAAAAATTTTAAACTCCAAAATATCAAATGCTACCCACTCTGTGAATTGGTATATAAAATTGTATTTTTATGATAGATAAGCACCAAATTAATATTTAGAAAATTTGTATCGTAACAATTATCCCGATATAAATTACATTTGCGCTGTTGAAACTTTTACAGATTTTGGATTCTGGGCGACGTTATAAGAATTCTACGGATATAAACCAACAGATCTTGAGATGAAGCTGCACGAGATCAAAGTTTCAACAACAATAAAAAAATTTTTTTATCTATAGAAAATAACTTCTCAGGCGGAAATAATGATTCAAATGCTGAACAAATAATAACAAACTTTGAGAAATTATAAAAACAAGAAAGCGAAACGTTGGCGAGAGATGGGACATTAGATGATTTGGAAAAAGTGAGGATTTTTATTTAAAAAACTTTACAGACAGAAGAAAGCGAACGAGCTTAATAAATTTTTAAGAATTAAAATAAATAAGAAAACGAACTGTAAGCTTAGTATATAAAAGATTTTGAGTAGAAAAATTCATGTTTCTCAAAATTACCAGAAGACTAAAGAACATTAATGTTTAATGACCCTTTTTTTTAAAGCGCGGTGTTATAGAGGGAAGAGAGTTCCAAATTCCTTCAAAATAAAAGTTAAATGGGGAAAAACACGGCTTTGGAAATTTTTATATAAACCATGAAACCGCATAATTATAAACATTGGCAAGGAATTTTCGGATTGGATGGAGAATCACTTTTTAAAATTTCGATTTTTTGTGAGTAGACGAAAAATTATATATTGACAAACCCGATGATTTTCGGAGCTCATAAAGGATTGCCAAATGGACCTTCATAATTATTTTAAAATAAAACAATTGATTTTATAAAAAAGTAAATTGAATAAGCGATAAAGAACTCCTCTTTTATAGAATTTGACGCTGCTTCTTCTGTCGTCCAAGATTCTGATAGGATCGAATAATTGCTGAAGGAATATCTAGGTTCTGAGGAATTTTAATAGCGTTTGCAATAGTTACTTTAAAGCCCAGAAGCCCAAGAGTTTTTTTTCAAACTATTCCAATAATTTTTGTAGAGTATGATTGATAATAAGTTAATAAAAATAATTTGATAGAACAAGATTTTTATTTGTGACTATAATTTATTCCATATAAATATAAATATACGTTTGTTTTTAATTTTCATGTCAATCATTTTGCAAATCTTAAGGTCTAAGGATTATTTACCAATGAACGTACTTATTCGATAATTTTGAGCTATTTTTATTTGAGATGTTGTTCATTTGCTTGTAAATCATAATCGTCGCGGACTTTGATGTCAAAAAAATTAGAGAGGATGATTTATTAGAAACTCCAATTTCCAATAAAAAAATAAAATCTCATGCCTTCAACTTTAAAATCTTCATATTCATTTTTGTTGTAGCCGTCGTAATATTTCAGCAAATCTATCAGTTCATTTTCATTTCTCCAGAAAAACTCGTCCCATTCTTTTTATTTATTTCTCAGATCCTAGTCTACAAAATCTTATTCATCTTATTCCTCTTTCTCATTCTCCTCATCCTCGTAGCACATTTAAGAAGTTACTTTTTGAGCCATTTTATCCATTTTATCCATTTTACTTTAACAAGTTTCGATGGCGGCTAAATCTAATTAATAAACTTAATAAAACAATATCAACCATCATATCATGTAGGAGTTGAAGTTGGATGGACTGTAAGATGATTAACATATTTTGTGGTTTAGAAATGACCTATTTTGGAATTTGTTGAAATAAATTAAAGTTAATAATTTTGGGTTTTATTTTATGAATCTGGGTGCCTTAAAGGGGTTGGGGTTTTCTGGGGAAATTTATTTCTTTTGGGAGGAATTGATTGATTGATGGATTGGTTGGCTGATTGATTAAGCGAAAGAAATTTTTTTGTTTTGAGCAAAAGGGAAATTTTTGAATGTTGAAATGGATGGATGGATTTATTGATTTTGATAATATAGTGAGTGAGTAGACGAAAGAGCATATACTCGGGCTGTAAGTAAGTAAGTTTTTGGAGCCCATCAAAGTTTACCAAATGGGCCTTTATTGTTATTCTTGTAAAAAAAAATTGAATTTGTATGCAAACAACTTGAGAGCAATCTTCTTGAAAGAAGAACAAGTGGCAAAAGATGCTTCTTTTTTCTAATAAAATGAACGAATGAACAAGTACTTAAAATCTACAAAATTTACTTTAAACACCTGCTGCAGTTTCCCCCCAACCATTTATTAAAATTTTAATTAAAATAAACTGGTGAGCGCCGATTGAAAAAGATGACCAATCAATCAATATTTAGGTTCTTTCAGCAGTTCGTCAAAAAAAGCTGTTGTTGACAAATTTCGAAATTAATTAAAATAGACTCAAGTTTAACTGAATAGCCAATAAAAAAAGAACCTGTATTATTAGAAAAGAAGACTTGACTGGTTTTTAGAAGCGGTTCAATTTATTTAAAAAACATATAAAATCTGAAAGCTAAGTGAGAAAAGCAGTATGAGAACATAAGTTATAGCCTAAATAAAATGACACAAAAAAGCTTTAAACTCGATCTCATAAAAAAATTATCCTTTAAATTTACTTTTTTCAATTTTCTATAAATGCAGAAATATTATATATTAACTGAATTTTGTCATTTTGTAGTTTTGGAGATCATTATAATACAAATCAATTCTTATCTCTAAACAATTAAAAGGCTTTTTTAATTTTTTATATTTCTTTTGAGTTTAAAATAAGCCAAAACTAAAGTTGGAGGAAAGGAAATCAAAATTTTATTAAGAAGTTGTTAGCTTTTACAGAGAAGGACTTGCGCTTTTAACTTGTGTGAATTTGATCAATTATGAAGAACTTAATGATAGCGTATACTGAAATCAATTAGGTGTAGAAGAAGCTACACTAAAATGAAATAAGAGATTTTACATGCAAGGATGTTTACTCAGCCGAAAAGAATAAAAAAGTGAATGATTAGAAGAATTAATTAATTTTTAAAAAAAAGGTATTGCTATTCTTCTATAAATATGACGTGCTTTATTTTGTATAAATGTAATTTTACTTGTCATTATTAAAATTAGACTTAAATTAAATATAGCACCACTTTTTCGAGACAGATTTCATAAATCTACCCCATTAATTCATTCATTCTTTCTTGTTCTTTTTTGCCGCTTCAATTCTGCTATTTAGCCAGCATCCAATTAAATTAATTCTACTAATTGTGCTTTTCTGCATAGGCCACATACTCTTTAGGCCAAGCATTGTCAACTAACCAATTCGCATTCATGATCTCTAGTTTATTTTCCTTAGCATATTTCTCAGCATTATTATTTAAAGGCCTTGTGCTCCATAATTGAAACTTCGGAACAAAAACAAAATTTTTATCTTTGTATTTCTCACTAAGAGCCTATGTAAATCTCTCAGTCTAAGCTTTTAATCTTTAAAAAATGGATTAAATACCAATTGCACTGCTACCCCCATTTAATTTAGAATGGCCTAACTTAACTTATATGCCCACTACTTCATATTCGTGTTCTTTTAATTTTTTATGTTTATTAATAAGGATACCATCTGCGCCTAGGTCTGGTAATGGCTTAAAAATCTTATTTTGGCACTGTTCAATTGTAAATGCATAATCATCTTCACTTTTGTCATATAGCGTTAATTACTAATCAATAGTAAATATTTCATCTGTAAAATCCTTATCGTTTTGAAGTTGGGAAATTTTTTTGCTATAGCCCAAAAACAAGGCCTCTTCTAAAAACTCGGAATTTGTTCTCCCCTAATAGTTTTTCAAAGCTTCCTTTTAAAATTAATTAAGCTTTTCACGCTTTTATTGGCTAGGGAGGAATTATTTTAGTTGATCTAATTCTTCCTTCAATCTGTCTTGACATTTTAACGCTAAATATTCTATCACTTCATATAAAACCTTTTTTGATTTTTTTGAAATATTTTTATGCTTCTCAATAATTTCCTACAGTGATTAAGTCATATTGATTGATTGATTGATTGATTGATTGAAATATGTGAATAAAATAAAAGTGGGGATTTGCAAAAATTTTTAGTTAATGGATGCTTTAGCTCGTAAAAGTGAATTTAAAAAGAAATTTAGTTTTTTATAATTAAAATTTTCTTTAATTTGTTCGCATAATTTGGAATTTTTAATGCGCAATCACATTTTAATTTCACTTTTGCGAGCAATTTATTCATAATAATCAGTTTTAATATCATTAAAAATAAATTATTTCTTTTAGCTAATGAGTATTCTTTCTTCTTTTATTTAGTAGCTCTCTTCGAGTTACCATGGTTTGTTCACACATTTGCTTTCGGTTTTCTTTTTTCATAGTTTAATTCAATTCATTTCTCATTCTTATGCAACTTTCTCTTGGGTTTTCTAGTAGCACTACTGAAATTAATTTGACAGAGACAATTAAGAAACTAATTATTGAGAAGAGAGTTGTGAAAGGCGAGAATGATTGTATTAAAAAAGAGTTAGTTAGGCAAGACAAGTGAAAACTTTAATTCACTTGAAGAGGAAGTTTAATGAAGGTGGAAAGAAGAAGACTAAGTTTTTTATAAATAAGAAGCTCTTAAAACTATTCAAGACTGATTCCTAAGAAAATTAAATTAGCAAATGAAAAACATTGGTGGAATGAATAAGCTACTTTAAAATTAGTTAAAATAAGAAAGTTAGTTGGATATAACAATTGGAGTTTGATTAGCTTAATAATGATTTCTAATAGAGAAGAAAGGAGCAATTTAGAAATAAAGGATAAGTGGAAGAATTTGATAAAAAATATGATTGCCCAGAAAGAATATTTGAAGTGCATTTAAGCGGAGGAGGTGATGATTTAGAATAAGAAGAGAAGATTTGTTTGAGTTAATGAGTAAGAAAGATTAAATTTATTTTATTTGTGTTTTTTATGTGTGCATATCACAAAACTTTGATTTAAAAGCAAAGATATATGTGCATAATGAAAAAAATTGAGCATAAACAAGCCAAACAAATTAAAAAGTTTTGGCCTTACATTTTTCTGATATTTTAATTAAATAAGTAAGTTTAATGAGAGAAGAAAAAAATAGAACAAAATATATGCGTATGCGCGCTGGCTGTGAGCAAATTTATAAAGAAGCGCTTTAAAAATTAATTTTAAATGATTTTAAGTTCAATTATTAATCTTGCTAAGCTCAATAGAGCTTTTAACAAGTGCTATTACTGATTCTTTTTCACTTAAAGTCAATTATTCTATTTATTGAGTCAAATTTTGTGCTAAAACTTCAAATTTCCACTATTTTGATATTTTGTTTTTATTTGGGTCATTTGTCCATGCGTTCACGATCAACTCAAAATCTTGGTGTGTGTAATGTTTTGTGGTATAATACCATCTGAGTTATTAATTATTATTTGCTGAAATTTTGTTATTAGTATTTATTCTAAGAAGGCTGACTGTATCTTAAAAATCTAACCTTATTTATTAAATGTTTGTATTTTTATAATTTTATTGTAAAAGATTGAGGTCCTATACAGCAATTGGAATATTATCACAAAAAACTATCCACCCTGTATGCTACTCTCCATTATCAACGACTATTGTTCTATTAAATAGGCTTTGGGGTATTAGATGTTTTTCTCAACTCCATGCAATTGTGATTTTTTGCAAAATTCCTTCAGAAAACAAGATTTTAATTTGGTTAATTTTTTTGTTCCAAAAAATAAAAGCTTTGCACTTAAGCGAGTTTTTTCAACACAACAAAAGTTAAATTGGGATTAGAGCCTATAATTTATTTGCTTATTATTGTTCTTAAATGAAAAGATATTCAGCAAAATAAAAATTATTTGTTTAATATATCTTTCTTTGGTTTAAAATTATACAAGATAAGCAAAAGTAGATTTTTATAAAACTCAATTTATTGAAAGCAATCTTATGACTTTTCTTTTGAGTTTATAATAGATTTGTTTAAAATGTAAGGATTAAAAGGTTTGATTTAAAAAGAAATATGAATTGTTTATGCTTTCAAATATTTAAAGAATTCTGCTTATTAACAGCCAAATAGTTTCTTTATTTTTTCATTAAAAATAATTCTTTTTATTAGTTTTGATTTAAAAAATAGGTGGAACATAATCAAACGAGCAAAAGGGCAAAACTTTAACAGATAAACAAATTGAAGTATTTGAATAAGCTTTTTTATAAGAAATAACCTCATCGATGATTTAAAAAAACAGTTAACAACTAGTAAAGTTAGCTTGATGGTTATTAAAAAATAAGAAATATAACAATAGTTGTAGACGTTGGTGCAATATTAAGATATCACCTTTAGCTTATGTTCCTTTGTTTGTTTTTAGTTAATTTAGGAACAATTTTTGCTTACAGAACTTTTAGAAAAGTGAGATGATTAGCAATTTAAATTAAAATAAGAAATATTATTTATTTTGTAATACTTATTTATTTGCATATTCATTCATAAAAAACAATACTCTACTCCATTTTTTAAAAATTTATATTTCTTTTTTTTGTTTTGTAACCAAAGATTACGCTTTTGTAATTTTAAAGCCTAATGCAAATTCTTTAAGTATGTGCATGTATATAAAATAATCAAAATATTTGATATATTTAACATAATCTATCTATCTATTTAATTAATTGAAATTACAAAATCTAAAATATACACATACAGAGATATATGAAATTTATTATTAGTATTATTTTTATCAATTAATCAACAAATAATTTGCCTTAATGCATTATTGACTATTCTTTCCATCAAATTGTAGCAGAAATCATATGACTACTTGTCATTCTTTTATAATTCAATAGTAAAGTTAGTGCTAATGGTATTAATAACAAGAATTACATTAAAATTCAATACATCCTTTCTATTTAAATTTAAGATTCTTCTTGATCAAAACATGAAGAGTTTGATTATGATTATGATTCCTCTGTTTAAGATGATATTTCTATTTTTATTTAGCTTTTTCAATTTCTTTCATTAGTTTCTTCTTCCTTGAGACTCTATTTTCTTTTGGTTTAATTTAAAGTTTTGTATTAGAGTGCTAATTTAAGTACTTCCAATATCTATAAAATAGGCTTCGTTTTCAAAATCAGGATTAGAAAGTGTAGGTTTTCTGTTGTTTGTCAAGAAAATAACAGATTTACCACCTTCATAATTATATTGCAATATTTGTCTTCTTAATTGCAGTATCTTATATTGACATAACTATTTCCATAATTCCTAATTAAAGGGTTTTTTATATTTAATATCATCTAAAGAGTAATTAGGCTTTATCTTGATTTTGAATTGTTCATTAGTAAAATAGTTTTAACATAAAAAACTGATTTCTTTTAATATTATTATGATAAATAAATATAATTTACTAATAATAACTAATTTTATTTTCTAAAAATTAAAAATTTGAAGTGGGGTTGATTATTTATTTATTGTTTAGAATATAAAATTAAGGGGAAAGTTTTTGGGGAAATTTGTTTGTTTTTGGGAAAATATAAAATAAATAGAGAAAGTGAATAATTTGTTTATTTGTTTAAATATAAAATGATTGTAGAAAAATTAATAAAAAATAAATTAATTAAAAAATAAAGTAATTTTAATTGAAATGAATGAAAAATGTGATTATCTTTATTTTTCTAATGATATTTTTGAATTAGAATTGAATAAATAGATTAATTCAATAGGTTATTATTAGTTATTAATTAATATATATTGATTTATAATAAAAATCTATTATTTAATAAATAAATAGAGAAATGGAGTTGGGGTTGGGGTTGGG
>WBZL01005809.1_pt1 | contig 10081 bp, 5 predicted proteins | sample 5204291 | NCBI WGS metagenome assembly WBZL01 (sample SAMN12344345, study PRJNA552823) | activated sludge metagenome | biome: Activated sludge suspended growth; feature: Nitrification reactor; material: Wastewater; isolation source: activated sludge from nitrification reactor of wastewater treatment... | reverse complement strand
ACGCATTGATGTGCTCGGTAGTGGAGCGGCTGGTCAGGGCAATCAGTTTGCGATGGACCTGGGTTCGGCTCATGGCCATTGCCCGGGCCAGGGCTTCCACCGAGAATTCCGAATCGGCGTAGTTGGCTTCCAATACGGCCAGCATTTTTTGCATAAAACTGTTTTCGGGGATCAGATCAGCCTGATCGGGCTCATCTGCCTTTTGTTCCCGGTTGCCCGAAAAGTAGGCCTGCAGTTGTCGGCGGCGGGCGATGAGCTGTTCGATCCAAACCAATAATTCCTCTTCCCGGAACGGTTTGGCCAGGTAGGCGTCGGCGCCCCTGCGCAAGCCGGAAAGCCGGTCGGGCATCGATGCTTTTGCCGTCAGCAGGATGATGGGGATATGACTGGTACGCTCATCATGCTTCAAGGTTTCCACGACCTGAAAACCGTCTTTTTCCGGCATCATGACATCGCTGATGATGAGGTCAGGCACAATTTCCAGGGCTTTTTCGATGCCCGCTCTTCCGTTGTAAGCAAAGGTCAGCGCGTATTTTTCCCGGAGGCAGGATGCCAGATATTCCAGTACATCGGGGTTGTCTTCGATGAGCAGCAGTTGCGGAGGGGTTGGGGGGTTGCCGCCTTCGCTCTTCTGGAGCTGCGGCCTCCGGACGACGAAGTCGCCTATGGCTGACGGAGCCGGCGGTCGGGGGTTGATTTGGGGCCTTTGCGCTTTGGGCGTCACGGCCGCCTGAAGGTTAGTTATTGATTCGATTCCTTGCCCCACTGGTTCCCCTCTGTGTTCCTGAATAGGCAATGTCACGGTAAAGGTCGAACCAATCCCGGGTTTGCTGTCAACCAGGATCTCTCCGCCCATGGCGGTTACCAGTTCGCGGGTCAGGGCCAGGCCGATCCCGGTCCCTCCGGTGGTGGCCTTTTCCAGGTTATTGGCCTGATAGAAGCGGTCGAAAATAAAGGGCAGTTCTTCGGGCGGTATGCCGACGCCGTTGTCGATGAAGGCCAGTTTCAGCATGGGCGGATGCCGGTCGCTTTCGCGGCTTACTCTAAGGATGATCTTGCCGCCGGAAGGGGTGAATTTGATCGCATTGGACAGCAGGTTGTACACGATTTGCAAAAGCCGCTCCGGATCGTAATCCATATTGACCTCCGGCTCCCGGCTCTCTACGCGGACCATCAGGTTCCGGACATTGGACAGGGAATGCAGGCTTTCCGCAATGTAGCGCAGGTAGGGCAACACATCGCCCCACACGTAATTCATCCTGATCGCCCCGGACTCCATTTTGGACAAATCCAGCAGCTGGTTGATCAGGCGCAGGAGGTTTTCCCCGTTCCGGCTGATGAGATGAAGCGGACTATCCGGGCGGGGATCCTGCTGCTGCAATTTTTCAGCTACGCCGAGGATGACCGTTAACGGTGTCCTGAATTCGTGGGTGATATTGGTAAAAAATCGATTCTTGAAGTCGTCCAGCTCGCGGAGTCGCAGGGTTTCCTGGGTTTGCAGCCGTTGCCGGAGCTGATACCGGTAGAGCCTGAAGATGAAAACGGCCGCTCCCGTAACGTAAAGGAGACCGGCCCACCAGGACCGCCACCAGGGCGGCCGGATGGTGAATTGAATGACGGCCGGTTCCTGGCTCCAGGTCCCGTCGTTATTGCTGCCCATAACCTTGAAGGTATAGGTACCGGATTGCAGGTCGTTGAATTGAACCGAGTTCTTGTTTTTCAGCGGTGTCCAGTCCTGAATTTTACCATTGCCGAAAAACCGTTCGCGGATTAACTGGTACCGGTATTGATTCTGAGCGGGGTTGGAAAAATCCAGCGCTGAAAAATCGATCCCGATGAGGTTCTGGCGATAGGTGAGCGCTATGGGCATATCCCCGGGAATGGGGATTTTCTCGTTGTTGACGGTGAGCCCCACGATTTGGGTATGGGGTATAAACCTGTTGAACCCAAGGCTGTCCGGGTGGAAAACGGTGAGGCCGTTGACGCCGCCGAAAACCAGTCTGCCGTCCTTCATCTTCAGATAACTGCCCTGGTTGAATTCGTTGCTTTGGAGCCCGTCGGCAGCCGTAAAGTTCCTGGCCGAAAAATCCTCAACATTCAACCGGCAGAGGCCTTTGTTGGTGCTCAACCAGATTTGCCGGTCGTTGTCCGGAAGAATGCCGTACACCACATTGTCCGGGAGCCCCTGTTCGGTTTTAAAATGCCTGAACTGACCGGTTTGCTTATCCATCCGGTTCAACCCGCCTCCTTTGGTCCCTATCCATAGGAAGCGATCGGGGGCTGCGGGGTCGTCGGCCGCGCAGAGTATGTCGTTGCTTGAAATGGATTCCCGGTCGGCGGGATTGTTCTTAAAATATGCATACCGGAAACCGCCGTTTTCAGGGACCGCTTTGATCAACCCTTTGAAAGCAAAGATCCAGACCGTGCCCTGCGCATCTTCATACAAGCTGTGGTGATAAATAAAAAAATGGGGATAGGTCTCAGGGTGGCCGAAAGGAAGTAATCTGCCTTCCTCTGTTTTGGGGTCGAATTCCGCCAATCCTTTTTCCGTTACCGAGATCAGTTTCCCGTTTTTGCCGGCCAGGAGTCCTAGGCCTTCCCAGTCAAACGTCCTTGCAACCCCCGTCCGGGCATCTACCCTGAACAGTTTGCCGAACTGGTTATTCCCCCAGCAATTCCCATCCCGGTCAAAGACCATTTGCGAGTTGGTGGCCAGAACCTCCAATCCCGCCAGCCAGGTATTGGGTTCGACCTGCCCTATCCGGCCTGTCGGATACATATGCGACGGAAAGGCCGCCGGCAGCAGGTTCCCCTCAGCATCTTCCACCCAACCGCGCTGTGAATTATTGGGGTAGTAGCTGACAAATTTGGGCTTCGAGGGGTTGATTTTCACGGCCCCGAAGCCGCTGGTTCCCAGCCAGGCGATCCCGGACCGGTCAAAATTAAAGGCTGAAAAATAAAAACCCGGCGCCTGGGCGAACGATTCCCGGCTGGTCCATCTGAATTCCGGTTCGCCGCCGGCCGCCAGTGTTTCCGGTCGCCATTTTTCCAGCGCGGCAGAATACAATATCCACAAATAGCCGTCCGCATCGAATTTGCTGAGCTTGGAAAATTCGCGGGTAAACGGAATTTTCCGGCAAGCTCCGGGGTCTCCTTTCCAAACCCAGATGCCGTCTTCGAAGCCGGCTTTTTTCATTTTTTCAAAATCAAAGAACGTTGAATACAGATGGAACAGGGTCTTGCTCATCGATTTCAGCCACACTTCGCCCGAATTTGACTCCCCAAATATCCGGACCGGGATGCCCTCCAAAGCGATCAGTTCTAACCGGAGATGGTCGGTATCCAGCCTGAAAAACCCCTGGAACGTACCGACCAGCAAGGCGTTGTTGCGCTTGTTGTAAAGGGCGGACAGGAAACACAGGCGGTTTCCCCGGTATAGCGCGGAATTTCCCAATTCACTGACAAAGGGGTGCAATATGCCGTCGCCGGCGGTCAGGGCGGATTCGAAAGCGCCTGGCGGAACCTCTATCCGAAGGAGGTTCCCCAGATCGGTGACCCAAAGGACCCCGTCGGGCGTTTCGGTAAAAGTTACTTCCGAGCCGTCAAAATCGGGCAATAAATCCTTGTCGATATGGAAAAATCGCCCTGACCCGGGCATGAAAACATCTATTCCGCCGGGATAGCTCAGCCACAACCTGCCGAGGCTGTCTTCATAGACCTGCCAGATCTCATTGCTGGCTATCGAAAAAGGATCGAAGGGGTCATGCGTGAAAATCTCGAACCGGTAGCCGTCGTATCGGTTCAACCCGTCTTTTGTAGCCAGCCACATGAAACCGTCCCGTCCCTGCAAGACATCAAACACCATGCCCTGCGACAGTCCTTCATTGACTGAAAGCAACACAGTATTATCCGGCGCCTGCCCCCACAGGCGGGTGGTGAAAATTATGAACAAAAGGGCTCTCAAGCGCATTTTTCCCTTTTTGCAAACATTGCCCAAAATTAGCACTTCTCACTGAAAAACAGATAATAACAAACCGAAAAAACATTAAATTCACTTCATTGCACGGACGGTTTCGCCGGCATTTATCCAATCCGTTGGTCTTCAATTATCTGCACCCGGCCAGAAACCGGTTATGCCGAATTTTCACCCCAATTCATCGAAGAAATCCCTCATTCCCCCGAAATAATCGTATATTAGGACCCTAAAATCAAAAAAACCATGGGATTTGTAAATGATATGAAGAAATTGCTTTTCGGCGCCAAAGCGGTCACCAAATCCGCTGCCGACAAAGCGGTCGATGCCGGCAAGGAAGCCGGTGAAGAATTCATCGAAAAATCTTCCGAACTCTACCATAAGGCCAAGGATAAAGCCGGAGAATACGCCGATACCGCCAAGGAAAAAGCCTCCGATCTCTGGGAAAAGACCAGGGACAAGGCCGAAGACCTCGGCGAAAAGATCCGGGATGTGAGCAGCGATGTATGGGAAAAGGCCAAGGAAAAAACGTCCGACCTTTGGGATGACAGCGCCATCGCCCGTGAAACCATCAACGACGCGGCCATGGATGAAGGCGAACAACTCTACGGCGCTGCCGAAAAAGCCAGCGATACCGTCAAGGATGCCGCCGATACCCTGGGCGAGAAAACCCTGAACCAGGCCGAAAAAGTCAGCGGCAAGGTCATGGAGGTGGCTGAGGACCTCGGCGAAAAGATCTTTGACGCTTCCGAAAAAGTTGGCGGTAAGGTCATGGATGTAGCCGAAAACCTGGGCGGCAAACTGATGGACGTCGGTGAGGACGTCTGGGACAAAGCCAAGGACCTCGGCAGCAAGGTCAAAGACAAAGCCAACGACCTGATGGGAAAAGTAGAACACGCCGCTGAAATGGAAGCCAAAAAACAAGATACGACCCTGGACGACACCATCAAGCGCGCCGAAAAACTGGGCGAAGACATCGAAAAGCGTGCCCGCGAAACCGAAAGCCGTTTCAAGGGTGAATCCGCCTCCCCCTCAACCGACGACAGTTTCCTGAACAAGCATGAAAGCTTCTTTGACCGCGCGGCCCGCTACGCGGAAGGGGATTACGCCATGAAAGGCGCCAAAAATACCCCGCCGCCGCCCGCCGACGAGGAAGAATCCACCCTGGAGCTCAAGCCCATCGAGGATTTCAAGCCGAAACCCAAGAAGGAAGGCAACGTGCCCGGCTTTGAAGACCATGACGGCGACGGCAACGAGATCATCGACGACGCGATTATCGACGATGATGACGATAATCCGGATGACAAGGTGTAATGCCCGTTTTCGGAAGCCCAAATTCTAGCAACAAATGGTTCATCCTCAATCCGAATGGCAACGGGTTCGCTCCGAATCCGGCCCCGACCTCAAATTGTTCAAAGCCCGGTTCGACTGGATGCGCAACCCCCGCAACGGATTGGAAGAAAGGATGATCGTCCTGGAAGGGGCTGATTCGGTCAATGTGGTCGCCCTGACCGCAGATGGCGGCATGTTGTTTGTCCGGCAGTACCGGTTCGGCATCGGCAATTATACCCTTGAACTGCCCGGCGGCATCGTAGACAAGGGAGAGGCCCCGGGTGAGGCCGCCAGGCGGGAATTGGTCGAGGAAACGGGATATTCAGGCGCCGACTGGATGTCCCTTGGAAAGGTCCCCTCCAATCCGGTATTCATGGATTGTTACATCCACCACTGGGTAGCCCGGAATGTGCAGTTGACCCAGAACCAGGTGCTCGACGACGGCGAAGAGGTGGAAATCGTGCACCTCGAACCGGATGACGCCCTGGGCATGCTGCTCAACGGCGAATTCAGCCATCCGCATACCGTGAACGCCCTGCTGCTGTTCTTTGCAGACAGGTTGCGCCGCCGCTAACGGAATTCCTGAAAATTAGTCGCAATGCTGAGTTGGGTGGCTCCGCCCGCCAGGTGGTAATTGGTCCGGCCGAAATCGATCCGGAAGCGGTTGACCTTGATGCCGGCGCCGAATGTGAACCCGGCCAGGCTCCGGAGATTTTCGATGGAGAGTTCTTTCCGCATCAGGTGATTGTATCCAAATCGCAGCCTGAAATTCTCCCGTTTCCCCAGCAGGAACTCGCCGCTGAAAATGAAATGCCGGAAGAAGTTGTCGAAAAATTTCGCGGTCGGGCTTTGTTCAGTTTGCACGTCGCCGAAGAAGATGGTCTCATCCTCGGCGGAAGGATCGTCATACCGGATGCTCCACTGGTCGAAATGGTGGTAAATAATGGAAAAGCGAAAGGGCAGGTGTTCCAGTTTTTTGGACAATCCCAGTTGCATTTCAAACGGCACGGGTTCGAAATTGTCTTCCCGGTAAGCGGTCAGTTGCCCCCCGATATGGTGCATGACCAGGGAAAAGGTCAGGTTTTTGGCCGTGTCCCGGTACGTAAAGGCCAGGTCGGCCAGCAGTCCCATCGAGTTATAGCTTTCCAGCCTGGAGGTGACCCACTTGAGGTTGGCTCCGACGGTGAGCCGGTCATACGCCTGGAACCCCGCCCCCAGGAGCACTGCATAATCGGCTGCCTTGAAGATCCCCTGGTTGGCCCCGAACTCATCCGTCAGGTCGAAGGTGCCGTAATTGGCAAACTGGATGCCCCCGTGGAAGGTGGTCCGCCATTTCTCCATGGCGTGGGCGTAGGAGGCGTATCCGGAGCCGACCCCGTCGACGAGGAAATTGTAGTTGAATCCGATCTGCTGATGCATGGACGGGTTGAGCAACGCGGGGTTGGCGTAGGCCAGATTGGCGTCGTCGTCCTGAACGGAGATCAGGCTGCCGCCCAGGGCTGTGATGCGCGCCGAAACGGGCAGATCCAGGAAGGCGTATACCTTGCGGCCGCCGAGCTGGGCATTGAGCAGGCTTGCAGCCGACAGGGAGAGTGCTAGGAGGATGGGTAGTTTTTTTGGCATGCGGTTGGTTTGAGTCGGAGTGCAGTCCGGTGCGGTCAGAGGCCTTGGACTGAAGTCCAAGGTTAGTCAGCTTTCCAGATGGTGCGGCAAACGCCGTGCTGGCAGTTCATGGTTTTGACCAGCTCGCCGTTTTCGTTGAACATTTTGAGCAGACCGTGTTCGTTGTCGCCGTTCATGTAAAAGCCTTCGGTCTTGACATTGCCGTTGACATAATATTCCTTGAAGGGCCCGTTTTCCTCGTTATCCTGGAAATTGACCACTTCCATGAGCTCGCCTGTTTCGTAGTATTTGTGGACTTCGCCCTCCATCACGTTGTTGACGTAGTTGGCTTCCAGTTCGAGCTTTCCGTTTTCGTAGTAAACCCGGTAAGGGCCCTCGAACCGGCCTTTCTTATAGGTTTCCACGACGTTGGTATCCCCGGTTGCCTCGTAAAAGATGACGCGGTTGCCGTCCAGTGTGTCGTTTCGGTACCGGGCGGTTTCCATAAGCTGGCCGTTCGGGTTGAACTTGGAAAAAATGCCGTGCCGCGCAAAATCGGATTTGCGCCTGGAATACCTTTCCAGGTTGCCGTAATTATCCTCCCGTTCTACGATTTCGGTTTGGGCCCCGCCCGCATCGTCTGCTGCCTCCTCCGCATCGGCTTCTTTTGGGCCGGCTCCGCTGCTACAGGCTGTCAGGCCGATCGTTGAAAGGAATAAAAGGGTCAGATAGAATGTAATCCGGTTCATGTTAAAAAGCTTTCAAAGAAGAAACGCAAAATCATGCGATTCGGTACATCCTCAACGCGGAATTGAAGAAGAAACCTCTTTGGAGACCTTTTCACGACCGATGCTTTCGTAGTAAAAACCCGATTCCCGAAGGCGATCCAGGTCGTACAGGTTGCGTCCGTCGAAGATGACCGGCTGGTTCATCAGCTCTTTCATCACCTGGAAACTGGGCGTCCGGAATACGCTCCATTCGGTGACGATGGCCAGGGCGTCGGCCCCGATCAGGGCTTCGTACTGGTCGCCGACCAACTGGATGCGGTCCTTATAAATAGCGCTGACATTGGCCATGGCTTCCGGGTCGAACGCCTTGACGACGGCGCCTGCCTCCAGCAATTTGTCGATGATGTACAAAGCCGGGGCTTCCCGGATATCATCCGTATTGGGTTTGAAGGCCAGGCCCCAGACGGAGATGGTCTTGCCGGCCAGGTCGCCGTCAAAAAAGCGGCTGATCTTTTCAGCCAGGACGACGCGCTGAACGTTGTTGACCTCCAGCACGGCGTTGAGGATCTGAAACGGGTAGTCATGGTCGCGGGCGGTTTTGGCCAGCGCCTGGACGTCCTTTGGGAAACAACTCCCGCCGAAGCCCACCCCCGGGAAGAGGAACCGCTTGCCGATGCGGGTATCCGCGCCGATCCCCAGGCGGACATGGTCCACGTTGGCCCCTACCCTTTCGCAGAGGTTGGCGATCTCGTTCATAAAGGTGATGCGGGTAGCCAGGTAGGCGTTGCCCGCGTATTTGGTCATTTCGGCCGACCGTTCATCCATGAACAGGATGGGGTTACCTTGCCGGACGAAAGGATCGTACAGCTCCTGCATGATCTTTTTGGCCCGGTCCGATTTGGTGCCGACCACCACGCGGTCGGGCTTGAGGAAGTCGTCCACCGCCACGCCTTCCCGCAGGAATTCCGGGTTGGAAACGACGTCGAACAGGTCATGACTGAGGTTCCTGACCAGGATGGCCTCCACCTTTTCCGCTGTCCCTACCGGCACCGTACTTTTGTCCACGATGACCTTGTAATCCTCGATCAGGTGGGACAGGTGTTCGGCTACCTGAAGCACGTAGGAAAGGTCGGCCGAGCCGTCGGCGCCGGGCGGGGTGGGTAAGGCCAGGAAGATGACCCTGGCTTTGGCCACTGCCTCGGCCAGGTCGGTGGTAAAGTGGAGCCTGCCCTGGCGGGTATTCCGTTCGAACAAGGTGTCCAGGCCCGGCTCGTAAATGGTGATCTCGCCATTCTTCAGGCGATTGACCTTGTTGACATCGATATCCACGCAAATGACATGGTTGCCCGTTTCAGCAAAACAGGTGCCCGTCACCAATCCGACATATCCGGTACCGACTACAGCTATATCCATATATTTGTTTTTAAAGCGCCGCAAAGTTAGTCAGAAATAAAAGAACAACCCCACTTTAGTGCGGGTTCAATCCGATCAGGTCCGACAAATCCGGTCGAATCCGGATTTCCATACAGCTTTGCGTACCTTTGGGACGTTAGTCATTCAGGACCCGGTTTTACATGAGAAAATGGCACCGTGACATATTTTACTCTTTCCCGCTCCAACTGGTTGTGTTGCATTTGCGCAACCACCTGTTCCTGTTGGGCATATGGTTGTTTCTGGCGGCCATGATCTCCGGCCACCTGGGCCAACGCCTGGGCTTGCCGTATCTCTTTCTTGATCCCGAATACCTGGACAAGGTCAATTTCTACAGTTTCTATTTTCTGGGGTTGGCATACGGCAGTTTCTTCATGAGCTGGAACCTCACGACCTACCTGCTGACGGCGCATTATTTCCCGTTTCTGGCATCCTTGTCCCGGCCGTTCACCAAATTCTGCATCAACAATGCGGTGATCCCCCTGGTCTTTTTCCTGTTCTACCTGATCACGATGATCCGTTTTCAGGCGCATTTTGAGCATTTGCCGGCTTCGGTGATCCTGCTGAATGTACTTGGGCTGATCTGCGGCGCCATGACGATCATTCTGCTGTATTCCTTCTATTTCCATTTCACCAACAAGGATATCTCCCATTACCACAAGAAGAAAAGGCCCGTTTTGCCGCCCAACCTGGATCCGGCGATCGCCCCGGGCAGCCGGAAAGTGGACCTGGACTATATCAAACAGGACCGCAACCGTTGGAGAGTGGCCACGTACCTGACCGAAGCCTGCCGCCCGCGCATCGTCAGGAGCGTAGCCCACTATGACAGCAAGCTGCTGATGAATATTTTCCGGCAGAACCACCTGAATGCCCTGCTGATGCAACTGATCACCATGATCCTGCTGTTGTCGCTGGGGTATCTGATCGACTACAAGCCTTTTCTGATACCGGCCGGCGCCAGTGTTTTCATTATGCTGAGCGTGTTTGTAGCCGTAGCCGGCGCCATCGCGTACTG
>WBZL01005808.1_pt1 | contig 10082 bp, 11 predicted proteins | sample 5204291 | NCBI WGS metagenome assembly WBZL01 (sample SAMN12344345, study PRJNA552823) | activated sludge metagenome | biome: Activated sludge suspended growth; feature: Nitrification reactor; material: Wastewater; isolation source: activated sludge from nitrification reactor of wastewater... | reverse complement strand
ATCTGTCACCTACGTGTGTTGCTGGTGACACATGCACGACACGGTCACGAATGGTCACAATATCACTCAGTATTGCTTGGCGTCGATGGGGCTCGATCGTGGACGGGAGACGGAAGTAGCTGAGCCACCGTCGAGGCGACGTGTCCAAACCCTCATTGCGGTACGTGGAGACTGGTGCTGGGTGTGTGAGCTCTACCGCGGTTCGCAACTCTCCGTCGGTGTCGAGCGAGGTGGATGCCCACGAAGGTTGCCAACCATCTCGACGCCATCGTCGGACCCGAGAAATGTCCGTTGTCCATTCTGCGGGAACCATCAGGAGTTCGTCGTCGCGCATGAGGGTGGAGATGTCTGCCAGGACCCTCGTGGTGTTGCTGGCGGCGTAGGCGCCGAGGAGCCCATCCACTACTCTGATGGCCTCGGCGGCGGAGCGCGGCCTACCATGCCGCTGTCCGTTGCCGTTGTAGATGCGGATCGGCCCGACGCCCTCGAGGGGGGCCACCACGAACGCCACGATCGGACCTCGCCGGTCATCGGGGTGAACCCGCACACATCCGAGTTCGACGAGGCCGTGCTCCACCTCTGCGGAGTGGCATCTGATGGACCTGAGTTCGCCGTCGGAGCATCGGAAGCTGAGCAAGGGGACGTCTTCGTGGTTGCGCAGCTTCGAGCCGACACATGAGTCGAGCGGGATCAGCTCTGCTGGTGATCGGCCGTTTACGGTTACGAGACTGCCCAAGAAATCGAGATGGCCGCCGATCTCCATCGTCGCTGAGATACGCCTGCGGCCATCGGCCAGGGTTTCGGTACGAAGGACGGTCCCGTCCTCACGGACCTCCTCGGTTACGCGTACGCAGTCGTCCTTGCCGACCCCCGGTATCTGAGTCTCCTCGACGACTCCACCACTAGCCGAGATGGGAACCTCGCTTGGCGACATTGAACCGTCTGCATCGACTCGGAGATCGGAGATGTCGACGCCGGTCAGTGCATCGGAGCGACAGAGCTGCTCGGCCACCTCCCTGACGGTTTGACTCGACCACTCATGGTGAAGGCCGGTAGCGGCGGCTAGGTCGTTGGCGAGCTCGGCCAGGGTCACGGTCCCGTCGAAGAAGCGAGCCACGACGGCTGCAGCCGACGTCAGGTGCGTGAAGCCGCCCGGCGCCCAGACGATGAGATCGTCGCCCATCGGGTAAGTCGCCACGTCCGTCGCCCAGCGTGGCGCGGATGCCCAGAACGGCGATCGAGGCTGATCGGCACGCACCGGCAATCGGACCCCTCCCCAAGCAGGTGTGCTCGCCCCACAGGCTGCGAGCTGATGGACGGCTGTTGCTCGCCAGCCGATTGCCCAACGCAGAAGGCTCGACATGTTCCTACTTGTCGGACTTCGACTGGGTGTTGTATTCCGAGCGGGCATTATATCTGCAGATCGAATGGGTTTGTCAGCTGACGGTTGGCGCTCATCGGTCCCGGGTGGCCACTCGGTCAGTGAACCATCCCCGACGCCGGTTGTCCCGCTGGTCGGGCGGTTGTCCCGCTTGCGGGCCGATGGTTCACTCGACCGGTGGTCGAACGCTGGCACCTGGTCCTCGCAGCGGCAGCGCTCGGCGTCGGTGTCGCCATCGCGATCGTCGACCGGTGGGGGCCACGGTTCGTGTCGAGTCGGACGGTCGGCCTCGCGGGGTTGGCCGGGGCGATCCTCGGAGGGTGGGGGAACGCTCGTTGGGTCCTTTGGCTCATCCCCGCGGCCGTCGTCGTGGTGCCAGGTGACTGCAGGGAACCCGCCCATCCGCTCGATCGATGGGTGGTGCTGCTCACGGTCGTGAGCCTTGTCGGTGTGTGGTCGGCGGTGCCCGACACCGAAGCGCCGCTCGCCGCAGGATGCGCCCTGGCGCCGATCGCTCTGATGTGGGCGGTGCGTGGTGTCACGGTCGGTCCCGTCGGCACCGTCGCGCTCGTCGTCGCGGTCACCGGTCCGGTCTGGGTCGGCTCCGCTGGGTGGGGCTCGGCGCTCGCGACCGTCGTCGCGGTCGGGATGGTCGCGGTCGCGCCCGTGGTCGCAGGCTTCGGTCCCGACCGCCTGACCGGGACCGGACGTCGGGCCGTCATCGGCGTCCACCTCGCCGTGGCGCTGCTCGTACCACGGTTGCTGATGCGTCGATCCGTTGCGGTTGCCACCGTCGGAGCGGTGGCAGTGGTGGCGGTCGAGCTCGTCGTGGCCCTGCTCGCCCGATCGGGCGGAGCGGACCCGGATCGCTTGGTGGCGTGAACAGAACGGTAGGCTGGTGGCTCGTCGCAGAACGTCTCGGGGAACCTCATGACGACCCTCAACCTCTACCCGGTGAAGACCAGGACCGACTCCGGGCTGGTGCGCAACCTTCGCCTGCATGCCGACGACTCCGGCACCGTCGTGTGGCAGATGGACCGAGGGTCCGGTGAGGTCACAGAGCTCATCCGCACCGATTCGGGGCCCGAGCGGGTGGGTGCGACGCAGAACTGGCGGGTCGGCGACCTGGTCTTCGAACCGCAACGCGGCTGCGGGTGCAACCACCCGATGTACACGTGGGTCCCACCAGAGAGCTGAACCGACGAGCGGGACACAGGGACACGGATGAGGGAACGGGCGACGGCTCTCGACTACGCGCTGGGCGCGGCCGCGACCGCGCGGCTGGCCAGGCTCGTCACCCGTGACTCCATCTTCGACACACCACGGCTGCGTTACGTGCAGGCCATGGACCGCTCCGGTCACACCAAGCTCGCCGAGCTGGCGGTGTGCCCGTGGTGCATCTCGGCCTGGATCGGTGGCGCCGTCGCCGTCGCGGCGGCGGCGAGGGTGCCCGGCTACCGGTTGGTGACCTCGGCGTTGGCGTTCTCGCTCGCGGCGGGCGTCGTCAACGAGCTCGGTTCCGAAGCGGACGAGGACTGACCGGCGTGGGCAAGGAGACCGACGACCTGGAGATCCGGCGGGCGACCGACGACGACCGGCCTGCGGTCATCGAGCTGTGTCGGGCGTCGCTGGGTTGGAAGGCCGGGGATCCGAACGAGGCGTTCTTCGCGTGGAAGCACGACGAGAACCCGTTCGGCCCATCCCCCGCGTGGGTCGCGGTCACGCCCGACGGCACGCTCGCCGGTCTGCGGGTGTTCCTGCGCTGGCGGTTCCGTCGCCCCGACGGTTCCACCTTCGACGCGGTCCGCGCCGTGGACACCGCGACGCATCCCGACTGGCAGGGCCGAGGGATCTTCACCCGCCTCACGCTTGGCGCACTGCCGGACCTGATCGACGACGGCGTCGGCAATGTGTTCAACACGCCGAACGACAAGAGTCGACCCGGCTACCTGAAGATGGGATGGACCCAGCTCGGCCGGGCACCCGTCGCGGTGCGGCTGCGGTCACTGCTTGTGGCGCGCCGGTTGACGTCCGCTCAGACCGGCGCCGAGAAGTGGAGCGAGAAGACCGACGTCGGCGTCGACGCCGCCGAGGTGTTCGGTGACCTCGACCGCACCGCCGAGATGCTGTCGCGTGTGGATCCCTCCGCTCGTATCGAGACGGACCGCACCGCCGAGTTCCTCCGCTGGCGCTACTCGTTCGCACCGCTGCGCTACCGGGTGGTGCCGCTCGGCGACGGCATCACCGATGGTGTCGTCGTGTTCCGCGTCCGTCGACGTGGCGACGCGCTCGAGGCGACGATCTGCGACGTGATCGCACCGGCGGGTCGTCCGGCCCGATCCGTCCGCTCGGCGATCGGGTGGATCCTGCGGCGCAGCGGCGCCGACTTCGCTCTCGTCGCAGCGGACCGGGCGATCACCACCGCGGGCGCGGTGCCGGTCGAACGGCTCGGTCCGATCCTCACGTGGCGGACCCTCGCGTCGGACTACGTCCCGACCGTGGAGGACCTTGCGCTCGTTCTTGGCGACGTCGAGCTGTTCTGACACGTCAAGCCGCAACATCACACGGCTGGACTTCCAGAACCGGCCATCATCGCGTCCATCTCCAGTGCGGTGACCAGCGGCTCACGTGCAGGCACGTTGGACGGTCTACGTCTCGCCATCGGCAATCGGGCTATCCCGTGTCCCGTCGCGTCCGTCAGAGCCTGAGCGGCCGTCGACGAGCACGCCGTGGTTTAGCAGTTCGTCGACCGCGGACTGGGCGGAGACCCGGTCCGACAGTCCTGCCTCCAGGAGCACCTCGACGAGCTCGGATCGGGGGGTCGGGCGTTGACAGACGCTGACGATCCGTTCGTGGAGATCGCCGATGAGGCGGGGTCGACGATCATCGACGGCCATCACGCACCCCGATGCCATCGGCCGGACGTGGACGTCGGGTGACACCACCAGGTGGACCTCGCTCACATCGACGACGGTACCCGGGGTCTGACGCTGTTGGCCCCATGACTCGCGGTGGATGCCGAGCACCTCGTTAGGCTCGACACCCGTGGCGGACACCTTGCGGCTGCGGCTGCCCAACACCGAGGCGGTCTTCTCCGGTGACCTCCCGGCGTCGTTCGTCGAGGTGTTCACCGACCTGACCGACGAACGGCTGCATCTGGACCCGCTCGCGTCGACGGTCGGGATCGACGTGCGACGGACCGACGACGGCTGGCAGCTCCGGGGTGGGGGAGCTGATTTCGGTGAGTTCGGCGCCGGGCCCGCAGAGGAGGACCTGATCGACGTGGTCGTCGGGCGCTGCAACCGGCGGGCGTTCCACCTCGATCCAGCGCGCCTGCATCTGCATGCGGCGACCGTCGAGCTCGATGGCGTCGGCATCCTGCTCGCCGGGCCGTCGGGCAGCGGCAAGTCCACCGTGACCCTCGAGCTGCTCCGTCGCGGCGCCGCCTACCTGGGCGAAGAGTCCCTGACGGTCATGCCGGGCACCCGCACCGTGTTCGCCTACCCGAAACCGCTCACGCTCAAGGCCGGTTCCCTTGAATGGGCGCAGCGGTGGAAGGACCATCCGGCTTCCGCTCTGACCCCTGCTGCCAACGGTCGTGCCCATCTCCGCGGGGGTGCCGTGTCACGTGTCGAGCCATTCACGAACATCGGTGTCGTCGTCTCGGTCCGTCACACACCCGACGCTGCCCCGTCGTTGCGGGCCGTCGACCCGGCCGCCGCCGCGATCGCGCTCCTCTCGGACACGCTCGACGGTGTTCGCATGGGGCCCGGGTCGCTCGAGGTGCTCGCCCCGGTCGTCGCCGGCGCGTCGTGTTGGGAGCTCGACTTCCGTGACGCGGAGGATGCGGCGGGGCTGATCGCGGACCTGCGACCGCCGTTGCGGCGACAGATCGTCGTGCCCTACCGGACTCCGACGGGTCGCCCGGACGCCGACCGTGACAGCAGCGCCGGGACCACGGCGGACGGCTCCGACGATCCGCTGGTCTCGTCCGACACGACCACCCGCGTGGTGCGCTTCGACCGCTCCGCCGTCCTGCACGACGGCCCCACCCGGGCGCTGCTGCACATCGACGACGCACAGGTTGCGTCGCTCGGGCGGCCGTTCGACCGCCGGCAGGGCGAGCGGGTCTGGGCGTCGGTCACCGAGCACCTCGATGCGGTGCCCCGTCTGACGGCGGAGCGGTCTCCGAGGGACCCGTTGGGGTTCGGTCTGCCGGGTCGACCCATCGATGCCACAGACGCGCCGCCGCTCGCCGAACGGCATGTGCAGCGGGCGGCGGAGGGTCGTTGCACCGGGGTGCTGGCAGACCAGGTGGCGCGTGGCCGCCCGTGCGATCCGGGCCTTCGTGACGCGGTGTTCGCGGCGCATGCGTCGGGTCAGTCGACGTGCCTGCTGCTCGAACGGGAGCTGGGTCGGGTCGTCGACCTGCTCGACGGTGCCGGCGTGGAACCGGTCGTGATGAAGGGGCCGGTGAGTGCGTACGACGGTCCGCTGCCGGAGCACTTCCGTGACTTCGGGGACCTCGACCTGCTGATCCCCGAGGCGCACATGGACGCAGCGGTGACGGCGTTGGGTGCCGCGGGATTCGAGCGGCTGTTCCCGCAGGTCAGCGTCGACTTCGACCGTCGCTTCGCGAAGAGCGTGACGTTCGCGGCACCGTTCAGTGGTGACTGGGAAGGCACAACGGCCCCGACGTTCGAAGTGGACCTGCACCGGACACTCGCTCCCGGACCGTTCGGGGCACGTGTCCCGCTCGAGGACCTGCACCGCGGTGCGATTCCGGTGCGGATCGAGCGCCGCTGGTACCGGGCGTTGCATCCCACCCATCGGTTCGTGCACCAGTGCCTGCACGCGGTTCTGGGGTCGCCGGTGCCCAGGCTGCACAGCTTGCGGGACCTCGTCCTCTCAGCGCCCCGCACCCCGGACGAGGTGACACACACCGTCGAGGTCGCACGGGCGTGGCGGGTGGCCGCTGTGGTCGACGCAGCCGTCAGGATGGGCGAAGCCAGGTTCCCCGGGGCGTTCCTCGTCGACCTCGTCGATGCAGTGCAGGCCGAACGTGTGCCGGCCAGGGACCGGCTGCTGATCGCGTCGTACAACCGGGGCAGTTCCTCCTATGCGCTCCCCGCGGTCCTGACCGTTCCCGAGTTGCCCTCCTGGCGAGACCGGTGGGACTTCCTGATTGCTCACGTCGCACACCGGGTGCGGTCGCGAGCAGCAGCCCCAGGGTCACGGATCTCCTGACTTCACCGGCCGCGCAGGCACACCGACCACGGTGGCGCCCGCTGCGACGTCGGCCAGGACCACCGCGCCCGCACCAACTCGGGCTCCAGGACCCACCGAGCATCCACGTGTCACGATCGTGCCGGTACCCAGGAACACGTTGTCGCCGATCTCGCAGTCGCCGTTGACGAACACTCCGGGGCTGAACTGCACGAACGAGCCGACTGTCGAGTCGTGCTGCACCGCGCACCCCACGTTCAGGTGGGTGTGGTCGCCGATCGTCACGTTGGTCGTGATCGTGCACCGGTCGTAGAGCACCACCCCGTCACCCAGGCGTACGTCCGGGCCGACGATCGCCCCGGGGTGCCGGATCGTGGCCGAGCGGCATCCGGCACCGTCCAGCCGGTCTCGCAGGCGACGGCGGCCGGTCGAGGTTCCCACGCCGATGGCGTATCGAGCGGGGTGCGCGGCCAGCCAGTCGGTGCCGCCCAGCAACGGGACCCCGAGTCGCTCCAGGCGGTCGAGTCGGACCTCGCCGTCATCGACGAACCCGACGACGTCCCATCCGGACGCGGTGGCGGCGTCGAACAGCTCGCGTCCGTGGCCGCCGGCGCCGACGATGACGATCGGTTCAGGCACCGCTGCTCGTACCATCGACAGGCTCGGTCTCATGGGGGAGAGCGGAGTCGGACCCGGCCACGGTGGGCCGGTCGGGCTCGACGGTCGCCAGCGGGTCGTCGCCGGGGTGGCCCTCGATGCCGTCGCCGGTGAGGATTGTCGTGACGGTGCGCACGAGCAGGCTCAGGTCGGTGGCCACGCTCTGCTTCTCGACGTAGGTGACATCGAGCTCGATGCGCTGTGCCCACGGTAGAGAATTGCGTCCAGAGACCTGGGCCAGACCGGTCAGCCCCGGTCGCACCGCCAGGCGGCGTCGCTGGTGGTCGTCGTAGCGTTCGACCTGGTACGCGAGCGTGGGACGGGGACCCACGATGCTCATCTCACCGGTCGCCACGTTGAGGAGCTGCGGGAGCTCATCGAGCGACAGACGCCGTAGCACCGCACCGACGGCGGTGATCCGGGACGCGTCGGGGAAGATCGGGTTGTCGCCGGCGACCATGGTCCGGAACTTCCACACCCGGAACGGGCGGCCGTCCATGCCGACGCGCTCCTGACGGAAGAACACCCCTCCACGCGAGCTCAGACCCACAGCGAGCGCGCATACGACGCCGACCGACGCAGCGGGCATCGCGACCAGCAACAGCACCGTCAGGTCGAACAGTCGCTTGCCGCGGTACGGCCCGTCGTTGCGCACGCCGTCAGCGTATCGACGGGGGCGAGGTTGAGCGGCTGGCGTCAATGGGTTCCCGGCGGACGACTGGCGGGTCACGGGGCAAGAAGGTAGAGACATCGACATGGACCGATCGTCGGCATTGGATGCCGCCGGGTGCACGTGCTGGCAGCGCGCCGCTCGGTGGGTGTACCGGCTGGTGCCCGGCCAGGTGATGCTGGCCGCCCCGGGCGGGGAGGAGCGGGCGATCCAGGGCCTCGCCGTCGTCGTGTGGGTGGTGCTCGATCTGCCCGCCACCTCGGGCCAGATCGCAGATCGGATTGCCGAGCTGTGGCCCGATTGCGTCATCGACGAAGCCGCCATCGACGATGCCCTGGAGGTGCTCCAGGCCCACGGTGTTGTCGAGCCAATCGGCGCGTCGATGGTGTAGCGATCGTGGGGCGGGCGGGTGATCTGTGAGGATGGTGACTGCGTGAACCCTCGGCCCTCACTCGACCACGTCCTGAGGGCAGTGGCGGTCCATCACCTGCCGGGCGCGCCACGCATCCCCGATCTGTCGGCCGCGCAACCTCATCCAGTCGACCCGCAGGAGCTGGTTCGGCGCGCCGAGGGCGAGAAGCTCCTCGGGTCGCTGCAGGCCGCGGTCACTTCGGGCCTCCTCGAGCTCCCGTCCGACGCGCTGGACCTCCTCGCTCAGCGGCACCGGGCGACCATGGCGTGGTGCCTCAGGATCGAGGCACGACTGGTGGAGACCGAGCGGTGGTTCCGTGAGGAAGGCGGTGTCGAGCACCTCGTCATCAAGGGGTCTGCGATCGCGCACCTGGACGAGCCCGACCCGTCGATGCGCTCCTTCGCCGACGCCGACCTGCTCGTCGCCGGCCGGGACATCGACCGTGCGGTGGCCGCACTTGCGCGACACGGTGCCACCCGACCGTGGCCACAACGACGCCGCGGGTTCGACCGCCGCTTCGCCAAGTCGGTGACCATGACGAGCAACGGCGGAATCGAGATCGACCTTCACCGGACGCTGTGCGATGGCGTGTTCGGGGTGCGGATGCCGTTGGACGAGTTGTTCGACCGAGCGGAGTGCTTCACTCTCGGAGGCGAGCAGATGGGAGCGCTGTCGCGGCCGCACCGACTGCTGCACGCCGCCTACCACGCGGTGCTCGGTTCCTCGGCGCCCGCGCTCTACAGCCTGCGTGACCTCGCCGGCTACCTCTCGTCACCGGAACTGGCGCCCGGGGCGATCGTGCCCGTCGTGCAGCGGTGGCGGGGTGAGGCAGTGTTGGCCGCCGCTGTCCGAGCAACGTTGGGGGAGTTGCAGTTCGACGCGGGGGACTGGCCGGGGTGGTTGGCAGACGTCCGCGTCGACCCCGACGAACGTGAGCTGGTCAGGCGTCAACGCACTGAAGGGTCATCGATCGGTCCGGCCAAGCTCGACATGTGGCGTGAGCTGCCCGGAGTGCGTTTGAAGGCGGCCTACGCTCGCGCGGTGCTGTGGCCGAGCTCGGCGCACCTGAGTTCCCGGGGCCTGACGCGCCGCCAGGTGTGGAGCGGTTGGCTTCGTCGGTCCGGAGCGTGACGCGTCTGCTCGCTGCCGCACTGTCTCGATGTCGGAACGTCGACAGAACCATCGTCGCCGACGATGGTTACCTGGGTGCCTGGATGATCGTGGTGGAGGCGTCGGATCGGGTTCTGGTGAGCCCGATCGCCGCTGTGCCGGATCTCTCCGTCGTCCTCTGACGGGGGCGTGTGCGAGGGCGACCGACTGGTTCCGGGACGATCAGGCCCGAGTAGACCTGATCGTGCCGGACGCACCGCTGGTCCTCGAGGCGCGAACGTGGGATCCTCGCTCGGTGATCCGTCACCTCGGCGCAGGGAGGACGGGGTGGCTGTGACGACCGAGGCGCCGCCCACCGCCTCGTCGTCCATCCACTACCGAAGCATCGACGGGCTACGGGCGGTCGCTGTGGTGCTCGTCGTGCTCTACCACGCCGAGATCCCAGGGTTCGGCCAGGGGTACCTCGGTGTCGACATGTTCCTGGCGATCTCCGGGTTCCTGATCACGACCCGGCTCACCTCGGTGACGACCGTCGGTCGGCTCACTCCGCTGCGGGAGTTCTGGGCGGCGCGAGCTCGACGGATCATTCCGGCGGTCACGTTGACGATCGCTGTCACCTGCGTCGC